>Ga0315914_1000935_pt1 | contig 41197 bp, 24 predicted proteins | sample MpolenodulesMG_FD_203920 | JGI IMG/M metagenome (GOLD analysis project Ga0315914, IMG submission 203920) | Medicago polymorpha root nodule microbial communities from Los Angeles, California, United States - elongated nodules | ecosystem: Host-associated > Plants > Roots > Nodule | place: USA... | reverse complement strand
TTTAGCTACTCATTGTCATGGAAGCCTTGCAAGAATGAATTGAAATGGAAAGATTCATTACAACTTTGTGATTTCTCACCAAATGAGGAAGAATCCAACTTCTATCACTCTTACTCTATGAAGAACAAGCCCTATCTCTCTCTAAGTATTCTTCTGTGAAAACTTTGCAATCAAAACTAACTTCCAACTAAGAAATGATCAAGGGCTATTTATAAGTTTTCTCATCTGCATCAACTCGCCTCGCGAGTTCCTCTGCTTGCCATGGCGAGTTGAGGTTTCTTCCCCAGTGGGTTTGTGCCACGTCATCAACGGGGAGTTTAGCCGCCCTTGCTCGCCTCCCAAGTAACTTCACTCGCCATGGCGAGTAAACCTATGTTTCTGCCTATGCTGTTTCTTTGATAGCTCACCATTGCGAGTTGGGTGCGAGTTGGGGGCGAGTAAATGTGCCTCTTTGCCTATTTTTTGCTGATGCTACTCACCATTGCGAGTTGGGTGCGAGTCAATGTGCCTCTCTATTTTTGGCCTTGTTGTATTTGTTCCTTGTTTTCCTTCTTTGCTCGGTGCCTTGAGTAACTTTCCTGCAAAATTAGGTAAAGTAAGATAGATAAAGCGTAAAAGGACCATAATCAATTATCTCTCGGCTTTTTCCTTAATAACTTGCAAAACAAGTAACAAAAGTGCCCTAAATCTTCATTTGAATTACTACTTTCTGGCACTTATCACGCACCAAACACATTAAAATTGATTGTCATTTTGTTCGTGAGAAAATTAAATCAGGTCTCATAACTCCTTCCTATATTCGTTCTTCTGAGCAACTAGCTGACATTTTTACCAAACCACTTGGAGGTGACGCTTATAAACGAATACTCGGCAAGTTGGGTGTCATTGCGATTTCAATCCCACCTCCAACTTGAGGGGGGTGTTAGGAGTATTATAATGGAATGTGGTCAACACTTATTGAATATTAAAGCAATGATTATTAGCATGTAAATGTACATTATCGAATATGGTCAAATGAAGAAAATCAAAGCAATGATCATTATGCTAATGAATGGCAGATTATGGAATTAAAGAAGAAAATCATGACACATTCCTTATACAGTAGTCAACTTATGTAAAGATTTAATAGTTTTAATGTTATAGTCAAATTATAGGCTAGGCTTTACATAGATCCCTAGTCAACTTATGTAAAGATTTAATAGTTTTAATGTTATAGTCAAATTATAGGCTGGGCTTTACATAGATCCCATATACAGTTGTATATATTAGTATGTTACATGAATAAGAAATACATCAATTCACGTATATACCTCTTTTCCTTATACTTTTCCCTTGTCGTTATGACTTTTGTACTCTAAATAGCCAACTCTAGTTTTCTACCGAGAGAAACTCCAACTTCTCTTTAAACTTTCTTTCTCCTTCGTTCATCGAGGAGGGGTGGTTTTAGGTCAGATTTGACCTAGAATCACCCCTTAACATCTTTTTTCCCTTTTCTTTCAATCTAAATAAGTGATTTTCACATACATCAAGTTTTTTTGTGTTTTTTTTTGTGATTTCGTCGTCTAAATGTGGCGTAGTGTTGTTCGTCGTCTTGTGCGACGTTTGATTTCGCGTCTTGTCGCGGTGTTCGTTTATTTCCGATTGAAAGACCGGCATCAGTCAATTACAAATTCAACCAATGATTTGGGCGTCAACGTTGAAGATCCGGAAACATGTGAATTTCGGTGACTTATGTTTTATCATATTATTTGTAAGCATTTTGCCGTTTTATGCTATTAACTTGGGTGTTGTGAGTTTGTTCGCAGATTCACGCTTTACGTTTTTAGCGATGTTTGTATCTGATGTAATCTATCGATTTGAATGAATGAATATCGTTTTATTTTTGTCAAAAAAATGACTTTTGTACTCTAAGACAATAATATACTATCCATCTCCTGAATGTATTAAAGTAAGGTTTTTCTAATTACAACAATTTACAAATGGTACTCTATTATACATTTAAATTCCCTCCAATTGGTTGTTTTTTTATTTTCTACAATTATTCCACTTTTATAGGTTCAACGTATAACAAACTAAGCCAATTCTTTATTTTTTGGAGGCCAATTTTAATTTATGTGTACGTTTATTTTCAGATTTATATACGTTCATTCTACTTTATATATTCATGCATGACCCAATTATATGGTTAGCTTGATAAACATGTTTTGTTAACAACTTTTCCTATTTTTTCTATAATAACTTTTCCTAATTTATTTTAGGTAAATTTTTAAAAAAATAAATAAAAAATAAAATTAAGGTTACCGGTATGGATACCCCGTATCATATGTTAATTGCATTCCAACGTTGAATAATAGAAGAATGAATGTTGGACAACATTGTGACATTTTTTAAAGATATTTTGTTATAAAGGTTATGCTCCAGGATTGAAAAAATATTTTATGTAAACGATGCCAACCTAGCAATTTCAATAATTATAAAAATTAATTTTTACCATTTTTTTAAGAGACCACTTATTATATCTGTTTAGTGGCCTATTCTTGTTTTTTGACCTGCTTTTTTTTTAGCTCACCACATGTTAAAATACACTTCTTGTTTTTGGTCGAATATTAGTAAAGTGGTAGATTCTTATATAGATGAGTATCATAGTCTAGTTTTTTTTTTTAAGGGGTATCGTTTATGCTAAATTACACTCTCTTTTTTTTTACCAAACTAGTTATCTGACCAATCAAATTTTATTAATTTAGATTAAACTAAAAATAAGTAATTTTTTCTCAAATCTCAACCAACTATAAATCTCAAATATGTTACGTAATGAGCAAGTAACTGATTTTTTCTTGTAACAAAAGGGAAGAACAAGAAGTAAAAAAAAAAAAAGACAAGGAAAGACTCAAACTAGGATCAAACAAACTTAACCCCCGCGACAACATATATCATATTAGGATAGGCATCATACAAAATAACAAAGCTGCTATCATTTAAAACATTTTTTTAGCTAATTATTGATTTGATTTGAGTAATTAATTATAAAAAGGCAAATGCTAACATGTGTCCTTGAGGACACAAGGACACATGTTAAGGACTTATTATAGAAAGACTTAAGAGCACATTATAGAAATATACATGTCAAAACTCGTGCATTTAACTTCTTAAAATTCAACTTCTTTAAACTTGTTCTCAATGTTTTCCAATGTAAAGTTGCTATTTTTGGGTTTCTTAACATGTCTCTAAGACACAAATTAACCCTTATAAAAATTATAATGACTTGACGAAAACTATCAATGAGTAAAAACCAAATGGAGTATTGTACTTCCGATTGAATTGGATCAGTGTTGGTGTGTCATGGACACAAACGCAATGAATGTGATAAGTTTCTCACACAAAAATAATCAAACAGATTCTTTTCTCACACAAAAAAAGCATCAACAGATTTTTTAACCAAAAGACGTAATTGAAAATAAAAAGTCCACAATTGGCCCACTTGTGTGGGTTCGATTATTTAATCACACAGAAGAAAACAAGAAAATTGATTCCTCGAGATAATACGACTGGTGTATCTACCCTCTAGATTTCAATGTTTTTTGCTTGCACTGTTAGCACAGTTTTTAGTCTCAAAGAAGAAAAAACAAAGTGAAAATTAAGATGTCGCAGTCTCCCACCCAATTAGAACACCCACGATGTGGCACATCCTCCTTCGCATGACAATTTTTGTGTTGACTATTAATTTACTTTGAACTTCTTATCCGTAAGTAAAATCATCTTTGTCAAAAATAATTAAAAATGAAACTATTAAATTATTCGAGTTTTTTAGGAGAATTTTTCGAGTTTATTTGTACATTCAGGTCATTATATTTTTCGAGTATATAATTAAAAATTATATATATATTAAGGATAATTAGTTTTAATGTTTAAAACATGATGTTGACTAAAAGTAATTTTTTTATGATTATACTTTATCATCACTCAAGGAGCGTAAAGTATTTTGATTTGCAAATGGGTGAATAAAAAAACTGTTTTAGCAAAAAGAATTGAATAAAGTGCAACTACAAATGCAAGACTCACTCTTTTTTGAGTAATAGACACGATAATTAAAAAAAAATTGGTTTAGTTGCACATTTTATCCTCTTATTTTCATCCTTTAAAAAAATATATGAGACTTAAGAGAAGTATACTTCAAAAATCCTCTTATTTTCATGCATTCATCAAATTGATCTCCTCATTTTAAAACTATTCAGCTTTGGTCACTTTTTTTAGGTTTTTGTATTTATAAATGATGTTTTGATGTATTTTAAAAAGGGTGGCATAAAAGTTGATTTTGTATATTGATCAACACTTATGAAATTATAAGAAAAATCATTAAAATTTTCATTTTCAACAGTCATGAAACTATAAGAAAAATCATTAAAAATTTCATTTTCAACACCAAAAGAAAATGATTTAAAAACGGAGAACAACTTTTGTGAATGGGTGAAAATATGGCGATCATTACTGTAATTAAGTAAAAAATATTACAAAAATATAATATTATTTTTAAATATATTTATAAGATTAAAATATGAATAATTACTTATATAAAATTTATTTAAAATGTCAATATTATTTTAAGAATTTCCTTTCAAAAAAATATTATATTAAGATTTTTTTTATTTAGCCGGGAAATGAAACCTCGTATTTTTAAGTTATTAAATTCTTTAATTTTTAGCTCAAAACAATAGAAATACCTCACTCTTTTTAATCTATATACATTCGTAATGTTAAACTGTTTTGCGCGGGTATACTTGTAAAATTAGATGCTAATTATTCAGAGTCTTTTATGATTATACTAACCATTATGATGGTGTTTATCCTCTGTCTTACTATCTGATGCTATGAGAGTGTTCTTTATTAAAATGTAATTTTTCCTTTTCTTTTGTTATATTTTCTTCTCTCATGTAAAAAAAAAAAATCACTTTAAATACCATTTTTTTTAAAGCTAGTTTCTAAAATATCTTAATACATATCTGGTTTTTTTTTTTTGCAAGATCGATACATATGTTTTTTTGTCTTAGATTAAGTGGTAATCCACTGAAATTAAACTCACAGACAACTGTGAGGCCCTGAGTTTGATCCCGGGTCACGACGTTCGGTCTTGCAATTTCAATATTTATCAGTTGAGCTATAACTTCTAGACAGATCGATACTTATCTAGTTGACAAATTTTTATTAGATGCATATATAAAACTATTTTACGCTGTTATTAAAAAATATCAAAATTAATCTCTTATTTTAAAGGCACGTTATTCTCATTAAAAATATAGAGCAGAGATGTTTAAAATACAAATAACTTTACTGCTTTATTTGATTCATCCAACTCTAACTAAGCATTCACGTGAACCGCGAGGAGCAACCTTAATATTTAAAGGTTGTTTTACATCTTAAAAACATATATTAATAGGTCGTTGTTAGGTGAAGGAATGAGGAAACGTAAATTAATAATCTTTCAACTTGAACCGCGAGGAGGCGACCTTAATATATCATGTAACCTATTTTGATCCTTTTTATAGGACATAGATAAGATAAACTTTTTTTTAACAAGTTAAAATGGAATTATATAACCAAAACAGAGCAGTCTCAAAAGCATAAGGTGTACCTTAGAAACTATTGCAGAAACCAAATGTTACAACAATTACAAACAGACACACCATAACAACATTAGCCTATACTCAAACAAACAAGAGGGCTTGACCAACACTGTAGTGTACCTTAAACAAAGGTTGCTTTTTTAGCTTTCAGTCAACCTAAAGACATCATCTTAATCTTGTCTAATAAGCGAGGGATGGGAGTAACAACATTATTAAACAAACGATTATTTCGTTCATTCCAAACAACCCAGACACACAGAAGTCATATGAGTTGCATAAAAGAACGTCTAGCATTACCACCACCTGTCAAAATAGTAAACTGTAAAAAATGGTCGGAAATATTATCAGCGTCCACCCCATAGCAATGGACTTAAAAATGAACTTAAAAATTATCGGGGAAATATCTTGAGAGTTTCAATGGACCTTAAAAATTTATTTATATCATATGCATATTTTAACATTAAAATTTGAAAATAACTTTAAAGGATTGAAATTTGAAACCCTTTAATCCAACATCTCACACAAATTTCTTAAATCCAAAAATCAACTAAAATCATAAATTGTTTTCATTAAAATAATAATATATAATTTTCATAAAACTTATACCGTACATACCTCTAAAGTACTCTAAAAAAATAAAAAATAATCTAAAAATGTTTCAAGTAAAACTACTTACGTCTAAAATACTTATACCTCTATTATAAAATGAATGAGCGTAGACATGTGCCTAATGAAGAGAGAGATTCCCAATTCTGTGGGTACTCTCCCCCCATGACCCCACCGGGCCCCAATCACATTCAATCCACATGCGCTCCCCCTCTTACTTGGATCACTTGTCCTCACTCTCTCCCTCTCAAGAGAGAGGTGGAAAAAAAAACCAAAAACTGAACTGAAACAACAGTTCAGTTTAGAACAGTTCAGTTCGGCAACTAAAATTTAATTTTATTTGTTTTTTTCATATTTTTTTCAAAGGTATTAATAATAACAGTTCAGTTCAGTTCGGTTTGAAACAGTTCAGTTCAGTTCGAAATGCAAACAATTCAGTTCAGTTATTTTAAATTTAGCAAACAGTTCAGTTCAGTTTTCAACCCGAACCGAACCATGCCCACCCCTACCTCTTCCTGCTGTTCCACTTCTTCAAAATTTCCCGTATTTTTCAATTAATACAAAGTCGTCATTCTCAGTTTATTTTGTTGGACAAAAATTTCAGTTTTATATATTTATTCAATTGAATCATTCAAATTAAATTTTTAGAATATAAAATAATTTTCACAATTATTAAAACGAATATAATTTTGTCCAAAAAAAAATAATAACAAAGATGGTTTCAAATATAAAAGTTTAATCTATTAGTAAAAGAAAAAACCTTACCCAAGAGCGTTTAAATTAAGAAGGCGCAGATTTATTCTAACTTAATCAATGTCCTAAGTTTCAAATTAAGATATTCTGATAATTTTTTTGTTGACTTAGTAATTTCTTTCTCTCCAACAAGTCGGCCCTAGTTTTCTCTCTCTAGGTTTTCTCTTACAGTTTCTTCATTGAATGGTGGTTTTGAGTCAATTCTTGATCTGAAATCACCCATATTCATCTTTTTCTCTTAATTTCAATCTAAATAAGTGATTTCACATAGATCTAGGTTTTTTTCTTTGTGATTTCATCATCTAAGTGTGTTGGTTTGTTGTTCGTCGTCTTGTGCGGCGTTGTTTGATTTCCCGTCTTCGCGCGGTGTTCACTTGATTCATATTGAAAGATCGATTATTCAATCAAAGATTTGGGTTTCAACGTTGCAGATCCGGAGGCCATAGATATTCCGGTCACTTTAATTTTATCATATATTTTTGTAGGCATTATGTCATTATATGCTATTAACTTGGATGTTGTGAGTTTGTTCGCAGATTCATTCTTTACGTTTTTAGAGGTGTTGAATGATGTAATCTTTCGATTTGAATATCATTTTGTTTTTGTCAAACAATTTTTTTTAAGATATCCTGATTTAGACTTTAGTGGTATTTACCTTTGGAGAAAAGGTAAAAATGTAAATACTTTTTTGGTCAATTAAAAATATTTTCTTTGCACAAGTGCAAAAACTAATCTATCTAAGATAAGCGAGATTCATTTAAGAAGGTTGATCTCTCATGAATATTTTTTTATACGCATTGATTTGAGATCAAACTCTAAACATGTTTTTTATAAGCATTAATTTGAAATCAAACTCTAGATCAAATGGTTAAAAGATTCAATCATCAATCGTTTATGTCCCACTATATTGGACAATACATTTATAAGGGCATTTTGAGCCTCGAAGTCTATCCCTTATATTAAATTGTTTTCATAAAAAAAATAAGGGTTTTGTTAACCAATGTCGCTAAACACTAGTTAACAAATTAAAAGTAAAAAGAAAAGTCAAGTTTTGCATTAAAAATAACAATTTCAACTTTAAAAAAAGTAAAATACACAATTTACAAAAGAATATCTCCTTTTATAATTCTTTAACAAGTGTTTCAATTTCCAAAAATAATACGTACTCCACCGGTCTTAAATATAAGCAAATTTTACCTTTTAGATTCATTTAATTAATGATGTATGTGGTCCATAATATGAATCGCATACATCATTAATTGAATGAATCAAAAAAGTCAAATTTGCTTATATTTAGGAACGGAGGGAGTATAATTTATTTTAAAAAAAAAATAATACGTAGGATTAGTATATACACCATCCGATCATTATTATAAACAAAAATTAACATTTTAAATTCATCTATTAAATGATGTATGTGGTTTATAATAAAGACTATATAAAATCATTAATTGAATGAATCTATTAAAGACTATATAAAATGATGTATGTAGTTTCCATTGTTAATAAATCTTTTTTTTTTTTTGATCAAGCCATCGTGCCTTGTATTCTCCACGTTAAAATTTATTTAGTTCATATCTATAGATCTTATATCTGTATATTCTTAGTCTTATTTAGAAAAATATTCTTAGTCATTATCAGTAACCCATCCATCAGAAAATAAAGAAATCCCACGCTATAATTTCTTACCTAATCAACATCGATCATCCCATTAAAAAAACCGATTAAGATAATAAATATTAATAATTATCTAAAATTAAAATAATTTAAAATTAATCCATTTTCCAATTTCCCACCCCTCGTGTCTTTATAAGGTCCACGTTCACTTCACCTTTTCTTCTCATTCTTTCTCACCTTCTTTTCTTCTTCTTCTTCATCCAAAAAATGGATTCAGCCATGAAACTCATGATCGTCCTCATCTTAGCCACTTTCACAGTTTCACTAGCCCTAGACATGTCGATCATCTCCTACGACAAAACCCACCCAGACAAATCAACGAGCAAAAGAACCAACAAAGAAGTGTTGACTATGTACGAAGAGTGGTTAGTGAAACATGGAAAATCCTACAACGGTTTAGGTGAGAAAGACAAAAGGTTTGAGATCTTCAAAGACAACCTTAAATTCATTGATGAACATAACGGTTTGAATTCGACATATAGATTAGGGTTGACCCGGTTCGCGGATCTAACTAACGAAGAGTATAGAAGCAAGTTTTTGGGAACAAAGATCGATCCGAACCGTAGGATGAAGAAATTGGGAGGTTCAAGGAGCAATCGTTATGCGCCACGTGTCGGTGATAAATTGCCTGAATCTGTTGATTGGAGGAAGGAAGGTGCTGTTGTTGGAGTCAAAGACCAAGCAAGCTGTGGTAAGCACTTTTTATTTTTATATTTTTCTTTTAAATAAAAAAATGAATAAAGCTAAATTCTTTTCTTTGTTTCTAATCATCATGCGCTTTAAAGTATAAAAAATAAATCATCATGCTTTGATTTTTTTTTTTTGTTTAAAAATAATAATATCTACTTTCTGTTATTATTGACTTATTGTGAATATTATTTTGTTTTTAAATTTTATGATCTTATCTTTGATTTACTGCCATCTATGTGATGTAACAATATCTGGAAAAAATATCTTTAGTATTAATGATGTACTTTAATTTGTGGATGAAAAATATTGATTTTATTTATTTTGTTTGAAAATTAAATATAAGGCTTTTAATTTTAGATTTTTTTCTTATTTTCTTGGATATGTTATTAGAATTACATGATTTTTGTCATGGTTTTTATTTGTGATCCGAGTATGATATGAATCAAAGTATCAACCTGGTCCTGATAATTCATCTGGATTTCCTTATCTGCTTTGGGATTTCATGTTTTATAGTGAAATTTACAAATAAATAAAAAATTGAAGAAGAAATTTACAAAATTTTAATTCATAAAAGAACAACCTAGTGCACTAAAGCTCCCACGTACGCAGGGTCGGAAAGGAGTCCCACCATTTTTTGGTGTATTGTACACATAGTCTTACATTGTTTTTGGTGTATTGTATGTAGCCTTACCCGGTGCACAAAAATTTAATTCATACATTCAGATAATCAATTGGCCTCCTCACTCGGATCATTAAAAATGTTTGACTTTAATTATATACAAACATATGATTGATTTTGATTTGTTGAGAGTGTTAAACTAAAAACAATTATTTGGATTTCGTTTGCAGTATGAATTCCTTTTTGTATTACTTAATACCGAAGTTATTTGTTTTGTAGTCATATAGGGTGTGGTTGGAAAGTAAATATAGTATAAAGAGTATCATTTATAATGGTCACCACAGCTGATGGATATCTTACGACTAAAATCATCAGGATTCTTGGTTTGCATTTGTGTGTTCAATATGGATTTAATTGATATGCACTTTTACCTATCAATCAGTCATAGCATCACTAAAATTATATGACTTAAATCATATCAAGCTTAAAAGTCATACCAAATAGATTGTGATTGTTTAACTATCTTAAAAGTTTTACGACAACGGTGCATCAACATTAATCTCTTTGAATATTCTCAAAATTGTTAAGAGAACACCTAGATAATCATATTTCATGTGGTTTGTGCTTGTCAATCAGACTCAGACTCTTCAGCTCCCAAGACTACTCAATATATCAATCATTTTTTTGTTTGTCAATAAACAGTGAATATCCTTTATTTCTTAAGCAGAAGTATTAATCACTCTTCTAATGAAAAAGTCCTTCACCCCATGATTAACTGAGTTTGATTAAGGAACATGATTGTTTTGGCTTCTTTTAATTGTATTCATACAATTTAATTAGTCCACAAAAAATTGCTAATATTATCTTCTTTTTATCAATGAAGGGAGTTGTTGGGCATTCTCAGCAATCGCAGCTGTTGAAGGAATAAACAAGATTGTGACAGGAGATCTAATTTCACTATCAGAACAAGAATTGGTGGACTGTGATACATCATACAACGAAGGATGCAATGGTGGACTTATGGATTACGCCTTCGAGTTCATCATCAGTAATGGTGGCATTGACTCTGAAGAGGATTACCCTTACAAGGCTATAGATGGTAGATGTGACCAGAACAGGGTTAGTTACTTAGTCATTGATTATTTAATGACAATACTAAATGCTTGTGGAAGATAGTTAATTGGCAGTTCTAATTAGTTAACACACTAATTCTTACATTGTGTGCAGAAAAATGCTAAAGTTGTCACAATTGATGACTATGAAGATGTTCCTGCTTATGATGAATTGGCCTTGCAAAAGGCTGTTGCAAACCAGCCTATCGCCGTTGCTGTTGAAGGAGGCGGTAGGGAATTCCAGTTATATGAATATGTAAGTTTCTAAATTAATTCTACCACGAATTTAGGAATTTCAGACTGCATTGCACTGGGATAACCCCATAATCATGTCATGGATTTTGATTCCCTGACTGCAGAGAATTTGGTTTCCCTGACTCCAGGGAATTTGGATTCCATATTCACATAATCACGCAATCTTAGACTAGTATTCTGACATTCTAAAATGGATTCAAAGCATGTTTCAGATGGTCCGAAATCACAAAAAGCGTGATTGCATGACTGCAGTCAATTTGTTTCCAAAAGAAAGATATCCCTAGTAGTGGGTATATAGCATGGCAGCAATGAATGGAAAGAGTCGAAATTTCCAATGTATCTAAACCATATTGTATCTAACAATACATTGGAAATTTTAGTTCCTTCTCTTCTAAACCATTTATTTTCCTCATTGCCTATACATTTGATAGAGACAAATATGCTACATATAAAAATCATCTGTCTGGCAAGTGGTTTTGCTATAACTATCCTTCACATTATCTTCAATAGCCTGTTAATTTATTTTTTTGACTTTGCTTCACAAGATTGGTAGATACTGTTATATTTCATGAACTTTCTGTTTGAATGTATTCCATTTGTCTCTTGTCAGGGTGTATTTACCGGTAGATGTGGAACAGCACTAGACCATGGTGTTGCAGCTGTTGGATACGGTACAGAAAACGGGAAAGATTATTGGATTGTGAGAAATTCATGGGGTGGTAGCTGGGGTGAACAAGGTTACATCAGACTCGAACGTAATCTAGCTTCAAGCAGAGCAGGAAAGTGTGGAATTGCGATCGAGCCATCTTATCCAATTAAGAATGGACAGAACCCCCCTAACCCTGGACCATCACCACCTTCACCTATCAAGCCACCATCTGTCTGTGACAGCTACTACAGCTGTGCTGAAGGCTCTACTTGTTGCTGTATTTACGAGTATGGAAGATCTTGCTTTGAGTGGGGATGCTGTCCTCTTGAGTCTGCTACTTGCTGTGATGATCACTACAGTTGCTGCCCTCATGAGTATCCTGTCTGTGACACTCGTGCTGGACTTTGTCTTAAGGTATGTCCAAGTCAACCTTATCTTTTACTTGCTTGCATTTTTTGATTGGATTTTCACTTGGAAACCAATGCTTTAAAAGCCAAACCGGACATTCAAACGTAAAGACCTCAGTCATGGTTCAACCGTTTTAAACAGCTTGAATTGGAATGAAACCACGATCAAACAGTTTAAATAACCGAACCGTAGATAGTGTCGGTTCATTGCTCAACTGGTTGAACTGTCTTGTCTGGTTCCATTTTTAAAACATTACTTGGAACTAATTATTGGCTACTATTTTGGATTTTTTTCCTGTTGATAGTGTGATGTCCTTTTTGCGTTCATTTGGACTTTTTGATGTATATTTTATGTTCAGTTAAAATATGATTAGTTTTAGCAGAAAAAACAATTTCTCAATGATAAGTGTTTGTAAGTGAGTTAAATGAGATAGTATTCTTTAAAAATTGAGATGCATTATGCATATTCTGTTTAGAAGAGCTTATAAAGATAGCTTATAATATATCCATAAGCTGGTTTCAGATTATTGTCATAAGTTTTCTGTGATAGCCTATAATTTTTTTATAAAAAGCTTATGCACTATGCAGAGTTAAACTAATAAGCTATTTGGATTATATTATTTGAGTTTATCTACTGAGACTGTTTGGGAGAACATAGGAAAATAGCCTATAACATGTCTATTACTTGTTTTCATAATATTTTCATAAGCTCTTCAGAATAACTTAAGAATACAACTTATAGCTTGAATAAAAACAATTCGACTTTATTCAAACAAAGTTAAATTCTTATGGGAAAAGAACTGGTAGAACAAGCTCTTAATTTAGTTGTTTTATCGGGAATTATCCAAATTTGTATGAATTGTTTTCACTTTTGCTTATCCAAATTTTATGTGCTTGATCACAGGGCAAGAACAACCCATTGGGAGTGAAGTCATTCAAACGCACTCCTGCCAAGCCCCACTGGGCCTTTGGAGGTAAGAACAAGATGAGCAATGCTTAAGTCATCGACTCAGAAATGTACGTGCTGAAGGAGAAGATGAGGAGGAACTCAGGAAGATTAAAGGACTAAAACACTAGCTGAATGCCCTTTTCCTTAGCTTTCAAAGACAATGCACGTAACATTCATATTTGTTCGCTATTTTATGATACAAACAGATACATTGTGTCAAATTTCAGTCACACACTGACTGTGTACATAACTATGCATTGTATTTGCATTGTATTTCTATTCAAACTCCAAACCCAAAACTTATTTGATTATTGTACTTTTCATCTTTTGTAAATTATCTGATGATCATTCAGTAATGCTTGGATACATCCATATATAATAACATGTTAATGTGTTACTTTTGTTGAGTTCCCTGGTCCCTACGTGAAAGCATGCATTGATGCTTTATGTCTTTAGCTTAATTGCGTTAGTTGGGAAGATATTTTTTTGGAGAAATGTTAGCAACACATTCTAACACACACTTTTCAACACATTCTCTTTGATTGGTTAAAATTTACATGGGTCCCACAAAATCATGTGGGTCCTATATAAATTTGGTGGGTCCCATGTGATTTTTAACCAATCAAAGAGAGTGTGTTGAAAAGTGTGTGTTAGAATGTGTGCTGCTAGCATTTCTCTATTTTTTTGATTTGATACGTTATATTTTGATAGAGAAAGCGCATGTGGGACAGATTGATGATGATAATATAATCAAGCATCCATGTTGAAATATTGAATGCATTTAGATTCCAATTTGAAACAAAGGCTCGTTTGTCACATGTTATCATGATAGTCAAATTGGGATGACAATTGTTGTTTTGACATTCATTGTGTCTTAGTAACACAAATAAATGACTAAAAAAATTCAGCGACAGTTAACTGTCGCCGGTTTTTTAGTTATAAGTCAGCGGTAGTTAACTATCGTTGGGGGTATTTTAGTCTTTTACTTGTGTTTTTAAGAAATATTGAAAGTTAGAAAAACAATTGTCAATTGAGATAGGTATTGTGTATTGTTCGACCACTTTTTTGAAACGTGTATCGTACATGAACTATAAGATAAAACTCAATCATAAACAAAAGTATCGTGTATGTGTTGGAGGCTGTAAAGGAAGAGAAGGTGAGTGGCTTTTGGGAATAGCTCCAAATTAATTGGTAGGTTACAAAATCAAACCCTTGAAAAATGGTTCACATGCATTATATGATGGGTCACACAAACCCGACCCAAGGAAACCAGCTAAATTTGGGGGTGTTTTGGAGGGACATGCAAAACCCGACCCGATCCATTTAAAAACAGATTTTTTTTTGAAACTTTTCCTGAGTCGCGCAACCCGTGCAAGTTTCTGCAATTGAAACGCAAATGTCACAATATTGTAGAGTACTAGATTGAATTGGGATACACCCACGATACATGGCATACGCCTGAGATACAATGTCATTTGGGATACAAACCCATGGTTGTTTTCATATTGTATTAAGATACATATGGTGGGATACTAACTACATTGTAGATTATACATTCATATAGAGTTTTTTTTTTTCCTTTTTTAAAAAATCTATTGTATTTGTTTATCATAATGAAAAAATATATATTTTTCTTCTAGAAAATGTGTTATAGAAAATGATTCTATGAAAAAATGCTTGCTAGGGACAAGTCTTTGCCAGTAATTCTTTTCCTTAGATTTGAAGGATTATATTGATTATTTGATTATGGGTTTAGGGACCAAGTTAAATGTGCATGCTAATATGCACAAGAGGATGGAGCAATCAAATGTGGGTTGATGGTTGGTTGAGGAGACAATTGCTCTTTAGCACCTAACCATTGCTCATAGACACATATTGAACGACAATTAATTATAATTTGGTACACTGGTTTAAAAAGTGTGCCGAATGGTAGTTAATTACGGTTCGGCCTTTATTAAGTGCCTAAAGAGCAATTGTCAGTTGTGGAGGCTTGAATTTGGGCTTTGATGGTGAATGATTATATGGTTTCTCAAAAACTTCAAAGAGTTGTAGTGTTTAAACTGCTAAGTAATGTAATGGGGGAGTTTATGAGGGATTTGTCTTGGCGTTGGCGCGGATGAATGGTTTTGAGAAGGTAGAGTTGCATGTGGATTCACTCGTTGTTATTTTTTGGTTTCTTGGGTGTTATTCTTAGAGATTTGTCTTGGCGTTGGCGCAGATGAATGGTTTTAAGAAGGTAGAGTTGCATGTGGATTCACTCGTTGTTATTTTTTGGTTTCTTGGGTGTTATTCTTAGTGAGCTAGAGCTATGTCTAATAGTTTGGATAGAAAACAACTTCATGGACATCTACAACAGAAAAGAAAGAAACAAATTGAAATTAATGTTGAATCTCAAAAGTGTGCTCATGAAAAATATATCGTCAAATATCCTACAATTTTTGTTCATAATGATGTAAATCCAAATAAATTATTTTCTACAGCCGAAAATTTAGAGAATGAACAAGTAAATAGGAGTAGAGCGAGATAATTTGAGTGAATTCAATGAAAATGAACATATTCATGCCTTTGATGGGAACAACCTGTTTGGTGTATGTTTCTATCGCCGTGGTGTATGTTTGCAAAAGCTGAAAAGCGAAGCTTTTGAAAAATCACATGAGCCACCGTGATTCTGACACATTCACGTGATATCAAACATATGTTCAATTTAGTGCGTTTGATTTGCTAAAAAATATGACATTGAAGTTGATAAGTTCTTTTGTACCTTGTGACTTAGAAACCGAGCATGAGACTAGATAAAACAAGTAGCAAAAGAGTGGACGAAAACAAGATTTTTTGTCCCTCACTAAACCGTGTGACAAATTTTTGTTCCACAAACTTTTCAAAATACCCAAATGCACTTTTTTATTCTTCAACATCAAAAATATTATCTCTCCTGAGTATATTTATGTATTGTCATGTCCTACGTTGTTCTGTCTCGTACATGATTTCTTGTCTCTTGCTACACCATGGAACAACTTTTTGTCCATAGTACAAACTATTAAAAATACCAAAATATATCTTTCTTTCTATTAGAATCACCTTTCTATAAGGCTTAAAGAACATGAATGAAATATCAACCCCCCATCCTAAATTTTTCTTATCAATAAAGAAAATACATGAATTAAGTGGTCCACAAATGACTTTAGTGAATAAAAATGGATTGAATTGATTGACAAATCAGATTTCAAAACAACACCACATATTGATGAACATCTTAAGAGCGTATAAGAAAAGAAAAAGAGAATTAGAAAGATGTTTTAGTTGGGGATATAATTTATGTTGAAAGATATCTTGATTAAAAAAATTTGCTTTTTATAGAACAAACAAGATTATTAATGTAGAGAACAACCGATATCTTTTCTCTCTTGAGAAGATTGATAAATGGTACCATGTTATGAAAAAACATCTTGATCACATCAATACTCTCTCTCTATAGTTATGGGGCATAATAATTCGCATAAGATACCTAAAATTTTAGGGATATCCTTACCTTTAGGGTCTGTTTGATGGTCAGAATAAGATATGATAATGACATGATAAACATTAATCCTATCATGTGTTTGATGTGCACATGATAATAAACAAGATATCATTATAATTAAATGAAAAAATTGCTCTCATAATTAATTAAATATTGTAAAAATGACATGTTATTAATTATAATAGAAAATACATGCTATCATTATTTTAAAAATGACAATATTTTAAAAATGGCAGAATATCAAGATAATAAATAAGGAATGATTTTCTAATCCCATCAGGATAATTTCTAACCCAACCTATACTCAAGGATAAAAATTACAAAGGAAAGTCATGATAGGATAGGAAAATGGTTTATTTTATCCTATAGCTTTGGTGCATCAAACATGAGATTTAAACAGGATATGATTAATGTATCATATCATGTCTCTCTATCCTGATCATCAAACAGATCTTAAGTTATAAATATTTAAATATTAGATAGTTTGATCTCTTAAATACATTCAAAAAAAGATCAAATGTATAACTAAAAAGAACTTGAAGACCAGAAATATAATTTAACCTAATTATATTTCGAGCAAAAGTATTTAACCTAAAAAAGTATTTTCATTGGTGAAGACATTTAATGTAAAATTCCTGATTTGATTCTAAGTCAGCACAATCTTCTCTCTCCATGTGTGTTGATTTGAATATATGTTGACTCCTAAGGCAATATCAAAATGAAGAAAAAAAAACTAAATATTTCGAGCAAAGACGTTTCTTCTCTAGCGAATCAACCTTAACTATATGTTTGGGGCATGCTTGAAATCGGTGAGTCAAACCAAGACCGGCTTCATTTACATGAAATCAAGGTCTCTTATATTTTTCTATTATCCTTTTTGTGTTTGAGATGTTTCATTTACAATTTTTCTTTGTTAACTATTTTGGTTGATAGAATTTTACCATTTTAAAATGAATGAGTGAAGAATTTGATATTTAAACAACGATTTTTGTATATATATATATATATATATATATATATATATATATAATACAATATTTGTGTCAATTGAGCAATGCTCACATGAACTCATTTCTATTTTAACATTAGTGATTTTTTATTTTATTTTACTTATATTAATATTACAGTACAGTTATATAGACACTATTACATGGATTCCAAAAAAAAAATTATTACACGAACTCCAAAAGTTTCATATAAGGGTAAAAAGATAGACCTTATATTTGAAAGTTTCTTTAATCAAAAACAGTTTCTTTATCTTATACTGAGGCACCATCGCTCCAAATTTCTATTATAAAAAAATATTATATTATGAGACTTGTACCCAATAAACGTATTACATCACAAAAATCATATGGTTTTTGGTACTTACCTGTTCAAAAATATTTCTTGATAAATATCTAAATAAGTTATACTTTGTCAGACAAACGTTTAAGAAAAATTATCTAAACATATATCACACCGAAGAAAACTAATTTTAAAGATTTTAATACAAATTAATAAATATTGCAAAACTTTTTTTTGACTAAAGACTTCTAGAAATGTTCTTAGGAGTGAAATACTGTTCTTTGTTTCTCACAACCACAAGTGAAGGACGCTTTGTTGGATTGCAATTTTTTTTTGTTTTTTGAATAGCTTGGATTGCACATTATAGGTCAAACCTTGCAAAACCATGTGCATAAGAATGAGGAGAAGAGTCATCCAACAAAGTCAACAACACAATTACGACTCTTTATGCATATTTATTAAAACTTATTTTTTTATTAATATTAAAATATAATTTTCTATTAAACATACAATTCAAGAAAACCAAAATTAACAATTCAATAGCATACCTTACCGTAAAATAAGTTTTTAAGTAGACTTTGAAGTATGTTTAGCCTATTTAAAAGTAGGTAAGATGAACTATTTTATGTCTTTAACATGAAAAAGTCCTGTAAATAGATTTTTAGATCACGACAAACTTTTAAATTAGCCTAACAAAAACAAAAATTCTTACAACAGATCGTAGGTCAGACTTCGATATTTTAAAGTCTGATTTAGTCTATTCCCATCCTGCCTACAATTCTCTCTTTATAACAAACAACAACACCCTCTCACTACTAATTAACTTCTCTCTCTACCACTTCACTACTCTTCTTAACCCTTCTATGAACCTTCCATATTTTTTTGTTTACTCAAAGTATCATTGGTCTCACGTCCATTATGATGTGTCAAGTTAAAAAACGAGCTTCCAAGTAGCAAGATAGCGTGACAATGTATATTAATTATTATTTTTTTCTTTTCTATTTTCCAAAACACTGAGGTATAATTTTAAAAAATGAGTTTAAAACCCTAAAAAATATATATGTCTAAAAAAAATATAATTTGTCACTTAATTATTCAACAATGATATATACATCAGCAAAAAAGAAGCTCAACATTCAGTGGTGAGTTATTTGGAAATTTTCAAAATTTGAGATCATATATATTTTTTAATTTAGAAATATGAAAACCAAAATTGTGAATAAAAAAAAATCAGGGGATCAAAATTGCTTTTAAAACCATATTTTAACTGTTAGAATTTTAACAAAATAATCCAAATTATAGATACAAATTTAACAAAATAGTCCAAATTATAAATACAAATTATACCATATCTATATGATAAAGAACATATCATACATTTAGGATTACGATAATTGAGAGATCATGAGGAGCAAATCATGAGATCAATGACTATTCTCATTACTGTCTAAGTTTATAGGTTAAGTTTTTACCATATCACCACTACAACATAATTGAGATCTAGTAACAATTGAAAATTGTCACTAAATAAAGAAAAATGTTACTAATTAAATTTAGTAACATTTGAACAATTGTTAGGTAAATTTTGTGTTTATAGTATTATTAGTAACATTTAAAAACTGTTACGTATTTTTTTTTTGTATTACTTGTAACATAAAAAAAATGTCACATTTTTACAATTTGAGAAGTTGAAAAAGTGTCGTAAAGTTGTCTATACTAAAAACTGTGAATCTAGCAAAAATTAAAATTTAGAAAAACCGGATTATTTATTGGAGTTTTTTAGTCAATCAACCATAATGAATCTAGAAATCAAGTAAGTATTTTTTACAATCCATGTAAATTACAATACTACATCAAAGCTTATCCTAACTAAACATTTAGATCAACAATTTTGGATAACAAGACAATGATATAAGATATCCTAACTAAATCTACTAACTAACCACTTTTTTCACTAAAAGTTTTAATAAAATCTCTATATTAGTAACAATTAAATAAATGTTGCAAGGTGAATGTTACTAAAAAAACATGTGTATTAGTGTATGTTTAACCGTAGTGTGGAATAATGTTTGCTGAGGTCATAGACCTCTCCTTAATAGCAAGTCTTAAAGATAGCAATTAATTTAGAGACTATTCTATACCCAAGTTTAAATAATTCTCTAAATGAACAATTATTCTAATTTGTATCCAAATAAAGCGACCCCAATATCATTTTAGCATTGCCTATGTACTGTACGTGTATTTATAGGCCTTAGAATTTTTGGAGAGAAAGAGTGTAGTGTTGGCTGTTGGGGACCAGAGGCAAATACTAATTGTCGTCTACAACAGCTTTGATGCAGACTTTCAAATTCAATTATCACTCTTTTTTCTTGCATTTCATTTTCAAAACCAGCCCACAAAATGGAGCACCACAATTCATAGGGATAGGTCTGACACATTTGTCCCACTCCACTTGCAATTTAGCCCAGGTAACGGGTAACTTGATCTTTATTCCCTTGAGGTTAAATGATTATTACACAAGTACTAGTACTATACTAGTAACATCTAACAAGTATTTATCAAAGTTATGAATGTTATAATTGGAACTACTTTTTCATTCTTTTAAATTGCTTGGTGAAAAAGGTTCACCTGTAAATTAGATTGGATATGTTTGGTTTGAAGAAATTTCAATTTTATTTACAAAATTGTCACGTTATTTTTATTTTGTTTTAGTTTGTCTAGAAAAATGTCAATCCGGTTGATAAAAGTTCGACTTTGTAACTGTAATTTGTAAATGATGAATGATAAAAGTTCGCATGATAGATAATTGTAAATTGATCATTAGTATCACTTTAATCAATAATAATTTTCCCCTTTACTATTATTTTATTTAAAAAAATTGTTTCAGTTTCACTTTGTTTTCAAAATTACATATATTTGAAAATAGGAAACAAGTAAAATAAGGTAACAGTGTGCAAAAAATGTTTTTCCAAACTATACATTCTCTACATTTCTTAGTCTACAACTTTTTCAATTATAATTAAGTTTATTTTTATATGAAATAAGCATTTTGTATGGCTTAGAAATAATTTAGACAATTGAGATCCGACAACAAGGTATTGAGGCAACATCAATGTCTTTTCACACAATAGAAGAAAAGGTGAAATGTTAGTGCACAATAATTTGTAGCAGATATTATCAGCATTGCATTTATATTTAGCATTAATGCACAAAAGGAAGAAGCAATAGTACATAGCTACGATTGATTGAATATTTGCCACACATAAAATGTGTCACCCATACCATTGCGGTGGCTTAATCCCAGTGGTACAAAATGTAACCACCTCTCCCATAATTATATATATAATTATTACATGCAAAGTACAAAAATTAAGGATGATTATGCAAACTACTAAAACTAATGTTATTTGTTTAGGAATTAGGACCACCCTGCCTTTCCTTTTTGATCTCCATAATTAGCAATATGAAATGTGCTCTCTTCAATCTTCACTTTGTGGCTTGTGTTATTGATCCTATTTGTTTCATGAAGTTGAATGTGATTGTTAGGCAAAGAAAGTGGAGGTGGCCAAAGTGGTGGCATTGATGTTCCATTCTGTGGATGATTTCTACCTAAGTTTATGGCTATCATGGAGAAATAGTTGGATCTTTCATCATGCAGGTTATTAATTTTGGTTACTTGGTTCTTAGAAATTTCATTGCTTTCCATCATTTCGAAATTGGGTTTGGTAATGCATGGATGTTGAAATGGTATGTGTTGTGGTCTTTGAAATGAAAGCAATCCTGGTATGGTTTGCAGGTAGCTGAATTTCCTTTGTATGTTGAGCACTAAATCAAGATCTTCTGCAACCTGAACACAACTTTGTGATTTGATAATGATTTTCAAGAAATGTGAAATATTTGAGTAAATCTTGATTTTGGTCTCTAAATATGTGGGTCAGTGTGACTATAGTCCAAGAATGAATGTATTAAAATTGCAAAAAGGAAAATCTGAGTGTATATTTTGTCCGTAATTTTATGGACTAAATTGACTAACGAAAGATATATTTGAGGATCAAACTAACTAGTGAAAGATGCATTCAAGGATCAAACTGACTCAGCAAAGACACGCCATGTTTAGTAATTTTGACACATAAGGACTTGTTTGACACATTAAAGAACCAAAATGACGATTTTCTCGAAATTTTTTGGCAATAATCAATCATTTTGGTCCTTAATTGTGTGAGACACTATTTCTACTATAATCCTTGAACTCTACATGTATCAAAATTATAAAAACATCTTAAGATGTGTTTTATGTAAATAGTTGTATGGATCAAGTTGACTAATGAAAATCACATTTGATGACCAAACTAACTAACAAAAGACAAATTCAATGACTAAACTAAGTAGCGAAAAATATGTTAAGGTATCTTTTTATAATTTTGATACATCTAAGAATTGTTGTGACAATGTCGCGCATATTTAAAGACCAAAATTGTTCTTTACTCATATTTTGAAGGAAAAAGGAGCAGTACCTTGTTAAATGAACCAAGTTGTACTAAGCCTTCTTTGACAGCAATGACAGCAATAGTCTACCAAAAATGAATAGTAATTTGATAGCATTATAGTTAAATTAATCTGACAAATTTGAATATTGCTATTCACATAATTAAGATGAAAATGAAGTTTTTTTTGTCATTATTTGAATCAATTTACCAACTAACCTGAATGCCTGAATTTAACTGAAACTCCCATGCCCTTGGTTGCTATCAAAATTTAAAGATGTGTTATTTGAAGAACCATTTTAATGACAATTTATGAGACAACTATAATTTACAAAGAAAATGAGGTATTGACACCAAAACTAAAGCAATAGAGAGAAAAAATAAAAACTTAATGTGAATATGAGAGAGAAAATTGTCACAAAAGTTGTTAAAAAATAGTTGTACGAATAACATTTCTCAAATTTAAAAGACAGTCATAGAAAGAAAGAGAAACCAAAACATTTAGAATTTGCACAAAGGAGGACAAAATATGAAGAACTTTCTGCTTTTATTTCTTTCAAAAAACAACATCCCTTACATGATCAATTGAAGCATTCCATGGACCAACATAGTTAGCTTCACATCCATTTTGAGTGTCACTGTAAACCCATTTGTGACCATTATCTGCTGCAACTTTCCCCACTAATCTGCATAATATTTATTATACAATATATACATCAAACAAGAATGTTTTTGTCCCACTAAAAAGATAGTAAAATCTTATTTTCTTAAACATGGCAAGAAAAGTGCAAGGGTTGAGATTTTTTTTTTGCTTCTCACCCTTCTCCATAACTATAAACCTCATGAGACATTTTGAAGAATACATCAGCTCCAAATCTTTCATTCGAGCATCCACTCTTCCTTTGCTCACATTCATTAAAATCACAGAATCCATCTTCCCATACAATAATCCTAACAAACAAAACGTGCTATTATTTAAATTACATATTTTCATGTACTAATATTAATATTTTACATACATGATTTGTTATTATTTGATCAAAAGAACTTATAACTAAAATGAGACATATATGACATATAGTATAATATAATCACCATGAAATAAAACTTACCAATTTCTTTTATTTCCCTTGGAACGATCAAGAGAAGTCCCTCCAAATTCCCACCTTAAAAAACAAAGCACATTAATAGTCTATAAACATTAACATAAAGTCAAATTTCCTATACCATAGAAAAAGTTTTTGTTTTTTTTTGGCTTGAACATTTTACGTTCCTTAGTATTAGACCACATTTCCTACGTTCATTAGTATCTCAATACTTAGTATTTTACCTTGGTGGAGGAAAGATACGTGGTACTACCCTCCAGAAAACAGCATAGACCCATTTGGAAGAAGTTGAAGAGGTAGGAAATGAGCATAAGTTTCTTAGAGTATGCTGCAAGAGAGAATGAAGCAAAGGTAGTCCACTTTCCATTATGCTAAAAGAGTGGGGAGAGGGTTGGGAGTATAATGATCACATTTGAAGGACCAAAATGTTGAACGCTATTGTAAAATGGTACCCACTCACTCCATTATGGTTGTAATTTTTAGAGTGGGACCTAGACTTTCCCTTTCAGCTTGGTGACCGGTGAATAGTGAGTTTGGAGTAACAGTCATTTTGGTCTGAATGTGTAACGAGTAGTCACAATAGGCTCTCAATGTATTAAAATTTCAAAATAGTTTATGATTGTGCACTTTGTTAGTCAAAATAGTCTCTGATGTTAAAATACTTCGTTAATATTGTCTCATTAGTCCTTCAATATATATTTTTTTTAATAATTCCAATATACTTACTTCTTATCCTATCAGTTCTTATATGTACCTGCATTGTCATTTCGGTCCCTATAAAAAAAAGAGTTATCGTGAGTATTGAGATATTATTTTAGTGTCAGGGACTATTTTGACTAACAAAACGTACAATCATAGACTATTTTGAAATATTGATACATTGAAGGGCTATTGTAACTACTCCTTACACATTCAGTGACTAAAATGACTATTACCCCTTTATAATCCAAATCTTCTTTTTTTTACACATAATTCAAGTCTTCTTAAAAATGAATTGTTTTGATATTTCCTTGACCGGCAAGTTTGAATGTATACACCAGAAAATGGTTAATTTAGTTTGATATGAAATTTTCATACGAAGAGGGTAATAAAAGACGTTTAACAAATCATTCTTTGGGAAGGAATGCATGGTAAGGGAAAAATGTAGAATATCATGCAATGTCACTTATAGCAGCTCATATTGACTTTCATGCAAAATTTTCACATTATCATCTAGTATTACCTCCGTCTCCCTAAATAGTACTGTAGTAGTACAAAGCAATCTTGAGATTTGAATTCGTCACTTTTAATAACTTTTTTTTTCTTTTAAATTTTTGACCCCATCAATTATTATCAACATAATTACAAATTATGTTACAACTTTTTATGCAATCAGAAATGAATACCATGATAAAAACTAAACTTATTATCTCTTTTAAAGGATAAACTTGTAAAACAATATTAATTTGGTGGTGTATGTTGGGTCAAAGGAGCGAACTTTGTTAGATTTGATCATCACATTGAACTAAGAACAATCATACAAGTGCGATTGAGTCATGAGGGGGAATCTGCGGCTGGGTTGAACCACCACATCTTCACATCAAACTAAGAGCCTCATTAGGTTAGAGAGGTTTGATTCCTTGCTACTTCTCTATAACTTGTGTTCTTTTTTGGATTTGAATTGCATACAATCGAAATCTCTTGCATTCTCATAGTATTTGCCGTATATACATTGATAGCACCGAGTTTTAAGATCATATATAGAGATCCTTTTTTAAAAAATTACACGTTTTTTAAACATTAACTACCAATTAAATGACCATCAATGGATGTGTTATAACAACATGAATGAATGACATTACAACCGCATCCTATCCAAATCTTTGTTTTTAGTTACTATATTATAAGTATGAATTTTCCACCGTCATTTAACGGTAACAAATATCCTTTAATATCCATCAGAGAACCTACGAGGCACAAGGTGAGGTTTTTCCTCCCAGTCAAATTTTCCCCACACACAAGAGTTGAGAACCAAACTCATCATGACCACTTACTTAAGGAGATCAAATCTCTTAACTTGAACCAATATATTTTTGGTCATACTATCCAAAGCTATCTTCTTCTTTTTTTCATTTTTTTAATATATAACCGAAATGATTTCGTAGTCAGGCATTGATTTGGCTAATGACACTCACTCAAATCGTAAGTGTTTTTTGTCATAAATTTTTCAATTTTGACAAATACAAATTTTAATATATTCAATAGAATATGGTTAATTATGTTGATGTGCATATTTTCATATACAAAAAGAAAAATAATGAAAAACGTATACGTGTATACAAGTCATGCTTTGGATGGGAAGGAAAAAAATGTAGAGTATATATCATATAATGTGACTATGAATGACGAGGTTGAGTTCAACTTCACTTGCTTGATAATGCACGAGTTTACGAGATCAGTAAATTCTTCAAAAAAAATAGGTAGTCAATTGATACGATGTCTGTGTGAATATAACTCAATTAACATGAACATTAATGCATTGTTATACTTATATGTATGAGTCCCGGATTAAAACCCTAAAATATCTCATTTATTTAACTTGAAAATTGAATGCTAACCACTTAAAAAAAAATCATTTGATAATTGATACCATATATACCAAAAAATAAGAGTATCATCATTAAATGATTGGATTGAGTTCAACATATTATAGGTATCATTTTAGCACAATCTATCGCGTGTGGTGTGCGTTTTGTCTTTGTCTCTATTGCAAGTATGGTCATATTCAACAGCAAACTCAATTCAGCACTATGTTTGCGATTGCAAGTGTAGTCTTTTTCAATGCCAATTGAATTTACCACTTTTTTAGTTGAGATCAGAAGTTCATAATTAATTTATTCAGACACTAAGATCTATTTAAGAATTGAGATCTCCTAACACATGCTATTAGATCGAACACCGAGTAACTATTAAGAGATTTAACTATTTACTAACCGTGTTATACTGTATTGGTTGAATAAATTCAACACGTACATTTAAATAAACTTTCTTACACACACATATATTCTAAAAAAAAGAGGCTTTTACACTTGTATTATCTTTGCTCAACTCATCATTAACTAATATAAGTGTATGTTTGGGATCCTTGTCAAGTTTTAACTAAAAAAGAAGTTTTTTTTCTTCTTTCTAATCCACCACACTAAGGGTTTTCACATGTAGTAGGTGTCGCAAGGTATACCACGACTTAGATCTTTTGGATCCTCTATGAGACTAATTATCAAGTCGGCAACAAAACATTTTTTTAAAATTTCTTTTTATCAAAGTGGCTATCTCTCAGGTAGACAACTCTGAAAATATAATTTATTGAATAATGAATTTTAAATATTTACATTTTCCATATTACTGAGGGTGGATTTGCTGAAATCACTATGATCTTCATTATTTTAGCAAATCCAGTGAACATGCACTAAAATTATTGTTTTAAGGGTGAGTAGGTTAGCCCTAATAATACACTCCCGAAACAAAAAAAACAGGCTTGCGAGTACAAGATTACCAACCAACACAAACAAGGTACTGAATATGATAGAAACCCAAACATTACTACCACAAACTTGTATAAAAAAAACTACTATAAACTACACGTCCAAAAAAAAACTACTATAAACTAAACATCACACTACTTAAGTGAAATATCAACTTTGATATACCAATGTAATCATTTCTTCGATGAATAAGTTGGGAAACAAATAATGGGAAAATCAATAATAAGACCTATGATAAAAACTTACAAGTGAATTAGTAGTTAGTACATCACACTCGATCAACTAAAATTAGCATACTAATATATTGATCATACTATTTATCTTGTACAAAAAATATACATGATTTGTCTCATATTAATTTTCATATTTGCAAAAGAAATATCATTTTAATCGATTATTTTTTCAATTATGCATTTTAATTAATAGTATGAGCGTTACTCTCAAGATATAATTTTCAAGCATAATGCTATGTATAGCAAATTTAAAATCACGATGGATTCAAGAATGTTATGGCAGAATAATCACCCTTAAATTTCAGTCTTATTTATTAACGTTTCATAAAAAAAAATACATAACACTTACCACCCCATAATTTCCGGTCAGACTGAGATTTTATTGGCTAACATTAATTTCGGAACTATTTCTTGATAAAATCTTTTTTGATATATAGCATTGCTCTATTTTCAAACACTATCTCTATCTCTTATTTATCATATATATTTAAATAGTCAAATATGTGTAGATAGAGAGATCACTACTTTTATGTCACTCACAAGTCATTGGACAATAAGCCAAGGCAATCAAAACCTAACTTTCAGATTACAAGACCACCCAAGGGTACGAGGGGACATGGTTTTTAATGCTTGCTCTACAAAGTAGAGAATGGGCCAGGCTAAAATAAACACGAAGTAGGTGATGCACCCATAGGTTGGGCAAGCAAGCTAACTGACAGCTACATGAATACATCTATTATTCTCATAACTCATTCCATTATTTCATGGCTTAAAGTTTAGCAGATGCAATATACCAGCACCAAATCGGTTTGGTAAAACAATTATCTCACTTATATGTCTACTCAATGCCCAAGTAACCTATTTTTCAACCACAAAGTTGGATGCAAGTGATTAATACACTCTACCTAAAGGAACAAACTAGGTTTACATCCGAGTTTAATTCATAGTGATGAAACAATTTGTAGTCAATCTTTGCTTACTTCTCAGTTATATAAATCAAATTCAGAGATCATTTACCACAAAAATACTATGGGTGGAAAAAAATATTTTTTACTGTACTTTTTTGACATGAAGAATTGTGCAAGTTAGATGTATGCATGGCTTCCATTTCATTCCATTTTATTAAAGAAGTAAGGGATATATATATCTAGTCAAATAAAAAGTAACTAAAAGATTCCCGTGAGCTTAGCTCAGTTGGTAGGAATATTGCATTATATATGCAGGGGCTGGGGTTCAAACCCCGGACACTCCACTTTTCTACAATTAAATTGTGTGACCTCTAACCACTAGGCTACTTAAAAAAGAAAAAAAAAGTAACTAAGAGTTATAAACAACCGCAACACAAATACCGTTGTATAAATATTATTTAAAAATTGTAAACCTAGTGATATAAGTATTTTAGACCGTTTAAAAAGTATATTTTAGACTACTTACAAGCAATATCTTCTTGTTGTACAAACTACTCACATTATCTTACTCTAAAACTGTCAATAAAAAATCTCACCCTATAGATATCGTCGCCATAACCTGAACCCACAATAGTATTATTTACGACTACAAATCATATGATGCATTATTTGGAGGGAGTTCGTGGGGTTTGGTTTGATTTTGAAGTTAAAAGTCATCTGAATCATGAGATAAAAGAAAACATGTCGTTTGGTTTGAAATTCGGTTAGTTTTTTAAAAAAAACCAAACCAAACAAATGTATTTCAAGTTGATTCGATTTTTCACCGGTGATAAGATCACTTTTAATATTAAAGCAACATGGAAAAGTTGCAGAAATTGAAATGATATGATGCATGTGAGATGTATAAGATAGCAGTGACAGAAAAAACCCAAGTAAAATAAGGTGAAAGAACAAAACCTAAAATTTGTTTCCTTTCTCATGAAATTACTTACATACTAATTTCATCCCACATGAAACATTAGAAAGCAAACTAATGGATGGGTTTTTGAGCAAGTGTTTGGGACTTTGGGCTGAGTGAATGTTTTTGAAGGGGTTTGGTATGAGCGACAAGAGATGAGTTGAGCTAAAGTTAGTGTTTCTTCAAGTCTACGGTTCGATTCACACCGCACAGCTTATATTGAATACACCACTCCAACCTCTTGTTACTGAAGATATTTTGATATGGAAGGCTGAGAAGAATGGTAAGTATTATGTCAATCATGCTTATCGTTTTCTTAGTTGCATCTATCGGGGTGTTGGAGCTCAATCTCGAAGCTAAAAGCCCCTCCCAAGATAAAAAAAAACTTTTAATGGCGAGTGTGAGGAGGGTGTTTCCCGACCAGAGCCCTCCTTAGCATTCATGTGTTATTGGAGTGTCCTAGTGCTACCCAAGCCTGGCGTGATGTGAATCTTTGGAACAAAATTGATAAAATTCACCGACAAAATTATTACATGGATGTCATGATTTTTAATCTTTTGCACCAACTTTCTCTGGTTCAAAGTGAGCTTTTTGCAACATAATGAAACAAGTTTGCAGGTTGTCGATCGTGCATCTCCTTGATGAATGGAGAGCAGCCCAAAATATCAGGTCGATGGCTTAGTGACATAGACAAAACCAGAAATTGGTAGATATAAGTGTAACATAGATGCCCTTATTCTCCTCGTCATCTAATATGATATCTGATATGATGGGTATTGACATATGTTTAAGAGATTATGAAGGTGAGTTCGTTATCACTTAAACCGATTGTTTCTCTCCTCTTTGTGATGTTGATGTGGGAGGTTGTTAACTTGGATAGCAGACTTTCAGTATGATAATGTTGATTTTGCTCTAGACTTTAAGAAAGTCGTTGATCAATTTATGTCCAATATAAAATATAATAGTGAATTTGATTGTATTATATCTAAACGAAGATTTTGAAGGGTTTATATATATTTTTGAAGTTTAAAGAAAAACCATCTATAATGGTAATATTTCTTTTAAAAAAAAAAAGTAGAAAGAATGAAATGACCATAACAACCTGAAGAAGACAAAGATATTACAGTGAATTGAATTTTCTTCACAGACACTTGATCGTAGACGAGTAGAAAAATCATAAACCGCAGTTTGAGTTGAACTCATTTAGCTTTAAAAGAAACAATCGAATTGAATTAGATTTAGATTTAGATCGTCGAAGAAGAAGAAGAAGAAGAAGAATGGAATATTTAGGGATTGATTTGAGTTGCGCAATTGGATCTCTTCGTAACGGAAACATCCCTGAAAAAGATTGCTTGCTCCCTCTCATTTCCAAACTCCTCGGTTACGCCATCGTCGCCGCTTCCACCACCGTTAAACTCCCTCAGGCACGCACTCTTCTCTCAATCACGAATTAATTATGAGATTTTGATAGTTTTGTATTTTCTTATGCACATGCAATACTTAATTTTGTAATTGAATTGTTATAACTCTTTATTACTGTTAATTCTTAGGTTTTATATGTTTTATTCATTAGTTTCGAAGGAAATCTTCATTTTCTGTTAATATAATAAGTATGTTTTGTTCTGTAAATGTTGATTTAAGTGTGATTATTGATTTTGGTCCAAAGGGAGTAGGATTTTTTGTCTTAACCAGAGGTGAGGTAAGTAAAGTCTCGAACCAAAGAGAGAGAATGTAAACATGTTTAGATAAATTTAAGTAAAAGTGAGTTAAATAATTAATTTGAGGCTAAAAGTTATGTTTAATTTTGGAGGCAAAATCAATTGTAACTATTGTACTCGAGAACACTCAAACATGTCAAATCAATTTTATATTTCTCGAATTACTTTGTCTTTTGCAAAAATGTATCAATTTGTACTTCTAGAATTTTTGTCTTCTGTAAAAATGAATAGAATTATGCACTTAATGTCTGCACACTTTGAAATTATACTAGTGTTTATAATTGTGTTGATATTGTGAGGTGCAGATTTTGAAAATTTTGAAGCATCAAAGTGTGAGAGGACTTAGTATGTTGTCGTTTGAGCTTGAAGTTGTTGGGTATACCATAGCACTGGCTTACTGTCTTCACAAAGGCCTGGCTTTTTCAGCTTATGGAGAATTGTTGTTTCTTTTGATCCAAGGTGTGTGCTAATGTTTTTGCAATTTTGGTTATTCTTTTGTCAGTATATGTTTTTCGTCATTCTTCCATTCAGCCATTATGTTATATCATGCACTTTTAAACGGGATTGAGGTGAGGGATGAATGAGAATGAGGTGTAACTAAAAAGTTGACTGAAAAAAGAATAGAATAAACAAAGATAATACGACAAAACAAAAGAAAGGCAAATTTTGGGTTGTTTTATTGGAATGCTATCTGCTTGAATTGTTCGGAAGTAAAGTGCCAAGAAAAGCACGAGCCAAATGTCTTGGTGGATGAGTAGACATGCAAGAAAAGATAAGGGATGAATGAATATATTTGAGAAAAATGGGGATATTAGTACTAGTAACAAACAAATTAAAAATTCTCACATAAAATGATTTGATAGTCATGTGGAGAAAGACCAATAGAGATCCCAATAAGGGCAGTTGACCATGTGGACACTAGTAGTATAACAAACAAAGGTAGAGGTGGATCAGGTAAACTCTTAAAGGAAACGAAGGTTTTAATTCAAATGGCCTTAGAGATGTAGGCTGCATGGCCATGTGATCTTTAAGGTCTTAGCTTCTATAAAAGTTAAACCAAATTAACACCTCAGCCTTCATATGAGAGCATTGATTTTTTTTCCTGGTTTGTTACACTGCCAGAACCGGCCCATTGACTGTGTTTGAATATTTCTTTTTCAAACATTCTCTCTATTCTTACTTGGTGGAATTGTGTATATATATTACTTTGTCCTGCTGTATTCTGTTGATGATTTTGACTTATTTTACATACTGAATTGCTGATATTCCTGCTTGCTCGTGAAATATAGGCTGTAGATCATGCAACTTGTACATCTCTATATTTTCTTAGATATATCTTGTTCTTCCATTTACGTGAATTTGTCTAACTTACTTTGTCCTCTCCGTTTCTGCTACAGCTCTTGTATTGGTTGCAATAATCTACTACTATTCTCAACCTATTAGTACGGTCACATGGATTCGGCCATTGATGTATCCTACTTGCTTGCTGAAGCACTGAATTTTCATTCTCATATTATGCAATTTAATCAAATATCCTCGATCATTTCCTTGATAAATTGGTTTTCAGATATTGTGCTGTAGCACCCACAATCTTAGCTGGTAAAATTGATCCTGTCCTCTTTGAGGCCTTGTATGTGAGTAATAACTTTATGTTCAACGTGTATTTACTTATGCTGCTGAATTTTTTCTCCTATTGTGTCTGCAGTATTCATCTGTCTATTCATGGTGTCGAACGTTTCAGTCTTTATTTTATAATAATTAGTAATATATAAGGTTCTCTATGGCCATTTTATGCGAATATGATCTTTTGCAGGCATCGCAACATGCAATATTTCTGTGTGCAAGAATCCCACAAATATTCCAAAACTTTTCTGTAAGTAGAAACATGAACGTCTGTTCTGTATTCATGCTATATTTTGTTGGAGAAAATACCTAGTTGTCATGAAATTTATAAACTTATCTGTTTTCTAGTTTTTACTTGCATATATGATACTTGATTCTCTAGTCAGAATGGCTACTTTTTCCCTTTAAAGCAACTGGTAAATGAGTTATTTTGTTGTACAGTTAATGATGATCTACTTGAAACTAGTTATATACATGGTTGGTTGTCAAGCTTTGGAGTTAGGAAATACAATCATACAAGTTTCCAGCTCAGTAGTCAAATTGAGCTAACTTGTGTACAAAATTGTTTTATGTAAATTTGGCTAGACTTGCATAGGTTTGTACAGAATCACGAATTTACAGCATAATGGTTATTTCTCCCGGTACTAGCCTAAATTTCATGTTTTGCGAAAACCCCCAAATAAAACGATGATGAGGCTCCACAATGCACAAAACTTCAATCTCACCTATTGTGCGTTGTAGTACCAAACTCCACGAATGTATCAACGTGAACCATCTGCAAAGGAGGTGAATGATGTTGTATTGAGTCTCTACCCCATAGCTCCCACCTTAAACGAAGTGAATAAGCAAAAAACATGAACAAACCCATCTTTGCAAGTTCGCAATAAATCCAACTTGCCAACAAGGCCAATACCCTGATGAGCTGAAAGTCTGAAACCTAGCTCTACTGAGATAAATCTAGCTCCAACTAGGGGAATTCGGTCCCAGCATTATTTGTCTCAGTAATTTTGAACCTTTGTCAATTTGTATGTCAATTTTGAACTTAGTATACTCTTTTGCGTGCTGAATTGTCAAAATATCCTGTAATTTGTGAATTTGTCCATCATTTTTGAATTGGTCTGGTCTGGTCATGTGAATAGAATATTTATTAGAAGGTTGAATATCTACTATGTACATACTGTTAAATTATGCTTTTGACATTGTGATTGATGCTTTAAAAGTTACTTTTGTATTAAGTAAACTCTTCCAAATTTACAAATTGAGTCTACGTATATTTCATGAGTTTGTCTAGACCCTTGAGTTTGACAACATTGATTACATGACAAACATAGTTTCTATGTGTGCTGTGTTGCCATTCTTTCTGCATTTTGAAGAAAACTAGGAGCTTTTATTCCTCTTGTAATGATAGGCTAGATTCCTGTCAACTCTGTTAATGTGGATATGCTGAACTTTTCATATTTTGCCTCGATGTCCGTTTTAAATTTATTTTTTCCAAATTTTTTCGACTAATGAAGTATGTAAGCAATTTGTTATTCACCATTCTTATTTGTCTCTGGTAACTCTGGTTTGAGCAGAATAAAAGTACAGGGGAGCTCAGCTTCTTAACTTCTTTTATGAACTTTGGAGGCTCAATGGGTAAGCAAGTAGATCTTTTATACAGCTAGGGCTACAGTTGTCATTTGTTGGAATGGAATACTAATTGTTTTGTTTATATTTGTTGCAGTTCGAGTATTCACCACCATCCAAGAAAATGCCCCAAAAAGCGGTATCCTTTCTTCTTAATTTGTTTTCATCATCATTTCTCTTGTTTTGGTCATTGTCATCAATAAATTTTAAATCAGTTTTTGGTGTTAATACTAATAGTAGTGCTTAAGAAAGTAAAGACCTATTCGATTTTTGTGTATAGAAACATTTATTTGTTTAAAAACCAAAATATGTTTGCAGGATGTCCCCTATCTCAATTTTTTTCTGCAGAAAGATGGAAACAATTTGAAAATATATTCCCCATTTGCCTCATTTTTTACTCATTTTGTGGTATTATGTTCATGAAATTGCTATCTTCACCTATTGGCTGGATAACTTTGCTTCCATCTCACTGAAGTTACCTCTAACTCTTCTGTGCAATAGGGCTGTAAATGAGTCGAGTCGAGTCGAACCTGTCTTAGCTTGACTCGACTTGTTAAGAATTGGCTCGGTTCGAGTTTGACACAAACTTTTTTTTCAGCTCAAGTTCGACTCGTTTAAAGCACATAAGTTTAGGTATGGAAATGACTTAAACCATGTAACTCACAAGTCAAAGAATTTAAATTTTTGACCCATAGATATATTGGAATTTATACCAATTTTTAATGGACTGGATGAGGCTATTATTACACATAGTAATTAACACTGGTATGCAACGACCAAATCCAGTTTTGCCTTCTTGTGGCATATGTTTCTCTTCTTATAGATAATCGTATCCTCCATTTTTCATGCATGTTCCGATGCGGGACTATTTTAGTTTTGAAATCCTCAAAAACTACAACAACATTGTGCATGACGTTGTCTATCAATTTTAATGTAGCTCATTTTTATCCTATTATTGTCAAGTGTTTGTCTTAGTTTTTAAAGTATTATATATATAATCAATTATCTAATTGTGTAAAATCAATTATATATAAATTTAAAAATATTTTTTAAGTGTTATATATATATATATATATAATCGAGTCATCTCGTGAACCAAACGAGTCGAACTACATATAGTTCAAGTTCAGCTCAATTAGTTGACGAACTTAATTTTCAGTTCAAGTTTGACGAATCAATTGTCGAATCGAATTACGAACTTTAATCGAGTTGGTTCGGTTCATTGCCAGCCCTATGTGCAAGACAAGTGGGTCCTCCACCCCTCGTGAAATTGCACACTTTTTTTATGAACTTTTTAGAAATTAAGCTTGAGAAATCCCGACAATACGAGGTTGTTTTTCCTTTTGTTATATGAGTTCTCGCAATTCTTAGATTTTCTAACTTTTCTTGGCCGTAGCTATTTTTGTGATTGTTTTCGTAGACCAAAAAGGTGTTTTAGTTGGTCCTGGATAAATAAGAACTATCTGATATTCATGCTTTGATTTATATTTTTGGGGAATAGTTTTCATGCATTGGTATTGGCAATTGATGAATTGAAAAAGATAGTAGATATTGTTAACTCTGTTTACATCAGAACAAGCGTTCGTGTCTGATTGGTTTAGATTTCTGTGGAAGCTAATGGGAAAAAACCACATTCCGATGCACTTTTTACCAAATCAAAGAATTGTAGCCTTAGTCAAACTCAAGTTTAAGAGTCTTCCCAATGCCATAACAGACAGGCACATTTTGTGATTTTGGAAAACTGGTTCTAACAATTATTTTCCCATTCACATTCCCCCTTTCTATGAAACTGTTCTTAAATCTGCATTTGAAAATTAGAAGACAAAACTAGTCAGACTACTATTTGTGGTTGAAGGGTAGAGTGAAACACTTCGTACTGAGTGTTAGGATTTTGATACTCATCTTTTTGGTAGAAAATTTAAATTGTAGTTTTGGGAGGGAGAGAGAGTAAGCAGTTCTATTGCAAGATTTATGATCCCCTATACCAGAAAACATAGATCCCTTTTTAATGGAATTTGTGTTTTTCCCTCTCTAAGAAAGGAAACTCATTTTTCTTAAGGATGGGTCTATGGAGAGCTTTATCTCTTGTTCATTAGTTTGCCACAGAGATGCTTAATAATTATCTTCATCGAATCATATTCATATACAGATCTCTTGGATGATCTAATGAATAAGATAGTAGATCACTTGACAACTCAAGCTCTCTACAGACTAGCTTTTCATTATCCTTATGAAGCAGAAAACCCAAAGTTCATTCTTTTTATGCTTATATATACTTGTGTAGATGTTCTACAATGTAAACTGTAAAGTTCTAATATGTACTCAGAAAGTGGTTCCCATTTCATGTTTGCTACCACTATTGAAAGCACTTTCATAACCACGTTATTTCTATCATTTTGTTGATTGAACATATTCTACCAAGTTTTTATCGTTCCATTATTTCAAAACAAACTTTTGGAATTGTGTCTGCTTAGGGATCTGGCAATTTTAATTAGCAAACCTATTTTTTTGGAAAATTATGTCTTTCATCCTTTGACTTACAAAGTTCGGGGTACATTTCAGTGTTTTTGACATTTATGTGTATATAGTAGTTCATTTATTCTTTTACTGTTAATTGTGACCGTTTCCTTAATTCTATTGAAGTTCTACTGGGCTATGGAATTGGTGTTGCAACGAATTTTACAATCTTGAGTCAGATAGTGATGTACCAAAAGCCTCAGGCTGTGAAAGAGAAGAAAGTGAAATAGAACCATACGGGGTTCTCCATATCCCTTCATCCTGTTAAACTCTAGACAGGCTGCTGCGTGCACAGGCCATACACAGATTTTTATCAGTCTTAAATTAACCCACTGAACTTTATGGTAGCCAAGGGTGCATAAGTAACAGGTGTACGTTGTCATCTTATTTTAGCACCTGTAATTCTTAGCCTTGATTATTTTGTCGTTGTCTATCACACGATAATTTAAAATATGCCTGCTGGTTTGTTGGAAGAATATCTTATCGTTCTTGATTCTCTTTATACGGTTATGTGATTTATTACTTATTCAAGCTAATTGGACCTTGTGGGATGAATCAATTTAGCAATATGTATGCATGCTTCTGTTCTTGATGGAATGATAGCAGAGTAGAACGGAAGAGCTTTTAGTTGTTATCATAATAAAGTTAGTATTTCATTCGCATGCTTACGAGTGAGAAACTTTATGCGGGAAGAAAAAATGTCACATCATTGTGAAATTATATTCATATCATAATTTACTAGAATTTTGGTGAATTCGTAAATTTCTTGAGTATTTAGAAAATAATAATTTTTAGAATATCTAACCGAATTGTATAAGTTTTTTTTATTTTTTTGGAAATCAGCATATTTCATTTTCTAAAAGAACTTGGCCTCTCTAATTAGGAAAATGAATTTGGATATTCCAAAATTTGCTAGCATTATAAGCGAGGAATGAAAATGCAATGATCTCATATTACTTGTTTACAATGCAAAATTATTCTATGAATATTCTACTGTGATCAAAGAGGAATACATTCCACCCAAAAAAAAAAAAAAGAGGGATATCAAATTCCCTAATATCAGACCTATAGCTACCCTCATCATCAGAAGGATGCAGGTTTCCGAGCAATATGCTTATTTTAGACATGTAGCAATATGCTTTTATTTTGAAGGAACAAGGAGACAAAAGATTGGGCAATTTGCATCCCAACTTCGCGTGTTAGACTCAATTTACTAAAGACAAAACAAGAGCCCCACCATGTTAATTTTCACAATCAAATTTGTAATTGAAAATGATCAATTCTTTAGCTCAAAACATGTCATATCACAATTGTGTGACTACGTCAAATGTATATCACAATTGTGACCGAGTCAAATGTGGAAGAGATCTTTTGTTGCCTCTCAAAGCATCTCCAATGGAGAAAAGCTTAAAATTAAAAATATGTATCTATAGAAAAACAAGAACAGTTTAAAATTAAAAGATGTATCTCTATGTGCAATCACAAAAGTTGGTTGCTGAACATTACAAAATGAATTTAGGTGAAAAACTTGATCCAGTTATATATAAATAAATAAAAATGAGGATAGAAAAATTTAAAGATAAAAAAAGATATAGATGAAGTTAATTATGAGTTATTTAAATGCAATCACCATTGGAGTAAAAACCGGTTGAGTTTGCTTAAATCCTACATGACATTTTTGGGTCAATGTCCATAAAAAGTTGGTTAAGCAATCCATTCAATTCCTCACTATTAAAGATCCTTTCAACACTTACACACATTAGAATGTAGCATGCACCCAATATATAACCTGAAAAACAAATAATATCTTCTGCCATTTACTTCCAAACATCTAATACAATACTTCAGTTGAAACATGGATACAACAATCATAAATCATACAAAAACTAAACAACCTTAACCTCTATGATCCTATACACACTGTTGTTTCCAGTCCTTCAAATCTTAGAATCCAGTCAAGAGACGAATCAAACAAACAATATATAATCTACGCAGGATGAGTGAGAGGAAAAATGCCATTGACACTTCAACCGTGAAGATTCAATTCAAAATTCAAAAGGCAATAAACATCACACGGCATAAATATCAAATGTTAAGTACAACATATAGAAAATCAAATGATACAGGACAATAATAATATTGAAAAATGGTCAAAGACATCAAGCTTCCTTATGCTCTTGTCTCTAACCATGGCGGGCACTAGTGCTACCACCTGACCATCTTCTCAAAGTGCTAGCCACAATTTTCCTTCCGGACAATAGCCCTAACCTTTGCTTGAACGAGCTTGATCGAACAGTACTTCTCGATGCAATATTTGCCGATGTAGATGCTGCGGAGCCAGGCATTGAAGGAAATTCAATCCCATTGTCTTGTGCTCCACCATCACTAGCACTAGCATCTTGAAGTTCTGCTTCAACCGCATCCAAGTTAACAGCAACAGAAACCCTAGTGTGCCTCAACCAATCCCCACCTTCAGGTGTAACACCCTTACATTTCTTAACCTTCACTTTCACCAAATTGGGACACCCATTTGCCAAAGCTTCCATCCCAAGATCAGAAACAGGACAACTCTTAATGCAAAGTTTCTTCAAAGCCAAACACTTTGCAGCAATGCAAGATATCTCAGGATCACCAACAGTATCACTTGCACACAAAGCCAATCTCTCTAGATTCGGGCAATTGGATGCTAACATTTCCAAACTTACTTTCGTAGGGTTAACACCAATAAGCACCAATTCTTGCAAATTAGGGCAAAACTTCGCGACTGCGGTTAACCCTTCATCACCAATCCGATTGGCCTTCCATCCATCAATATGTAGCTTCCTTAATAACTTACATCTTTCAGCGATTGCAACAAGTCCCATGTCAGTACACTCGGGTGTCTTAACAAGATGCAAAATCTCCAAATTCGAACAATTTGAAATAGCTTGCAATCCAATATCACTAATCTGAAGCCTCTCAAAATGAACCTCAACAATCATACTCGCCACTCTTTCAGCCATAAGCGTAAAAAGCGTATCCCAATCACCGGAACATCGAAAAAGCTTCAAAGTCTTCAAATTCTTAGCACCTAAAATCAACGAACCAAAACACTGTCCATTATAAAGCTCCTTCAAACAAATAGTCTTCAAAGATGCAGCCGCTACACCTGGTCCAATCGGCTCCGCCACCGCAGTCTCCGCAATTCCCCTAAGCCGCTTCACCGACAATTCCTCAAGCGCAGCGCAGTTTTCAAGCACGGCGTTCATACCTTTAGATCCAAAAGTACAAGATCCACACGATAATTTCCTCAAACCCTTACAATTCTTAGCAAAAGCTTCCATTCCTGCATCCGTAAGTTCACGACACGCGCGGAGCTTAAGGCGTGTGAGATTAGGGCAACGCTCGGAGATTATCACAAGCGCTTCATCTCTAATACTCACAGATCTACGATCACACTTCAACGCTAATTTTGTCACTGAATCAAATCGATTAAACAGAGAAGGAATTACCGGAAGAAGATCGAGTTTCGCGTTCAACGAAAGCCGTTGACGACTTTGTCCTTCAACGTGAAGCCACCGCCGGCAAACGAGTGAACACTGATTCCGATCAGAGGGATTCAACGACTGAAACACAATCGCTAAACACTCATCAGGTAGATCTGATATATAATCGGAGTTTCCGATTCCGTTTCCACCGTTACCGTCACCGTCAACCGGATCTGCAACATCGTCGCCGTCGTCGGTGGAGATCATCGGAGAAACCAAGGCGGTGGATCTGGTGGTTTTCGTAGATCGGTTGCCTGCGCTTTCCCGGCGGTTGGTTCCGGTGACCGTGGAAGCTGCTTGGCCCATCCACGGTTGATATTGAACTATCGGTGAAATGAACGGTTAAGATTGAAAGATTCTCGTTTCTTAACAGAAACTATAACTATGTGTGAGTTTCATCATCTTTGTATTGTTTTTTTTGGATTTCAGAGACTGAAAATGCGGATTTGAAATGAATGTTGAATTTGATTTTTATTTTTTTTGGTTGTGTTTGCGTCTGGTGTGAGACTCGATATAGATGGAGAAAGTGATTGTGTGTGGGTGACTTCATTGGGTTATCGTGGAGGTGTTGTGTGGTTTTATGACACGTGGAAGTGAATGGAAGATGCAGGCCGTTGTGGTGAAAGGATGATAGGGACTGGAAAGTAGAGGACACGACGGAATGGAAGTCATGAAAGAAAAGTGGACTTCAACTTTGCTATGTTTGCTTTAAGATAAGGCTAATTATTCGGATAGCACTTGGGTGACATAGAGTTGGGTGACATTGGTGACATTGGTCAATTACAATGTCACAATGCTTGTGAAAGAGAGAGAAACACAAGCATTGTGACATTA
>Ga0315914_1000934_pt1 | contig 41208 bp, 19 predicted proteins | sample MpolenodulesMG_FD_203920 | JGI IMG/M metagenome (GOLD analysis project Ga0315914, IMG submission 203920) | Medicago polymorpha root nodule microbial communities from Los Angeles, California, United States - elongated nodules | ecosystem: Host-associated > Plants > Roots > Nodule | place: USA... | reverse complement strand
CTCATAATCGAGTTTACAAATAGCATAATCAATGAAATAATTAAAACATACATGAACTGAGTAAAGGATGATGAAATCGCCCTTCAAGCAGTCTTCAGGTCTCAAAATCACACTTTTGCTCTCCAAAATCGTAACCCCTGTTTCTGGAACTGACTTCAGCTTAAATAGGAAATATTTTTAAGTGAACAATCGCGCCGCGTTAGATTCCAATCGCGTCACGATTTAAGCAAACCCTAGAAGTCTTCTAGATCTTTCTTCATAATGGTGACAAACCTCCAACAATCGTGTCACATTAAAATAGGTAGAGCCAAACTTGCAATCTGGTACTAAAATCGTGCCACGGCTGTTTCCAATCGCGTCACAATTTGTTGCCTTCAGTTCTTCTAAATTTCTTGCTTTTAACACCCCTGAACACTTCATATTGCTTGAGAACTCTATCAATTTATCAAAATAAGTCCTAAGGATTACGTAATGACAACATGTCATCAAAAAGCATTAAGCTAAGTTGAACGTAGAGCCATTATCCTAATAAGAGGAGAAAAATTGAATATAAATAAAAGAATGAAATATATATTTTTATTGCATTTCGTGTAGTCCTTAATTAAAATAAATTAGATGTAATGTCTTTGATTAAATATTTGAGGTGTTACACTTTCTGAGCAGCATACTGAATAGCCAAAATAAATCCAAGAATCTCAGCATGAAAAACCGACTGTAAACCGGTGTTACAAGTAAAAGCACCACAGAACGTACCTGAGTGATCTCTGAACATCCCCCCACAAGCCACATAGCCCCCAATAACTGATCCATCAGTGTTAACCTTCAACCGAGGAGCAGTAGGTGGCTTGCACAAAACCATAGTAATTTCTTTGATCCTACGACAATGATGAAAAACCGGAAATGAATCAAGAAAAGCGAAGTCCGAAGGCAAGCACTTACCCTTTGAGACATTCCCGAACATTGCAACCAAAGAGTGAATACAGTTTTTGGCTGAATGGATTGAGGCCGAAATTGATGAGAAACACAAGGAGTTCCGTGTCCACCAAATAGTATGAAGCGTGTGTACCACTGCTGCCAAATAGATGTTTGAAGCTTGGGAGGAACACCTATTGGATCTGCAAGACAGAAGATTGTTTAGCGATGAACAATCAATAACACAATGAAGCTTAGCACCAATCCAGTCCTAAAGATCCTTCGCAAAATGACACCGGAGAAAAAGATGATATGAAGTTTCATCTGTGCTCAAACAGAAGCTATAAAACGACACAATAATGCAACCCCTTGTTCTAAGATTTTCATCTATGGGCATCTTACCATGATGAAGCCTCCAAAAAATAAAGGAGTGAGAAGGCAGGATAGAGGGTGTCCAAATGTGGTCCGCCCAAGGCAGCATAGGGGAAGTCGGCCTAAGAAAGGAAAAAGCTTGCTATTTCCCATCAGTATCATCCCGAGCACGGGTTTTAGTAGGCTGCTTTCCCAAGACTTGTTGTAATTTTTATTTTCTGTTTTTGTTTCCTTGTTAGTACTGGCGTGAAGTCTTCTGTAACTGATCGTTCATCATATTGACGAACACATTCCCCCAATTCTAAATCATGCTGCATGTTGATTTTTGGATTTTAGAAATATAAGAATTTGATTTGATAACCTTTATTTGTATTATACATGATAAATTCTATAGTGACTCAGGACATTGATTATTTATTTAATTTTTGTAGAGATTATTTATTTAATTGAAAGTATAAAATAATATTATCTTTTATAAAATAAAATAATTGAGTAATTACATAAAGATTATTAATGTTGTTCTTTTCGATGGGACAAGAAGAAAAAAGTGTTTAGGGATGACAATGAATATCATCATGGAACATTTTGTTCGTACCACCAGATAAATATGATATATGTGTCAATTCCATATTTAAGTGGGTATCCACTAAACAGTTAATTTGCGATTTAGATGTATCCAAGAATATTTTCATATATCTACGGATAACATATTTTCTTTTTTATAGAAAAAAAACTGGATTTGATTATAAAAAAAGTTTGTAATTATTTTGAGTTTTTGATATTTTTGACAAAATTATTTTGAGTTTTTTCATTCTCTTTTAATGACATGAAAACTATTACACATAAAAGTATTCATATGTTTTCCTCTCAATTTAAATTTTATTTTCTGATCTCATTCTACAAACAATATTCAACAAGGACAAATTATACTCGACCTGCAAAAAGGATGGATTGGGACTTCATGCAGTAAATTTTCCCACAGTTTTAATTTCGGCCGTTGGATGACTTTGTGCCACAAGACCTCACAATGTTGTAATCTAATCCAATGGCTTAAATGGAAAATTGTGTGTAACTGCGTCATTTTTGAACAACAACAAATTCTTCTCCAAAAAGGATACCAATATGTGTTCCGATTTGTAAGTACAGTGGCGGATCTTGACTTAAATTTTTTGTGGTGCCAAACTTCTATGGAATATATATTAAATGGTTTCAAGAAGTATCAATAATTAATAACTGGGCTAGTGGTATGAATTGCTTGAAAGTAGCAAGAGAATGTGAGTTTGAGTCCCATCAAAAACGTTTTTTTTAATACAGTTTGTAAAAGTAAAAGATAAATATGTTAAAGAGAAGCCATAGAGGTGTCGAACGCGCTACCTTTAGCATATTATGGCACCCCCTATCCGCTGCAACAGCCATAATTTGATAGATAAAATACATCTAATATAGTATACAAGCAAAACCTGGGGGATGTCGTGGCCCCTGCCGGTCCCTGAAGAGATCTGCCACTGTGTAAGTAGCCTCCACTTCACTTTAACAAGCAAAGATAAGTTGGCCATTTACAATCATATTTCTTTTAGAGTGTACACGTTTCGATAGGAGAATATTTTGAGGTAATATTTTGAGTGAGTTCAAATCTTTTTAGGTAAATTTCATTTTTTATATGATAATTTTGAGAATTTTAAAATGATGAAAATTTATGAAATATTTTGTCTAAGTTAAATTTAGAGAATTTCAAATGACTCTTAAAAGCTTGAAATTTCAAATTTTTCCTTCTTATAATTTTAGGAATTTTTCCTTCAAATTTTTCACTTTTGTCAAAATTTTAATATTAACCTCAATAAATTTACAAAAAAAATGAAAATGACCTCTATTTTTAAAATTGAAAATTGGCTCCTATTTTAAAATTTGGCCAAAAAAATTTAAATCTTTGAAAGTAGACCAAAAATGATAGCGATGACATTTTTATTAGTCTATCCAAACAAAAATATTTAAAAATAAAGGCAATTTAATCGAATCATTTGACTTGTGTAGAATTCTAAATTCTTAAAATCCTTCCAATTACCTCATCCAAAAACTTTAGAATGTGTTTGGATGGAGGATGCTTTGAGGTAATGAAATATTTTGAAGGATTTCAAAACATTTTCAGTAAATTTCATTGTTTGGATGATTAACTAGGGGAATTTTTAAAATGATAAAATTATTAAATATTTTGTCCAAGTTAAATTTAGAGAATTTCAAATGACACCTAAAAGCTAAGAATTTCGTCATTCTTATTATTTTTTCAAATTTTGCAAGTTGGTCCCCATATGTTTCGAAATTATTAAATATGCCTTTATAAATTTTCAAAAAAAATTATAATTGGCCCCTAATTTATTTTTTTGAATATTACAAATTTTCAAAAATTACAATTTGACCCTCAATATAGGAAATTTGCATATCAACCCCTATTTATTAAAATTTAAATTTGGCCCAAAAAATTTAGAATTGATAACAATGAAGTTTATATTACTATACCCAAACACATATTTACAAATGAAAGCAATTTAATGAAGGATATATGATATTTCTAGACTCTATTAGACTAGACATCATATAGGAGGATCAAAGCTATAACTACTATGTTGGATTCAAGAACACAACAAAAAATAAGAGTTGAAAAGGAAGACTAACAACAAGGCATGTTGTCTAGACAATGTACCTTTTGAAATGTTGAAAATTCTTGGAGATAAAGGAATTGTGTGTATCTCACAATTTTTTTAATGAAACTATGAGGACAAAGAAAATGTTGGATGAATAGAAAAAAAAAATATAATCTATAAGACCAATGGTGATATACATAGTTGCGCAAAGTATGGGAAAATGCGATTTAACATAGACCAGTAAAAGAGACTCGAGTTACTGATAGTCAATTTGGTTTTATATATGGGAGGTCAACATTAGAAGCAATCTACTTACTTTGAATGTGATGGACCCATAGCAGACAAATAAAAAACACTTACACTTAGCTTTCATTGATTTGGGGAAGGCGCTTGATAGAGTGCCTAAAGAGATTTTGTGGAAATCCCTAGAGACGAAAAGGGTTAAAATTGCTTATAGTAGATATAGGAGTGAGGATTTCTTTTATTAGAGCTATCAATGATATGTACAAATGAACTTTGGTTAGAGTGAGAATGAAAAGTGGGGTCACTGAGGGTCAACCCTATGATTGCACCAAGGGGTCAACCCTAAGCCCTTAAATGTTTACTTTTGATGTACTTACGAAACACATCTTAGAGTTATCCGAGATATATGATTTTTGCAAGTGATGTAGACCTACTTGGAGTGTCGTTGAAGGAATTGAATGGGAGGTTGGAGACATGAAGATAAGTCTTAGAGGTGTATGGCTTCCACATGAGTAGAAGCAAAATAGAGTATATGAAATATAATTTTAGCTAAAGATGAAGAAGTTTTGTCTTAGAGGTGAAAATTGAAGATCATATCATACCTTATGTTACGCAATTTAAATATCTTGGGTCCATAGTAAAAAATGATGCAAAAATATAAGCAGATATAAATCATCATATTTAAGATATGTGCGGTTGAACTAGAGAAGAGTCTCTTATGTTATGTATTGCAAAAGTACTGCTAAATTTTAAGGGAAAATTATATCGGACATTTTTCAGATTGACGATGTTGTATGGAATAGATTGTTGGGAGATTAAGAACTAACACGAGAATAAAGTAAGTGTTGCGAAGATGAGGATGTTGCATGGGATGTGTGGTAAGACTAGATGGTATATGATTAGAAATGACAACATTAGAGAGAGAGAGAGAGAGAGTTGGGGTATCACCTATAATACATAAATGGTGGAATATAAGCTCAGGTGGTTTGAGCATGTAGAAAGAAGACATGTAGATTCTATAGTAAAGAGGGTATATCAAATGATTGATAGTAAAATTATAAGAGGTAGACAAAGATCTATGATAACTATAAGAAAAACTATTATGAAATATTTATAGATTAATTTGTTGAATCCAAACATGGTTTATGATATAACATTGTGGCGTAATTTGATTCATGTATCCAACCCCACTTGGTGGCATAATGCTTGGTTAATGTTGTTGTCCATAGTAAATAATTTTTAAAAATAATATTAAAATTTGGTTTTAAAAAAAAAAAAAAACTAGTTAGAAGGATACATTTTTGTAAATAATTATATAAGAAATTTAAGTATGTACTCCATCCGTCTCAAAATGTAAGCAAAAATGGGTCAACATAAGTTGATGTATCTGATACAAATTTTGAACCAAATGCATTAACTTTTGTTGACTAATTTTGCTTATATTTTGGGACGGAGGGAGTATAGTAAATATTTTTTTTTAATAAATGACATTAAAACTTATGGGAAAATATTTGAAAATATTGTTTGGAAAAATAAATTTTTGTTAATAATTTCAATTAAATAGGAAATGAACTAAGGGTCCGTTTGGTTCGAGAGTTTTGGAGGGGAGGGATGATTTTTAATATGAAGTATTTGGTTCAATTTTTAGAAGGGGAGAGGAGGGGAACAAATTTTATTGCACTGCCAAAATTATCCTTAGATTAATTTAAAATCTCAATATTATCCTTATAACAATATTTATTATTATTAGGTTATATTATTCTTGAAACAACTTTTAATCAAACTCAAAACTTTATGAAAAACGACGTTCATCTATTCCATAATAACTAGCATTTAGACGGTCACTCCGTTGCCTTCTATCCACCATTTTTATTGCGCTAATATTTATAAATTGCGAGCAATTATTTTTATGAATTTTTGATTTTGATTAAAGTTATTTTTGTTATGACAGGTGGCAATGGGAGACTGACATCCATGATGGCTACACTGTGAGCGGAGCGTATCAGATCCTGACTAATCAGATCGCTGGTTCTTTTGATGCTTTGGGAGATCTTGTTTGGCATAAGCAAGTCCCCCTGAAAGTGTCGATTTTGGCTTGGAGATTGTTGCAAGACAGGCTACCTACTAAGACAAATCTTCTCAGGTGCGGCATCCTTTAGCAAGACGCGGCTAAGTGTGTGGCGGGGTATGATCACGATGAAACAGCATCCCATTTGTTCATCCATTGTGATGTATTTAGTTCTTTATTGCAGTATACCAGGCATTGGTTGGGTGTTGTTGGGGTTGATCCTAGTATTCTAAATGACCATTTTACTCAGTTAATTTTTTTTTGATAAGGCCAAGAGAAAGGTGAGGCATCCGGAAGTGGCTGAAGCATCCCAACTAGGTTGGCACCCAACAGACACCCTCTTCCTATGCCGCCTTTCCAATACGTATTTATTAAAAAAAGGGGAAAAATACAAAGAGGGGGGACTAGGCCAATACCCTCGAAGAAAATAAATATATACAGTAACTAGAAACAGAAAATCTAAGGGAATCGATAATTCGGCAGTCCATTTCTGTCCCTGGAAAAATCCTGCCCTAGAGATGGAGGCAACAAGGTGAACCACGTGGTGTCATGCAAATCATGCCCCAAAGCGGCTAGGCCATCAGCACAAGCATTTCCCTCCCGGAAGATGTGCGAGCAAATAATAAACATACCATTGTGAGTACAATTATGCCAATTTTACTCAGTTTATTCATTGCATAAGTCATTCGAAGAAGCGCATATCATTTCTTCAGCTAGTTTGGCTGTTGTGTGTCTGCTTGGTCTGAAATGAGCGAAATAGCAGGCTCTTTAATAACATCTAAACCCCAATTATACAACTTTTAGACAAAGTTAAATTTTATTCCTATTGGTGGCTCAAAGTTAATAATGCCACATTTGTGTACGGTTCTCAGAGTTGGTGGTTGGACCCTATGTTTTGTCTCGGCCTCGACTGACCTTTGTTTCTGTAATTATTGTTGTGACTCTTGGTTTTGTGGAGTGGCCTCTTTAGTACACCTAATGCTAAAGGGGTAACACCCTTGTTGTTAATATATTCCATTTTTTCTTCTTCAATTTTTTGAATTTTGATTAAAATTATAAAGTATAAATATTTTACACTTATATATTGTAACAAACTATATACTAAATATTCCCTAAAAAAAAAAAACTATATACCAAATATAATATAAATTCTCATCTTTTTAAATAACATTAACGATATGACGATGTCCTTGAAGAAGATATATTTTTTTTTAGGAGAAAAAGATAAAAGTTTATATATATTTACAATCGTTGAAAAAAATAAAATAGTTTCCTATTTGAATTGAGAATATTCTTAACTTTTCGACCAAATCCATTTTTGTTCACAAAATTCTTGGACCAGTCTTATATATATATGATTGAACTGACACTCTCTGCCAACCCACGTTCCAAAGCAAAACACACCAAACACTACCGATGTCGACTACATTCTCATCTCTTTCCGATGATCTCCACTCACCGATCTTACCACCATCATCAAAAACTTCCAATGAAACTGAAAAAATCTGCATCGATGAGATGCTTGAGAAATACTGTGGTGAGTTTGGAAAATGGCAGCTGAAACACTTCATTCTAACAAGTCTTGCTTGGGCTTTGGAAGCTTTTCATACTATGGTTATGATTTTTGCTGATAGGGAACCTGATTGGAAGTGTGTTGAAGGTATGGAATGTTCCGCCGGTGGAAGCGTCTGCGATATGGCGTCGTCGTCGTGGCAGTGGATCGCTGGTGAAGGTGCCTCTACGGTGTCTGAATGGAGTTTGATTTGTGGTGATAAGTTTAAAGTTGGACTTGTTCAAGCTCTTTTCTTTGCTGGGTGTATGATTGGTTAGTTCACTCATTTTTCTCTTGTCTTCTACATTTTGTTTTTTTGATTGATTATTATTGTTTTTGATTGGGATAATTGTTTCATTGTTTATTGAAATTAAAAGATAAAATGAGAAACGGGGAGAAAATATTATGAGGCTATCTAAATCTAACCAATTATCTTTAGAGCTGGATATGAATTTTAGACCCGCTATAAGACTAATCATCAAGTTGGGAGCGGTTATGATCATTCTATCTAAGCTCATTCTTTATCTTTAAAAAAAATAAAAACTACGCTTATTCTTTAATTCAAATTTTATTTTTTGTTCAAGATTAATCATTAATTCAATTTAATGTATAAGATATCCTAATATTTTTATATTAATTACTTCAATCATCCTATATTAATTGTGTCACATATAAAATATTTGTTTATTTTATTTATCAAAATATTAATTACATTTATTTTCCAAAGTAGTTATTTTTATTGAATCTATATTTGTTAATTTTTTTATTGAATTTCTTCTTTTCCAATTTCATTTAAGGAAACTTATCCGGTTGTTCTATTTTTTTTAAAAAAATATTATCCAATTATTCTATTAACTACATTAAAAAAAATAGGGAAATGCTAAAGAGTGCCCTTGAGGCATTGGATAAGAGGATAAAAAAAGAAATATTGTATTGGAAAATGGTGAAAAATGATAAATTTAAGAAAAAAAACTTAGGTACAATTCCTTAGGTGCTTTTTCGTATGGTTCTTAACTAAATTTAACTTTTTAACTAGTGCCTAAGGGCATTTATTAGCATAACCCAAAAAATTGTTCTATTAACTATTTATTTTTTGGTTCCATTTATATGACTTTGAGTTGAGTGATTTTCCTAACTTTGTCTTTATCTCTTTTTTAACCAACTTATTCATTCTCATTAAAATAATTTATTTTAATTATTTATTTATCAACTAAATACACTAAAAATTTTATAAAAAAAACACTAAATTCACCAAAGTTATCAAATGTCTGTGTCAGCCAACTATCATATGAAAAAAGTATTGCACGGAGAGACAAATAATTTCATAACTTAGTGATGGTCCACAAACGTAAATTAGCTTTATACCTACATCGAAGGACATTCATCATATATATTGTCGCATAAATTTATTTTACATAAGTACATTTGAAATTGCAAAATTTTCATTAGAGGTCAATGTTAACTAGTGTAAGTGTAAACTAGTTACACTGCATATCTCAATTCTTATAGTTTATCGTAAGGGAGGCTGCATTTAACTCAACCAATAGAGGATTTTCAAGTTTACGTAGACAATGTTTAAAAAAATAGTTGAGGAATAGATATATTTGTAAAAGACAAATGACTTTTTTTTTTTCTTATATAAAAAAGAAGATAATTAGTGTTTGTATAATTAAAGTTTTCAACAACTGTCGTTTGTTGAAGAATGGAAAAAATGTTGAACTTTTTTATTTTATTAAAGAAATCTCGCAATCTTAACTCGAGATTTTGTCCTTATACGGGCTAAAAGTTTATTTTTAAAATTATCAGTAGCTAGCTTTGTTTTTTTATGTAAGAATATCAATAGCTAGTTGTGAATAGTTTATAGACTATCATTAGAATAAATAATGTATTCATAATTTTCTTTAAGGTGAGAACATAGATATAGATAAAGATAAAGAATAAAGAAAAGAAAAAAGATGATGAGCCATGCGACAAGCGTGACTGACATGTACAACTTTGCTATATACCAAAAAAATATACAACTTTTTAATTTCTTAAATAAATTTTCATCTTTTCATTTTAGTTTGAATAAAATACGTAAATTCTTTTTCATTCTCTCCACACAGTCCATTTCTAGAAAATCTTTTCTATATTATATTTTACAAGACATCAAATTTTTGTGATAAGGGACGTGCAACTTGAGGGAAGTACTAAAGTCTAACAAACCTGAAAGAGAAAAGGACCACAGCATACCTTTCACTTTCTCTTTGTCGGCTTTCTAGTTCGATTGATTAATTTCTAGTAATTTAATTAGTTTACCAGTTCCACGGGGTTCTAATTTGGTTCCAAAATTTCCAAGAACTAGTGGACAACAACTTTTGAGGCAAAATAATGTAATTAGATACTAATGATAATGATATTAATACTAATAAAACAGTTGCGTAGGCGATCCATTGTGTATTTCTATATTTCTGTTTGTATATATCCATGAAACTTGTGTGTCGACTAACAATTCATATTAGACATAACGGGGATAAAATGTTACTAGGGGTTTTGTTTTATCTTACTATATACTCTAATGATCATAACGAAGATATTATAAGTTAAACTAAAAATATGCACCATGTACTATATAGTGATTAATGTTTTGGTTTTAGATTGGGATATGCATGTAAAATTCAAACTATAAACTTGCCTCTATACTTATAGTTTTATATTGACGTTAGAAATTGATAATCTATTTTAATTAACTTGTAGATATTATTAAATATGGTTACATGCATGTATTGTTATAAAATATTGTGTACTAAACTTTGTGTTATTTGTTACAAGTTTTATATTTTTGATAGAAAAATGTTAGTGGGTTATATTAGTTTCTAGGGTTGAACTTTGGATTTCCTTCTAGTTGGTACTTTAGTGTCCTTCAGCACACCAATCAATCTGTCTGTTTTGAAATTTTTAAATGTAGTTTGACCAATATTGTAGAAAATATAGGTTGTAGTGGTATCTTGAGGGGATATTATGTGAGAGTGAAGGAATATTTCTTAGGGGAATGGAATCATGCCAATGTATGTTTCACTTTATAGTCTCTATTATCGGTCCAACAAAGAGAAATATCAAGAACAAGTTCATTTTGTACTCTATAACACTTGTTTTTTATTAGGTGAAATTTACGTGATTCACATTATTTTATGTGAGGTCAACTTTTAAAATGTAAAATTTATATGAGTTTTATCCGATAAAACAGTAAGTGTCAGAGAGAGTGTAGATAATAGTCACTATACAATAAATTAGAAGAAAAGTAATGTTAACAACCCTCTCTTTTCAACATTTTCTCAAACACTCACTAACGTTAGCAAAATAATAGTCACTCTACAATAAATTAGAAGAAAAGTAATGTTAACAACCCTCTCTTTTCAACATTTTCTCAAACACTCACTTACGTTAGCAAAATATACTATATCCTAAGCAATTTGCTACTACATGTTTTTAATTATGTATGAGAACCAATATCAATCAATTTACGTCACAAATAAATTTGTCATGTTCCATATGAAGGTCTCATTTATTTTTACTTTTAATTTTTTCATCCTTAAATTATATATACTTATTAAAAAAAATCATAATACATACTATTACAAGCTTTTCTAATTGCTGAATAATCATGACATAAAACAGCTTATGAATTTTATGTTGTCATTTCAGGAGCTGGAGTATTTGGACACCTTTCAGATTCATCTCTAGGAAGAAAGGGTTCTCTCATAGTTGTTTGTGCCCTAAACACCATCTTTGGCTGCTTAACAGCATTCTCCCCTAACTATTGGATCTATGTCCTCCTCCGCCTCCTCACCGGTTTCAGCACTGGTGGTGTTGGCCTTTGCGCCTTCGTCCTTGCCACCGAGCCCATTGGCCCATCAAAACGCGGCATGGCAGGAATGTCCACCTTCTACTTCTTCTCGAGCGGCATAGCAATTCTCTCCGGCATCGCCTACACCTTCCAAACATGGCGAACACTCTACATTGTTTCCTCCATCCCTTCTATCCTATACATAATCCTAGTCCTTCCCTTCCTCTCTGAGTCCCCAAGATGGTACCTTGTTCGAGGGAGAATAAACGAAGCGACTACACTCATGTCCACCATTGCTTCTTTCAATGGGAAACACCTTCCAGACGGAGTTGTCCTTGCACTCGATGAAGAGGTATCAAATTCAAAAAAATCAACAAGTGATCTTGAATATAACCTAATTAGCTACGTGGAAAACAAGGATGCACAAGTTGGATCCATCATTGATGTGATTCGCTACCCAGTTACACGTATTAGGTTATTTCTTGCGATAGCTCTTAACTTCTTAGCCTCGGTGGTGTATTATGGTCTTAGCTTAAACGTTACAAACCTCGAAACCAACCTCTACATGAACGTGCTTCTAAATGCGGTCGCAGAGATGCCAGCATTCACGATAACTGCAGTGTTGTTGGATAGGTTTGGAAGGAAACCATTGACAATAGGGACAATGTGGTTTAGTGGATTCTTTTGTTTGCTGGGGAGTTTTATGGGTAATATAGGGGTGTGGAAAGTAATTAAATTGGTGTGTGGTGTTTTAGGGATATTCGGAATGGCGGGAACTTATAATTTGTTGTTTATTTACACATCGGAGTTGTTTCCTACGGTGGTGAGGAACGCAGCGCTAGGGAGTGCGACACAAGCCGCGCAAATGGGGGCGATTTTGGCGCCTTTTGTGGTCGTTTTAGGTAGTTGGTTGCCTTTTGGAGTGTTTGCGGTATGCGGGATTTTAGGTGGGATGTTTGCCTTTTATCTGCCGGAGACACTAAATATGCCTCTTTATGATACATTCAATGGATTGGAGGCTGGACTTGCATGATGCTATTGCTAGATAGTTGTTTGTTTTTACAGTTATTATGTATACATACATGTTCTTTGATGATGGAAATGTCGGGATGAATTATGAAGAATGATGCCAATTCTAGTGAGTTGAATATTAAAGAAAAATGTTTATAAATGCTCATTGCAAACATTAGATTGGCGATCCTTATACTTGGGTTTTGTAGTTTTGTTGTCTCGGGTATCATAATTCTGTTTGACATTTGGTTTTGATACAGTTGAAAACAATGATTCAAGGAGTTTATCAAATGCACCGATTGTTTAATTCTGATAGTTAGGCTTATTTTGTCAAAAAAGTGGTGGTGTTTTCTTTTTCTTTTTACTCAAGAAAGGGTACTGCTGGAAATTGGGTCACTTATAAAGTTTCAATTTAACTTAAAAATATTTTTTTAAGTTTAATTTTTAGTTGAATCACTATATATATATATATATATATATATATATACATACACTTTTTTTTTTTACCGAGAATCGCTTGATATATTTAGGAACGAAGTCCGAAATTAAGCTTAGAAAGACCAAATTAAAATTATAGTTTAATAAAAAAATTCAAGAAATTATACTAAATTAACAAATAATTGACTAAAATCATATTTTAAACTTGATTCTCCTATGCTTAATTTCAAATTGTCATAACATGATAGGCTAGAAATAATGATGTCAAAAGAGAAACCAATTGGAAATTGTCTACTTAGCCTAGAATCGACAATAGTGGAAGGTGGATTGCAATTTGCATTCTGCATTAATCTTCTTTTCTACTATGATTTTGTGAATTGACAACGGTACTTCACATAGACGGTAATGCATATGACTATTGTTTTTTCCAACATATAATTTACTTGCACGCCCTATTTATTTTTTTCCTTCTCAAAAATACTATTTATTCTGATTCTGAAATCCAAACCATATTATAAGGATTCTCAGATTCTAAAATCTGAAACATAACAAAATAAAAGAAAATGTGTCGTAATTGATATTAAAGGTCTATGTTGACTGTCATACAATCCCCGCATAAACTGCAAAGCAATTTTAAAGATCGTACGAGCAGTCAGAAGTGACCATAATGTCATAAACACTCCTAACTAAAATGAGAAAGAAAAAGTGAAAAATGATGAGAAGTGAAGAATGAATGAATATGTTAAATCATGCAAGGTTATTTATAACCATAAACCTATCTAACACCGTAACTACGGCCAAAGGAAACATTTACAACCCCTAAGCCGACAAAAAATGCATTAAACCCACTACAAACCGTCCAAACATTTGGTGTAACGTCATTATCCACATTCTGGGATGATTCAGATTATATATGTTGAAATACTCACCAACATTTCGGATTATATAATCCGAACTGTTCCTGACTGTGTTTAACCTTGATTTTTGGAGGGTTCTCATTGTGAAAAACATAGGAAAATGTACAAAACATAATTCAACGGTATAAACAACATAATAACATAAATGATGATGAAAGGGAATGTGTTCATAAGTGTTTTTGAATTTTATCCAACTGCCCTGTCAATCGACATACTTATATTGGCAGGTAAACTGGCTCAAGTTCACAACAACCTCTTCGTGTTCAGATCCACAGAATAATGATGAAAGGAAAAGTGTTTCAAGAGGGTTTTTTTTAGTTAGATAATGTTATCTTGATAACTGTCATATTTTTATTGCAAATGCAGCACGATCTATCTCATAACAATCTCTACGTGTTCATATCTACCAGATAATGTTTCATAGTTCTTTGGTGTGTTTTAAGCCTTTGTGCGTCGTGGACCACATAAATTGTCGGTGCAAATGTGGACCACATTAAAAAATCATGTACTGAACAAGTTTAGATAGTATATATACTCAGAATACTCCCTCACCTATAAAGCACAAACTTTAACATAGTTTTGAACATTTTCAAATTATATAATCCAAACATTTTTAGGATATTTTTGGATTATATAATCTGAACCAGCTCAAAGTTTGGACGGTTACTTGCTTAGCAGGAGTAACTCATGGAACACAATTTAATGACTGGTCAGACAAGTTGAACATGTTTTTTGACCCACATATTATGAATCGTTACACTCTATGCACTCATTTTTCACAAATTCCCCCTATAAATACTCATCAATCCTCAACAATTTCCCATTCCATCATCTCACATTCTCGTTTTCTCTTTTCTTCTACAATGTGCTTGCATCGTTGGTCTTTTATACAAAAAGGTTACTCTAATATTTTAGAGATTGTATGAATGGTCAGAGATGATAGTGCCACTCAGCAAATTGGCACCACCTGCTTGAGTGTAATGTTGATTTGTTTGGGTGTTAGGTTGACCTTTAAAGTATCATTTACCCTAGAAAGGAAACAAACATTACCTCAGTCTCCTACGCCCACAATCTTCTTCCCCTTCCCACTCCTTCTCCCTCCATCTTCTTGCACCACATGTTTCGCATTAGGTGTTTAATAAATAGTCATTAGGTGTTTAACAATTTTGCGTAATAAGCTTCAATTTTATTGTAAATATACTATACAATTATTTATATATTAATAAAATGAGAATTCATATCATCTTTGTCTCTTTACTTTTCTCTCTATTTACATTTATTTTATGTTTTTGTTATTTTTAATTATGTCATCTTAATAAGATGTGACACTATTGCTCTAAAAATATGGGAAATATACAGATTTATATTATATAATCTGAAAATCCCTTCAATCATACTTATATCTAATCTTTGTTAACATTGCTAATGACTTTGCAAACCCTAACCCTAAAGTTTTTGGCTCCAATTCATTCTGGCCATTGGATGGATTTTTAACCTGGAGATACACTTCCAATGCAAAAAGTCGCGCCCCATTATTGCTAGCATTTTCCAAAGCTTTATTTTCTCTGTTGGCTTCTTTGAAACTCATTTTCCTCCAATTCCCAGATTGACTCCACACTTATCGATACCCACCTCTTTCTCCTTCATTTTTAACGTTCTCTTCTCTCCTCTCCCATTATTCCTTCTTTACGTTTTGGAATTCATATTGCTTTTACTCAAAAATATCTCTTCCCCCTTTGAGTTGTTCATCTTCCACCTCACTCTCAGAGATTCAAACAAGAATTCTCTCCCGTCGTCGTTCTCTCTGTCGCCACAGCTCTCTCCTGTCGCCGCTCTCTCTCTCTCTCTATCTCGAACATCAATTCTGTTTTATTCCTTCGTTGTTCAAGTTTGTGGATATTGCAAAGTTTCTTTCAAGGAAACTGATTTACCCAATTCTGCTTTCATTACTCTTCACCTCCAATTTTCTTCTTCAACTCAATTCATTGTTGTTTGTCAAGTGTGAGGGGCCTGAAAAATTGCCCAGATTATTGCCACTAACTGGCTACTTTTTGTTGTATATTCCTTTTTAGTATTTTGTTTTAACTAATGGGGGCTGGTGTTTTCGATTTCCAGATTTTTTTTTTCTTAAAAAGGATTATGGAAGGTTTATTTCTATAAGAGTGACAACTTGATGACTGCGTTGTAGGATGGATAAGCCCAAGGTAAACAATGGTTGTTTAATTTGTTGAACTGTAACATTTTCTTCATAGGATTTATGTTAGCATTCATATTTTTTAACCATTCTAAAATATATGTCTTCTATTTGGTTTTTACAAGTATTTGTTATTGTCTAATGAGGAATAAAAATTCATTTTGTCTTAAAGGTTGAGGAATTGATTAGGAGCCTGCATTCAACTTTGGGATTTTTTGTTACTTTTACTTTTTCATCTGCCACATGTTTGATTTAATGCTTATGTGAACTTTCATCTATAACTTGGTTTTTCAAGCAATGCCGCCATAAAAAATTTATTTTGAATATCAACATCTCATTATATCGTAGTTCAATACATTGAATAATTCATTTTGGTTTTTAAAGTGACAATTTTTTTTTGTGTGGCTAAAACAGATTTTTAACACACATTTTGTGAAATTCAAGACCTGTGTCATTTTGCAGCCATTAACAAAAGCCTTTATTTTCAATTTTGTTTTTTAATCTACAATTGACACATAGACATATCAAATTGACGACGGTGTTGATTTCGACAAGTCTATACCAGCAAACCTTTCAACACTGCGAACTTACCACATGGGGATTGACAACTCTAAATTAAGTGGCATTGGCTTATCATGACAGTTGCATTATTTTGTTGAGTTTTGGTTGCACATATAAGGGTAGATTTTCTTTTAGTAATGATGAATATTGTTTCCCTGTTCGTTGATTATACAATGTTATCTTCATTTTTTAACTTGATCACTATCATACTTTTTGCTAAGAAAGAGCAACGTTTCCTTATCACTAGAGTTGCATTATTTTGGTGAATTTTAATTGCATTAATTATGATAATTATTTTTAATTTATTTTTCTTTGTTGATTATGCAATTGTTGTCTTTATTTTTTTTTAAACGTGATAGTAAGGTGTTTGTTATATTAAGTAATTTAGTAACATGCTTTCTATTAGAATATATGTGATTAACTAATATTAATCATTTGCAAAAGTAAATATGTATGTATTGCCTTTGGTAAAATCTCTGTGATTACCGAATATTGAGCATTTGCAAAAGTAGAGATGTATGTAGTATCTTTTGTAAAATTTCTTTTGTTAAATTTTTTTTGATCATTGTCCAATGCAACTAAGAGAATTTTGGATCGATCATATAGTGTCCATTTTCAAATGTATAGTGAGGCTAAACATGTGTTGTTTGTTCATATCATATCAATAGAGAAGATAAAAATGATGATTCATATTTTTTTGTTTTGTTTTGCAATACTGTAAGCATGAAAAAAAAGAGCTTGATAAGAATTGTGTTTCTTTAGATCATAAATATGTTTTGCAGAAGAGGAATGCTAGCAACACACATTCTAACACACACCTTTCAACACACTCTCTTTAATTGGTTAAAACAATGCTAGATGCAAAAAAATTCTTCATTTTCAATTATAAATTTTGGTTAATTCTTTTGTTTTGCTAGATGCACATTTTTGCATTACTTTTCTACTTAAGTTTGCCCATTGTATAGCTTTGAAAGATGCTCAAATGCACAGTTTTGCTTTCTTATTCACAACTAAGTTTATGAACATTCTACATGGATTTTGATATCAGCACTATATGTATATTTCAAGAATTCAAATTTATGTTTTCATAAAATGGAACGTTATTCTTTATTGATATCAATACTAGACTTTTATACATTCTGTTTTGATATGATGTACAATTTTGAAAAGATACTATTATGCATTACGTTTATAAACTTTGCTCTCAAATATATGAAATCATAGATTGTACTAGATGTTGTTAAATATTTCGAATGGTATGCTCCCATGAGGTTCGAGTGGTTCAGGCTGCGATGATTCAGTATTTTTTGGGTGCTCTTCTTTGGTTCTTGGGGTACCTCTCTGTAGTTTGTCGGGAGGTTGCTTTCTGCAGGACACATGCAATTTTTTTAAAAATATGTCGCAGTTCCAGATGACAGTGTGTATTTTAGTTTTTGCAGGTCATTTTTTGGGTTACGATTGAATTCCCTGTCGTGGTTTTTCTGTGGAGCTGATATGTTTCCTGTTGATGCTCGAGTCAGGGGTTCTGTTGTAGTTTGTTATGGGATGGGGCTAATTCTCTAATTTTGGTGGTTGAGGATATTATACATTTTTTGTTTCTATTTGGCGTTATTTGTTAATTTTTCTCCCATTTTTGAAAGGTTTGCTTCAACTTTTGTGCATTTGTTATTGTTTGATTTGTGTCGGAAGGCTTTTCTTCCATGCTTTATGTCATGTGAATGAATATCACTTCTAAGGTATAATAATAGAACAAAATCAAACCCCATAATTTTGAAACGATGCATGATTTAATCCATTTAGATTGCGTTAGCGGTATCAAATTGTTGGTGGTAAGATAGAGTTGAAAGTAAATTTGTGTGGCATTCATTGTGGAAAATACTTATGTACAACAATTTTACAGATATTAATCTTCAAATGTTATTGCTTGATGTAAAGGTAATATTTAACTTAAATTATACAATACTCATTTGTATTTTGGATGTTGTTTTTATCGAAGGTGAAATCTTAAATAAGCCAGGCGATGATGTCTTATAAGTTGTGTTTTTTTTTAATTGTCATAGGTGCTAGAGTTCATGGACATACTTAAATTCGTTTCAGCTTATGCGGAAAGATAAAGCATTCATGAATTGCCTGATTTGCATGACATTCTTTTCTTCTATCATTGTATGGCACTTATGGATAAGCACTATGTGTAGTTTATGATACAAGTAACTGATACAAACTAGCAACTACATTTTTTAATTATTTGATATTTAGTATAAAGGAAAAATTCAAATAGTTATGTAAAATACATGTTACTTTTAATTACATCCAGTAAAAATTGTCCACAAAAAAAAGTATAGCATTAGAATATTTTTTGAAATTTGTTTACTTTTTTTTCCGTCTAATTTCAAGCCAAGAATAACTAATTCCTAATACATTTAACTATTGAGCCTAATTCATTAAGGAAGTCTAAACTCATGAAATCTATGTATTTACATTGAAGTTAATGAGATGTAGTGGATCAAACTGACAAGTCTTTAGAATCATCATCAACCTATTGTTGCCAATTGTCATGCATGTACCTTCCCATTACCAATGTAGTAAATGCTCGCAAGAATTTAAATTAGCATAATATACATTTGTATATACTACATTTCAAATATATATAAAAAAAATCAAACAATGTTGATGTGTACATTAAATGTTTGGTTTCTCTTCTTATATTCGAGTCCGGAGGGAGTAGCTATTGGTTCTAAAAAAACTATGATTGAACGAATAAGCAATGAATCATTAATCTATGCATAAGTTGTAGAAAGTTAACACCCTGCACATTTTAAGATAGTTGGTAGAAAGTTAACAAAATGTCCTACAAAAGTATATGTTCAGATATCAAAAGTAACCCCTCAAAAAAAATATATCAAAAGTAAAATCGATAAGTGGTAGAAAGTTAGCACTCTGCACATTTTAAAATCGATATGTTTTCTTTTCTATGTAATGAATCATATTGCAATATATTAGCTTCCGCACGGGTAAAAGTTCTAGTATGGTTCAAATTTCATAATCCGAACAAAGAGTATTTAAAAAAAATAAAAGATAGGACGTGCGAATAAGTCATAGGGTTGGAAAAGTAATGGTCAATACATATTAGGTTTCTAATAACTTAACTTTCTAAGGTCCAATATACTAAGTAACAAGAAAAAGTTAATTGTTTTTATATGGTGACCATAAATGGCTTTGGACTTAAAGCAATAATCACTCCTGGAGTTTCACAGATATTACTATTTAATATGTTTCAATTTGGACTTATTGAATATATTTATCTAAGCGCAAATTCTGAAGAAATTAGCTTGCTCACGGGTGCACTCAAGGAAGTAGTTCAATCGTTCAAAGGAAATATTGCAAGAAAAAGAGCCATTTATCTCAAGTTTTACTCAACATATCCCGATTTCTCTACTAATCAATCAGCCATGCATTGTGTTATTGTGTTTACATTGGATTAAGTAATCATCAATATCCACTAATGGAAGAAGCAAGAGAAGAAAACCTTAGTGAAGAACAAATCAATATGATTATTGCTAATCAATTAGCAAACATATATTCTCAATACCAACCAATTAATAAGAATTCTTATATTAAGGTACTTGGCAAAACAAAAAAATATGTTGCTCTTAAGCAAGACAAGTGGCAAACTAATCCATGAGAAGGACATGCAACTTCTAACAAGTTTTGAAGTCACATATTACTCATTGGACAAGAAGATATTAAACTACAAGCCAAACATTTTAAGTGAATTGTTTTTAAGTATAAAAGAAAGTATTAATCATGCTTGTGAACGATGCATGCATGAAGGAAAGGCTCAAGCAAGTGCCAAGTATAAGGACATGTGTCATGAAGAAGGGGGAAAAAGTCATGATGAAAATGTAGTGCCACCATGCATGGAGACATGTCATTACTAATGTCATAAAAGTATGTAAGAATGAATAGTGTTAGGATCAATAGCACTCTGATGAATAGTATTATGTATGAATAGTAGTAGGGCCTTTTGGCTTATAAATAAGGGCTTGTACGAGTGTAGTAGCAAGCTCTATGAAAATCTCTCTTTGTTGTATGAAGTTTCTCTAAGAAACTTGTCTAAGTCCTTTAAGATTTAGTTGTTGGCACCTTGGTGCTTTTTTCTTGCAATCACTTTTCTATTAATAAAATTCATCCTTCCACTTACTCAAATTTATTTAATCCTCTTATTACTACATATTATCCACTTATTACTACATCTATGTTTACCACTAATTCTACTTAGAGCTACGGGCGCAGCGGTGGACCAAACACTAATTCATCGAAAATCATGAGCAAGCATATCTACTTAACTTTGTCTAACTTAATTTAAGTTTTTATTATACATATGTTATAATGCTAGCACTTATGTTTCATTTATTATTATGTTTAAGTATTTTCATTTTGACTACTAGTTAATATAATTATCTACTAATTATGGGTGATAAAAAACACTTAAATATTATCGAAGAAGATGAAAATTATGAGGGAAGTATTTTAATTGATCACACTCTATTTTAAAAAATACAAAAGGAAGATCTAGACTTAACTAAAGATGTTAATATGAAAGGAAGGGAAAAAAATTGGTTGAATTATGAAAAAATTCAATCAACAATAGAACATTATGTACTATCGAAAATTAATTAACGAGACACCTACAAATATTGATGATGCTCAAGGACATACATGTATTCAGCTATTAAGAAGAAATTTATGGAGTTAAAAAGAAATATAAAGAAAGAAGAACATAGAAATAAGATTGGATATATTCATATAGGAGCAATACAAGTTTTAATTAAAGCAACTTTTCAAGAAGGAATTAATTCTCTGGTAGAACTAGTATTAAAGGATGAAGAATCACAGATCCGGTTGATAAAATACTCGGAGTTGTTGAAGGTAATCTAGCCTATGTCAAACTAAAATTTTAAATACATCATAATATAGGAATCCCTTTAGATACTCAAAGATTAGATCAAGCACTTACTCTTGAACATAGATATTTAAGAGGAAATTTAAGGGGACCAGGTGATAAAATATTTTCTATCACTTATTGTGTTAATTATGCATTAACAAATTCTCATCATAGTATTACTTTTAGATATAATAATAGAACAGATGTCCCTAGTCTATTTGAAGATATCGGAAAAATTTATTACACAAAGAGAAATCAAATAACTGAATTAGAAACTTTTATAAATAAATCAAAGATATTGGAGTTAAAAGGAACACGAATACTTAAACCAATTAACTCCAATATCTAATTTGTTTAGGTATCCTTATTCCTTTTAACTCCAATATCTAATTGGTTTAGGTATCCTTGTTCCTTTTAACTTTAATATCTTTGATTTATTTCTAAAAGTTCCTAATTGTGTTATTTCATTTCTCTTTGTGTTAATAAATTTTTCCTATATCTTCAAATAGACTAAATTAAGTTAAGCAAAGTTAAGTAGATATAGCTGCTCATGATTTTCGATGAATTAGTGTTTGCTCCACCGCTGCTTCCGTATCTCTAAGTAAGATTAGTGGTAGATATAGATGCAGTAATAAGTGGATAATATGTAGTAATAAGAGGATTAAATAAATTTGAGTAAGTGGAAGGATGAATTTTATTGATAGAAAAATGATTGCAAGAAATAAGCACCAAGGTACCAACCACTAAATCCTAAAGGACTTAGACAAGTTTCTTAGAGAAACTTCATACAACAAAGAGAGATTTTCTTACAGCTTGCTACTACTCTCGTACAAGCCCTTATCTATAAGCCAAAAGGCCCTATTACTATTCATACATAATACTATTCATCAAAGAACTATTCATCCTAACATTATTCATTCTTACATAATTTTATGACATTAGTAATGACATGTCTCCATGCATGGTGGCACTACATTTTCATCATGGCTTTTTCTCCCCTTCTTCATGACACATGTCCTTAAACTTGGCACTTGCTTCAGCCTTTCCTTCATGCATGCATTGTTCAGAAGCATGATTAATACTTTCTTTGATACTTAAACATAATTCACTTAAAATGCTTGGCTTGTAATTTAATATCTCCTTGTCCAATGAGTAAAATGAGACTTCAAAACTTGTTAGAAGTTGCATGTCAATGGAAATATCTAATTGGTTTAGAGTCAAAACTAATCTTAATTGTTGCAATTAGCGGAGTGGAAAAATATGTTTCCCCCTCAAATACAATTAGATATTGCAGTGGAAAAATGCAATACGTTTTGTGATTGATAGGTATTGTGGAGGTGGAAAATAGTATTGATTCCAATGGGTGTTAAACGATGAAATAGAGTTGACATTTTACTAGTTATTGAGATTTTCCTGAATTCACATTTCCTTTAGCGTAGTCTAAGATAGTTATAAAGTAATTAATGGAGTTTATTTTATAATAGTGTTGGATATGACGTGTATTAGTGAGTCCATTTGTTATAATATTATTGGGCAATATGATGAACAATACATATAGTACTGTTTGTAAGTTTAATCCTTCTAGAAAATGTCATTTGGGCGTGAACTCGTATTGAATTTGGAATGGTTGAAAAGGGTTAAAATTGATATTTTTAATATGGCTTAAATATGTCTATAGTCCCTGTAAATTGGGCTCAGTTGAATTTTAGTCCTTGTACTTACTAATCCTCCCAAAATTTTCCTGCAAATTCTAATCATTTGAGTTTTGGTCCAAATCTCATTTGATTACTTATGTGGCACATAATTAGTGATGTGGCAATGACGTGGCTAACTCAGCAAATTCCATCTAAAATGACCATTTTGCCCTTAATTAAATAGACATGTGCAAAATGACCATTCTGCCACTTTCTTCTTCCCTCTTCAAAACCCACATCTTCACAACTTGCACACACTTTTCTTCTTCCTCTTCCATGTTCTCTTTTCATTCATAACCCAACAACTACAAGAACAAATCTTCAAACACACAACACAAACTCAGACATGAAATTCCAAATCATGAAATAAAAATCAAAAAATTCATTTTCTTCCCCATTAATCAATCACAATCGACAGATCAATCAAAAATCAAGAACTGTGTTATTGTTTGTTTTTTAGGTGGGGCAAGAGCAATTGGATTTTGTTTTATGGGAGTTTATTTTTGGGTGTTGTTGCTTGGCGTGGCTGACAGGCTTCTGTTTTTGTTATCCTGCTGTTTTGTTCCTTGACTTGCGCCTGTTACATCTTGTGGCATGGTTGCCTATTAATAAATCTTTGCTGATTCTAAAAAAAAATCAAAAATCAAGAAGAGGGAGGAGGAATGTGAAAAAACGGTTGAATTGAAAAAGATAAATGGGAAGGGATAGAAATGAGAAGGGTTTTTCGGGTCAGGTTGTTGGGCAGAGGAAGGTGGTCGTGGTGGACAAGGTGGAGAGGTGGTGAGGGAGGTGTAGGGGAGGAAGGTATTAGAGAGAAGTGGGTGAAGAGGGAAGAAGAGGGTTCTGAAGAGGGAAGAAGGAAGAGGAAATCAAAAGAGGTACTTTGGGTATTTTATGTGTGTCTTGAGTCATTAAGGGTAAAATGGAAACTTCATGTGCAAAAAGCTGAGTCAGCGAGGTTCTTACCCAGTCAGTAGGTGCCATGTAGGCACCACATAAGTAATCACTTGCCACAAGTGCTAACAAAAGTAATTAGGACCAAATTTCAAGTGATTAATAATTGTAGGGAAATTTTGGGAGGATTAGTAAGTACAGACACTATAGACATATTTAAGCATTTTAATATTTTATAGGGGTGAAAACATAAGTGTAGTGGTGTGAGGTAAATTTTTATAATCAATGATAATGTAAGAACTGCATAACAAAATAAAGCCCAATTGTTATTACATTAAAAAAAGATTTTTGCTCTTCCCCCAGAACAAAACACTTGCGCCCTGCAGCCATACCCAAAATGCCCCTGCGCTAGTTAACTTGCGCAAGTGTAACACAATGTGCAAGTTAAGTTACGTGACATTAGTTAAGTGGCGCACATTGGCTTTTTTTTATAATTTATTTACTATTTTCAAATTATTTTATTTACTTTATTCTAAATTATTTTATTTACTTTATTCTAAATTATTTGTTCACTTTATTCTAAATTATTTGTTCACTTTATTCTAAATTATTTATTTACAATATTCTAATTTATTTATGCATTTAAAATAAATTCAAAATTAGAAAATAAATTCTAATTTATTTAAGCACTTAAAATAAATTCGAAATTAGAAAATAAATTCGATTTTATTCTAATTCAATATTTATTCTAATTTATTTATTCTTTAAATACAAAATTAGAAAATAAATTCGATTTTATTTATTCAATATTTATTTATTCAATACATAATCATAAACATAAAATAAATTCAAATATAATTACAAATAAAAAACAAAATTAATAAAATAACTTTCATTTTATTAATATCATTCAAACATTACAATAATTTATTTGAATTCACTATCTACTTATTAACATTTTACCACTTTGGGGTAAAATGTTATTTTTACCCTCTTCGGTATATAGCAATAGCTCTTGGGGAAAATAGTGATTAGTGTTGTTGGGGAAAAAGACATCAAGATCCCTTGAGGTAAATTTAAATTTGGTTCCTTTTATACCCCCATGATGATTCTTTTTACCCACGGTAAAAGGATTTTTGGAGTAAAAGGAAACAAACTTAATTTTACCTCAAGGGATGATGTCTTTTTCCCCAACTCGACCAACCACTATTTCCCCCAAGAGCTATTACTATATACCTAAAGGGGTATAAAGAGCCCAGAGACTATAGAAGCAAAAAAGAAGAAGAGAAAGAGAGGGAGAGAGTGAGGAGGGGGAGAAAGTGATATGGTGTGAGGAATTAGGGAAGTATGGAGGGGTATTTAGAGGTGGGAATGGTAGTATAGGTTATAAACATCATTAATGTGGTCAAAAAACATGTAAAATTTGGTAAAAAAACGTGTGGATTGAATGTTGAAAAACCGACCACAGTCCAAAAAAAAAGTTTGTTCTTCAGCTCTGACCATCGGCCAACGTGCGTGAGTTAACTCGCGCACATGCCAGTGGTGCGTGACTTAGGTCACGCAGAGCTTATAAGGTGCGTGAGTTAAGTCACGCTGCGTGACTTAACTCACGCAGGGATACAACAGGAAAACATGATAGCGCGAGCAAAAGTTGCAGGGGGGAGAGCAGAAATCTTAAAAAAAAAGGGTCCAAATGTGATATGGACTTGGTAAGAACACAAAGTCTTCACAATAATTAACATTAGATGAATATAATTGTATTCATGTAGTTTGGTTGGGTATGTATCTTTCATCCAATATGTCATATTTTTTATATATTTAATTTATTTTAAAATAAATTTAAAAGTTAAACAAATTTTACTTAGTGAGTACTAGTACTCAATCAGACTCCAAGGTACATAAGAATTTATCTTAACGGTTTTGGTAATAAGGTCACCATCTTTTAGAGGACCTACACCAGTTTCACCACTCATGGGAAGAACAATATCATCTCCACCACCAATGAAAGCCCCACCACGTTTGAGAGGACCAACACTATTAAGGAAGTGGAAATATAGAGCATTTAAGGATGGGGAATACAAGGAGAAAGCAAAAGAAATAAAGGGATTGTCTTTGGCAAAGGTCATGTGAAGAATTCTTTGTCTAAAGCTCCAACTACTTGAATAATAATCTTTCTCTCAAAGTGAAACTTAAAAAAATTAGGTTTCATATTTTCATCTAAGGGAGAAGAAGACCGACTTCTTATTGGTTTAATTTGTCAACTCTTTGTAAATAATTTGTCAACTCTTTGTAAATGGAAATCCCCGTCCATCCTATCATATTCTTAGCAATTCAAGACAATTGAAGAGGATGAAGTCACCATTATATTGGGGAAATATTATCATTGTAGAGTAAAATGAGTTTTCAATTTCTTTCAAAAATCGGACAAATTAGTCTCTATTACGTAACAATGAGTGGAATTACATATGGTCTTGTCGAATAACCAGTTAACGTCCTAATCACATTCTCTAATGGCACAACTTAATATAAGGATCAATTTGTCAGACGGCGTTCAAAATCAGGGATTTCTTGCATATTTGTAAATTTCAAGGGTAAATTGATTGATTTCTATGATTTCAAGAAGTGAATCGGTGATTTACTCAACTACTCAATTATTACTACACTTGACAATGCACTTCATTATTATAAGGCCTCGGGATTTGCCTAATGTATTTGCTAGTTATTCATAGGGTGTAACAGTTCGATTTGGTTATGTTTTCAGTAAAAAAAAAAAAAAAAGGCCAAACCGACTAAATCTACATAAGGTCGGTTTGGTTTGGTTGTCAGCGTTCATAAGTGAACCGAACCAAACTAAACCAATGATATACGGATTTGTCCGGCTATTTGTTCGCCTGAAAATGTAAATAAAAAAGTAAAAAAAAAAGGTTCAATACTTGTATTTATTTAAATACTGAAAGTAGAATTTATAAAGTTTCGGTAAACATTATACGAATACCTAATTGAGCATAGACAAAAAAAAAGTTGTTTTTAGCTTCTGTAAAAAATTGTTCTTTTATAAAATTTTAATTTGAAATAATATAATTAAAGATGAACTATTTGAATACCTAATTGAACAACTTAAGTTATATGTGATGGTTACTAACTACTTAATTATATAAATTTCAGTCATCCAATAAATTCAACTAAGCGAATAGAAGTTTTAGTTTTTCTTTCTTCTCTATAGATTTCTCTCTTTTGTGTGATGATGTCAATAAAATGTTCGATCTACTTTAGGATAAGTTAAAATGGGTTTAGTAAACTTATCAGTTTAGTTCACCCGTATATTGAAAATCGAGAGAATCGAACCAGTTTAGTTCGGTTTCCTTCTATTCTTTGATTTTTGATCCAAACTGAAAAAATTGGTAATTCTCGATTTGATTTTTTGGATTTATCAATTTTATCCGAACAGTTTACACGCCCAAGTTATTCAAAATTAGATGTTAACAAAAATTGATTAAGTATTATTCCGCATAAAAATCAAACTCAAATTCTCCTAAACTATTCGTGATTTGATGGAAGAATTAACCTAAAATGATTGTTCCATTTTCTGCAATGATATAACGAATACAAAACAATTGAAATTAAGGATTATAATAACGTCTAAAAGTGTACAAACAATTTGAATGAAATCCTCATGTGGTAGGAACATAATTAAATCTCTTTCGTACCCACTGATTGCCTATTTTCAATTGATATATATACCTAAGAACGTTCTGTCAATTGTCTAGTGGTTATTAAACATTCGAGACAAAAAGAATAAAATCATTCTCACGAGGGTGATCATCCTAACATTAATTTGCTTATTCTTTTTATTTATTTATTTATTTCATTTAGACATTCAATCAACATCTGACTAGTTTGGTCAAGAAAATTAACAGCTAATTCAGTTTATAATTTGCAGTTAGATTTATGTAGCTTTCAATGCAGAGGAAACAGTCACTACCTGTTGACAAAACATCAGGGGCCTTTCCTTTTTTAGTAGGAATGTTATGTGGACACCCAATTTGACGTCCTAGCTAGATGATATAAACAATACAATTATTTTAAGACAATGTTTAGGATAACATTATTTCTCGCTTTCATAGTGTTTTTACTCTCTCTTCCATCCATTCTCTCCATTGCTTTTATCATAAATAAAAAAAGAGGGAAGAAAGTTGTTTCAAAATGATTTTACAAATACCTTTTTTATTTGTTTTTTTTTTACAAAAAATATCATTTCTCTATAACCATATAACTTAGGTATGGTGTGACTGTTTTAAGCAAGTGGATCCTCTCCCACTGGCATCCCTGCAACAGCCTTTCAATCTAATAAACCAACCATTAGATACATCCAATGGATGATATGGAAAGACAATAAAATTTTGAAAAACAATCTGCAAATATCTCCAAATTTAATTCGTGCACATAAATATCGTTTGCATCTATTACATGATTCTCAAAATGAGCAATCAGTGCAAATAAATATGATAAGAGGAAGACTGCTGGTAGCTGCACAGAATGTGGAAAGCTGAAAGGTTGTGGTGCTTTTGAGAGATCAGACCTGAAGTTATGTTACTGTGCGAAACATTATCCGAAGGCGGACGGAGCAAACCTGAAGTTTAAAAATCAATATACATCATTTTTCATTTTGCTTGACTTCATTGCAGAAACTTTTGTACTCTTTTTTTGAGTTTATTACATTTGATTTGGATAGTTTTTTTATTATTTTTAATATAAGTTTTCATGAAATTTGATACACATGCTACGAGAGAGTAAAAGAGCAAGAGTTTAGTTGTAATAGAATATTGTTTCATATTCACACAGTGCAGGAAGAATTTAATTAACAGTGGAGAAGAGGAGCCACTATTCACAAAGACACTTGTTTACGTGTTTTTCAACATTTTATTGTCTTTTCATATCATCCATTGGATGTATCTGATAGTTGTTTTATTAGATGGAGAGGCTGCTGCAGAGACGTCAGCTGGAGAGGATCCGGATCCCTGTTTTAATAATTATTTTCTCTCACCAGATGGAAACAAGATAGATTCGAGAGTTTATTTTATATAATATCAGATACAATGTCGCATTTTGTGTTGCCAAATAACACATTGTTTTAAAGAGGATGATAATATCTGGTGCTATTTTTTTTTTCCTTCTCTTAGCTTGGCACTTAAAAAATAAAATCTTTGGTGAGAAAACCCCATTTATGCTTTATATGCTGGCACTTGACATTGATGTGGAAGTTTGTTTGGCTGATGAAAATATTGGTATATTAATGAGAAGAATAGCAAAAGAGAAGGAAGAAAGAGAACGGTGGACTGTACAGATCTCGTAAAAAAAAAAAAAAAATCTAACATTTAATTGGAAATTACATTTGTATCCCTTAGTATTAATTTTCTCAAAAAACAAAAACATGAGCATTTTGTGTCCAAGTGAAAAGGTGTTGGTTGCTAAAATAGACCTTTATGAAAATGAGTGAGTCTATTGTAGCAAACCCCATATATATATATATATATATATATATATATATATATATATATAAAAACAAATATCCTTTTATGTCATTTTATACTTATCAACTACTTCAACAACTAATTTAACCAAACACTTCAATTTTAATAAATCAACTTTTCAGCTATAAGCTATCAGTTATAAGACATCAGCTATAATCTAACTTTTCAGCTATCAGCTAACTTATAACTTATTTTTATTAAACACACCCTAAATGGAAGAATAGTTGTTAAGCAACGTATAGGTGAAAATGTCCAAATATTTATACCACAAGGTTTTAGAGTTAAAATGCGATGGTGAAACTCACTTTGATTGCCTTCAGTGCAATGTGATGAACAATCTCCGTGTTTAAGGCCACTCACGAGTTCCAATAGCTGCATTTCATCTCAACATGATTTCAATTACTACAAAACTTATATATGGAGAGAGAGAGAAAGTTGTATAGAAACAAATTTAAGTAATAGGCCCAACAAAGGACAGGAAAGGAAAATCAAAAGAGAATTACTTTTTCCACACTTCTCACGCATCCTTCAAAATGACCGGTTTACCCATGTTTGAATTTTATAATTAAACTGAATCGTATTTGATATTTTTCAGATTTTATAATTTGATTCATGCTTAACCTATTTTTCTCAAAACAATGACATAAACTATTAAAGTGACATAAATGAAAATGCAAAAATTGAAAGAGATATATTACAACCGACAAGAATTGAATATATTTTACTATTTGACCAAGAATCCATAAAATATTTACATTAGTATAACAGTTATTACAACAAAATATTACACACCCAATCTAAAGCTGCAGAGCAAGAAGATTGGGCGAGAAATAGGAAAAGGCTTGTCATCCCTCTCGCATATCCTCAAAATGGAGGAGACGGGAATACAAGATGTTGAGTGGGAGGAGACTTTAATGAGAAACCCAAATTTCAGATGAATTGTGGATCCAAAATGATATGTGGTGCAAATTTGCAGAGTGGGCCATCACTTTGAAGAAAAGTATGAAAGAAAAAGATAGAATGTGAGTTGGAATGTGAAATTGTGAAGAATACATGAATGTATATCTATAGACACTAAGCAAACTTAGACTTTAACGAAGTCAAGATAAGTCTGAAACATGTGGTCAACATTACTGACAAGTCAAATAAATATGTAAAATGCATGAAATTAACCATATTTTCTAACTAAACCACTATCTAGATTATGGCATGATTCGGATTATATAATCCAAAATCATTCCCATATTTCGGATGATATAATCGGAATCACTTCCGGACTGTGTAAAAGCTTGTGCTTTGGAGGATTTGGAACATTTAAGATTATATAATTCGAATCAGTCATGTACAAAACTTTTTTGTGGTCTACAACGTATATCAACTTCTATAAATTGACGTATTTAGTTCATTTGCAAACGACAACAGAAAACCATAAACACTTTTCAAGTAGATATAAACACCAAGCTAGTTGTAGTGTACTATAAGAGGGAAACCTAATCTATTTAGGATATATGTTGATGTCAAACTCTCTGGTTTAAAGGACCAGCTGGACCAAATTAAATGTCGTCTCAACCATAGAGACAGAAAAAGAACAGATAATGTTGAGTATCGTCATCGTTAGTTGACTCAAATGGGCTATTCAGTTCACCAAGATGAAGCTCCGGATGACAACACGATGTGAGAACAATGTTCTCTATAATTGGTCAACATAGTTCGAGGGACCGATCGACTTAGATACTTCCTCAGTTAGATATTTCCAAGATATTCATAAAAGTTTAATCACGCCCAGGACTTACGAAGAAATCAAGGCTTGCATGGATAGACCAGATGATGATTTTAGTTTGATTGATCCATGATCATATACGTTTTTTATTATGTTATTTTATGTGTTGTTGAAATTGTTATGTTTAATGACAATTTTTTAAAAAAATTCATGTGTTCTGGACACGGTTCTAATTATATAACCAAACAAATCTAAACATTGTCAAACTCTTCAAACCTCAAGTTTTAACATAGTTTAGGAATGATTCAGATTATATAATTCAAAATATTATGGGAATGTATCCAACTTATTTAATTTGAAACATTACCAAAATGTGAATTGTGGCGTACAAGCAATGTTTATTGTGTGTTTAATGGACTTTTGGTCAATTTGATTGTAGTTATAATCTAGGAATGTTTTGTGGCAATAAATAGTCTTGCATTCTTCAATATTTTTAATCATTTTTCACTGTGTCGTAATTTTCAATTGAGAGTGGATTATGATACCATGGTCACTACTGAGCATTCATACCATCCTCAAAATTGTTATGCATTTTTTTGCAGGGATAATACGATGATCAACAAAAACCTTCGTATCAATTATAAATTGAATTCTAGCTTGTGATAGAATTCAAATTATATAATTTAAAATCTTGCAGAAAAAATGTTCGAATTATATAATTTGAATAGTGATTTATTAAGAATTTTAAAAAGTGCACGAGAATCATAGAGGTTGGAAAAACAAATTCTCAAATCAAAATATGCTCGTGTGTGGGTGGGCTCAAAAGAGGGTCATTGACAATGAAAATACCTGAAGCCCAGACAATGGAGGTAACACATGAAAACGAGGCTTCATAGCCACCCAACAAATGTAGCCCTAATTCCTTTACAATTCCATGTGAATTTTGAACCAATCGTGGCATATTTGAACTTCTGTCTGTTTTTTTTAAAGCACAACTTATTATGAGTACCAAATTGTTGTTGGTTTCCTTTGTTAGCTTAGTTGTTATTGATGCTATTATTATTATTATAAAAATGTTAACTGGTGTCCCCAGGACACTGATTAAGGAATTAAAAAATGAAATATTTCTTCGAAAATTGTGTATTCTATTTTTTCAAAGTTGAAGTAAAACCATGTCTTTTCTTTCTATTTTTAGTTTCTTAACTAATGTCTGGGACACTGGTTAACAAGACCATTATTATTATTATTATTATTGGTGTTGTTATTTGGTTTTCTTAAGGCTCCTTGTGAGATTATTAAAATGCAAGACAAGCCTATAAGTGTGCACTCTAATATGAGCCTGTGGGGGCTTGTATGTCTCAAAGGATTCAGGGGCGCCTAAGAGCAAGAGAAGGAGAGGAGAACGAACTATTTTCCCCTGGACATATATGGTCCAACATACAGCTAGTTAAGATCGATATATAGTGGCATTTATTAGCTCTGAATAATTAAATACGATAAGTAAGATAGTCAATTAATCTAAAAGCAAGTATTTGAATTTCTGCTAATTAAAAATTTTATTATTTGTATAATATTTAATTTTTAATTCATACAAAAGTTAAATATCACTATATTATTTTAAAATTCATTCATGCAGACCAAATTTAAGAATAAATTAGACATTTGAACTGTATGATCTTATAGATAGAATTCTGTTGCATATTAATAAAATATCAAATAGTTTTGAAATTTTGAAAAAAAATAAACTGTAGGTTTTGCACAAAAAACTGAATATGTGAATGATGATTTACCTATTTTATTGTCTTAGTCATCGGATTCTCAGAAACAGGGGCCTATTGCAACAAAGAATAAATTTGTTCTATTTTAACAATAACATGAAGGAAATTAGTGTGCTTATTTACATAGCAGGAAATTATTATGCTAATTTATATTGATCACCTCTAAAAAAAAACTTATATTGATCAAGTTTGGAACAAGAAGGGAACATGATTTCAAGATTATGGACACCCCGAACCCACTTGTGTTGATCTAGTGGTATTGCCTTGGAACATCGGAGTGTGCTCCTCCTTAAAGTTTCATATTCGATTCTATCCGGTGCCAATTTGGGTAAGCTAATTTAGTTTATTAAGAAGAAAAAAAATTATCGACAAAATTGGATACATCATACAAAATGTTTTTCTTTTGATATAATAAGACCCCCTTTTAAATCTAATGAAGAACATATATCGTTGTTTTGATGTCCCACGTCATTTATATAACTAAACAACGGTTACAATCAAGTTTCAATTCTGTCAATTATTTTATTGTGGCTTAATTTTATTTAACCAGACACCGTTTAGTTTACATATTACTTTTCTAATTATGATTATCGATAATCTCTGCACTCACGCAGTCTACACATCGATGAGATAGCATTGAATCAAGATTAAACAAACAACATTTTAATACAAGTTTTTTCCCCAAGATATTAAGCTTAAAATCTAGACCATCTAGTCAAAATTATAGTGTCTCATGTCTGACCTTCATTATATCACACTACTAGAAACTCTCGATTTTCCTGCGGAATCAAGTGATAAATCTGCAGGAAACGGAAATTCCTGCCGATTTTGCCAAGGATTTGCACTCTCAGGTAATACCTTCGTGGGTAATTGTTTCCTGAGGATTTTTGAAACCGCAGGAAATTTCCACAGGAAGAGCCACTAATATCCGCAGGAAATGTTTGGTCAGAGTGGGAGAGATTCCCCTGCCCGTCAATGTTTCCTGCGAACGTTCCGCATGAAATTCCGCAGCAAATTTCTCAGGTAATGCCGCAGCAGAGCTATTTCCGCAGGTAATTCCTCAGGAAACTGAACCAATCCGCAGAAAAGTCCCCAGGAAATTTAATGGTTAATCAGAGCAGTTTGTTTCATCGGTACAATTTTTTTTATTATTTTCTATTAATGAATGCCAACAACCATATTAAAAGTCATTTTTAATTATTTGTTTGATATAGAAGTCTTTTTTTTTTTAAGATGATATAGAAGTTTATTAGAAACTATCTCAAGTCAAATTTGGCACATAGCATATGCGTTTTTTTAAAAACATGTAAAGAAGTAAAAAATCCAAAAATAGCATACACTCAAAAAAAATGGCAATAAAAACTTGTTCTTTGTAACAAAAACACTAATCATAAAATACATCAAGTCTCCATGATTATGAAGCTGCAAAATATGCATAATAAACATTTCAAAAAACACTATAATATGACAAAATTCTCTTGCAAGACCTACAAACATTTCACTTGTATTAAAACTGCCACAAAAGGGCATTGGAACTACTTGCAATCTTGAAACAGAATCAACACTCATACAATGGCATTGACAGCACTTGCAATCCTACGCCAAAGATCAGCACACTCCTTACCAATTGGTCCTGTGATAACGGAACCTACAATGGACAACATGACGAATATGTGATATTTAAGGGAGTATATAATAGTGATACTCTAACACAAGCATATATATACAAAATTCGAAAATAGTTTCAAGACATACAAAATTTGATGCAATCAAGATGCCATTTATATCACAAGTCATAAAATTTTAAATTTGAGCCACCAAACAAATCAACTAGTGCACAGTTTGAAGCAAAAGCTCCACACCACTTCATGCATGCGTAAATTAGAACCGTCATTTCACTTTTCTACAACTGAAATAATCTATCAGGTGAAATTGCGTGAAGAAGTTACAACAGGCAATATTCGAATCCATTTTTACACCGGTTTAACAAATAATGACATTAATAATAACTGCTATAAGAAGCTTATCTAACCAATTTAAAAGTGATTCTCGCTAAAATAATTAATGTTTGGACAATTTCATGTAAAAGTAAGTTGAACTATAAATGTGTGTGTGAAACTCAATTCTAGAATCAAAAGTTGCAATTCCTAGCTTCAAATAGAGTCAATTATGAAGACAAAATCAATTATATTCAACAACAACCAAACATGTCATAATCAATTATACATCTTCAGAAGAATCTATTTTGGTCCTTTAGAACTGGAACCAAACAAAAACTAAATAGTTCTACAATTTATATATTAATTTGCATGACTTTTAGCTCAGTGGCCAAGTTTGTGGTTTTATCCCTCGCTGCAATTGGGTTCCATTCCTTATAAAGCCATTTTATGTAAATCTTTTTAGTATTCCATCCTTGTAATATGCTACAATAATATGAAATCTATGTTGAGTCAGACTTTATCGTTTGTGCATAACTTTAATTTGAGAGAAGAAACAGAGTTGGTGCAATATATAGTTAATAATAAGGTACAAGAGTTAATTTTGAGGAGGTTCAGAAAAACAAAATATAAAAAAATTGGTATAGATTTCAAGAGTTGAGAGGATGCAGCTGCATCCCCTGGAAACAATGTGGCTCCGCCACTGATCGGATTGTGTCATAATCTGACATTACAAGAATGTGTGTTTTCGAGGATGCTTTCCTAAGAACTTTGCAAGGAAAGTATCCTCAAAATGCATTTTCATGTGATTGTTGCACACCGCAAGTACCCCTATTGAAACGTAATGTTATTTTAATAGTTAACTGAGCATGACATCAAAAGTTAAAGATAAAATAGATATTATGTTATCTGCGAAACATCGAGATGCATGATGAGCAATATATGAAGACATAATTGAACCATTCAAAGTATATAATCGATTAAAAAAACATATGTTAAAGGAATAGTTTACAAAATTTAATCCCAACAATATTATTTCTCTAATCTTGTTTCTCATTTAGTGTTTTAGATCACTCCTTGTAAAATCAACTTCTTTCAATACTTAGAACTATAAAAATTGTGAAACAACATTGATATCGCACGAGTTTACGTGGATACAATAAGCACTAATACTTTTTTTTTTAAAATGCTAACAAATGTTCTTAAGACACATGATAACAAGTTTAAGGTGAAAATTTTATCTTAAATTTATATAATCAATACATTAAAACATCAAAAATCAACTTTTTTAAGTATAAATTATCAACATTTTTAAATCCTTAAGAAGGGCATTGTTAGCAAGATTTTTTATTTTTTTTATTTTTATAATTAATGCAATTTGCATATATCAAATAGTTCTCCAATATTTCAATGATCTACCATGATGTCATACCTTCTTCTACAATGATCATGGCTGTCTTTTCTCTAACCATCAATTCTAGACAAAGTGGACTGCTAGGTGTTGGAAATAGATGTTTGATCTTGCCCTCAAATTGACAAACTTTATGTAACCCCTTACTGTTGTAAAATATAAATGAGGACCACACTAATGAAGAAGCAGCTTGAAAATGGACGACAATCCCACGTGAGATTATGTATCCCAATTGTGTAACGAGGAGAATAATAAAGAGATAATGATACTATTGTCAATGTTTAACAGTTTCCTATACGTAATAGAGTCAACGCTTTCCTTTTCTACGTGGCATGAATCTGTAGGTAGTGCCCTCTAATCAGAGCATGGGAAACCCTAAGTTGCGCCTCTTTCTTTGATTTCCGAATTCTACTCACCTAGGGAACAGTGGCTATTAAGCTACTTGATCCCACAAACATCACCATGACTTGTCAATTCTCTCCATACTGGCATTGCTTTTTATGATATAATGTAGGTTTAATTTAATTGAATGTTTTATCCCTTATATATATTTTAGTTTTTAAGTTGGTCCCTTATGTTTTAAAAGTTTCATGTTGGTCTCTTACGTTTTAAAAGTTTCAAGTTGGTCCAAAACGTTACTCACGTTGGAATAAGTTAGTCCCTTTCGTCACTTAACGTTTAAAGATTTGTGTTGACAATATGGGTGATAGAACTCAACTTATATAGAAAATCAGTTTAAAACATTTTTTTAATTTTTTTGGTTTTATTAAACTTAATATCATGTCGCGAAAGGGACTAACTTATTCCAACCTGACTAACGTTTTGGACCAACTTGAAATTTTTAAAACGTAAGGGATCAACTTGAAACTTTTAAAACATAAGGGAGTAACTTGAAAACTAAAATAAACATAAGGGATCAAAGATGCAATTAAGCTATAATGTATGTCAATTTATAATCATTTGAACAATTATTTACTTTTACCAAATTTACGATATAACTATAGATTTTTTAAGAAAAGTAAAAACATTAAAAATATAATGTGAATATGCGAAAACAAGTTATCAAAAAAGTTGTACCAAATTTGTTATACAAACTGGCGCAGATTCAATGTGGGGGCAAAGAGTTAATCGACCCCACTTGCCTCCACTTGTTTATTGTATTTTTAACTTAAAATTTGATATTTATGTAATTTGACCACATTTATATAATATTATTGTCTTCACATATTTCATTCATAACAGTAAAAAAAATTACAAAACTATAAAGGATCTTAATGAGTGTTCTAAGAGCACTAGTTAAGAAATCAAAAGAAGTAATTTTTTTTATAAAAAGTTGTTGTAATTATTATATCGACAAAAATAATGCTTATTTTTAAGAAAAAAATTTCTTTTATGAAATCTTTAACCAATTCTCTTAGAGCATATCGTTAGCAAGACCATAATACTACTATTATATTTTAAATTATTCTTATATTTGTTGAAAAAAGCTTGTCATTTACATTGGTGGTTGAAAAAAATAATTAATTAGGGTTATGTTTTTTATACTCTGCTAGAAATGGAAAAAGATCTAAAAAAAATCAACATTTTAAAGCAATTATAAACTTATATAATTTTTCTACTCTTACGCATTTATATAATTTTATATATATTTTTATGAAATAAAATTAACCCCACTTAATAAAATTTTTGGATCTGTCACTGTATACAAATATCATTTCTCTTTTTAAAATGTTCAAAACAAAGAAAAATAGTTGTTAATGAGATTTGAACTTATTTTTTACATTTAATAAATCATGTTGATTAAATATAAAAATGCATATTATGCTTGATGATATTAATCTAATTATATTTGAACTTTGATTTAAATGTTGGAGGATTCTAACTTTTTCCCTGCTAAATGCAACACTCATTGATTAAATGTTATTTAAAAACAATTATTTAACAACTAAAATAAATAATAATGCTCAATCTTTTGAGGAAGTATTTCTCGGAGCACATGATTAAGAGACCCAAGTCTTTACCACATGATAGCAAGATCGATTTTATTTTTGAAGGAGCAAAATCCAATTTTAAAAGACGAAAATTAGACGGAAAGTAATTAATATACTAATATTTTTGTCCATTAAATTAAAAATATTTATTAATATAATTGAACTCAATTAGTTAATAAATTTCTAATAAAATGGCCGAGAAACTCAACGCCATTATTTATAAACAACTTAAATAATAAGGGGTATCCAAGATTCAAACTTCGGCCCATATGTATTATACAATGTCTTTACTAATTGAATTAAGGTAACAGAAACTCAATTATCAACTGTTGTTATCGAGAATACGATTAATTATGGATTTGAACAGCAACACATTATTTTTTCAATCTAAATAAAGACGATTTTCTATGTTCAATTAATGTTCAATCGTTTGGATAATAACAAAAATATCATCATTAGTTGAAACAGTTTTTGTTAGACTTTTACTTTGTTTATTTAGTTGAAACAATTTTTCTGTTAGACTTTTACTTTGTTTTTAAGTGATCGAACTACAGATTAATAATCATAGAACCTACTTTTCTCCTAGAAACAGTAAAGTTGACATAAAAATTAGTGCCAAGATTAAACAAATCTTTTTTTCCCGAAAGAAGATTTAACAAATCTTATACACCGTTTAATAGCAAAAAAGACATTGTAAGTAATTGACCATTAAATTATACCACAAAATCTACTCTAATATATAAAGGGGAGTGTTAGTTTTTGATCAAATACTCCCAACTATTTTGAAATTAAAATTGGTTCTTTTTATACAGAAATTAAAAATTTTAATAAAAAAGAATGTTAATTTGGCTAGTGTGTGATATTCTTAATTTAGAAATACTCATGGTACATAGGTGAATTTACTGCAAAGGTAACGATTGTGTTGATAGATTGGTCAATATGGGTCATTTGGTTCAGAGATTCGTTTGGTTGGATACTTTACCGCTGGAACTACACTCTGATTTCTTTCGTGAACGGTGTGGTCTGCCTAACTGTAGATTTTCGTAGTCTGCTGCCCTTTTCTTTTTTCCCTTTTTATTTTTGTTTTATTTTCAGCTTTTAAGGGTTTTGGTCTAGTTCCTCATCTTGTATATATTTTCCCCCTATTTTTAATAAAATCATGTTTGAGTTTTGCGACATAGGATAGAGGTTTAGCGGGATGTCAACCTAGTTGAAATGTCGTTGTTTCCTTGTTGATTTCTGTCATTTCTCCTGTCTGACCTAAAAAAAGGTGAATTTGCTTTCGAGAATTCTCACAAAATGATGGAGAAACGTAAGCAAATTGGTAATGATTCAAAGAAGAAGAAAAAGAACATGGACGTATATGTACGAACCTTATCACCTCTACCACATCTCAGAATTTGTTTAACACTTCTAAACGCATTTTCTTATCAAGTTATTCTCTATTTGTGTTACTTTTGTCATGTATTTAAATTTTACTTTATATATCTTTTCTTAAACACCTAGTATCTTTTATTCTTTTAGTTGAAAATGGTAATATTATCAAAAAATAAAACAGTACTCCACGTTAGATGATGTAATCAAAAAAAGAAAACAGGATAGTATTATGCTTTATTTGTCTATGCAGAATAAAAGTTATGTTTGAAAATTATTGTCCCTTCCTTTCTGAAATTGTCGGGAAAGATACATGATTATGTCTTAGAAACTCTTGAAAAACAAAAACAGCTTGTTTGTTTTCACAGAATATAGCAAACAGGAAACTGCACTTTGTTTCTTACCTTATCTTCTCTTTGGCCACTACAATCCAAAATCTTCTGCTTTGTAGCACTGTTATTGTTATCACAACAATTAATTTCCCATTGAGTTTTATGATCAAGATTCAGAATAGGGCTGGTCCTTGTTTGGTACAGTGTGGGGCACTTGGATCACATGTTGTGGGAAGAGGTAGAAGCATATAAAATCAAGACCAAAAAAGAACATGCATTGCAATATAACCCTAACAAAATGTTAACAAGGCATTAGGTATCTTAATAAAAGATTATGTATATGTGTCCCATCTTTAATAATATTTTCATTTATTAATTCCGACATTAATAATAACTATCCACAACTCTGGCAACAATTGATCATTTAATAATCCATTGTCCTTTTTTTGGCAAACTCTAGCAACTCATTCAATCTTGGATTGACATGTATTTCGTAGATCCCCAACAGGTTACGGATCATTTTTACCAATTTAATCACTCTTCAGGTGGTTACGCTCCGCGAAGATCATTTTTACATTTGATTTGACTTTGTTGTATTTGGGTCCTTTGGAATGAAAGAAATCATAGACTCTTTGCAAATAAAGCTAACTCAACGGTGCAACTCTTGGAAAAGGTTAATATGTCCTCTCTTCGGTGGTTGAAAGTTAAAAATGTGTGTTTTCCTTTTGATTACCATTTGTGGTTGCAGCATCCCCTTGTTTGTCTGGAGATTGGCTGATGTTTTTATTGTTTCTTATAACTCTGTTTCTCAGGACTGATTTGATGCAACTTTGTTTTGCTTCTTTTTGCTCTCCTTGTGCTAAGGAGC
>Ga0315914_1000933_pt1 | contig 41224 bp, 30 predicted proteins | sample MpolenodulesMG_FD_203920 | JGI IMG/M metagenome (GOLD analysis project Ga0315914, IMG submission 203920) | Medicago polymorpha root nodule microbial communities from Los Angeles, California, United States - elongated nodules | ecosystem: Host-associated > Plants > Roots > Nodule | place: USA... | reverse complement strand
ATCCACTTGTTAATTTAGTTGATTAATTTAAGTTTGTGTTTGTAAAATTTTCTGCATTAGTGGAAACGGGATCTACTTCTTATGTCCAAGAGGAGGTTGATCACATAAATGAAAACATTGATGAAAATTTAGAAGCAAATATTGTTCAAGCAGATGATTGTTATGGAAGTATCTGATTCAATATAATTGTTTAACAGGTCCCATATTATTCTCAAAGCATAAATCATAATATTACATGTTCAGAACTTTTAGAGGTATTGGTTCCTTTTTTTCTTTCTGTTAGTGATCTAGTCGAGTTTTAATATAAATCAACAATTCTTACATTTATGTGTTTTCTGTAGGCACAACACCATATGATTGATAAACCATCATAATGAGGACATGAATGAACCACTTGGGAGATGAGAGTTGAAGATGATTGTTGCAGACTTGCAGAAACTATTTATATTTATATTGTGTTAAGTGATTAAGACACTCATTTTACATGTTAGGATGGCAATTGGAATCTACAGCTTGTACTGTTATTGAATGTAGTAGCAACTATTTAGCTTTATTTTATGTTAGAATTATAATATTTTGATTTGAATGATTTTTATGTTATTGGTGTTGAAACAATTTAGCTTCAGCCTTACTTTTGTTCTTTGCGCATTTTGGAGCTTTATATTTATGTCTCTTTGAGTCAACATGTTGTTACTCTATGATGAGGCTCTTGATTGTGTTATCTGCTAGCTGCATTATGTATTTTTTTATATACTTTAGCAGTACAAAAACATGACATTTTGGAGATCATGACACCTTTTGCTAACCAAGTTATTTAGCTCTTTCAAAAAAAAAAAATTGTTTAGCATGTACAAGAGCAATATGCCTTTTACATTATATGGACTTTTTATACACATATGCCTTTACATCAATAGGCGTTTACAAAAGCAATACACAAACATGCGATAGAGTCTTAGTGGCATACACCCTCTTGTAAAAAGCTAGCCAAATGCAGAATTTTAAACCTCTTCTACAATTTACAGATTCTATATCTAGACACCCACCCCATGCTAAATTTTAATCCCCTTGCAGCCTTGAATACAGTTACACTAGCATTCAACTCCGCATCAGAATCACGTCATCCACCAGCCTTGAATTCGCCTCTCTAAGTACTTGAACAAAAATCAACGTTGTTTAAAATCAAATACAATGCAAAAACTCATAAAATACATAGAAAATCAAGGAGATAGAAACCGATGGAGTACTAGGAGGGTAGTGAATAGAACAAGAAATCAATACTCAAATATTTGTATGTAGTAATTGCAATAGAATAAAAGTGGAATTTAAGCAAACCTTAAAATTTCTCTTCATCGATTTCATTCTTGAATTGAGAAAGATGAGTTTGGATTGAGAAAATTATAACCCGTATTCTTGATTTCATCTGCTGCGATCCTAAACACAGTGTTTGGTGGATTTAAGGTTGGATTGGGAACGTTGAGTTTGGTGGTTGGAGAAAGATAACACTGTTCTTTTTTTTTGTTTTCTTAAAGTCAAAGAAGTCAAATAATAATTTTCTTATTTTGTTCTTTAAAAAAATCAAACATTAATTGTTGCCATGTCATCACTCGTGTGATTTACACGACTGTTATGTCGTGCACACCAGCATTTCCCTTCTTTTTATTGTATTAATGCGTATATATAATAACAATAGTTTTAACCAAATTTTGATTTTGATTAAAATTATTGATAATATTTTATACTTTTATATTGCAACAAATTATACAATTTTTTTAAAAAATAACTGCACTAATCATTTTTAATGACACCAATAATATTCCCTTTATATATATTTTGGAATATATTATTTTATTTTTTTTGAAGGAATTATTATTATTATTATTATCGGAAAGGTGGAAACTCACGTGCTCATTTGTCTATTCTTGCTAATGTGTGTACATTATGAACAATATTTTATATAAAATTTTGATTTTGATTAAAATTATAAGTATAGATATTTATGGTTTTTAAATTGTAACAAACCCAACAAATCACATTTATATTTTTCAATTATTTCAAAAAAATGTTTATATTTTTCAATGACACCAATAATATAGCAAGTATAACATAAAGTTTTGACGAGATTACTCGTTTTTTAGAAGGAGAAAAAATAAGATATCAATTAAAATAACACTAATTATCATTTTGCAATCTTTTCTGAAAGAATTTGAACTTAATTGTTTTAGATTATATGTTTTAACTTTTACAACTTAGCTATATTCTTCTTTATTAAATAGTCTATGGTGGAAATATTTAAAATATATATTTTTATGATTGAATAGTGTTTAGAGTAGTAAATATTTTTTTTCCCATTCATTAAATAACTAGGTAAACACATGTGTTATCATTTATCACCATGTTTGTTTTAGATATCGTTGTTAGGTTAAGTGTTAGTAAACTATGGAATGAATGATATATTTGATTAATTAAGAGATGTAACACAAGGTATAACTGATACAGTTGAAATTAAATAACATAATTAGATTTTTTTTACAAGAAGAATATAGTTAGTTGGAGATATGTCTTTTTATCGAACGATCAGGCTCTCTTAATATAACTGATTTGTATATGTGATTTTGATTGTTTTCTTATATTGACGCACATCCCAATCCTGTTATGTTGGTATATGCCTGCATAATTTCCCTCCTCCGTGAACTCAAAATAGGCACTTTAGCGGAAACGTAAAATGAAATACAACAAAATTTTAGCGTGGAAAACCTTCTCAATGTGAGTAAGGAAAAACCACGGGACCCGTAGGCCTCTTAAATCTCCACTATAATAATAATGGGAATACAAATCTTCACCCTCAGGTGGACCTAGCTATGTATCTCAATTTGTAGATACAACTCTCACAAATTGGCTCACAATATTTTTCTCTCAAAACACTAACCGAGAAACTCTCTATTTTTCTCTCAACTCTCTACGAGTGAGGATTGTGTTGTGTTGTGGTGTGTTTGCTTTGCTGAAGTTCTTCTCTATTTATAGAGAGATATGAACCGTAAACATTAAATGCTAGGTTCCAATCTTCAAACATTGCTACACCAATTGCCAAGCATTTCAAAGTGTTTCTGACACTCTTTGAAGTTAAGCACCGTAAGCTATGCATATAGGCATGCATGCTAGTGGTGAGAATTCTACATTCACATTTGTGCACCATTGTGCACTATTGGCTGGACCCCAACATGTTAGAGGCAACATAATAACAATGAATGCCTCGGCTAAGCAAGATTTGGCAGTTGGGAATGTGCAGGTGAGAAGGGGCAGGTATGATGGATTCAGACCATCTCAGATGCCAAAGCATGAGCATGCGGATGAAGCATCAAAGACCCAACATGAGGATTAGGCAAACGAGCATGACGAGTGCGAGAATGATGAGATGCAAGGTGCGAAAGGACCCTCTGATCTTGGTTAATATTTTGGTGGCCCCAAGGATACATTAGTCATCAACTTGTATGTGCACCATGCGACCAAACACATATGAAAGGGAGGACTGAGAAAATAAAATGATAATTTTGTATATGTATTATTTTAGTATGTGTAATATTTTGGTATATGTTTTATTGAAGTATATGTTTTATTATTTATTTAAACTAATAAATTTTTTTATTTTTTTTTTACATTCCCATCCCAATTTAAATAAAGTGCATCGACAATGGGAAAAAGTCGAAAAATTAGAACGCATGGTTGTTCAAAGTCACCATCAAAACCAATGAGATGTATGCTCTTACGCGTATGAGCTACACCATAATTGACCACAACCCGTTGTCGGCATTTACTAAGAGATGACATGAGAAGAAATCGACCTTCCATCTTCTGATTAGGAAGATGACAGTAACGTTGAACGTTATCTTTTGTTTATTGCATCTGTCTGTCGAGGGTTGTATCTTTGTCTACGAAGAGAAGCCAACTAGAGAAGCGAGAGTTGGTATGGTGGTTGAGGTGATAAGCATTGATGAGACAGAGGCTAACTATGATGTGGATCTCATAAATGGGGGTGTCATACCCCAATTTTTGACCTAAGGTCTCAATGTCACGTGTCCTCTGATCCGAATTAGTCTCTAACTTTTCAGTGAAAAATTCGGCAGAGAGGTATTTTAAAATACCTCATTTTTGGTTCCGAGTCAGACTCTCTTCTCTCTTTATTTTTATCTTTATTTTCTCAATTTTTATTTCCATCTTTTATTTAAGTTTTTAATTAATTTTAATTGTTGTCAAAAATCCTTTTTTTTTAGTCTTTATCTCATTCTATTTTTCATTTTTTATTCTTGTTTTTTGTCCAATGGTAAGTCCCAAAACAGTTCAAATCCAAAAAATATTCGTATTTATCTTTTTTTTAATTTCTTTTTTATTTATATTATTCGATGATAAGTCTCAAAACAATCCAAATCCAAAAAAAATGCAATCTGTAACAAACGCGTTTTACTCCTCCCAAGTCAAGGCATATAGTTTCTTTTAAACAAACCCTAATCCCATCTTATAAAAAGCAACCTGCAACAACACAATTTGCAACACAATTTTACCCAACAACACAATTTGCACACAAACATATATTCCAAAAAACCTTCAAACCAAAACCCTAGCCACTGCACAATTTTATATTTTTCAGAACCACCGTACAATATTTTTTCAGTCTGTAATTTTCCATTCAGCCGTGAATACTCATATTGATTTCATTTGTTTCTTCTATGCTGTTACGATTCACCTACTTCAATTAAGTTTCTTTGGTGCTGCCTTATTTTCCATTGATTACTTTCATAACCTAGTTTTTTTTCATTTATTATTATTTCTTTTGGATCCTTTTACTACCATATAAACAAACCTTTATTTTAATTTAAGTATTCAGCCATTCATTACTTTTGTTTGTTGTCACGTTCCTGTTCCAAATCCAAATCGATTTCCCTATTATTATTTTATTTTATTTTTTTGCTTGCTATTACGTGAAGATGCAAAATCCAATTAAATTTCATATTATTATTGCATTGTATGCGAGCTTCTATACATATTGATTTCAATTTTCTTGCTGCTGTGTTGGGTTGATGATTTCTCATATTGCCCGTGTCACTGTTTACTTCCAATTGTCTATATATTTTCATTTGTTGCTGCGTTTTAGATTTCTTGCTGTCCATTCAATGAATTGCTTGGATTTTCCATTGCCGTACCTACTTATTTTTTGAAAGTTTCCATCTTCCCACATCTAGCTGCATTTCACTTTTGGATTCCTTTCCTGCCTATTACTACTATGCAACATAGCTTGTTGTAGGTGTTTGCCGTGGCTATTCTATTCCATTCCAATTGCAAGACCGTGGATGCGCTCCAAAGTTAAAGAGTTTCATCGTAAACTAAAGATAATTGGTGGCCCCTTTGCATTTCACTTTAAGTTTTTTTATTTAGGCTTAATGTAAATTTATCATGCATATTTATTTTTCGCAGACCATAGAATGTATCCTAGGCCAATGTAAATCATAAATAAAAAGTGTGTGTGTGTTTGTGTGTGGGTTTTATTTTCTTTCTAGTTTAAGTTAAAGGATTTTTGTGGTGAACATCACCACAAAATACATACGCTTTATCTTCTCGCTCAGTTAGCGTTAATTTTAATTTAATTATTATTCAAAAAAACAACAAAAACATGCAAATAATATTAAACTCAAAAAATATTTTTATGAATAAACCTTGATCCCAAATCAAGTGATCCCTTTATTATTTTATTTCCTTAATCAAATGTTTAATCAATTTAATTTCATTTTGAGTCCATTTTCTTTAATATAAAAAAATACATATCAATTCTCATTTGCCACTTGACCTTTTATTTTAAAACCTTTTTCAAGACTAATAAAAACCACAAAACAAATCAAACGTCAATTTCTACCCCAAACTACGAGGTTTTGATCCCTCACGGGTACGTAGGCAAAGGATTTGTCCTTCCAAATCAACTAAAATCAATTTTCTTTTTCTTTTTAACTTACCATTCAATTCTATTTTCTTTTCTTTAAAAGCAAGCAAGTTATAACCAAAAATTAAATAAAATCAAGAGGTTCCCGTAAGATGCTACGGACATAAAGGGTGCTAATAGCCGAGTGCACCGGTGATATAAAGGAGATGTAGCTGAATTGACATTATGATGTTAAGATATATCTGTTGTTGTATTTGGTAGACATCACACTCTTTAGCGATAATAGCGCTCGTTATCGTGATTTAAGTTTGGAGTACTTTCATGACCTGGAGATGGTTGGAGATTTTGCATGGGGGACAACTGCCCTGACACATGTGTACAATGAGATTAATGTTACATGTGTTCATAAAACCAAGCAATTAGGTAACTACATGATACTACTTCAGATATAACAAATAAATTGTTATTTATGTAATTGTTAAACATGTTATATTATGTGTTGTTTATTGATTAATATACGATAAGCAGACATGGATATATTAACACTTCAACAGAGTCGAGACAAGAGATTATGGAAAGTATTTCAGAAAGTATTTCACGGATGATTGAGATCCACATGCTATGATGTTTCTATCGGTGAAGGGTCTCTCTGTCACAGACCCTTACAAAGCGCACCTGAATCAGATTACAACTATAAGTTGTAACTTCTACTCGTACGCCGCACACCGCCAAACACACGAGTTCCAGACCATCAACCTTTACTTAAGATGGATTAGATATAGATCTCACATAGTCTAGTATCTATTGGAGTGATTGTTGCGTCAATTTAGATTTGTCCAGACCATTCCTAGGCATCCAACTTAGTTTGCTTCACATGTGACAACCTGACAACATCTTTTTGTGGCCTATACCAACTTTATGGTGCATGGGGTGTCTGTGGAGGACTTCGAAGATGATGCAATACACAATTTAGAGATAACTTACAAATACATGAGATGATATTTCAAGATTTCACATATACATGTGATTCCCATATATGTTGGAGATTCTACTAGACATAGGTCCACAGTTAAGGCGCATAAGGACGATACCCACTAGGATACTGCCAAATGGCCAAGTGGTGCAGGGAGTTCTTGTTTGAATGGTTTTGGAGGAATATGTATGTATGATTTGGCCACTGAATATTTTGTTTGAGATAGTTTGCACTATTTAGATTATCATATGTATAATATTACAGTTTGACTTATGTTGCAAACTTGACGTAAATGTTGATTTAATTAATGTATAATATTATCATATGTCATGTTTGAATTTAATTTTGATGTGCGTCAATAATGTGATTTGATTTGTGTTGCAAAATTGCCGTAGATTTGTGAATAAGTACGCTTTCTGTACAAATAGGTATGTTCTCTGTGCTCACACTATTCGAGTTTATAAAGTCCAAACACATATTTTACTTATTCGGATTATATAATCTGAAATACGTCTATTATGACCACCATTGTGGATAAAACTTGGTCTGACGGGGGGTTTTAAACGTTTTGGATTATATAATTCTAATTTTTAAATGTTAAGTTTGTTTTTGGGTTGTGTTTCTCGAACAGTTTTGAAATAGAAATTAGAGTAATTTAATGGAAAAATACTTGGATGTTTGAGTTTTGAGATCTTTCCGATTATATTCTCCGAAATAATATTAACACACATCAGATTATAATTTGAACATGAGTAAAATGAAAAATTTCGAGGGCGTGCGAGAAGCAAGAAGCGTGGGAAAATAAATTATTTTTTAATTTTTACTATCATTACTTAGTCCCACTTAGATTTAGCCCAGACCCAATGTGAAAATAAACCAATACTCATTTTAATTTTGGCTTAATAGCAGTTTTCGCCCCTTAACTTTCATGAAGTTGCGATTTTGGTCCCCTAAGAAAAAAACTACAAAATCGTCTCCTAAGTTTTGCAACTATAGCAGTTTTAGCCCCCCAAGGCCAAAAAAAATTTAAGAAGAATAACATGTGACACCTCACTTAGGGTGCCACATCAGCGTAGACCGAGTCAAAATTGGCTTTGGAGGCCAAAACCGTCACATGTGCAAAACTTAGGGGGCAGTTTTGTAGTTTTTTTTCTTAGGAGGCCAAAATCACAACTTTGGAAAAGTTAGGTGGTTAAAACTGCTATTAAACCTTTAATTTTTACTCTCCATTATTCTGCCTCTCTTCTCATTCAATAAGCTTTCTCAATGCATCAAATAAGTCACTAAACAAAACCCTAAATTTCTCATCTCTCGTTGATCTAGCAACCTCGCTTCAAGCTCGGACGCAACTACCATTAGTATATATTTTTTTACGGAACCATTAGTATCTTTTTGTGCTTCAAACCTTCTCTTGGTTTATTTTCTTTCTTTGTTTACAAAGTAATATGCAATATGAATTATTAGATCGTCGTGATTGTGATTTGGTATGCAATATGCATGGTAATATGTTTTGCCTTGTTATTTTTTAGAATTAATGCTTTGGCTTGTTACTTGTTATTGGCTTTTGATGTTTATTTATTTTTTGCATCCTTACATGCTTTTGGTTTTCTTAATCATTAATATCGAACTCAAAATATGAATGAAAAATATCCCAGCACATAATGAATTTTTTTTTTTTTTTAGGGAATCGAACTAAAAGTTAAAAGTTACATTTTACTCGTAAGAGTGTAAATCATTTTTTTTGTTTTGTTGAAGAGTCCACCTCTTTCTCAACTAAGTCACTCACGTGGACTTCTTATCTTATCTTTCCTCCATCTTTTCGTTCTTTGCCGCTAACTCAAACGCAGCACACAACTCAAAACTCACAATCTCCATTTTGCCAACTTATTCGAAATGCATGAATGAAAACCAAACGCGCTTTTTCAAATAATCCAATCTAAAATCCTCACTCACTACAATCCATTCCTTCAAATTTCCCTCCCAATTCTAAACAACCAAACAATGGCAGCTTCTTCACTCTGTTCCTCCTTCACCTCCACAACTTCGCACTCGCAACATCGTCTTCACCACCGCAAAACCCTAAACCTACCAGGTTCATCTTTTCTTAGCAGAGAATTTCACCTCAATTCAGCTTCTGTTTCCAAAACACGGCGGAGTAGGAGTCGCCGATCGGGTTCAGTTGCGGTTGCTTCACTCGGTGGTTTGTTAGGTGGAATATTCAAAGGAAATGATACTGGAGAAGCTACAAGGAAACAATATGCTGCAACTGTTAATGTTATCAATGGATTGGAAGCCAAGATTTCTAAACTTTCGGATTCTGAACTAAGGGATAAGACTTTTGAGCTAAGAGAACGTGCTCAAAAGGGAGAATCCTTGGATTCTCTTTTGCCTGTTAGTATAATTTTTTGATTAATTAACTTGAATGAAGTACAGGAATTTAATCACATGCAAAATTATGGTTAATTCAGTTCGAATATAAGATTAATTTAGATCACTTTGAAGATTGCGAAATTGCGATTAATCATGTAGGTGAATTAACCATGATTTTGATTGTGAAGTTTAGGAATTTTAAATGAAGTTGATGTTGAATGTGGTTAAGGCAGTGATTGTGTATTGTAGGAAGCCTTTGCAGTTGTAAGAGAAGCTTCAAAGAGAGTTCTGGGCCTTCGTCCGTTTGATGTTCAGCTGATAGGTTAGTGTTTTACGCCGTGTTTGATTTGGGCTTATTTGCTGCTTACAGCACAAGCACTTATTATTAGAGATGTAAAAGTTAGTTACATGTTAGCTTGATTAGTTAGAGGAGTAAGTTGGTTTAATTGGCTATATAAGCCTTAATGTACTACTTGATATAACAATTATCTCATAATCAATATTATTTTCATTTCACTTTTTGATATTTTTCTCTCAATTATGAGTTATATCAAGAATTGTAATATGGTATCAGAGCCTGGTTCTGATCCAGGACCTGTGAGTTATGGGCCCACCACGCTTCCTGTGCGCAACTCTGATTAGTTAGCAGTTACATTAAGGCTTATAAGTTGTTCTATAACATACTTATTTGTAAGCTATTTCTATAACAGGAGACGAGATAAAGTTTTTTTTTTTTTGAAGAACGAGATAAAGTTATGTTGTTTATGTATAAGTTGTTTTTATTAGCTATCTTGGAGAACTTATGAAAATAAGCTGAAAACAACTTATGAACAATGTCATAGGCTGTTTCAATAAGTTCTCCCCCAACAATACACAATTTTTTTTGCCAAGCTCAAATAAGCCACAATCCAAAGAGGCCCCAGTTGTTGTTGGAACTGGAATCTGTCAACTTCATTGTATTATATTTTGATATTGAAAATTCGGTGTATAAATGTGTGTATATGTATGTGCATCGTGGAAAGTTTATTAATGTTGTTAGTTTGGGTGTTGTAGGGGGTATGGTTCTTCATAAGGGAGAGATAGCTGAAATGAGGACTGGAGAAGGGAAGACACTGGTTGCCATTTTGCCAGCTTATTTGAATGCATTAGCTGGGAAGGGAGTTCACGTTGTTACTGTTAATGATTATTTGGCTCGGCGTGATTGTGAATGGGTTGGCCAAGTTCCACGCTTTCTTGGAATGAAGGTTGGCCTCATCCAGCGTATGTCTCATACTTCATTCCTCCCATTTCACCTTTGTTTTTGGATTCTGTTTCTATATACTTTCAAATCTATGTTCATCCGTTGTTACTCATTTGGGTGTTGTTCACTTGTTTGTATTTAAATCTTCTGTCTTGCTTCTCTGTCATAAGCCGATTTTTTTATTTCTCAATAAAAGCTAATGCATCCTTGACATAAATTTTTCTGAGTTTTTGTTTAGCATTTTTTGTGTGTATTGCCTTCATTTTGTTATTAACTGAGCTTCTTTAATATGCATCACGATTTAAACACATTCCTTTATTGCACTCTAACAATTTATGACTTCATTGGCAGAGAATATGACAAGTGAGCAAAGAAAGGAAAATTATTTATGTGACATAACATATGTCACTAATAGCGAGCTAGGTTTTGATTACTTAAGAGACAATCTTGCCACGGAAAGTAATTCTTCCTTTATATATTCCTTGCATTTAATATATGCTTTGTAAATAGTTAATTTCTATCCTTTTAATGTCACACTGAACTCCAAATTTATGGAATGTGCAGAGTGTTGAGGAGCTTGTCATTAGGGGTTTCAATTATTGTGTCATTGATGAGGTTGATTCAATACTTATCGATGAAGCTAGAACTCCACTCATAATATCAGGACCTGCTGAGAAACCCAGTGATAAATATTACAAGGCTGCAAAGATAGCAGAAGCCTTTGAACGTGATATACATTACACTGTAAGTCTTCCAGTTATATTTAAATATAATGTAGTGTTAACTTTATCAGAATATATATTCACTGTTTCATTTTTTCTACGCGCTCAACTCAGTTTTAGGTTGTGCCTAGTAAGAAATATTAGCATCTTAATTGGAGACTGTTTTCTGCTTTAGGTTTGCAAGCAATAGAAATTGTGTATATCTCATATATAAATTCAGCCAATTTTATGTAAAGTTCATAAGAATTTTTTTCATAAATTAAGATTAGCAACTTCCGTTCGGCCTACCATTCTCACATTAGAGTATGGTAAAGAATTTTAAAGTGGGACAACTTTGTCATTGGTTACTCCCTCTGTCCCGTATTGAGTGTCACTTTAGGTTATTTTACACAGATTAAGAAAAGTTGTTAATAAATAAAAATGGAATAATTTTACAAAATTGTTCTTAGTAAACATAGTGGAGTATGATCAACTTGGAACTCACACTCATAGTATTGATTTGGAGGTATATTCAGAATAAAATAATTTATATTACATGAAAACATAAAGCGGCGCTTATTTTGGGACATTTTTCTTTTGCTAACGTGACACTCAATATGAGATGGAGGAGTGGTATTTTTGCCCTAGATGGTGACATGAAAATGGTAAGCGAAGTTCATCTGTGGCCAGTACTTTTTTCCCGTGGGATATGCTTAAAGAGAAAAGATCTTTATTGCTAGGTTTATGATGCATGGACAAACGTGAAAGTTAGGTAACAGGATATTTGTTAACTGAGGTTGTGGGACCTTTGATGTTAACTGTGTGTGTGTGCCTTGGTAAGGGATTGGAAGAAAATGTGAAAACTTTATCAGATGAGTATTAGGTAAATGAGAATGAGAGACAATGATTTATTTTGGGAATACACCCTGTAATTGTCATATAGGATGTACTGCTACCAGTAAATTTCTTATGTAAATAATTAGTTTGCAATTTGCATTATGTGGTCTGCTTGGTGATGCTAGTGAATTTCTGTTATTCACTTGTGACTGATGCCTAGGTGGTTGTCGTGGGATTTAAACATGGATATATCACAGATATGAAGCCAAAAGCACAAAAGGAGTATTTTTCAAATTAATTTAAAAACATAATTTTAAAGGTTTTGATTTTTATTCATCGTTAATGGTCGATGCTTTTCAAATTTTCATCACGAAAATAACTTATTTTATATCTGCTCATATGAGTAGATGCGTAATTTTGTTTGATGTTAGTCTTCTTACTCAGATTGTCATTGCAGGTGGATGAAAAACAAAAATCGGTTCTAATTTCTGAACAGGGCTACGAAGATGCTGAAGAAATTTTAGCTGTCAAAGATTTATATGATCCACGAGAACAATGGGCTTCATTTGTCCTAAATGCAATTAAAGCAAAAGAACTTTTTCTTCGAGATGTAAACTACATAATTCGTGGAAAAGAGGTGCTAATTGTTGATGAGTTTACTGGTCGAGTAATGCAGGTATTTAGACTTTCAGCTCAGACCTTATGGCAATATACAATTTAATTGAAAAAGACAGTGAGAATAAGTATGGTATCACCTATAGCAGTTTCTTAGGCAGATTTGGATTTAAATTTCATAATAATTTTGTTAAAGAGTTTTTAAATAATGAAGAAGGGAATCAAAAGACTAAGCATTAGCCCTTATTTGCACTAATACTTAATTCCAATAAAATAAGGGGAAGATCATGATAATAAATAACTAAGAAATATGAAATATAATTATAAGAGAATCTTGATATTGTAAGATAGGAAACTGACCCTAAGAGATAAAATAAGATACTGTAAGATTAGATCTAGATATTATAAATTATTTTTCATATAATCTAACACTCTTCTTCAAACTACAGCCTAACTCCACCCCACAAAACTAGCTAGTAATGTGAAGACTGTCCAAGCCTTATAAGGACTACTTTGGCCCAAACACTAGTTAATGTGGGATCTCTACACATGTAGGAGCGCATATCAGATGTGCGGGCAAGTGCTGGTGTCCAATAAACAAAGATCTGAACAGTTACAAATGTAACCCTTATTAAGCATGATACCTTATTTGTGTTGCTAGACTCTTGATTTTAATCAAGTAGGGAAACAGATGATGATTGTAACTGAGAAATAAAGAATCTAACTTTAGGAGATAATCTTAAAATGCCAGGATAGAAACTAATTGATCCTAAGAGATAAGATGCTGTACGATTTGGTCAAGATATTATAACATATTTTTTTTATATCATCTAACACATTACAATCTCATGTTTTTGGTTGTATTCACCGACACTTTCTGGAACTGCACTCAGAATAAGACAAAGCTTTGCTTCAGATTATGACTAATAGGGTATTGCTAACGAGTGCCCTAAGGGCATCGGTTAAGGAGTCCATAAAATGAAGGTTTTTCTTGAAGATACAGGTCAAATATTTGTAAATGAGCATTGCTAAATACAGCGAATGATTTATCACGAAAGCACCGCGAATTTGAAACTAACCAATGAAAAATTGCATATGGGCGGAATTCACGGGAAGTCTTGGTAAAAGGTGGAAGTAAAAAAAAGTGGCCGGGTGGAATAAAGGTCGCGATGGATTCATGAGATTACCATTCGATTTATATAGCATTTTTCTTTGTAAATATATAAATATACAACTTTTCCATATAAAGTTACCTCTTTTAGGTCCTTAAACAATGCCTTAAGGGCACTTGTTAGCATTCTCTTCACTTTATGACTGAATTCATCGTCCTCTATTGGCTAACTTGTGATGGTTTTTCTAGAATTTAATAACTATCTTTTAATTATTGATACTGTAAGAATATTTATAATTAAAATCACTAGAATTGGATGGAAGGTTCGTTACAGAAACTGTTTATAATAGTCTACAATCTAAACCAGGACAGTAATTTTTAACTTGTCCTGCCTGTCAACACATACCAAAACCATAATGTTTAAATTTGCAATCTAATTGTTGTAGTGCCCAATACCAAAATCTTATTACTTTCATTACCACGACTCTTTCTTTGAAACAAAGAATGAAACTTTGATGAAGAAATAACATGTCATGTCTTCAAATTTCTGAGGAAAATTTTGTTGATAAGTCAAGGCACACATAATTTTAATGTACTTTATCTCTCTACTGATAGGGGAGAAGGTGGAGTGATGGACTCCATCAAGCAGTTGAAGCAAAGGAAGGGTTGCCCATCCAAAATGAAACTGTGACACTAGCTTCTATTAGTTACCAGAATTTCTTTCTGCAGGTTGGAAACGTTATATCTAATCTGATTAAGTAAATCTTCAGTTCAGAATTTTATTTGCCGTGGAAACTACCTTAATGTTTTTAAATTTGTGCTTTTACAGTTCCCAAAACTATGCGGCATGACGGGCACTGCATCAACAGAAATCACAGAATTTGAAAGCATTTACAAGCTTAAAGTTACAATCGTGCCTACAAACAAACCTATGATAAGAAAGGTCTCTTATTGCTGTTCACCCATATGCTACACTTTAATAAACTGATGATTGTTTTGCCATGTGAGATCTGTGTTCCGATTTCCGAATGGGATGATTGATATTTTTACTATGTTTATATGTGCAAAAACAATGCAAGTGTACATTATTATTATAGTTCTGCAAGAGGTAGTGGTGGTAGATTATTTCCATCAAAAGTAGAGTTTGGAAGCCTTACTTTTCATCTTATGAGTTATTTAGTGCATGTCTTGCCTGATAAAACAATTTCGTAGATTACTTAAATATTTCTCAAATTCCTTACGGTGTTTTTAATTTCTTTCTCAGGATGAATCTGATGTAGTTTTCAGGGCTACTAGAGGGAAATGGCGTGCAGTTGTGGTGGAAATCTCTAGAATGCACAAAACTGGCCGACCTGTGCTTGTTGGCACGACTAGTGTTGAGCAGAGTGATTCTTTGTCTGAGCAATTGAAGGAAGCTGGAATCCCGCATGAGGTAAAGTCTCCATTGTCTTAATAGGAAATGGACAGAATCTGAGAATACAATGTTTTCTTCTTGATACCTTTTTGAATAATTTGTTTCTAAAAAAGGACAGCCTATTCTTAGCCTAGATCAATGCTGCTAAAACTGACCAACTGCTCTTCCATTTTAAAGCATGAGAATAAAGCTTAATATAATAATCATTTCTGTTTTAATTTTTGTTTTAAGGTTCTTAATGCAAAACCAGAAAATGTAGAGAGGGAAGCAGAAATTGTAGCACAGAGTGGTCGTCTTGGGGCTGTGACAATTGCCACCAATATGGCTGGTCGTGGGACGGATATAATCCTTGGCGGTAATGCTGAATTTATGGCACGGTTGAAGCTTCGTGAGATACTGATGCCAAGGTATGGTGGAGCTTTAATTGGCATGTTTGTTTATTGAAACTTTGCCCATCCATGTACTTGTTGCCTGTAGCATATAATTTAAAATTTGCTTTTGCCTGTGTTCCTTTAGAGGTCAAATCAAGCAGTGTCTTGAAGAGAAAGAGATAGGTTTAGTGTGAGTAGGCGAGGATGGATAAAAAGAGATGAGATACTGGTATGGGTGGGTTTCCTGGGAAGTATTGCATGTTAAAAAAAAACGGCTAAATAAGGGTGTTCCTGTGTGCAGACATGCATATAAGTGAGAATTTGGTTATCCATGGAGAAAGAGAGTAGTAATGGTGGAGTGGCTTCAGATTTTCAAGTGATACTCACAGTAACTACGAGAAAGAGTGTCAATTTAAGAAAATAAAATGCACTGTGAAGCCTTTGATCACAGGGTTTCTTAGAAGAATGTAAAAAAGACCTCCTTTGTTGCTTTGTGAAAACAAGTACATATCAGATACCATTTCTATCTTGACAGGGAGATTGTATGGAACAATGAAATCAGAAATAATTAAGAAGATTTAAGAGCAGAAGTTCCCAGCCATAGAGGAGACTCCTAGCCCAAGGCACAAGCCTGAGATTAAGTGACAGTAAAGTCCTATGTGACCCTAGCCACGTTGACATTCATTTTTCCCTTTTCTCTCTCCTGTAAGTAATCCTCGAGTTAGATTTATTTCTCCTCCTTAAAAACATGTCCCTCCACTTACATTTGCACCCACTTCTCTTGCTTCCTTAGGCCTACAGTAATAAACTTGTAGGGTTTTGGACTTCGATTTGAGCGACTCATCCATGATGCTTGTACAAAAAATATTTCTCCCTTTCTCAAGGGCACAAGATCCAATAATTAATGATATTAAAATGATATATTATCGATAAAAAAGTTATTCTTTACCCTCATAGACATAGCATATGATAGTGAGTAGAGTTAGAGAAGTTTTTCGTCCCTAAAAAATTGTCAAATTTCGTTTTTCGTCCTCATAAAAGAAAATGGTATGTTTGCGTCCTTATAAAATATTCCAGGACGCAGATTTAGTCCCTGTTGAATTCAAATTTGTTTTATCTATAAAAATGTCATTAAAAGTTTAAGGACAATTGAACAAATTTGAATTTAACAGGGACTAAAATTGCCTGCTGGAAAATTTTAAAGGGACGCAAACATGCCACTTTTTTTATGTGGACGAAAAACATAATTTGATAACTTTTTATGGACGAAGAGCTTATTTAACCCTAACAAGTGATATCTTAATTGGGTATCCTTGTGGCCCTCCAGCGGAACGATAAACTATCCTTTGACATGATGCTAATGATGGGAAATTGAATAAAATCATCTAATGAATAAATGGCACGTTGTATTTCTTAAGCGGTCGTCTGAAGTGATTATTGTTTGCAGTAAGTTCATATGCACAAAGCATTTGATTTTGCGCATCAGAATCTGCATGATCATATAATCTTTCATCTTTTTATACCTTATAGTTGGATTTGTTTAGAGGGCAGAACCTATTATAGCTGTATATGCATATTATTCCTTGATTCTGCAATCTTACAGCCTCCAGGATTCATTTGTCACTGATACAACTTTGATGGGAAAAATACTTCTGGTTACAACTATGCTTAGATTCCTATTATCAGAGTTTGTCTTTCATTAGAACTGTGTTTCATTCTTTCTGGGAACGTATGATTGCAGAGTTGTTAAGCTAACTGAAGGAGATTTTGTATCGGTAAAGAAACCTCCACCTAGTAAGACATGGAAGGTATGGTGTTTATTTGTTTATATTATGATATTCCTCGTATAAATGAAGTGGTGTGTGTAAGGGGATTGCTGATGTCATCCTGTTTGTATTTTTTACAAGATGTTTTCAACCCACACCTTCACTTAAACCACATCTGCTTTCTAAAAAGGAAAATGACTAAAGATATATCTGTGACATATTACTTGGATAATTTTTTAAAAAATCTATTCATTATTAATCACTTACCTCCTTTTTCTTATTATCTATCTTTCTATTTTCTTTTTATTCAATTCTTGACACATTCTAGTACTCAGAAAAGGATTCCACTTATGGGAAAAGCATTAAGACATATGTGTGAAGTTCTTAAAATTGTTCGTTAGGATTAATCAATGGTTAATTAAATTGCCAAACTGGGATGTACTGGAATGTAAGGATCAGATACCATTAAGCCCAAAGAGTACTTTTGCATCCGCCAAATCCAACATTATTAGTTTGCAATGCTGAACATATGCATAGGAAAAATATTGTTGTCGAACCCAGGCTTCTCCTTGAACAACGGGTGAAAATCATTGACTAGAAGTTATCTGGAATTTAGTTGCAAGAGATAAATCTTTCTGCCAACAGAGAAGAAATGATGGTGAAAGGGGGAGAAGATCTGGAAATATGGCTAAAAAGGAATGGAAGTTGGATTCAATAATACATTTTTTCAAATATTATTTTACAAAAAATAACACAAATCTACTTTTTTGTTGTTGCACAAAAAATAACACAAATCTACAAAAAATAACATAATAGCTTTTGAAAGTGTATGTGTGTATGCACATGGATTTTATAGTAACTGCTTTTAAACTCCACGCACGTCATTATCCAGGTGAATGACAAGTTGTTTCCATGCCAACTATCAAATAAAAATACTGAGTTGGCTGAGGAGGCCGTGCAATTGGCTGTTAAAGCATGGGGCAAGAGATCATTAACTGAGCTGGAAGCAGAGGAGCGCCTATCATATTCCTGTGAAAAGGTGACATTTTGTTGATGGCTAGTATAATTATTAAAAAGGCAAATGACTCTTTCTTTGTTTTAATACTTGTGTGGATTTTTTATTTTGTGCTATTGCATTGTGGATTTTATGCAGGGCCCAGCCCAAGATGAAGTCATTGCCGCGCTGAGAAATGCATTTCTGGAAATCAGCAAGGAATATAAAGTCTTCACCGAGGAAGAGAGGAAGAAGGTCAATGTGTTTAATTGAGGAATACTTTCCATGATCTTTTGTCATTTATACATTTGTTATAAGCATTTTGACTGCAGGTCGTGGCGGCTGGTGGACTAATTGTAGTGGGTACCGAGCGTCATGAATCACGGCGAATTGACAATCAGGTTTTATTTTCTTTTCCCCATTTCCTGTGCCCTGGCACCTTGCACATTAACATATCCCTTCGCACTCCTTCCCTTCCAGAGAATAGTATTGTCAACTAATATTTAAATATTTAACCTTGGAACTTTAATTTCTGAAGCTGCGTGGTCGAAGTGGCAGACAAGGAGATCCAGGAAGCTCACGCTTCTTTTTAAGTCTTGAAGATAATATTTTTCGGATATTTGGTGGAGACCGAATTCAGGTAATGTGGTTATGGTCTTGCTACTGGACCTGGAATTTGATTTCCTAAGACATGGTTAACAACTTAATAATCTGATATGCAGGGCTTAATGAAAGCTTTCAGAGTGGAAGACCTGCCTATTGAGTCCCAGATGTTGACCAAAGCATTAGATGAAGCCCAAAAGAAAGTGGAGAACTATTTCTTTGACATTCGGAAGCAATTGTTTGAGTATGACGAAGTACTTAATAGCCAAAGAGACCGGGTTTATACAGAGAGAAGACGAGCCCTTCAATCTGACAATCTTCAGTCTCTTCTTATTGAATATGCTGAATTGACAATAGATGACATTTTAGAGGTAAGCCTATGCTAAAATTATGGTTCTTTATATACCTTACTTCATCATGTAATGCAAAAATACAATCTTGTGATGAATTAGGCCAACATTGGTTCTGATGCTCCAAAAGACAGCTGGGATCTTGATAAACTGATTGCAAAAATCCAGCAGTAAGTGAAATCTTTTGATTCTGTGTTTGATGCCTTCTTTTGTTTAGTTATATGGTGATTCATGCATGACCTCTGTATTCTTGTTATGTAGACACCTCTAAAACCTTGACAAGCCAACCTGCCTCTTTAACTATGAGCCAGTTGTATTTTTTTAGAATCCTTGCTGTCTTCCAAATAGCCCGAATTAATTTGCCATGAATTTGCAAAAACTAGGTGGTTTTCATAGAGAACTAGTGCCGGTTTCATGGGACAACAGTTAACAATGTTAGCTTATTAGTAGCAACAAGCCAACCAAGAGAACTATCAACTTTGCTGGTTTACGTTATTGAATACTTAGTTAAAAAAAATCATGTTTTGCATTTAAAAAAGCATATTATTTTTATCAAATACTTGGTCCTGGTGCATGTTTTCCTCTAACTTTGATATAAGAATTTTGTTGATAGAAGGTATTTGATTTGTCTTCAGATATTGCTACTTGTTGAATGATCTGACCCCTGATTTGCTGAGTAATGAGTGTCCGGATTATGAGGGATTGCGGAGCTATCTCCGTCTTCGCGGTAAAGAAGCCTATCTGCAAAAAAGGGTTAGTAGACAGTTACTTTTAGTTGTAATTTTATTTTATTTTAAATTTTTGGGGTATCAAAGATCAATCTTTTATGAGAATTATAGATCCACTACAATCTATTAGTAAATATTTTCCTTTTATGGGATCTGATGTACGGATAATGCCGATGTAGAAGTCTTGTAGTAGTATGGATCAAATTGAGGACAATCCATTAATAATTAAAGATCTTAAAATATCAACAAATTATATACTAAACCATTACGAAGTTATTGGTTTTAAATTGTCGTCATTGGAGATGATTTGAGTTATGACAATTGATAAGGCTTGGTTTCTTCGCAATTTTCTTTTACCTTTATCTTGTTTGATTTTTCCTTGCACGACTACAAATGCTGCCATAGGATATTACGGAGCAACAAGCACCGGGTTTGATGAAAGAAGCGGAGCGGTTCCTGATCTTGAGCAATATCGATCGGCTGTGGAAAGAACATCTGCAAGCACTAAAATTTGTTCAGCAAGCTGTGGGTTTACGAGGGTATGCGCAACGGGATCCACTTATTGAATATAAACTTGAGGGCTACAACCTTTTCTTGGAGATGATGGCACAAATAAGAAGAAATGTTATATATTCTATATATCAGGTTTGCACTGATCTGGAATTTTAGGATCCTGTGGTTTCCCTCTTATCCCTTTTTATAATTTTTGTGGATGCATACGATACCCCAATTGGTACTTTAAGTCCTTTTCTTTATTGCATCCTGTCTTTGCAGTTTAAACCCGTGCTGCTAAAGCAAGATCAGGATAAAGCTGAGAATCAGAAATCAGGTAAACGGAATGCACGCACTCGGACTGATACCAATCCAGATCCAGTTGGTACAGTTGAGCCATCAACAAGTGCTAGTTCATGATGCTGCACTTAATGCATATAATCGGGTTCCAACTTATTGAACAAGGAAGAACAATCTGGAAGGCTTCACTTTATCCTCTGTTCGTCAAATAATTTATGTAAAGTGAAATTTTGATGCTCCAACTGTAAAATTTTATACTTGTATAGGGTAGCAAGCTATAAAGAACTACTACATTTTTACCCTCTAAAAAGGATAACAACGCACACATTTAGAATATGAACCAAGAATAGCTTATAAATCCTAAATTTAGTGATTAAATTATATGTGACAGCATTTTAATACATGGTGAGATCTAATTTGATGTGATTTACACTGACGATGAATACACATCATATCCTATAATTTGTTGTAATAAAATTTGACTTATTCATTACAATACCAAGTATTTAAATAAAAATAATTCAACTAATACAACAACGTTGTGAAGGCACTCAAAAAAAAAAAAAAGATAGTCAAAGTCACTACGGAGCCTTAAAAATGGCTATCAATCACAATGTGTGTGAGTTGTGTCTATTTTGAGATGGATTATAAAATTATTATCATAGGATCTAAGTATTTCTGATATTAAAAAGAATACATTCCTTGGAACTGTTCTTCAAGAAGTCATTTCTTTTCTTCTTCAATGGGATTGAAGAATCTGTCAGTCTCATCTCCAGAAGCTAACTGGTCTGCAAACTTTTAAGCTTGGAAGTGTCCCGTCCCATTCATTTTACTCGGACAGGGGAAACTCTGTTCCATGCTCATTGGTCACTCCAACAAATGGTCTTGATTTTTGTGTGGCTATTATGTCCATTGTTCCTAGTTTTCTTCCACCTCTATGTCTTTCACCTGTTTGTGTAAAATTTTACATATAAAAAAAATCAACAAGGAACACATTTCGACGTTTCAAACAATTGTTCCTGAGATTTTGGAATGAGCACATTTCGAGGTTCTAAATTTAACATTGTCAGACCAACTTAAGTGAGGTTTGCTAATTGATCTTAAGATGATTAGGTTTAGGACCAAACTAATGGATTTTTTAAATTATTTAAGGATTAAATTTACAAATTTCATAGAGTTTAAGGGGCAACTTATTATGTTAATAGGAGGATAGTTTAGGGATTAAATTTACATATTTTATAATTTAAGAACTGTTCAATATATGATTATATTTTAGATATTAAATTTATGCTCTCTTTTATAATACATAATCTCTTTTATATAGTGGTATCCAAACAAACTAAATTATTTTTAAAAAAAATTAATTTTATTACGAGAAACAAACGTAAAATAGATTTTTTTATTATAAAATCACAAAATAAAAATCCGTAGATTATTTAATGTCAAAATCACTTTTATTGCTATATAAAAATCATTTTAAGATATACGCCTTCCATTTCACAATAACTGTCGTTTTTGGAGAACAATTTTATTTCACTTTACTTATAGTTTCAATGCAACGTTATTTCTTTAAAAAAAAGTTTCAATACAAAATTAATTATTAGTCTATCAATAATATATTTACCTATTTATTATAGCGATAACTAATAAAATAATAAAAAATATGTACATTAAAGAAAAACTCAGAATTTGATTAAAAATAATAAAATTTATTTGATTTTTAGGCAAATATCTAAAAAAGGAGTTATTATTCCAGAAAGAAGGGCTCTCTTTGAATTGACCCCAAAAAATGAGTAAAAAGAAGAAAGATAGTAAAAGTCAACTGATTTTCCATGCAAGTTCGAAAGTCAGCGGATTCGGCGACAAAAGCGGAACTAAACTCCGCCGCTGTCTATATAATCAAATCATTACGTTTAGGGTAATCAAACAGTCCTACTCTACTGTTTTATTTTTTTATTTTTTTATTTTTTTCTTTCCTTTTTTACTGCTGAGTGAAGATTTCGATTGATCAAATAAACCAAAACTTCAAATCCTCTACTCCGGCTCTGCAAAACAGGATCCAATTCATATGAAGAAACTTTTATATGTGAGTTTCTCTTTCACTCTCTATCACCATCTTCCCTTCTTTTCTTTTGTTTAGTAATTATTAGTGGGTGGAGTAAGATCTATGATCATTTTTTTTACTTTTTTTGAGAAACCAAATTTAGATAACTTTCGCCGCAACTTTTTAAGTTGTTTGCGCATTTTAAATAGGTGGTTAGTTAGTCTGTCACCATCAATAGAAGCTTCGAACCTCGATAACCATCGATGTAATTTAGGCGGTGATTAACCATAATTTTCAGGCTGAAAATTGTGGTTAATCTCATCCAAATTTGTGATTAATGATGATTAATTAATGATTATTGGACTTTATACATGGTATTGACTGTTAATTGACCAAATATTTGAACTGTGTTAATCACTAAGACTGTTGTTGTCAAAGTTGTCCAAATTTTGCTTATCAAATTAACACAGCTGAAAGTTTTATACGCATATCAATTTTGCCACCATCACCCTTGCTAAAAGATGTGAAAAGGGGACTACCAACTTGTCTTTATTTTTATTTTTTTTCCTGTTCCTTTTCTAGTGTTTTTGGAATCTATTCTTTCCAAATTTAAATGTTTTCTGAAATGTAGCTTACAACAACAACAACCAAGCCTTATCCCACTATGTCGTCTACATGGATCAAATGACGCCATAGTGTTCTATCATAAACCATATTTGGATCCAACTCAAATTATCAGTTTTCACTCAGGTTCCCATAGCTCTGTAATCTCGTAATGTCAACGTGTGTTAAACTGATCAATGCTTTTACGTTTTGTGGGTTGGTAGCTCAACTGGTTTGAGCTAAGGGTTAAGGAAATGGAGGTCTTGGGTTCAAAACTGACAAAGGAGAAAAATCTAAACTAACAACTAATTACCAACATTGACCATTTCAAAATAAAAAATAAAAAAATTCTGCATTTTCCTCTATATCCTTCTCTCGTTGCAGTTGAAGAAGCATATGAACTGCTGGTTGTGGTTTTATGAAAATTAATGTGATTTTCCACGTTGATACACGCTTCTAAGTGTAACAGATATCGACATGTTTATTTTGCAGCTAGTGGATGTGTTTTTGGTACTTGCATTGATCTGTTGCAACTCATGGACAGTTTGGAGCAGCTCAAGCTGCAAACCGATAAACATTAAGGAAGTTCGACCACACAGTGTCAGTATTACTGAATTTGGAGCAGTGGGAGATGGGATCACTCTCAATACAAAGGCATTTCAGAATGCTATTTTCTATCTAAATTCATATGCCGACAAAGGTGGAGCCAGGCTTTTTGTCCCTGTTGGCCGGTGGTTAACTGGTAGTTTTGATCTCATTAGCCATCTCACTTTGTGGTTGGACAAAGGTGCAATAATTCTTGGATCAACGGTAAGACATTCGTTGCTCCACTTGTTTGTATGCAATGCAGTTTTTGCAAGGTGGAAGGTCACTTTTAGCATACTTAATTAATGAAGTAGTTTTTTGTTCCTATGTAAGTTATGTCTATATTTCATTAACCGGCTTGCATCCAACAAACTTGGTAGTTTAATTTGTTTCAGACCACATGGTCTCCATTATGATTTAGTGTGTGAAACAAATGTTGTATCATGTCTGTTATAGAACTCTGAAGATTGGCCGGTTGTGGATGCTCTACCATCATATGGTAGGGGAAGGGAGTTACCGGGTGGACGGCATAGAAGCCTTATTTATGGGCACAATTTAACTGATGTCATCATAACAGGTTGATAATATTCAATGAAGAATATTATATTCTATTGTATTATACATATTTTTATATATTGATGCCATTTGTTGATCCAATAGGTAACAATGGAACTATAGATGGTCAAGGGAGTATTTGGTGGAGTAAATTTCGTAACAAAACACTCGACCATACACGCCCCCATTTAGTCGAATTGATGAATTCAACAGATGTTCTTATTTCAAATGTAACCTTCTTGGATTCACCATTTTGGACTATCCATCCTGTATATTGCAGGTTTGTTCTCTTTAGAAAAATCCTTAAATTTTAAACTTCATGCACTTTCATTACCATTTTAAGACTGTGCAATAGTAAAGCTTTCATGGTTATGGGATATCTGAGACTATTTTACTGATGAACAGCCATGTCACAATTCAAAATGTCACAATCCTTGCTCCTTTTGGTTCACCAAACACAGATGGGATTGATCCAGGTGAGTTTTCTCCTGTAGGCAGGAATGCCATACCCTATGTAATTGACAATGCACAAGTATTCTAGATTTTGTGCGATATTGAGTTCCTGTTCATTTGGACCTAAAAAGGCAAAACAGAAGTATTTATAGATATGTGTTGCAATGTATTCATGGCAATATCCTTGTTGAAATCAATATATCTCCTAGCATAGTTGACAGATGACACTTACGACTGTTAATATCTTTACCAATTTTGTTTCAAAAGACTCGTCTCGTCAGATTCTCATAATATACCTTTTATTTATGTCCAGATTCTTCTGATAATGTATGCATTGAAGATTGTTATATGAGTACCGGTGATGATCTAATTTCCATTAAGAGTGGATGGGATGAATATGGAATTTCATTTGGTCGACCAAGTACAAACATTAACATCCATAGGCTCACCGGGAGAACAACGAGTGCCGGAATCGCTATCGGAAGTGAGATGTCTGGAGGTGTTTCAGAAGTTCATGCAGAAGATATTTACATTTTTGATTCAAAAAGTGCAATTAGAATAAAGACTTCTCCTGGCAGGGGTGGTTATGTTAAAAATGTCCATATCTCTAACATGACTTTGGTTAATGTAGATATTGCTATTAGGTTCACTGGTTTATATGGAGAGCATCCAGATGACTCATATGACCCAGATGCTCTACCTGTGATAGAAAGGATTACTGTCGAGAATGTTATAGGGGAAAACATCAAACGCGCGGGCCTGATACAAGGTATTAAAGGTGACAACTTTGTCGATATCTGTTTATTAAACATCACTCTTAATGTGAGCAAAAAAAATCCATGGAACTGCTCGGACGTTAAAGGATACTCTGAATTGGTTTCTCCTAAAGTTTGTGAGCAACTTAGTGAGAGAATATTTCCTGATCATTTTTCAAAATGTTACAAGTTACCAGATATCATAAAGAGTTCGAGTAGTCGAAACAAGGTTGCTTGGTTGCAGTCTTGGTAGGCTATAGAGTTTAAGACATTATGCTACTCCCAAAAGTTCGTAGATACCAATATTTTTATTAGTGAGTTAGTAGTATACATTCTACCTGATTTAAGAAGTTGAATGGTGTTTCTGATCCCTTGTTGTCTAAGTGATATCAATGGATGATTGTTTATTTAAGGTGTCGGTTTAGTGGTAAGTGCAAGACTAATAACCTATATTTATTTAGTGATGAATAAGGAATTCAACTATCCAATTTTCTAGATATGGACAATGTAAATCAACCTCAAACCTTTTATTACATTAAAAGCTTGTCAGCATGATTATCATTGGTTTGTTTGTTTTATATACTACTATGTAGAAAGATCCTAAAATCTCAGGCTCTAATCAAAAGCATTCTTTGGTTTACAATTAAAAACTACCATTAATAACCAACTTTAGTCGAATATTTTTCTTGACAAATATACCCTTAACAACTCTTATTTTTTAAATTGAAATTTAAATCTACACCATAATTTGAGGAACTAAAAACTAACAACAAAGGAATGGTAGTTAAATTTGAAGTTGTCGTCATATAATGGAAATAGAATATTTAGAGGGACCGACAATCAAAGAAAATTCTTAGAGGAACTACAACGGAAATTTGGTATATTTAGAGGAACTTAAAACATATTTAACGAGTAAAAAAACATCCCTAAGCTACAGCCATTGATGATCCCGGTACAAACTTTCTTGGTTCACCCTTTGCATCTTGTGTGTGTTCCATTCCATGATGAACAAGCTCATCTGTTATAGCAATTCTACACCACCAGTTAGTCCCCCCAACCAAAGTATTTACCATTCTACTTATCCAACCTCGACTCATGCCTGATTTCCTCGACTCCACAGCGTGAATACCATTTCTCTTACACATAATATTAATAGTTGTTCCAATGTTGCTCCACCCAAATTAATATAACAAATTAAAAAATATATTAATGTATAAAAAAACAAGATCCTTTCAATAAAGAAAAGCAAGATGTCAAACCCTTGAAACTACAATGCATGCCCACTTCCCAGTGCTGTGCAACAAGAAAAGCAGAACTTTCACTTCAGAGAATTTTCCAAAATTAAGAAGGTCAACAAGATTGGGAGGAAATCCAGGTGGAACACCAACATCATTACTACTTCTGTTAGTTATGTTTCCTTGAACTTTCACTTCTCTTCCACTTCACAGTGTTCTTAACGAAATCACCATGATCCAATACTGATTGCTTCCGCCACATTGCATAACGTGTGGTTACATCTGCCTCAAAATGTGTTGGTGGAAAATACAAGTTTTTTCCAGATATAAAGCCTACAATAGTTTTTACAAACAATGAATTTACCCCGATTGAATCTACGCACATAACTTGGAACATCTTGATCCATACCAAATCGCATAGACAAGCTTGGAAACTCTCAAACATATAACAAATGAGAATATTTGTTTATCCAACTATTTCTTAAACGGTACCAAAAGTGCATCATTTTGATAAAAACAAACCACACTTATCATAAGATCTAAAATATGTACGCCTAAGAAAATCATATCTTTTTTACTACCTTTTATTTGAACTATTTTATTTATTATTTAAAATTATATATATTTTTTATAATATTACTTAGATTCAGAAGTAAAAATGGTTAGATTCTCTTAAAATATGAATTACCTTGTTGTTATAATAATAATAATAATAATAATAATAGACACTAAGAAAATTTATTTTAATCTTACTAACTACCACACTTGATCATAGTGTATGTCAAAATAGATATATTTTTTCTATATACAATTAAGCGCAATAAAAAACACATAGACAAGCAAAAGTGTAAAGTGTGGTGCAATAGAAAAGAAGTAAAATTGAAACATTGAAAGAAAGAGGTAGGAATAAGGGTTAAATACATTTTTAATCCATATAAAAATTTAAACCTCGCTTTTTAATCCCTATAAAAATTTCATCCAATTTTAATCCCCAAATACTTTTGTGATCACTTTTGGTATTTACTTTTTATAAACTAATGTGCATTTTTCAAAATTTCGAAGTATTTATTGCAATCATGTTTATAACATTATAAAAATCTCTTTTGCAAAAGTTTAAATTTTGCAATCATGTTTAAACCAAAAATGAATCAAATATCAATTTTTTAAGTTATTAGCACTTAAAAGTTCTACAAATTTTGTTAAAATTCATTAAAAAAAACATGACTTAATTTTAAAATAAAGATTTAGTGTGACTGAAAACAAAATTTGAGCCCCTTAAAAAAAACAAAATTTGAAATATGTAAATAGATAAAATAAAATAGAAAGAAAAAAAAAACTTCTTTAAGCTTAGAAATAATAAAGGTTTAAAGTTTTAGAGATAAAGCTGAATACCCAGAAAGGGTTTATCGTTTAACAGTAGCAAGGAAACCAAAATCTCTCACCTCATTTTGCAACTACAAATCTGCACTTATTGATTTCAAAAGGTAAAGTTTCAAACTTTAGTTATTTTTTTTTCTGTTCATCGTAATTGGGTTCTTATTAACTATGAGCATTTGAGTTTTTAAGTCTGGGAGCTACTTATCTGTTTATCACTCGTTTCGTTCGTGAATTGGGTGGATGACGTGTACAATGAATTACTATTACTGCTTATTTGCAGCTTGTAGCATAAGCGCTTATCATGATATACATAAGCTATTTTCTTTTATGCAAAAGATAAAATAAAGTTAAGTTGTTTTCATCTAAGTTATAAGCTGTTTTGTAAGCTATCTTGGAAAACTTGTGATAATAAGCTAAAAACAGTTTATGAGCAATCTCATAAGCTATTTTCATAAGTTCTCCCAAATAGCCTCACAGAACTTATGCTACTAGATAAGTTTTAAATTACTAGCATTTAGAACAAATTGATTGGTAATTTTCTGTTTTGTGTGTTTGGGTATGGGGTCAAGCTAGTTTAAAGTAAGCAACTAGCTTTGGAGAGTAAAGTGAGAATGAGTAATATCAACATTTAATGAATAAATCAATTGTTGATTCTCCCTCCGTCTCAACACAATTAATCATTTCCTTAATAATCGTGCATAAACCTTAAACGACTATTATTTAGAGATGGAGGGAGTAAAAAAATTCACATGTTCCCTCCACTAGATGTAATTTATTTCTAGGCACTGTTACACTAGATATCGGAATCTCTGATCTCTTCCAGTTTGGATTTGAAGCGTGGTTCGGTAGAAGAGTAAAAAACATATGCAGTCATTGTAGTCAGCAAATTGAAACCATTGGATACTCACCTACGGAGTTTTTTTGTTTTCAATTCAATTTGTTGAAATCAAAATGTGAGGTGTTTGATCTTTATCTAGCGTTTTCAATTTGTTGACTGAATAGACTAGACTATACAGTGAGTTTATTGGTAAACTGTTTCCTTTTTGGGCCATTTAGATGGTAATAGACACAACAAAACCTATATCATGAAGGAAGGAGATTAAGTGGCTTCACTACACTTGCGCTATAGAATCAACAAAAGATTGGAAGTTGTTTTTAGGAGTCCCACAATTGCAAGTATAGACGATTTAATAAAGATTAGACAACTCATATTCCGAGTTGATTTAAAGCTGATTTAATGAAGTCAAAATACAATATCTGAGATCCCTTGATTGCGAAACTTCGTGTTTTCTATGTTTGTTTATAGTGCGAATCCAGCTCCCAAAAGGTAATGCTTATGGGAATTAAGGAGGAAAATGTGTTGGTTTTCTTATGATGTCTTTGAATTTGATAACATTTTGCAGATTTGTGATATTCAACAAGTGAAGCACTTTTGAGTATAAAAAGTTAACAGGCATGGCAAGCTTGTTGACATCAACCTTCACCTATTCTCCTATCAACAATGGTTCAAGGAGTTTAAGAAAATCAAGTAACTCTTCTATGCGAGGGTGTTGCGTAAAAGCAATGAAGATAGAGAAATCCTTGGAAGAATTATACAATGTGAAGGTAGAAAGAAAAGTGTCACCTGAAAAACTAGCTCGGCTTGAAGTTTCAAGATGGTCAGTATGGAAGACCGGAAAAGCCAGGTTCCCATGGGATTGGCAGGTAGACCAACTGGTGTACATAGAAGAAGGTGAAGTGAGAGTTGTTCCTGAAGGGAGCAAGCGTTTCATGCAATTTGTCGCTGGAGACTTAATCCGGTATCCGAAGTGGTTTGAGGCCGATCTTTGGTTCAATGGTCCGTATCAAGAACGTTATAGTTTCCGAGCATATGGTGATGATTATTGATGTTGCTGCATGATTGCCATGTAAAAGTAATGTGTTCGTCTTGTTTAGTTGTTATGAATTATCAAATAGTTGTGTTTTGTAGTTTTTCTGATACTAAATGTACTACCAATATATATATTTGGTGAATACTTGTGATAATTTGCCATTCTTTTTAAGAAATGTTCATCCTGAATGCTTCTGTTGCAGCATCATGTAAATGAAAAACTATGCATCTTACCTATGGATTGGTTCGTTAGACGTTCTCCTTCATTGGAACAAAGATTAAATACTAAAATTTTACTCCAAGAAATTGATGATGATAATAATAGGATAGGAAATAACCCAGCTAATAATAGGATAAGGGTGCTGAATTCTAACTTTCTAGAGAAGCAAAGTTTGAGTTTGAGTTGTTTCCGCGCTTCTCTTGAGTTTTAGGCATCCTCTACTCTCGATGTTGTTTGTCAGCTTAAGCAAGCAATGGCTTGGTGAAGGATCAGATAATAGGTTGGTTATGGTTAAACAGTGAGTTTCATTCTAAATTTAAACAAAAATTGCATCAATTAAAACTTTGTCAATAATAGGATTAATCAATAATTAACATAATATCAAGTAAATATCCACTGGAAAGAAGAAATACAACTAATTCTAAAAGCCTTTTCTATTCACTTAACAATAACAGACAAAATTCTGTAAATTCTTGAATGAAAAAAGAGAGACAAAATCCAGGATTTTTTTTTATTGAAGGTGGAAGCAAATAAACTGATCTGAAACAATATTGAATGTAGCAGAGTCAAAAACAGGAGTTTGAAGAGATGCCTCTACTTATAGCTGATAAATTTAACGTGTGATTCAGAACTCAGCTGCAAAGTGAGTACACACCCTGCCTTCGTTCTTGGCTCTTGAATGATTTGAGCTTCGTCATTTTCCGAATAGCTCTTGAATTTAAACTGGACTTTGTTTGAGGTTCGTGTACAGAACACAGAATGTCCAATGATTGATTTTTCACTTGACTCTCTAATTTGTTCAATAAACCTAGACTTCCGCTGATATCATATGAATAGATTTTCATCAGTGAGTTTGTGTTTCACTCTATTACTTTTATTACATCAATAAAAAGCTTCCCGGCGTGATTATCTCAAAATATTGTCTTGCTGAGAAGTTAAAACTATGTTCAAAATAAATGTCTTTATAATTATAATAGTAAAAACGTTTGGAAAACAATAAGATAGCTGGAAAAATATCATGATTGCTTTGCCTCTAAAAATTACAGGTCCATTGGCTGGAATTATCCTATGTTTAAAGTAAACAGAAATTCATGTTACATAAAGATTGATAATCCCATGTATAAATTTGATTTATAAGGAAACTATGATACAATGGACATATCAACAAATCTTTCTCTAAGACTGAGAATCGTTCTCAATTTATATAAAATACAATGCCTATCATCTTGGGGATGATTCATTTCCATCTTTGCTGATAACTGAACATAGAACCTGCCTGGAAATATGTGTTTCAAGCTCCCTAGACACACCTGCTAACTTCAAGTCAAAACTGCTTCTATATTTGTTTTGTGGAGATGCAATGATGCTGCTAGAGAATACCGATGGTGTGCCTGCAGAAAATCTTCTTCTTGGACTTGAAAGCCTTAATGGTGATACATGAAGTTCTCCTTTTGCTATAAAAGGTGTTGACCCAGATCCCTCATTGCCAATATTTTTATCTGCAATTGTCAATGGTCCGCGTTTTGTCTCCAATGGAAGAGGTCTTAATGAACTGTGCTCCCTCATTGGTCTTTCTCGCACGAGCCTTTCCCTCGCTTTCTCAGCTGCAAGTAGAGCTTTTTCTCTGGTCAACTTTACGAGTTTCCAAGGGTTAATGCTTACGTGAAACCTTTTTGTGTTGATCAAAGGGGAAGGTTCAGTATCTCGTTCAATCTTGATAGACAACCTAGGTGAGTTCTGAAAACTCAAAACAAGCTTCTCTGTAAGGCTTTAGACAGAATCAAGGTATAAAATGTTGCAGTCTATCTAATTCTTACCTGTCCTTTGCATAAAATCCTTGACATTAGTGTTGGCTTTTCAGGTGAGTCAAAATCAATGCTGTCATCTGATGAAAGGTCAGAATCATCAAATGATTCCAATTCCATGGCTTCATTCTCTTCTCTCATTGCCAGAATATAGTCGTAGGTCCTCATCCCCTTTATGAAACAAATCAAATAAGACTCAATAGCAACAAAAGAACTGCACAGAAATTCAAAGGCTGGAACACTTTGGCAAACTGATTATCAAAGTAAGTACTTGTCTTCTAAATAGTTTGACAAACTAATCATTCAGCATCTACTTGTCATAATATTGAAACATAGACGACATTGCAAAGCAAGAAAGAAAACTACCTTTCGTATTAGGAGAACGTGAAAAAAGAAAAGTTGCCCCAGTGCAGCTGAACTATAAGCTGTCAATAATAGAAGAAACACCTGTAGCATTTCATGAAGTTCAAAGCAAATCAGAATTGATGTTAAAAAGAAGGTTCAAAAGTCAAGGATAGAATACAAAATTTCCCAAACACAATTCAGATGACTATTACACATATGGTGGCAAGAAGTCCTCTTGGAAACTCTACAAAAAGCTTCCTATGAAGCTCCTTTTCTATTCCCCTCTTATCCACAAAGCACCTGATAAATATCGCAATTGCAGTCCCTCCTTCAATGATAAGCTGTTCACATAACAGATGGTGTTGGAAACGTTTCGGCTAAATCAAAGTGAAACACTTTTTTTGTGTGTCTAAAATTGAAGTGTCTATTCAATTATGTATATTACTGAGTACTAACCATTAACAGGACGAAAATCATCAAAAGAAAGAACGTTGTGTAGTTCTTTTTCCCAATACAGTTATTCAACCACTGAAAACAAGAGAAGAAAACTATAATATATCAAATAATAGAAGAGCAGAAAGAATCTACAATTGCCAAAAGCCTAACAAATACTGACCCTGCAATGGTGATCAAACCCTTCAACGCAACGATTACAAGTTCTGCAGTGCTTACTATGTTTTTTCACCTGATTCACATATAAACAGAGTTTAATAACTTTTATTTAATTTAACTCCATGCTGACGATAAAAAAATAAGTGATACATGAGAAGCTGTCAAAGTAAAAGTAATTGAAGCACCTCAAAATCACAAAGTGTGCAAAATGAGATGTCATCCTCTTTAAGATCAGGGACAACAGCATCATCATCATCTTTCATAACAAATGGAAATGGGAGAAGAGGTTCCACTTGTGCACTCGTCTTCAACGGATCAAGGTACTTCCTCTGAATAAAAGTCCTAAGCAACTTCTTTTCCATCCTCCTGAAAAATCTCACCACAATCTGACCAATAATGAATCCATAGTTAAGCTTTGGAATTGCATTTCTTTTGCCTTTTTTCTTCTTCTTCTTGAAACTGGTTCTGTCTGTAGGATCAATCGCCGTACACCTCACAAACAAAAACATAACCGAGATTGCCTGTGAAAAACAACAAAATTATCAATACTAGTATACTATCAAGCGCACACTTGGACACCAAACACAACATTGATAATAATTTGAGGAAATAAAGTAATTGAATATAATCACAAGTAAATATACATTTTAGTCCTTGAAATTGTAACGGCCGGTCAATGTGGTGCCTAAAAATTTTAGAAATAACAATTTGGTCCCTTAAATTAAAAAATATAAATCAACTTGGTTCATTTTTTAAACTTTGCACCTAAGTTATAAAGGTTCTACGCTTGTTTTGATGTACCAAAAGACTATTTAAGTCAATATGTATATCTTTTATTGGTTTTGATAGATGTTTACTAAAGAAATATTTTGATGGAGGAACTAAATCGATTGATATTCTTTAACTTAAGGGACTAATTTGTAAATTTGAGGAACTAAATCGATGGACGCTTACAATCACAGGATTAAAATGCTTATTTACTAATTTGGAGGTGTTTTCAGAATAGGTTTTCCACCGAAGATAATTTAAGCAGAAGATGGGTCAATTTGAATTCTTCTTCTTCTCTCTGTGTAGGTGGGTGTGGGAGTCTTGAAACTGAAAGCAGTTGATGCAGTGGTATTTGTAGCAGTATCTTAAGTTGGTCAGCTGGTTTAGAGGGCTTATCTAGTTTGTTCTAGTCTGTCTGCAGTCTGATAGCAGGGAAAGGAGCATTTCTGAGACGGGGGGCTGGTTGCAAACTTTTCTTCGCCAAGCTACATTAAACCAATTCAAAGTACAATCTAGTGCAATGAGTTATTTTCTTCGCCTGAGTTTATTTATTTCCTAGTGCAATGATTAACTCATTGCACTTACCTAGTAGCTTTACCTAGATGAGTCCATAACAAAATCAGTCCCTTTGAATTGAATTAACCAACTCATTGCACTAGATTGTACTTTGAATTGGTTTAAGTCAGTTTTCATTGCACTGTATTGAACCAAACGGTGTACCTTTGATCGGTTTAGCACAGCTTGTGTCTCGAGTTAATAAATCTTTACGGATTCAAAAATAAATAAATTCATTGCCCTGAGTTTTGTTTTGTATCTTCGGGTTGATGTTTAGGGAAATTTGATTGTCGTGTGTTGACTGTTTATAGGATCAATCAACACTCCTTGTGTTCAATCTCATGTTTAATACTTTTTTTTTTCCATTTTTTTTTAAAAAAAAGCTAGTATATAATATATGACAGATTAAGAAAACAAGAGCAATGAATAGATAAATTACCATGAAGGAAAATATGGAGGTGAGTGTTATCTCAGCAGTTCGATTTCCGAGGAAAAGTCCGAGGAAAGTATAGAAACACACCACCAGGAAACTATAAATCCCCATGCCTACAAACTATCACATTTTCAAAATTTCAATCAACGATTACCGATGAGGAAGAAGAAAAAAAAATCTGTGCTTAATTTAAAACTAAAATGAAAAATAGAAAGGATGATGATGTTTTTACCTGTAAAGGATGAAGAGGACGTTGCCAACCATGGCGTCTCATAGTGTCTATGAAATTGAAATGTGTTATCGTTTTTTGTTTTTTGTTTTTGGTTTGAGAGTTTGTTTTGCTCTTTCTCGTCAACTCAACTCAACGGTCGTATTTTGTTTTCAAAATTGAAACTCAATCGCGCTCTATGCCAAATCATGTTTGGCTCGATGGTTTTCGGATTTGTCGCCTTGTTGCCAAAAGAAGCCAAATTTTGTGACTGTGGTGGGACCCATTGATTGGTTCTTATGGACTGGGCTTCACTTCATTTTCTGTAGGAAAATCTGACTTCCTAGTTCATACTCCCATTTTTACTCCTACACTCCTAAAACACCCTTCATTCTATCTCTCAAATATTTTCAAATTTCTTCAAGTTTAAAAAAAAAAATATTGGGTATGGATATCCATACGGGAAGATTTGTTTTTGGAAAAGATCTGATATAATATTTGAAACAAAAAATTTAGTTAAAACACAAAATACGTCACTAGAAGTCAATTCTTAAATATTATGAATATGAAAATCAAATAGTGCATTGAAATTGGCTTCTAGGTTCATTTGAGCTTAGTTCAATTGATATACACATTTGTTTATACAAGTAGGGGTCGGAGTTTGAACTTCGTATTCCCCCTTTATCCACCTAAAAGATGAACTTTTAGTCACTAGGCTATACTTGATATTTCTAAAAACAAAACTTCGAGTGTAAATACTCATACTGGATCACATCAACTTGCACTTTCATATTATACTTGTCCATACCAATTGATATTGTAACAGATTATAGATATTGTGCACTTTCATATTGTAACAAATTATACTCATCTTTTATAATGATATAAAAAATATAACAAATACAATGTAACTTTTTTATCTTTTTTAATAAGACCAACAAAATAGCATTTTTATAGTCAAAAGGAAGATTAAGTTAATTAAAAAGAAAGTGATACAAAGACTAATGAGACAATAGACCTGACCCAGATACAATTTAAATGGGGATACATCAGTTCCGTCTTGAACAAAGTAGCAAGCAAAAAGTTGAAGATTAAGTTAATTAAAAAGAAAGTGATACAAAGACTAAGGAGACAATAGACCTGACCCAAATACAATTTAAATGGGGATACATAAGTTCCGTATTGAACAAAGTAGCAAGCAAAAAGCACTTTCGAGCATTACATATTAGAGTGCAGGAAGACAAGACGACTTGAAACCTGCATATCTCAACATATATGAAAACATTAAAGAACTGAAGTAGTGAGGCCACCAACACAACAAACATATGTGTAAGAACTCAGATCGAGAGATGAGTCCAATACGTTATTAACCAATTCCTTTCGAATTAACACAACCTTACTCTTTTGGGTTTTGGAAATCAGTCAGACCCTTTCGGATTTTTGAAATTCAACCACATCAAAATGGCCACAAATTTAATGTCACCTAATCTCTGAGCAAGAACAAAAGCAAACAAACATGCACCAAACAACTGTCGGCGACGAATTGACCCGACAACATACAAAAACCACCATACACCCAACAAACCGAAAACACAAACACACATATCACAATCCGGCAAACATCAACGACAATCCTGCCACCACCAACAGCAACGACACCACCGACCGATCATCCACCAGCGCGAGCTCAAACAACACCATCGAGAACATCATTTTATGAAGAAAACAAAAATTTGTGGTATAATAAAAAATTCTACACATAAGATTTATAATTTTGTACTCAATTTTTTTTAATGCATACCGGTACAATGAATCTCTAAATTAATAGCTAACCGAAATTTGTTTTTGAAAAATAATATCCTTTTCTATGTTTAAGCACCTTGTTAACCAGGATGAAGGTTTAGGGACGTTGTTGCTTGAACAATTTATTCATGTTTTAAGCACTTTCCTTGTCCTCATTATATAGACAATTTATCCATGGTTGAGGGATTTTAAGGATAAAATGTAATTTTGTTTCCACCCTGCTAATTTACTATTAAGTTGATCAATTATATATTGAAAGTCCTCTTTTCGAGGGGCACGACCCAGAAGAAGCACTCCCAAATATTTTTCAAGAGAGTGAGTTTCTCGAAATCCAAATAGATGTACCAAAACCTCACACATTCCTCTTGACACATTTTTATAGAAGAACATATTGGTCTTCTCATTGCTAATTTTTTGACCAGATAGCATACAAACCTGGTGCGAGGTATGAGTCACACACCACATTTGAATCTTCGTAGCTTCTCTAAATAACAATAAATCATCTGCAAACATTAAGTGCGAGACTTCAGGACCCCTTCTACCAACCTTGATCGATTTCCAGTCCCCTTGATTAATTTCATGCAAGATCATGTGGGAAAGTTTATCCATACACAAGACGAACAAATAAGGCGATATCGGATCTCCTCGACAAATTCCTCTCTGAGGCCTAAAGTAATCTGCTCTAGCACCATTCCATTTCACATTTGACTCAAAATCAGTAACTGAATGCATAATAACACTAATCAAGGCTTCTGGGAAATTAATTTCAGACAAAATTCTCGAAATAAAATTTCAACTGATCATGTCATAGGCTTTTTCCTAGTCTACTTCAATAACAAAATAACATTTTTTACCAGTCATTCTGTTGATTTAAATATCTCACTTCCCCTCGCATCCATTAAAATTCCGAGTTCATCTTTGCTCCATTTATGTTTGCTCAATTTACTCATTTTCAATGCTTAGATGTGTGACATGTGGTAAAAATAAAATAAAGGGCTGAGATTAAAAAATAATAAAGAAACATTAGTTGGCAACGAGCTTACAGCGCCGGTCGATTGTGCGAGAGACGATGGTGTTGGTGAGAGGAATAAGAAAGAGCGTGTGTTTACTGTCTCAATAACGCGTGTGTTTTGTTTTTATAAAACAATTGCATTTTCTAAACCTTTCAATCTTAGCCATTAGTTTTATTTTTTTCACATGTCACACATCTAAGAAGTGAAAAGGGATAAATGGAGGTTTGATAAATGGAGCAAAGATGCACTCGAAAATTCCACCCCTCATTTGAATCAAATAGACCTTAAGGATGATTGAGTTTTTAAGCCACTTGGGTTGGCTTGGGACTTGGGAGTGTGCTCCTCCTCGAGGTCTCAGGTTCGATTCTCTCCAATGTCAATTTGGATGGGCTAATTTATCTTCTTCAAAAAAAAAAAAAAAAGGATGATTGTGTTTTGTGAGGCATTAACACAATATAACAAGAATGTACGGGAGCATTAGCAGAGGAAAAAGAAGGAATGAGGGGAGAGTCCGAGAGAATTGTTATATTTGCATTGTTCGGAGTGTAGAACCCACATCATATTTTTTATTTTGAGTTCTAGAATCCGAATGAGGTAAAATTGGATAACAGAAATAGCGTGAGAGGATAGAGGGAAATGAATTTCACCAAATTTTATTCTTCAACAAATGTCTTAAACATTTGAAGAATTTTTATGTTTATTCTCTGATTCTCCAAACAATTCGTTATTTGGTTGAAACCGCTTTTTTAAGAGACCAATTTAATTTTTTAAAAAGTAAATTAAGGACTTCCAAAGCAAGTGAACACAACTAAAATAATGTGTTTATATATGTTTAATAGATCAAATAAGTATCCACGATTAAACTGTTGAATAAAGTACTTACACAACTTGGACTATTTGTGACACAAACTTTTATGGATCTATGTTGGACCAATATTTTTACATGCAACAATCTAACCCTTGCTTGAATCTTAGTGTGTGACAAGAGCTCTATAATACCAAATACCTTAATTAGACAATTATCTTTTATGTGCATAACTCTTTGCTTAGTTGATGCTACCAAAATTGCTTTCCATTGATTTCAATAAATACAAGATATGAATTAAACATCAGACATTATGTACATAGTATATGATTCAATTCATTAGTTGTTGATGAAAGTTGAGTTTGAATGGTTGCATTTAGTTATCAGTATTTGTTTATATTCATCATCCTAGTCCTAGTCCTAGTTAAATAAAGACCAGTGATATTTGAACAACCATTTGATACAACTTTTGGTGATAACTTTTTTTTTCTCTCTTTTCATTGGTTAAAAACAATGAAGAGAGAAAAAGGAAGAGAGAGAATAAAAGGATAATGTGAGTATTAGAGAGAAAGTTGTCAAAAAGTTGTCACAAAGTGATTGTACAAATATCATTTCTCTTAAATAAAACTAGAAAATCATAACATTTGTTGAACTCAATTATGTACAAATTCATATATGTGGAACATTCTTAAATCAGAAGCTTTGAAATGACTTTAGAATGTACATTAACTAAAACCAGCTGAAACAAATGTATAAGAGGACCAATAGATACTCAACAAAAAAGATACTCTTATAGAAGCTCTGAAACATATGCTGACAGTAGAATACATTAAATTGATCTATCAAATAAGGTTGTTTAGCCAAAACATTAATGATACATTTTGTGGGAGAATACCATGCAGGTGTCTAATGGCATCATTGTGTCAAACAAAAGATTTGGATAACTCATAGTCAAACCAAATAATCGTATAAGTAATCCTCAAACCAAATGATCTGGTTTTCATCAACACCTTCCTCCAAAGCCATTGCCTTCTTCCAGTTGTTTATCTCTGACATCTGATATCGAGTCTCCACAGATGATGGGAGTGGAGGCAGATCTGATTGCATTGTTGTCATGCAGGTGTCTAAGGCATCACTAACATCGTATGGAAGCTTGTCATGCAAGTTATTGTCAACCTCATCGACTAATGTGCTGATCATGTCAATCCGAAGTTTCGGATTCATTATGTCATCATGGTATGCTTCAACATCGTTCTCCGAAGAAATTAGTTTCTTCCCTTTTTCATCAACCAAATTGGCTTCTTCCGAATTTATCTCTGACATCTGATATTGAGTCTCCATAGGTGGTGGGAGTGGAGGCAGATCTGATTGCATTGTCATGCAGCTGCCTAAGGCATCATTAACATCACATGGAAGCTTGTCATGCAAGTTACTGTAAACCTCATTGAATAATGTGATAATCGTGTCATTCCAAAATTCTGGATTCATCATGTCGTCATGGTTTGCTTCATCAACATCGTTCTCTGAAGAAATTGGCGGCTTCTTCCCTTTCTCATCAACCAAATTTATCTGAGAGTGCATGCAACAAGCATCCAAGCCTTCCCAATTCTCTTGTGTATATGACATAGACTCCAATGAACCACTTTTATATGGAGAAATTGATTCTGACATCTGATATTGAGTCTCCATAGGTGGTTGGTTCTGAGGATAGCCCATATCTGGAATGGATATAGTAGAAGTTTCAACGCCATCCCTGAAATCGATGAAAGTACGTAATTGTAAATTTAACATATAAATTTTTACGGAAAATTATTATTAATATCGGCGTAACAAATAGATGTATATATAAAAGAGAATGACATTGCATAATCTACTCACCTATCGATCAATGTAGAAGTACTTCCCACATTATTGAAGAACATATTTGAATCATCAATCAGCTTTGAAAACTGCTTATTTGGGAGATCAAATAAGTTTGTATGCAGAATTTGATTTCCAAATTTAACTTCTGGTATCTTAAATTTGTTTTCTTGTGAATTCATCCTTATTCTTTTTCCATAACTACTCTTCAACCCATCAACCAGTTCCATGTTGTCAGGGAAGGGTGACAAGCCATGTCTTTCATGTTTTCTTTTTCTTCCATTCCAAAAGTTCTTGATGTCATTATCGGTTCTTCCAGGCATCTGTCACAAAAAGAATGAATACAAATTAAAACTAATGACACAAGTGGTAAATATATTATAGTATAGTATTTAATTAAATGGCAAATTCTACCGTACACCCAACATATTTGAGTGCACCGGTACACCAAACTCTTAAATTTATAGTTTAAATGAATTGTTTTTTGAAGAAAAATATTATTTTTTATCATTTATAATTATAATGATTA
>Ga0315914_1000932_pt1 | contig 41232 bp, 24 predicted proteins | sample MpolenodulesMG_FD_203920 | JGI IMG/M metagenome (GOLD analysis project Ga0315914, IMG submission 203920) | Medicago polymorpha root nodule microbial communities from Los Angeles, California, United States - elongated nodules | ecosystem: Host-associated > Plants > Roots > Nodule | place: USA... | reverse complement strand
AATCTTTAGAACTATAGTTATTTCTACTTCGATGTTGAATGACAAGAGAAATTTTTATTAATGAGAATAGAGAATTGTTTTCTGTTGTTGAAATTATTATTTAAAAGGAAAATATATGCCATTGTGTAATATCATGTGAAGTTTTGTAACATCCTAATTATTAAATTTATTCCTATTATTTAATAACAATCGTCGGGAAATAGGGTGTTACAAGCCACCCCATCCACTCTTTTATATTCTTGTACCTACTACCGGTTGCATTTTGGTAGACTTTAAACATTTATTTAATTTTTAATATTTATTACATTTTATGATTTTAACGGTTCATCATCGTACCCAACCTTCCACCAAGTCCAATAAGCTTCTTTTATGCAAGTTAAGCTATTATAACATCCGTTAAAGACCATATGTTTCATAGTTTAATGCGTCATAAGACCTATTCTGATGAATCCCATGATCTAACTCACACAAGTCATCGGTTTTGGGTCGGTTTTAGACATCGCTTAGTTAATATAATTTTTTTTTTCTAAAAAGAAAGCTAGAGCTAAACTGAATATAAGTAAATTCGTGGATCAATTGTTTGATTATAAATGTGTTGGAGTCTCCTTGATACAATCCTCTTTTGTTCTTGCATTTTTTTTATACTAATTTGTAAAAAAAAAAAAAAAAAAAACCATTTACCTTTTTTAGAAAAAATAGTGCAAATATAATTATCACTTTCAGCCTCTAATACAAAAAAGAACATTGTGTTCGGCCTGTAAAACTACATTGTATCATATATTGTAACAAAAAAGAAACTGACACTTCTTTTTATCCACACATCCATCCATCTTTCTCAACCTTAATTGAGAGTACAAGAGAAGGGAAAAACACATCTATCTTGAGCAAGCTTAAACAACTTGAAATATATAAAACAATCACAACTACAAAAAGTATACATACAAATATATACAAGCCAAAAAAAAAGAGTAGAGAATCTAATTGATCCCTCCCTCCCAATCCAAGTACCCCAAAGAAACGGGAACCTTGATTGCTGACATGATCTTAGTACCTTAAAACCACAATTAAATAACAAATTTAAGGTAATCTTTGAATATTCATTTTAACAATAACAACAAAAAGATTCAATGTCCTCTTGCTCTCCCAGCATAACAGAAAGTGAAACCTTGTCCAATACCAATTATGTTTAAAATGTCCTGTAATGAGTCAAGGCCACCATTACTCCCTCCCATTGAGGGTATGCTGGCTGCTATAAGCAACTTTCCACGCCCATCTCACTCAATAGCACACCCAAACAAACAATCTTCAATTTCAATCAAACACATCTTATTTCTTGCAACAAGGGAAACCAATTGGTCCCTTCAATTTCTTCAGGTACAACCACACCCTCCTGTCACTATTCATCCCAACCGTCCATTTTCCAGGGGCCCATTTCAGTAGGCACCACCAATTCATTCAATTAATTTCAACTTTACTCTTTAATTATCAGTTTTCTTTTTTGTATGTACATTCAATGCTAGTATATGCACACATCCATCTTTCTCAACCTCAATTGTCATCATCATACACAGAAATTAATACACATAATTAATTCATTAATCATGTGTATGCATGAATCTAAAAATAAAATAAAAAAATCTAAATATATTATTTTTGCAACTGCCTTCTATTGATTGTTCCTGGTGAAGAATAATTCAATCCTATGGCGGGGGATTCATATCCAATAGGTGCAATTGGAGAATTCCAACCTTGCATCAATCTCAATTCTGGCGCATGTTCAGACACGCGCCAGACCTTAACAGACTTATCCAAACTACCGGTGTAAACTATCCACCGTTGATCATCGCGATCGTCCTCCTCCTCGTGTTCTTCAACGGCAATGCATTTGACTGGACCAGTGTGTCCAGTCAAAACAGAAAGACAAATGTGTGCCCCTCTTTCGTCGCGCCTCCACACGCAAACATTCTTATCAGCAGAACCACTGAAAACAAGGTTCCCTGCCGCGGCGAGACATAGTACTGCGAGTTTGTGTCCCTTTAAAACGCCGCCGTGAGTGAGGTTATTCTTTTGCTGACGCTCCCAAAAGTTAACCAATCCATCAGAAGAACCGCAATAAATAATCGTTGATGAATGGTTAACCGTCAAAGCCGTTACAGCGTTTTCTTGCTTCAACAAAATCCTATCCAAAACATGCTTCGTTTTCTTCCCTTTTCCTTCGGGTTCTCTCCCCCACATCTTCACCGTTCCATCGGCTGAGCCGGTGAAAACATAGGTTTGAAATGCAGCAACCACGGCGTTGACAGCATCATCATGAGCAATAATAGATTCCAAACACTTGAAATCCGCAACGCGCCAAACTTTGAGAGTTTTATCCCATGAACCTGAATACAACAATCCTCCTTCTTGATCCAAACTCAGACTCGAAACAGCGTCAAAATGCTTCACCTTCACCGTGTTTCTACGTCGCCTTACTTCCACGTAATTCTTCGGATTCATCGAGCTTTTGACATAGTCTTTGAAAGTTGGCAAGCTTCCAATACGCTTATGATTTCTAGAATTTTTTGAAGAAATTTTCCAAACTCTGATTTTTCCATCTTGGTGACCGGTGAAGATGTTTCCTTCGGATATAACAATGGATTTGACCAAACCACTGCTTGATTTAAAACCGGTATAATCTTTAAGTTCTTTCCACACCCTTATGTTTTTGCTATCGGTACCGGTGTATAACATGTCACCGGAAACAGCTAAGGAGTAGATGTGACCTTCTTCGCGAGATAGTGACCCGATGAGGCCATTTTCCGGGAAATAACTGTCGTTGTAATTGTTACCGTGGCGGTGGCTGTGGTGGTATTGGAAGAGGTTAATTGCTTCTGATGTTGGCATTAACCATGGTGATTTGTTGAGAGGAGAAGAAGTTTGGTTCCATGGAGATAACATGTAATTAGGAGAAGCATTATTGCTGCTGCTGCTGTCACCGAAGTATGTTCGAGGACTCGCGGCCGAGGCGTTGCTGATACGGCCTTGATCATCGTCGTTGTTGGTGGTGTGAAATAACGAGGGTTCTGAGTGAAGAAAAGCACCAAATTTTGGTCTATGTATTTTATTGGTGTTTCTCTCTACTAACATGGTTCCACCTTTTGTGTTTGTCATTCAATGAAAAACGTAAAAACTTAAAGGTGCAATGGTTTTTCGGAGAACACAAGGTTTTTGGTTATGAGAGAAGATGATATTAATTTTGAGGGTTTGTGTTGTGTGGTTGAAGAGAATGGAATGAAAAGAAAAATTAGGAGAGATTTTAGGAGATGTGTATATATATAGTGAGAGGTGGAGGAATGGAAGAGTTATTGGAGAGGACACGTGGTAGGGGGGACCTTGAACCGGTTGAACCGGTAATTGTTGAAACTGAAAATAGAATATGTGGCACGTAATGTTATTAGTATTATTGAGTTTTGAGTAGAGTGCGTGTTTTTTGTATTCTCGAAGGTGAGAATGCGATTTGTGAAATGAGATTGTTATGTTTGACTTTTATGAATTTTCTATGTACAATGGAGTTAAGGAAAGGGTTGTGTAATGTATTTGACCTTCTATAACATCGTCAAAATTGCACTTTTCAGCATATTCATGACAATGTTAATTAACGCGCTTGTAACTTATTGTGGTCCTATGGTATGGTGTGGACGGTTTCTGGGTAATTCTTTCATCGGTTTTGTAATTTGGAATGTTGAATCGTTTGGAAGGAATCATTGAGTAGTTAAATGAGAATAATCCAAGTTAAGCTTCATTTCATACATATTTTAGAGACATTGAATTTTTCTTAATAAATAATAACTATTCTTCTTCTTAATGCATGTGTTATTTCTTCACTATATTTAATAACACAACGTTACAAACGTTCTATCTGAATACAGTTTCTTTATTTGGAAAAATGAACGTGCATGCTACTAGCATATTTTTCAATAATAGTATATTCTGTCCTAATTAACCATATTTACCTGAGGATTGCTGAACAATTGCCAATCTAAAATTTGAAGTCCATTTTGTAGATATTTGACTCCTCCATATCTACACCAGTTATTTAACTTGTTTCTTTTGGTAACGTCCCAGCGCTTGACTTTTGATTGTTGTATAGCATTAATTTGTCATGCAAAATTTCAAGTGCATCGTACACAGACAGCTTTTACTACGACCTTGTGTTAAATTCAAACTAAAGATCACCTAAATCTACGTATATGATCGATCATCATTCAGATTGGTGTTGATGAAAAGGTTTAATACAATTGCTCAATGGATTGTTTTATTTAGACCTTAAAGAAAAGCACACTCTCAGGTCCAAACCAATACCACCAGGCCAATCCAAACAAGTTGCTTCGTAAATTGTTAAATATACTTAGGTGGCGTTTATATTTGTGAATTCCACTCCTAGCTAAGAATAACTTATAGGAACTAATAATGAACATCTTATTCCTGAATATTTTTTTAAAACAATGCGTTAGGATTTATTTATTATTTGTAAGAGTGGGTGTATTAGTCACTTCAATTGTATTCCTATCTACATGGAAATCTTTTACTTCTGCCCTTTTTCTTGGCAATAAAATCGTAGAAAAGTGAAAGTTTTTTTTTTTCTTTATAGAAATGTTTTATTTTGGATTTTTTATTTATTTTAGGAAAGAAGATTATATCATTTCATTACTTCAAATGTGTTCAATACAATCTGGTATTTCTACAAAAATTTAGAAACTAGCTAAAGATGTGGCCTCCTTAACTAATCTATGGGCTGTCTCGTTTGTTTGTCTCCTCACAAACTCAACATTAGAGTTGACATAATATTGTTCAAATATAGTTTTACAATTATGAATAGTCATCCCAATTCTTTAACATCCTGATGTCTAGATGAAAGACTACCCACCACTTTTTTGACATCAAGCTCAAAATCGATAGGTCCTAAGTGTAATTGATGAACTCATTCTAAAGCTGATAAACAATCCAAAAGCTTTGCCAACATGTACCTCCCAGACTAGAGTAAACCATTTAATTTTTGTCAAGTTTTTGCCAAACCGAAGTGCATGTATCATCCCTTATGCAAACTCTTATTCCCACTCTATTAGAAAGTTGGGAGAAAGAATCATCAATATTGCACTTAAATCTTCCTCCAGCATGTTTGTTCCATTTCACATTTCCTTCTTGTTGCGGCTGTGCACAAGATGTATTACAAATCCTACGTGGATCTTGCCAATCATGAAGCATAGCTTTTGCTATCTCCTCAACATAAACTTGAGTATCAATTACTTCATTTCACACTCTGTTATTTCCTTATTTTCAGATACTCTACAACACACAATAAAATAAAGTTTCATCTTCCTTAGATAAATCCTGTAATGCTTTGAAAATAATATTTTTGCTACCCATATTATGGTGTAGCAAAATGGAAATAAAAGAAAAGAAAGAAAACATACATTTTGGAGCTAATTTTTTAACATCGTAACAAGCGTAAGAATCTATATTTTGCCCAACCATTAATCTGACACCTTAGTACGCACAATTGTTTGTCGATCCAATCCGGTGGTAAGATTTTAAGCCTGAAAAAAATTTAATAGTAAATAATTTTATTAAAAAAAGCTTATCAAAATATTCAAAGAAAATTTCTAAGTAATTCATGCCCGATTCTACTACTTGCTAGCCAAGACAATTCATACCCGATTCTATTACTTGCTAGCCAAGACAAAATAGTACGGATGAATTTCCACATTGAGAAAGTTCACATGAAAAAGAGCCAAAAATGTTGGCTAACAAAGTCATAAAGTTTGTTGAACCATATATATATATATGGTCTTCTAGGCGCACCATCAACTATCCAAAACTAGCCAAACCGTTCAGCCGCGCGCGGTTTCATATCCTTCTTTGGTTAATGGCATAAGGTCTGCGGCTCTTCATATAATGGCACCTGGCTAGCTGGCTATCTGCGTCATTAGTCATTACTATTGCAATCAAAGTTCAAATTTAATTTTCTTCAGGACCACCTTAAGTACTCTTCATTAAAAAACGGCCCTTGTCTAGATTACCTGACTAAAGAACTTCAATTGATGCAAATAGTTTAGCTAATTTGGTTGAGTACGTAAGCATTGATCTTACAAACTTAGTTAAATGCATTTTTTTTATGGTAACTTTGTTAAATAGATATATAGTTGATGTACTTGTAAATCACATCTTCTGTTTTTTGGTACAATAATATTTACTAAGTGATATATGCAGCTAATAATATTTACTTCATCAATTAGCCAAGATATTTTAGCCACCGGTAAATTAAATTATCACATGTGATAAACAAGTGCTCGAGGAGTTAACAATAGCAATATATATAGAGGTTTTGTATAGATCACAATTCATAAGCATGACGTATGTAGGAAGAGTGGCCACACTTACACAAAGATTGCGTTATCAGTTTTTGGTCAATTTGAATGACACGTGGCCGTTAAGGAGACACGGATCATCATCAATCATTAAAACTTTTTAATTAGCTCTTCAATTTAGAATTGCATAGAAATTTATATAGCATGAGCCAAATATAGATATCATCTTACAAATTTGATAATATAGATTCTTTCTCACCCTTGTGTTTGTTTGATTTTGGAGTTCTTTACCACTCTTGTGGGTTATGGTGAAAAAGTAATAATTAAATGAATATTCTATGATTCTAAAATTTCTAAATCGTAACTAATTTGGTAATTTTTAATCAAATCTTCTCAATTGTATATAATATATAGGTATCTGAATGAATTGACATGTTAGGTTGTGAGGATTCCAAGTGTTATCACATTCAAATATTAATACAGTGGTATATATTACAAAAAAATGTTTATTAGCAAGGAATTAGCCAGTATCGACTAAGTTAAACAATAATATTTCTCAACATGTCTCTCTCAAAATCTACGGGCGTTATCCAGAATCTACAGTATCTAATATCATAATGCACTTTCTAATGGATATATTGAAATATTTAGGGTTTAGAGTGTAGACGTGGTCGAGAAAAAATCGATTTAGAATAAATTTTGTTTGCAGACTTTATTCTATATATGTATAGAGATCATTATTTTATTGCGGGTAGGTAAAGACAATTTTCTTGCTGCAGCTTTCTTCAAAATGTGACCAAACCTTTTTACCTATACTTTGACTTCAATACATATATATTACTATAATTAACTGCGTTATGGATCCGGAGCCTTTGTGTGCATACAATCAACTAAAGAGGCCATATCATATCAACAAGTTGGCATCAACTCCAGAAGTAATCAATGGCCGAGTAAACTTGTACATCACTCTAGCTATATATATCTACACAACAAATTACTTTGTGAAATTGTTGATGGATCGACGCTGATAATAACAACGAGTTAGTGTTAGTTCTAAACCGACATCTTCATCTAAAATTTTAAGACATTATTCATTAGTTTTATCTATCTAACTTAAAATTCATTTACCGTCAATTTAAAAATAATATCTGACGATTGAGGTCAATGAATTACATCACACTTGAAAGATGTACTCGGAATCCTTACAGAAAAAGATTACATTTAAAAAAATTATAAGTTATCGACAACCAATTAAAATCAATCATGATGAAACATAGAATTCAAAATAAAACAAAAAAAATTAGCAATTGTTTGTTTTTTCAACATTATTAAAAAACTTCTAATAACAATAATCATTTAAAAACTCATACACATAAGTAAATGATTCTTAATTTTAATTTTGATCACAATATGTTCATGCAAACGATTTCGACATTTGTCGGTTAAACTAATTACGGTGATTTTTTTTTAACCAATACGACAATTGATTTGAGGTTTCATAAATTTGATAATAGGTGATTAAAATGATAAAAATCATAGTAGGAGTAGTTTATAGATATAGACAAACATACGTGTCAGAACTAGGTCACACCAACTCAAAGTCTCACCTAACTGTAGCAAAGAATTTGTCATAGGGACACTTGGCAAGGCCAAAACAAACCTCATTTGGCTTAAACTGCCTACTGCCTAGCCAGTAGTTCCTTTCTTGCATGGGCACTTATCTTACCAATTACTCGTAGTTGCACTCAACTGCCATGCCAATATTCAACATGTGTAATATGTAAGTGAACTTACCGTATCTAGGGCTACAACATAAAAGAAAAATACTAGATAGAGATACATTAATTAATTTTAAACTTTTGGGCAAATACTTTTTTAAATTAATGACTTATCTTTACTCTTTGTTTTTCTTCGTGTCTGCTAATCTTGAAACACGTTATCCTATTACTAGCTAATTGAAAGCATGATTAATTCGTACGTAATATGCAATCTATCAGTAATATTTTTTAATCAAAGATACTTTTGCTAAAAGGAGTATTAAAAAAACAATGAGAATTATAAATGTTTTAGCAAAAGATATGAGCTCTCAGTATTGCAATTAAACTGGGGCAGGTGTCACTGTGATTCGAAATTATATTAAGATATTTTGTATGTATGACATAAGAGTGTTATACAATAATTTTTTTATCTTTGTCTCTTAATCTTCAAACATAATCAGAAAAATCTCAAATATACCAAGATTACATAAGCATACTCCAAAAGTGTTATGGATATTTGGCCAGATCAATTTATTTACATAAACAAAGTTTGGTTTTTTCTTTTTATGGGAGATTGACTAATCTAAATTTCTCTATATAGCCAGATGTTGTAAGATAATACTCTTATATTTGCCACCTGTTAAATAATACCTAATTAAATAAGCCAATTGGAGTAGAATCAAACATATAGATTCATTGCATGATGCATCTAGCTTTTTGTTTTCTTTGGAGAGGGCATGATGTATCTAGCTATACAAATATTATAATTCAAATTAAATTAGATGACCTTTTTTGCGTATTCAAATCAATTATTTAAATTGGTGCTATTCTTTAAACTGTCAGTGTAGCTATAAGAACTCAAAAAAAAAAAATTACTCATTTATAATTCTTAGTTAAACGTCTTAATAAAGATAAATTCTTGGATGCCCCAAGTTTGGTAGACTACCAACAATCCATAGGTAAAATTTATTTAAAATTTAATTTAATTTATAAATAAATTAAGACAAAAATATAACATGTGATTTGATCAATGATATATGTACATACTCATCAAACTTAGCGATATTTTTTGGTGTAAATCGCCACGCGTGCAAGACGAATCCCTCGAACCTTGTAGGATCTAAATGAGTGACAAACTCTCCCTAAGAGTTTTAACGTTGTTGTATTTTTCATGGATGAACTTGAATCCAGGACCATGATTAAACTACGTCATCTTATCTAAACGCTCTTAGGTAATTACAATTTCATCCACTTAGCAATATACCATTATGTTCATCCCTTAATAAATAGCATGCTAGATATATTAATTTAAGGGTTAATCAAGTAAATGATCCCTATAAATATTCAAAATTTTGTTTTTATTTCCTACAAAATAAAATCACATTTTTTTAGTCCCTGTGACATTTTTCTTTAGCATTTTAGGAATCAAAAATGCTGACATAAAATTTTATAGGGGCTAAAAATGCCGATGAAAATTTTTATAGAGACTAAAAAGTGAAATTTTATTTTGCAGGGATTTAAAATGAAATTATTAATATTTATAGAGACCATTTACTTAATTAACCTTTATATATGATACTCTCTTTTTTTTATATGATTTCCTTACTTTTATAGATATACTACTTTAACAACAAAAATTATCTCCATTTTTTAATAACCTAACACCATGAAATATGAAATTTTTTTAAGAAGTTAAATTAACTCACCTTAAAATATGACATTATTATCCAAGAGTTAATACCATGAACAACGAAATAAGTCGTCTTATTTCAAGAACCTAACTATTTTCTTCAAATATATTATAATTAATATTTTTTAATCATATAATATGTATGAAGTTTTCACCTTTCATTTTAATAGTGATTAGTTTAACGCCGATGGAAAATTAAAAAGTGAGATTTTATTCTGTAGGGTCCAAGCGTTTCAATTTAGAGTTTTATACCCCAAAATTTTGGACCCTACAGATTATGTCATTAAATTTTAATTTAGTTTTTTTAAGAGTAAAAACTTAATTTAGTATAAATATAGAATATGAGATGTTTCTCTAGCTCAATTGGTGAAGATGTAGACCTCATATTTGACATAAGTTCAACTCTAAGACTCATGAGACATACAAAATGAGTTTTCTTTAACGAATTTTCTCCATACACTAGAGGAGTCGAAAGGAAATCAAATTTTTTGATGATGTGCGAGTTATTTGATGATGTAGCAATAGAGTTTTTGCCACAAGAGCTTTGCACAAAATTCCAAAGCGTATAACACCTTAGAAATATTGCATTATGTCATAACACTGACATTATATATATGGATAACAAGGTTCTAACCCACGTATGAGGACTGGCAGACCCTATTGTCCCTTAGCCTCGATTGGTGGCTACGGTTCCAGTATACCAAAATAATCCTACACTACTTGAAAATCGAAGCTAATGACAATTGTGAGGATTTTGTGTAAGAGTTTAAAGCGGACAATACCACATAAATGTAACTTGAGTTCAAAACAAAGTTTATAGTTTGTTAATTCGGTGAGGGTTTTCATATCTGAATCAGTTCTTCGCCATTAAGCAACACTTATAGTGTTCTTATATTTCACTTATTTCCACTTTCTCCTATTAGTTTGTCCCTCTGCCTCATTATCAACCTTTGTTATCCCTCATTTTTCCACTTTTTTAATTCCCCTCATATGAACCTCATCATCTTATCTTTTGTGCTTCTTTGATCCATCTTTTAAAAAGAGATATTTAAAATATTGACTTTATGTCTCATAAAAAATAATATCTAGCCAATTTTAAAAGTTGATGTGCATGTATCAAGTACACAAATACCTTCTTTAAAAAAATAGTACTACATCAATTGCTTTGAATGATTGGAAAATGATGTTAGTGTTGACAATGTGGTGGCACTCACTATTTTTCTTTGCACGAAGTTCTTTATAGCCGATGATTATAAAGTGGTTGTTTCTTTTCTTCTTCTTCTTCTTCTTGTTTGCCCCCCAACACAATTATTGATTTCCATCATGTGTCATGTCGACCCTCTTGGCATTATCCCGCTTTTCCTCTTTTGTGTACATGTCGACCCTCTTGAATAGTAGTAATAATATTGTTATTATTTGTTTGATATGAAGTCGCAATAGTAGTATACTTGTATGCCACTTTTTAATGTTTTGGTTTTATTCACTTGAGGTTGTTCAGTAGTTGAAACCATCACCTCATGAAATGCTATGGTATATTAATTATTTAGATGTATAAACTCGTCCTATGAACTCGATACTTCCCAAAATTGACAAATTTATTTTTCAAAGTAGGCCTAACGATAATTGTTCGTTGTTGCTATCAAGATGTTATATAAAAATATCAAAAGTGTGGGAAATGATATCTAGAATTTCAATTTCTAGAAGGCCAATCATGAACATTATAAACTATATAAATGATGTACACTTGGCATGTATTACAATAACATTGAATCATATTATTGGCATTGAGAATGCCCAAATATGAGGGACACTAGAGTCTAGAACAGACAAAAATAGTCTAACATGACCAAACCAAAATATGGTACTTACTAACCATTGTACACATGGCTTGCTTCAGGACACTACACCTTAAACAAACAAATAGCCTATAATGAGTGTCTCTGATAGATAGACCCATTCACCTTCCTACTCTTTCATCCTCATACAAATATCTCCAATATTTGATCTATTAATCATAGATTAAGGACTGGTGTAACTTCATTTCTATTTCTACATCAATAAAAATATTTTATATCAGCTAATCATAATTTATTGTGAATAAATCTTTAAGATTAAAGGATAATTATGACTTATGAGATATTTACTGACCATTTCTTACTTGACTTCCTATATAATCATCTTTCTATGATAGGATTATGGATTAATTTCATTCATGAAATTCTTACTAGTATGACAAGTGTTAGAATACGTGTCACTGTGTTAGCAGGTTCCGTTATGGTTCTGCTGTACAAAACTACATAGTGGAGATAGATTGATTAAACCAATAATTGTGATGTCTAGAGCCATCAATATATACTTGGTATAATAAAGGATGATAATTGCGGTTGCAATCCAAATTATGAGTTGAAATTATGTCAAGTGGAGATGAGAAAATGAAAGCAATGTGGTATTCACGGTGAAGAAAATTTCGTGAAATATTAATAGAGATATGACAGGACAGTGAAGAATGACCAGAGAAATTTTGCAGAAACTCCGTAAGAAATGATAGTTGGACTTTTTCTTTGAATTATAGATGAAGTGATAAAAACCACAAAAAATTCACGCACAATTGTGGTTCCGGGTATAAGTTCTAGTGAAGATTTTTAGTTTAAAAATATCGGCATTTGTCAATCTTAAAAATAGTAGTTGATCCTAACATAATCCTATAAAATTGGCTTGTGAAGTGAGGGTTGTCTCAAGTTCATGTCATCTCCCAATATATGTGGGACTCTTTAACACACCCTCACGTCTAATAATATTGGGCTTGGTGTTTGGATATAGATGATGCGTGATCTGGTAACGAAAATCTGATAGCATGTGACCTAACAGACTGTGTAGGAGACTTTGAACAAATGTTTATATGTAAGGTCAATCCTCACCTTATAAGTCGGTTTTGTGGAGGTTGTGTTAGGCCTAGCTCGATTACTATGATGGTATTAGAGCTTCCTATCAGATCTGTTCAGCCATCTCCTATCAAATTTCTACAATCGAGCCCAATAGTATTGCGCATGAGAGGATGTATTCGAAAAAACTCATTCCCATATTTGATAGATAGGATTCTAGATAAAAGTTTATAAAGTAATCACCTTACAAGTAAATTTTGTAAAAATAAGTTAAACTCAATATAAAAATCTGAGAGCCAATTTAGCTAGGCTTTACGAACAAATAATACTTTAGTTAAAAATATAAATCATACTAAGATATTGAAATTTAAAATAAATGTTAAATATATTTTTTTTCTAAATGGACTTTTTTTTTGTCTTAGTCTAAATGGACTTTATTAACGATGTTTGCTGACCACCCACACTATTCCAAAATTACTATGCATTTTATGTAGGGATAAGACGGTGGTCAACAGAGATATTTGTATCAATTAAAATAAAATTTATTGGTTTTAGTAGTTTTTGGATTGTACTAGATTGAAGACCCGTGCACCGCACAGGTCTTATGAGTTAGAATAACTATTCAATGATTTAATTTCAACTCATAGAAATAATTGTTTGAACCAATATTTAAGAACCAAAAATTATAAGCGCAAGAAAAAATTAAAGTTTATGGGAAGTGGAAAAGTTGAGATAAGTAGTGGGGGCGGTTTTAGAGGTTTGTTGAAAAGATGTAATTAATGAAAGATTTGTGTCGTGGATATATATTTTAAAAGCGAAATTAATTCAACCAAAACGTGTGTGGCATAATGACAAAATGATATGAAACAATAAGATAATAAAATGCAGTTCATTAGTTTCACTAAATAATCTCTAATATTCAGAGAAAGTCAATAAAGCTTTTAAAACCAAAAAATAGAAATTAATATCTCAAAGAAGTATATATAAAAAAAAGGTAAAGATACAATGTAAGAAGATGACTCAATGTAATTCACAAAGCATAGGATAGAAAGAGTTGGGATTTGGTAGCAAATATAGAGGAGTAATAATCACGTAATAAAAAAAATTCAAATTGATAATTATAAAATTTGGATGAGTGACCAAGATTTTTTTCAAGTTTATTACTTATCATCTCAATAAACATTACCAAACCCCACTATTTTTTCAATAGAAAATTTTGTAAGAGTCAACTAAATTTTTGGATGAAGTGGCAAGCAAAGTAATAAAATTACCTTGGTGTATGCAAAAACTCATAGGAAACACGCATGGAAATTGAAAGGAGAACTTGAACAATATAACACCGTAAACCACAAACCCTCAGCAAATGCTTCAGAACTAATTAGTTTAGTTGGGATAAAAAAAATTGAAATTGAAATTGAGAACAATATGGGAGGGAAATTTTTTAGGGTTGATGTGCTTAGTAATTAATGCAGTATAATTAGAGGGGAAAAATTAGGTTAAGGTGTAACTAGACCTAAAAACTTTTAAGAATAAGTGATAATCCAAAATATCCTAAATAGGAATTCAGATTATATAATTTGAATGAAAGTATTTTCGAAATATAGGAGGGTGTGTGAGAAGAGAGTATGGTGGGAAAAGTAACTACCTATGATTTAGCCAAAGTTTAAACTTGGGCCAAAAATGACCCGCTTACAAGCCCAGTAGTAACCCGCATCCAGAAGACCAAATAAGCGATTTTCTGCTTCGTCTTCCTGAAGAAAATAGAATTTAAGAAATAAGCAAAAGCAGAAAAAAAGCTGAAGCAGGGTTTACAAAGTTGCAAATTTCATCATTCACATTAAAACATGAAGTTCATTCCCGAAGAAGGAAAGCACCTTCACGAAGATTGCTCCACTTTGATTTTGGTTCGTATCATTTTCTAGGGTTTTTCCCCCTTTTATTTTCCCAATTCATTCATATATCTTAGATTCTAAGTATCTTTATTCAGCAAAAAAAATTAACTTTATAGTTCAATGCTATATCAGAAATAATGGGGCTAGCTCAATTTTGTGATTTGTGTGTTTTTTCAGCCTGCTGTGTCAATTGGGAATGTTGGGCAGTTAACCGCAGACCTTTTGGTTTCATCAATGGGTTCTGAGAAAGTTGGTTATTTAGATGATCCTTATGTTCTTCCTTGTGTTGGCAATGATGCTTATGGACCTTTTCCTCAAGGAGATCTTGCACTTCCTCTTGAAGGTGCTTATATGGTTTCTTAATTTTGATTTGTTTTGTATGCAATGTTGTTTGGATTTTTAAATGGTTTTTTACTTCTTTGCAGCTTATGATTCTCCTTCTAATGGTCTTACTGTTATCCAGCAGAGGTCCCCTGTAATTAAGGTATCCATTGTGGCGGTATCTGCTCTCTTGATTTCTTTAATCTTACATAGGTGATTTTAGGGTGTTATTAGTGATGTTTGGACTGTTCGTTACTCAAACTATGGCATATTTGAATAAACAACTTAATTAAGTGCTTATGTATAAGTTATTTCTATAATAAAATATTAAATAAGTTAAATTGTTTTCATGTTAGGTATAAGTTGTTTTTTTAAGCTATCCTGGCTAGATTGCAGAAATAAATCGAAAATAACTTATAAACATTCAGTGCTGTCTAATATCAGCTATGACGGATTGTGGTGCCAGACTTTTTTACAACCGCCTTCTGCAATGGATAACACAATGGACATGTTATAAGTTGTTTTTCTCCCAAACAGTGTCACAAGCGTTTATGTCAGTAATTAAGTACAAATAAGCCAATCGAAGCAAAACCTAAGGGCCTGTTTGGCAAGCATGATAAGTTAGCTTATAGGTTCATATGACTAAAAAAGACTCGTTTTGAGCTTATTGCTTATTTTTAGTAGCTTGTAGTTTTTCTAAGCTACTTCAATAGCTTATAGGCTATAGCTTATCATTTTTTCTCTCAATCTTACCTCTATTACCTTGATTGAAAAAAAATAAATATTTGTCATTTTGTTTGATGTAAAAGCTTAAATGATACTGTTTTTCTCTCATGTGCATGGCATGAGCATTACTTTTGGTCGCCTTTCTTCTGTCTTTGCAGTTTGTATTCTTGAGATTTTATGGTTCATGTCTCCTAATTTTTATTCTCTGTCTGGATGGACATCACTATCTAATTTGGATATAATCAATAGATTATTATAGTTTTACCATCAAATACTCCCGCCATTCCTGTTTTAAGTGTTGTTTCAGAAGTATATATTTGTTTTTATTAGTTTTAATTCTTGAATTGACACTATTTATTTTTGAATTTGGAAGAAGAAATTGAAATTAATACAATGACATTTACGTTTGATAGGGTATGATGCTTGAGTTTGCAAAAAACATGGCTGAGTTTATTGCTCGAAGTGGAAAGAAGCATATTATTATTCTCTCCAGCTTAGATTTTGGAAAGTGGCAAAAGGTCGACATGTCAAGGTGAGCGAGTGATATTTTGAAATAGCAACCCGATGTTTCAAAGCTCCTGCTATGGCAGGCTCAAAGCCTCAAACCATTCTTAGTCTATTATAGGCAGCGTTACCTTTTACATTTATAGCATCATTTGCATTTGCAAGAGGCTAATTCCATGACCTGAAGCCTGACCTTGCAAAACTTCATGATTAAGATATTCAATTCATTTGTGTCTGTGACTGTTACATTGGTTCAAATATAATTGCTTGAAGAATTCTCACCTTGTAAAATGTAAGAATCCCATTTCTTTTAGATATTTTCCATTCTAATATGTCCATGGGCTTCCACATTAGTGGTTTGCAGATTTATTACCTGTCTAGTGCCAACAACAACGGAGCGGATGAAAACTGTGAACAGCTTGGGTGGAAGAAACTTCAGGAGTATGACCCTTCTCAAAAGCATTGGAAATACCTTAATGATTTAGCTGAAGGAAATGCAACGCCAGAAGATACTATTTCTATTGAAGATGAACTAGAAGAAGAAAATTATTACGCTAGCTTGCCATTCGCTGCACTTTTTTCTTTTCTCAAGGTAATGCATTTGCTGTTACATTTGGTGTTACCATATTTCTTCTCAGTCATGTAATAATTTAAACGTAATAACATGGAAAGAAAAAGAAAAGTTTTCTTCGCTTGGTACACTTGATATATAGTGGTTGTTGTGATGTACTCAAGTTTACTTTAAAACTTACAAATTGAAGTGGTTTTCTTTACATCACATGTTAATAATATGAGGCTCTGTACCTTCATTGTATGCCATACTAAAAGTTAGGTAAGTTTGTGCAATTGGATTTTGTTTTGTTATTCTGAATGTTGAGATACGTGTAATAAATAGAATAATTGATTCAGTTGTTTTCTTCCTTACTTTCTTCTATGTAAATATTCCCTATTTTGTTACGTGTATCTCTAATGTAATTAGTTAGAGATAGGATAGATTTAATCCCTATAATCACGGGATTTATTTGTGCAGTTTTTCAACATACCTTATGAGGAAATTACATTTGCCTCCCACAAGTTCTCTTTAAATAGTACTCACACACCCCTTCTAGTTTTTAAATAGACTTTAACCTCATTTATTTCTCTAGCTGACAGACTTCCCTTACTTGTTAACACCAGTTCGATTCTGTTAAAATAAGAAATTAAGAGACCCCAATTCATTCACTCATGAGACGACTCTGCAAACACAGTAGAAAAAGGCAAAAAAAGACCAGCAATTCTCAGTTGCCAGGATACCGTCCAAAATCTTTTCCCAGTAAGAAGTTTCATAATAGGCATAGCCAATTCAATGGAATTTCTTATTTATGCTACTTAATTTTACCAAATTGGATCATCTTGTTATTGTGGACTGTGGTAGCATATGTGCAATATAGCAAGCTTGAGATATTCAAAATTTACTGCAGCATAAGATATAATTTTACTAAAAACTCTGTTTGATAAATAAAGTATGTAAAACGACTCTCACAACCAAACCCAATACCAGAAATAAGATCTCCCCTGATGTTGCAGAATCAGTATGTCTTTGTTGTTGTCAGATGGAACAATAACAACATGCCTCCAATAAATGAAACCGAGAACAATGAGCAAGAGGTGAGAGGGGCTAAACAGACATACCCAACAAAGCATTCAGGTGAATGAATATGAGGGATTAAAGTAGTGGGCTGTTGATTTTTTTATTCATTTTAAGAGAGATTTACACGCCGTTAACAAAGGGGATGTGAGTGCTTTTTGAAAACTAGAGGGGATATGAGTGTCGTATATAGACACACTAGTGTGCAAGAGAATGATAGATAGAATGGTTTAGTTGGAAAAAAAATAAGAAAATTAGAGTAACAGGGTTGATTACTGGTTACCTTGTTTGTGAAATTGCCGAAATATGGATTGATTAAAAGGTTCTGGTTTGATGTATCAGGCTAAAGGTTTGAAGGTTACCTGCTTGTTATGTTATTGCTCGGAAGGAGACAACACATCTGACGCTTTTCAATTAGCTGATGCAGCATGCAAACTTCTAAGGCTTAGTCACCCCAATTCTGGTGAGCTTTAAAGATCTTTGTTTCTTTTAATATTGGTTTTGATCTACTGTTTGTTATTAAGTTAAAAACAATCGAAGGCATTTGTTTGAATAGATTCCCCGTGAAGTTGCTGAATTAATGTTTTATATTACAGTGGTATTTGTCTTATCTCATATCCATGTCCCTGTCTCTCCATTGCCAGTAAAGAATCATTGAAATTTGTTGGTAATTTTTCTGATAATCACATTTTTCAGGAATTGAAGGTGGCAAGTGGCGAATCCCACTTTCTTGGATGTCTGTATATGGACCACCTCCAGATGTGTCCATTTTCTAAGATTAGGTTGATGTAATTCGTACAGTTAAATTATGGCTGAAAATGGATATTACTGTCCATCTTTTGTGGCTCTAAAAGCATGTTAGCAATGTTGGTTTTGTATTTTTTATTTTTTTTACTTGTAACGCGAAAGCTAACACATAGTTGCATCTCGAAAATCAACTAGGAAATCCGCTTGAGACTTTAAAAGAGATGGATTGACTCAAATATATGTTTGAGTCTCTTCAATTGATTTCTGAACATCCTATAAATCCCTCAGTTTTGTTCTATCATTTGCAATGGTTCTGTTTTAAGTACGAAGTCGATAACAACATATATGTTCCATGTCTACTCGTTGCTGCATTTTCACACTAAATCTAGACTTCATCTCCTTAAAACTGATCTTACCATTTTCTATCAACAACAAAAAGAACGACCAATGTATCAACTAGGGCAAAATAAGGAGGTAACCTTCATTAAAATCAAAATGGATATTCATCAAGAATGCAGACCAAAATGGAAAACATAATAAAAAGAGCAACCACTTTACTTTGAACGGTACCTAGCCTCCCTTTATAAAGTCTCCTTTCATCAATCCACAGAACTAATTGAAAGTCATACAATAGGTATTTAATAAGGGCACCAAGTGCACGAGTTAAGATCTTCTTCATTTACCTTTCTCTCCATTTCCACCATTTAGAGAGAAAAAGACACAACAAAATTTAGAAAAAGTATAAAATAAATAATGATGGTGGGACCTACTTAGTGGTAGGACCTACCATCTATTTTTTGTGCCTATCTCTCTTTAAATTGCAAACTCCATTTATTTTGCCAAATGGAGATGATCTTAACCCGAAACGTACATTCAAAGTGATGTTGAAGGCATAGAAATTCCTACCAAATAAATAGATATTTTAATCAATACATTATTAAGGGGTTAGTGACTTAGCATGTACATTTGAGTGCCCATGAATCCGGATCATGGATATTCGCTATGTTTATTTACTTAAATAAATATGCCCTACACAATGCAAAAAATAAATAAATTCCTACTATTGTACTATCACTTTGTTGTTTATGAACTAGTATTATGCTATTATTATAACTTTATTATTTATAATGAAAATGCTAACATGCGCCTCTGAAACATTAGTTAAGGAAATAAATATTGTAAAAATATCTTTGAATTTTGTTTAATGAATATTTATCTAGTGTAAAGATGAATACTTGTTTCCCATAAATGCTTGTTTAATATGTAAATGTTGTATTTTGTTTTCAAAGTTTATCACTATGTTTTACCTATGTTATTTTAATTTGTTACATTCTAACATATATCTATGAGTACATGAGAAATAAATGTAAAATTTCAAACAGGAGATGCTATGCATATATACAGGTACAGGTTGGATTTTGATTCATGCGGATGAGTGGAGGTTTACTATGGTTGTCCTGTCAACTCATATGACCATTCCTCCCCACGTTGTTACCCTCTCTCAAAGTCGCCAGGATTTTCTAAGCTTCATCTCATGAGTCTTATTTTAATTTGGGTGTTCATCATTGTGGCCATCCATCCAGAGCTTCAATGAAGCTTGCCACGGCTGTCGGTCCCAATATAATGATTAATTATGAAGGTTTTCAAAATTAAATTAACCATCAATTATGTTATGTCTCTAAACTATTGTTTTTCTAGGAGCTTAGCCCTTTTACTCAAAAAAAGAAAATTAAGTAGTCTCAATTTCTTTTAAAATAAGAGAACGAGTGACAGTTTATTATAGACTACTATCTTGATGGATCATAAATAATTTAGAGAATATGTATATTATATTTTCAAGTTCTTAGACCAAATTGAAAAGATATTGATGCTTTCAACTTTAAAAACTAAAATGACGATTTAAAAGTTAATGTTGTCTAAGGCTCATCCGGACTCTTTAATAATATCTTCTCTTTCGATCTCTCTATTTTTGTTGATTCGCGATTTTAGTTCCTTTATTTATAAATCAATAAATATATATGTCCCACTCGTTTTAAAATTTTAGAAATTTTCTCTGCCAATAGACTTTGAGCTTATTTTTGTTAATGTGTCGAGTTAAATAATGAGTTGGCAAATCACAAACCATTAAAAAAACACGATTGTTATGACAATGCATATGTGGGCATTAAATCTTTGTTTTTTTTATTTTTATTTTCCATATCTTCAAAGTATTGTTTAAAAAAATAAAATTTTAATTGGGAAATTGTAAAACCCTAAAATAAAAAAATTGGCCGATTATATGTTCGAATTTATTGAAGGGTTTAAAGTGCATTTAAATCTATTTAATTTTATTAAGTTTGTACTAATATGTTATTTGATGTAATATAAATATAATTATGCAGTTGTACCAATATATACAATTAAGCATTTAAAAATATAACTAAACAATTGAGTTTAAGTGATTAATGAACTCCATCAAGAATGAATTGCTCATGTGATCATGAGAATTTGAGTTCGATTATTAGATAGAACAATTTTTTAACAGATTTTACTTACTTCTTGATCAAACTCTGTATTTCCATATACTTTTTCGATAGCATAAACCTAACGTGAGATACTTTTTTATCAGCTTTTTTTTTTTACGTCAAAAATTTTCTTTCGATCGAACTTTTTCAAATGATGAACAACCTAACCGGCAATATAGACCAATCATCAACTATTGGAGTGTGAAAAACCCAAATTAATGTGGTTTTTAAAAACAAACATCTTGCTCTAAAGAAACCAAAATTAATTAGGACATTCAAACACGACCCTACAGTTTTCTTTATTGTAACTTGTAAGTAAGGCTGTAAGCTTTGGGCACTTCCGCCAGACCGTCACTTTCTATCTATATCACTGTTTTTGCATTGCCACCACAACACTTATCGACTCGACATTGTCTTAGGTGGTTCCCTGTGGGACCAAAAAGATACCCCAGCACAAACAAATGTAATGAAAGAAACAATGAAGAAACTTAGGAAGTGATGTAAATGTGACAGATAAGTATACTTGCTGAAGACTTCCTAATTTAAGAGATTACTCCTAATTATTTTTCCTAACTTAGGAGTAATGTGGATAATATGTTTTGTCCTTATTATATTTAGGAAATTACTTCTCCTAATTATTTTTTCTAATTTTGTCCTTTTGATATGCAAATGTTTTTCCTAACTTAGAAGTATTTTGGATGATATATTATTTTTCCAAATTTTGTCTTTATTTTTTATTATACGTAAACTGAAAATGGGTGAAATGCTTGCGTGGTGCATAAAAAAACTAAAAAGGTTTATTTCCGTTTTTAATCTATTTCACATAGTGTCCCCATATTGATATTATATTAACTCCCAAAAGAGTCTATTGATTTATTTGAAGTGTTTAGATTTATTAGATGATTGAGTGAATGAGATTGAGAGTAAAATGCATAACTTTTTCTAAAATATATAAATAAATAAAGGTAAACTGAATAACTTGATCAAATATGAGAGTAGATTGCTAAATTTGTAAAGAATAACAATAGTTCGTCTTAAACAATTGGGTGGTTTTGCTCTAATCTTAAAAATTAGGTCCTTAATAAAAAGAAGTACAAAAAAACTAAAAAAGAGTCAACCTTTATTTAAGTTATAAATAACATCAATAACACAAAAAAGAGTTATCTTTATAAATCAATCATTTTAGAATCAAGAGCATCTCAATTTCTTAGATCAAGTATATCATCACCATTCACCATTGTCATTCACATTATCCTTAAGATTATTATCAACTGAATTATTCAAATTAACATCAACATTTCCATATCATTATATGATAATCCGTTTTCTAAGTCTTACTTTTCTCTTTTAAGATTTGATTTCAAGTGGATGTAAGATTTGATTTGAAGTGGATGCATCCAAAACATTGGCTTATGCATTATTTGTAGAAGTCAAATTTCTACACTTATAATTATGTCAATATTTTAATTGTTACTTTCTTATACTGTCTTAAGATGTATACGTGATCAAATTTGTTTAGATGTATATCCCAATAAAAAAATTGCTTGTAATTACGTATTGTGATAATATTCATTTGTTTCTTTTTCATGAGCTATATTTTTAAGAGATTTAACATATTTTAATATACTTAAAGTGGAAAATAATTGAAGTAACAATATTATGGAAAATTTATTTATTAGAAAATCTGATTAGCAATAAAAATTAAATGAATATTTACAATGCTTAAAGACAGATAAAAGTGTAGACAGTGATCAAAATTTTTGGTTTTCTTATTTAGCTTTTACCAATAGACAAAACCATATGTAATTGCTTTTGTAAAAAAAAAATTAAAAATAGGTAATTGCTAAAACTTTTAGCAGAATTTTAAAAATAAATTGAATGTTTACTTACAAACAATAGATATTTAGTTATGATTTTTGTTTATCACTAAAAGTTAAAAAATTGTTGAGGCCATTAACTTTTGAAGCTCTACGTGCTATGGATATAGTGTACTATGAATAACAATAATTTGACTAATAATTAGTTTGAGTAATGGCTAGTTTTGCTAAACGACTAGTTTGTTTGTCACAATGACTTTCTTCCTCTTTAAATTGTGCTAATTTTGCCAAGACTTCTACATTTTTATTCATTATATCTTGCACGACATTCTTAATATTGATAAAAGAAGTTTCACATTGCCATTTCCTTTTGCTGCATTTCTTCCAACTCTATTGATAATGTTTAGTTATATTTGTAACTTGATTTTTGAGGAATTTATATATTTGTAACTTGTTGGCGTCTAAGATTTAGGAGATGATGTGTGAAGAGAGGGGAAACCATAAATAGTAATGATCAATGTCATTTTAGTCCCTATCTACGTACGGACCTAGCTTGTGAGTGTACATTAGTGTGGAGTGTTTTGGTCGCTATAGACTCTAGTTGTCTAATAAACATTGTCCTGTGGTTCTTTAAGTTGTTCCACTTTCTAAAATAAGTGTATTTCATATTATATCCTTTAGATAAATATAATCTATACAAAAGAGTAACAAATTGCACAACTAATTTTTTTGGATGATAAAATCAATCATCTTAAATACAACGTTAATAAACTTAGGTGATACAACATTGTTATGTATAACACTTTAAACATTTTGTAGAAGATCAACTGTTTTTGCCGTTAAGATGTTAAAAGTGTCAAAGACAAATGATATAATTATCAAAAACACGTTTTCACATGTTTGGTCAATTTGCTAGAAGCAACTTTGAAACTGTTTGTCCCACCGTAAAACCACATCCCCCAATCCAACAAGAGAGAATACCCTAATCAAGTTCGCACATGTATATTACCCTCTGACCCATCCATACATCATGTTGGCTTAAGTTGTGATTTTCATTCTTGTGGGCCGGTCAATAAGTTCACAAACTTATCCTTCTTTAAAGATACTTAATACTTCTACTTGCTAAATATATCAAATTCAACATCCTTAACAAAGTTGATTAGGTGTTAGAATTTGATTAAAAAATAATAATCGGTTTTTAACTCGTTAAATTTTATGTAATCAGAACGATCCAATAAATTTAAGAAATTTTTAAGTAATGTGATGTGATATCATGGCCAAATCTTCAATCATAATCCCTCCTCATCAATGAACTCTTCAACTATACCATCATCATTCATCTGTATTGTGGATTGATGATAAGAAGAGCAGATTATGCTCCTTCCTTAATATTCGTCTAGATTAGAGCAAGTCTTGCTTGAGCACAAATACAAATAAAAAATGGTTAAACACATTCACATAGATGGAAGAAAATAAATGATAAAAAATTTAATTTCATCATTAAATTATTTTTTCTTTTAATTTTGTTAAGGTATACATGTTTGTCTAACCACTTTTTATTTATGTTTATAATTATATAAGTATTTCTCCCTATTAATGTATCGGGCTAGTTTGACAGTGTACGTCTACTTTTAATCGCAGCACGTGGCCACAGCACGGAGTTTCTTCAAGTTCAAAGTTACGCGTTTTAAAACAGACAAATATACTAGTAAAAAAATAACACAACTCTTCAAAGAGTTCAAGTCACAACATCGTACAATTTTTGGTGTAGGAATAATCTAAGGTGCAGCACGTGTGGAATCATTACATCTAATAATTCATTTTATTTTGTAGGGTTAATAGGTCTTTACCCCTTATAATATAGGTTATTTCTGGTTTTCCCCTGTAAAATATTGTTTTTGATTTACCCCCTATAAAATATTTTTATTTTGATTTATCCCTAATAGGCCAAACAAAAACCAATTTTATTTTATTTTTTTAAGAAATTTTCGTTTTTGTTTGACCTATTAAGGGGGTAAATCAAAACAAAAATATTTTACAGGTGGTAAATCAAAAAAAATATTTTACAGAGGGAAAAACCAAAAATGACCTATATTACAGAGGGTAAAGACCTATTAACCCTATTTTGTATAAATCAAATGGCTCTCTCTCTTTAATTTTGTATAACCCAGCAGGGCATGTGCACCGTCCAATTAGAGTAGAATAATATCCAAATCCTAATTTTTTAAGTGATCGGGAGAAGCTAATTGACTTTGCCAAATATTTTTGTATACAATGCGAGATGATGGAATGAAAAACTAATTGATTTTGCGTATCGAACACTTCAACATGGAGACCATTAAGGTAAAAAATGCCGATGATGGAATGAAAAAATTACCTCTCTCGAACCCTTTTCGCGAATGAAATTGGTCTCCTGAAGCCAAAGAAATCTAGACTTGAAAAAAGAAATAACAAATAATTGAGAAATTAGTTGATAGCTTATAACCGATGACTAATGACTGATCAGTTATAGCAGATAGTCGATGGTTGATGACTTATAGGTTATAGCTCATAACTGATGGAGTAGACAATTGTACTAATTAATACCCTGAAAAAACATCACAGAATTATTACTTTTATTATTTTAATCTTTATGGATGCATTTAATACATATAAATTATAATAAATTAAAAAGGGGGTAAAAAATGGATTTTACATAAAACATTAAGGTAAAAATGAAAGAAAAAATTATAAGCTATAAGTTATAAGCTCAAACGCCACTTGGAATAGTGTTTGAAAAATAAGTTATAAGCTCGTGAAGTAAGTTATAAGCTCGTGGTGAAAAGATTCATACCAAATAGAACTTTTTTTGCAATACAAGCTTATAAGCTATCCGCTATAAGCTATAAACTAGTCTTTTGACCTTACCAAATAGAGCCCTAAATGGTCCCTTAACTAGAACACATGCTTACATCAAATAAGAAGAGAAACCCGACGGGAAGAAAGACAATAAAGGAATCTCGAAGGGGATTCTTCCCGACTAGACTCATCTAAAGGCATTAACCCGACATATATCAAGAAGAGAGTAAAGGAGAGAGATTTAGCGGTCACTTGAGGATATTTAGTCACTACACCCCGGCCACACCTTTTGTTAAACACATTTTTAAAGAATTTGCGAATACGAAATTTAAAGAAGGGGATATTTACTATTTAGTTCCTTATGTCGATACCACAACACAGTCAGAAGACGATAAGACAAAATAATGCATATTTCACTGAAGAAATTGTCACGATCGACGATTGTGTTCACCTTAAGGACATTCCCGTCATCTTGCAAAGCCCACGATAAAAACGTTATGTTTGCAGTTGAAGAGAAAAAATAGAGAGAACCCAAAAGCTACTCTCAGGCCCCTGATGGTGATAAATTGGATATTCTTCCCATTGATCAACGTAGTACATAGGATTCCTTACTTAAGCATGTGGGAAAATTTCTCCATCTCACTAGATTATTTGGTAACCACGTAAAATATCATTATTTTGGTTGTTCCTCCACTATCTTCTATGTTGCTGAAATAATTGGAGGAACTCTGAATCAACAATTCCATTTGTTAGTGCGAGTATGCATGACAAAAATCTAAATAAAAAATGACTTTATCGACCAAGGAAGTTCATGTAGCATAATGTACTTCGATCTATTGCACACTCTGCCATTATTCGAGAACAACTTGCTTTTGTATTTGGGGTTTCAATAGTAATTTTGTCATTTGAATACATTCATGGTAAATATATAATAAAATAATACAATCACGTTTATAATCATATGTGCGTCGAATACTCTGAAAATAATATTATTCTATTTTGAACACCATATTTGACATAAGGTTGAAATAATTCGAAGAAATAAAAGACTTTTAGATTGGAGAACTTTGGGGATTTATTTTTCTTTATAATACAAAATTCTTGTGGTTTAGGGGAATTTAAAAATTGTACTAGAGAAGAATTTTGGAGAATTTAAGAGTGTTAATGTGAATTCTTCAAATTCAACCTATGTAGTCCCGTAAGTGTAGCTCAATTGGTAGCTATCAAGGACATTATATGCAGGGGTCGGGGTTTGAACCCCGGATTCTCCACTTCTCCACTTCTCCATTTGTTTGGACAAGGAGGTTGGTGGTTTGGGTAAGTGGTGTTGGAGGTTGGCGGTGGAGAGAAAGGACCTCTGGTTTAGAGTCTTGGTCGCTAGATATGGGGTTGTTGGGGGCCGGTTGCAGGAGGGTGGTAGGGATGGTTCAGTTTTGTGGAGGGAAATAGCGGGTACCTGTGATGGTGTTGGAGTGGCGTCGGGTGGTTGGTTGCCGTTAATTTGCAGTGTAATGTCGGTAACGGTGCTACTACTTTGTTCTGGTTGGACAGGTGGGTGGGTGATGTCCCTCTTTGGGATAGGTTTCGTCGGTTATTTGAGCTCTCTGATACCAAAATGTCGTTTGAGGCTTGGAAGTGGAGGAGAAGATTATAGACGTGGGAAAAGGAGATGGTAGAGGAGGGTAGGGCTTTACTAGTGACTATTTTCTTGCAGGGTGATATTCTGAATGCTTGGTCTTGGGTTCCGCAACTGTTAGGTATTTGATTAGTGATGCTTACCGCATTCTTTCTAACCAGCCTCGAATCTATTGTGGCGGAAAGATGGTTCGTTGAAGGTGTCAGTGTTTGTTTGGCGGCTTTTTCGCAATAGATTGCCAACTATAGGGAATTTATTTCGAAGAAGTATTCTTCCTCAGGAATCCCAATTGTGTTTTGGAGGTTGCGGCTTGGTGGAAACATCACATCATCTATTTCTAGGTTGCAACTTTTTTGGTTTTATTTGGCATCTTGTTCGACATTGGCTTGGTGTCCATTTAGCGGATCTGTCACGGATGGTGGACCATTTTTTACAGTTTGGCAGCTTGTCAGGTTATAATACAATAAAGCGCTCGTTCATGTTATTGATTTGGTTTGCGACTTCTTGGGTGATTTGGAAGGAAAGAAATGACATGATTTTCCATGGTAAAGAAAGCGCTCTTGTTCAGCTTTTGGAGAAGATTAAGCTTCTTTCATTTTGGTGGTTTAAAGTTAAATTTGTTGTTTTCCCGTATCCGTTTTACACTTGGTGGCAAAGCCATTTTCTTTGTTTGGGCATTGGTAATTGATTTATGGTTTGTTGAACTCTTGTTGTAGTTATTCTGCCCTCTTCCATGACACATCTTATACTGGAAAGATAGTATGTTTGTTGTAATATATTTTATTTTAGAGTGGTGATACATGCACACCCATAGGTGGCATACACACTTAAACCTCCACATAAACATGTGACATGTGGCCTAGACCCCACAAACACTTTGTCTCTCTTCCCTTTCATCCATCTCTCTCCTCTCAAATATGTGGGGGTGTATGGGTGGTATGAAAATATGAGTGGTCTATCAATCATTTTCCTTTATTTTAATCTCTTAAAAAAATGTGAATCCAGCCACCAGTGTGTGATTTGACAAAAAAAACATCAAATGGTCCTGCATTTTGACCAGCTCACGAAAATGGTCCTGCCTCTTTCAAATCGAACAAAATCATCCCTAAACTATATGTTTTTTGCAGTTTTAGTCCTACCTCCTATTTTCAACTCCAGAAACGCAGAGAAATGGCAGTTTTAGACCTACCCCCTATGCTCAACCATGAAATAAACAAGGAATAAAGTATGTGGGTACAAGGAATCCACTTTATTCAACACATTAACCAAAAAACCCTAATTTCTAAGATATGTTTTAAATTAGGGTTTTTTTGGTTAGTGTGCTCAATAGAGTAGATTCCTTGTACCCACATGTTTTATTCCTTGTTTATTTCATGGTTGAGCATAGGGGGTAGGTCTAAAACTGCCATTTCTCTGCGTTTCTGGAGTTGAAAATAGGAGGTATGACTAAAACTGCCAAAAACATGATAGTTTAGGACGATTTTGTTCGATTTGAAAGAGACTAGACCATTTTCGTGAGTTGGTCAAAATGCAAGGACGAAAAGTGTAATTAAGCCAAAAATATAATAATCACAAACATTAATCTATCATTCTTTACCATAAAAAATTAATCTATCATTCGTTAAAAAAATTCTATTTTAAAAATGTAAAAATATTCATCATATTTTCCTATATCTCCCATTCTAAAACTCTAGTCTCCTTCTGTAAAACAATGTCGCACTTAATGTGTCATCTTGACTTTGTCGCGTAGTAAATCATACGGTATAGGTGTCATAGATCCTTCATCTTTTTCCTTTTTTTTATAAATAAATCACATTTTTTATGTCAAAAGAAAGCTCCATGTGAAACACACACTAACATCCATCATGCATGGAGCCCGCCATTGATTATTAATTGAATATTATATTGTATACATGCTCTGCATGCCAAAGCCACGCTCCAAACAATTCTCCATCTCTATTATTTATCTCCTTTCAAAGATGATCAATGAGTTTTTTTTAGAGAAATAATATATTTTATATTATCTACAAATACAATTATTAAATCTTAATTCCCTTTTATAAAAAATTATCAAACGAGACAAAATTATCTACCAAAAAATGTCGACAAAATAAATTATAATTTTTATGAATTTTATTACTTGTAATAGTGAAAATTTAATATTTATTGAATAAAATGTAAAAAGTTTAGTATGATTTTCATAAATAGTTAAAATATTTTTTAAATATAAAATTGAACACATAACTTTTTTATTTTATTAAAATGATTGTTAATATATTGATTTTGAGAACAAATGAGTGAATTTTATTTACTACAATACCTTAGAAATTCCCTTCTAAAATCGGATTTAGATCATCTTATATGTTCGAGAAAAAAAAATATTTGTACAACAATTTTATAACAATTTTTGTGACAACTTTCTCTTTTACATTCATATTATATTTTTATTTTCTCGGTCTATTGTTTTAGAGTTTTCGTAACAATATTTATTTTTCTTTATAAAAATATGGTTGTCTTTTAAGTTGTCAAACGAATGGATGTTCAGAGCAAAAACACTTTAATTATGTTAATCTTCTCACAGTTTATAAAATCATAGGTGGGGCCTAGTAAATTTTAATTGTAAGATAACTTATGTTTTCTTTTTTACACAATCCAAATTAAATCCTTTAAAATCCGATGAAACGAAGTCTCATTCTCACTTTTGAAAACAACCTAGTTATTACAAGCAAGTTGAACCATCTTTTGACCAAACACAAACCACTCCAACAATGGCTTCCTCATCAGAAACCTCCTCAACAAACCTCCCCTTGAAACCAATCCCAGGAAGCTACGGTCTTCCCATCATCGGACCCCTCCATGACAGACACGACTACTTCTACAACCAAGGACGTGACAAATACTTCCAAACCAGAATCGAAAAATACAATTCCACTGTCCTCAAACTCAACATGCCACCAGGTGGTTTCATAGCTCCAGACCCTAAAGTCATAGCCCTTCTTGATGGAGCTTCCTTCCCCATCCTCTTCGACAACGCCAAAGTCGAAAAACGCGACGTCCTCGACGGTACTTTCATGCCTTCCACTGATTTCTTCGGTGGTTACCGTACCTGTGCTTTTCAAGATACAGCTGAACCTTCTCATAGCCTTCTCAAACGCTTCATTTTCCATATCCTTTCATCAAAACACGACACTTTCATTCCTCTCTTTCAAACTAACCTAACTGAACATTTCACCGATCTTGAAAAAGAACTCGCTGGAAAACATCAGAAAGCTAGCTTCAACACTTCCATTGGAGGCATAACCTTCAACTTCCTCTTCAAACTCATCACTGACAAAAACCCTAGCGAAACTAAAATTGGTGACTCTGGTCCAACCCTAGTTCAAACATGGCTTGCAGCTCAGCTTGCTCCTTTAGCAACAGCAGGTTTACCAAAAATCTTCAACTACCTTGAAGATGTTCTCATCAGAACTATTCCGATCCCGGCATGGACAGTGAAGTCTAGCTACAACAAACTCTACGAAGGTTTAATGGAAGCTGGAACAACTGTACTTGATGAAGCTGAAAAAATGGGTATAAAAAGAGAAGAAGCGTGTCACAACCTTGTTTTCACATTAGGGTTCAACGCTTTTGGTGGTTTAACAAACCAGTTTCCGATTTTGATCAAGTGGGTTGGATTAGCTGGTGCTGATTTACACAAAAAACTTGCTGATGAAATCAGGGCCGTTGTTAGAGAAGAAGGTGGGGTTAATTTACATGCGTTGGATAAGATGACTTTGACTAAATCAACGGTGTACGAAGCTTTAAGAATTGAACCTGCTGTTCCATATCAATATGCTAAAGCTAGGGAGGATCTAGTGGTCCAAAGTCATGATGCATCTTTTGAGATCAAGAAGGGTGAAATGATCTTTGGATATCAACCGTTCGCTACAAAAGATGCTAAGATCTTTGAGAAACCTGAGGATTTTATTGCTGAGAGATTTATTGGTGATGGAGAGAAGCTGTTGAAACATGTGTTTTGGTCCAATGGACGTGAGACTGATGAGGCTACACCTGATAATAAAATCTGTCCTGCTAAGAATCTGGTGGTGCTCTTGTGTAGGTTGTATTTGGTGGAATTCTTCTTGCATTATGATACTTTTACCTTTGATTTTAAACCATCTGTTTTGGGTCCCACTATTACCATCAAGTCACTTGTTAAGGCCTCATCTACCGTCTGATCAGTGATCATTGATCCTTACAGGACCTACCTGCATTTCTATGATTTGAGTAATGTTTTTTTATGTTATGTTAATGTTAATCATGTAGTTACATTAAATAAAGTTCTTTTTCTGGGTGGGAACTGCACTTATTGGTATTGGAAGGATCGCTGGGTTTGTTTAATTTATTTATTGCACTGTGTGTACATTATTGACTGCTATTTATTTATATTTTGCATAGTGACATGTTTACATTATGGTTACTAAATTGTTTTCCTGAAATATAATTTATTCATTCTCATTAGATTCAACTTTTTTTAATCAGAAACATGAGTGTTTCATTCGAGATTTTTGGACCAAATTATCATCTCAACTAGTGCAGGTTACTATTGCTATTGGGATAATTGATGATATTTTTCAAGTTTAATTGATAAGATAAGATTACAATGCTTTATTGTTGAATTTTTACAACTTTTTGTTTAGAACCAGGCGCAGTTGAGAATCATCTTGCACTTGCATAAGCAAGGAAAGAAAAATAATTTATGGAGCAGTTCATGAAAAGCTCTTGGTGAGTTGTTCTGTCACAATAACTAGCATAGTTCAAAAATATAAAGTGATGAAATAGACGTGGTATATTGATGATTTGATAAGAATAGTAAGACAAAGAAAAAAAAATGAGATGTTGAGTTAATGAAGGTGTCCAGATATCATAACTTAGAAAATGTCAATGTGACGAAAATTTCTATAGTAATTGATTAGCAACAAACATGTCACCTAGCATTCCATATGGCTAATCACAAATTAACCTCATGAAATCATAGAGATTAGTCAATTACACCTATGAAATTTATGCATGGGCAAAATAATTCTGATTTTGAATGAAATCGGACAACTTATATTTCTGTTAATTTATAGGGATTAATTTGACGTAATTGATATGATAGTAAGTTATATGATTCAAGGACTAAATTTGTTAATAAGTTAATATAATTTAAGGAGTAATTTAACGGTAAATTAAGAATCACAACCAAGTTACTCGCATAACATTTTTTTGTTTATCTGCAAATTTTAGAGTGAAAATATTAGACCCTAGACATTTCACTTGCTGCACTAGATAGTACTATTAAGCAGGTTTGGAGGTGCAATGAGTTCAATGGAACAGGATCTCTCTAAGGTATGAACCTCAAAAATTTATAGCCTAGTAGTATTACCCCACTAAAAAAAATTCCTTATTCTCTTTCTATGTGATACTACTGGAAGGGTGGTTTGAAGTTTCTCATATATACAGTAATGATTTTCACCTTTGATCGGATCTAGTGTATCATAAGGGATTTTCTTTTTCTATTGATTCTTTCGGATTGGATCACAAACAAAAATTCATAAATGAGGTCAACTCCAGGGATGAATAAAAAAAGAAATCTTTATTGGTTCTACCTCCTCTTTTTTACGATGTATCGCATATATACGGCACCTTGTATTTATCTTTTTCGTAAGAACGGTCCCAAATGGCGCCAAGTTTGTAGAACTCCATTTATGTCATTGTTATGCTTTTCCTGGAACACGGCACACTAGTACTAAAGAGTTGTTGAATCAAAGGGAAAAGAATTTAAATTATGATCCGACCAACGGTCGTGTAATTATTGCATGACCAGTAATTCATCCGTGCCATTATAATTGTTTCCGTAGAGTGTTAAGCGGTTCTCGAAGAAATCACGATTAGTTTGGTTTAATATTATTTATAAAAACATTTTTATTATAATTAAGTAAAATTCAATAAATTAATGTATATTAGTGGATAATAATAATAATGTTACATCGGTGTTTTAAAGTGATAAATATTTTAAGACAGAAAAAAATGATGATAAAGTGATAATTAAAATGAGATAGAGGCAGTACCATTTTACGTGTTGCAAATTAAAGTTGTAAAATTCACATGTCGTTTGCCCAAGATCCATCTTAAATTGAACATAAATAAGTCCTGGAAAATGCTAATCAAGGGTATTTGTTAAAGAAGCAAATATAATCTTCCGTTTCAAAATACATGTCACAGTCAACCACTTCATATATGCCAATGCACAACTTTGACCGTTAATATCTTCAATTATCTAAAGTAAAAAATTATAAAAATTAATATTTTTGAAAATATTTATTGAGGCAAATCAAACAACATCTTACATGCTAATATTTGTATTTATATATTAGTTAAAAAATATTGTCAAAATAAGTCATATGAAAGCGCACATTGAAAAATTGCGACATGTATTTTGAAACGGAAGGAGTAATTATATCTTGGAAGTTATGTAATCAATACTTTAAATGTTAAGAAAATGTTATTTTCTATACCAAACTTCCACTTTTAGGTTTCTTAACAAATGCCCTAACGGCACTTGTGCCCTAAGGGCACTTGTTAGCAATATCCATAAGTTTTTGTGTTCAGTTACCTTTTTATTTCTTTTTGTGGTGGTTGGGGGTTGAACCATAGATTTTGTATATATTATGCATTGTCTCTACCCACTAAATTAAGTTCACGAGGATAATTTTTTTGTTCAATTATTAATTACTAGTTCATTCATCTCAAAATTAGTGTCGTAGTTGATCATTTTACACGAGTTAAAAAAAAATGATTTTGCAAACTATGTTTATCCACCCAATGATCATACATACAAATTGAGAGTGAAACACTTAATATCAATTAGAGGATAATACGGAGAAATTGAAAATAAAATGTCAATGAAAACTGAAAATAACTATTTTTTGAACACTCCTTCAAAAAAAAATTATTTTTTGGACACATTATTTTTACAAATGTTGCACTTATTTTAGGACAAATGGAGTAACAGAGAATCAATACTCGGCTTTCTCTTTATATTAAAATGGAGTATAGGAGATGGACCTGGTCTTCTTTCTTTTTTTTTTAGGGAAGATGGACCTGGTCTTAGAGGAAACTATTACAATTTGAAAATTAATGTTCCCACATCAAAGGAGTCTAACAAACACCACAAAAATATCAAAATATCTTTATCAACAGTTAACTGCCGATGATTCTAACCGACGACAGTTAATTGTTAATGGTGTTTCTTAGCTTTGTTCAAGGTGTAAACAACAATGATCTTACAAGTTTTAATCAAGGGCCCAATAATATGCATGACTTCATGGAACTGCAGGAAATTTCAACTACGCAATCTTATTTTAAATCAAATATATAATCCTTAAACTTTAGTTTTCATTTAATTTTTTTAATTATTGAAAAAGGAAAAAAATTAATTACAATTTTATCATTTTTTACCTAATCTAATAATCTGTCAAAAAAAGCATAATCCAATAATTGAATTAACACTAATTTCAAATTTTAAATCAAAGTATTCTATTATTTAAATCAAATTTAACAAATAAAAATAAAAAAAATCATAATTTAACTTGGACAGTTCAAATGTTATTATTTCTCTTTCAGCTAATGGTGCGCAAGTAGAGGGGTGGAAGGCACCTGTGAAGTAATTTTCAATCATTTTGCTTCCTGTTTTCAGTCAGGTTCTACAAATCGTCTGGGTATCAATAATCTCACTTTTAATTAATTGAATTTTCTTCAAGGCAGAGATTTAATTAGACCTTTCAGCCATGAGGAAGTTAAGCAGGTGGTGTGGAATAGTGATAGTTTTAAAATCCCAGGATCAGATGGTATTAATTTTGGTCTCATCAAGGAATTTTGGGTTGACTTAAAGGATGATTTTATCAGATTCATGTCAGAATTCCATCGCAACGAAAAACTATCAAGAGGTATTAATAACACCTTTATAGATCTTATTCCTAAAGTCGAAAGTCCTCGGTTGCTTGCGAATTTTAGGATGATCTCTATGGTAGGCATCATCTACAAAGTCTTATCAAAAGTCTTATCTAACAAATTAAAGAAAGTTATATGAATTGTAATTTCTGATTATCAATTAGCTTTCGTCCATGGAAGACAAATCCTAGATAGTATTCTTATAGCTAATGAGGTGGTAGATGATGCCCATAAGTTAAAAAATGAGTTGTTGTTATTTAAAGTTGATTTTGAGAAAGCTTTTGATTCAGTGAATTTGAAACATCTTGAAACAATGATGGTAAAACTGAATTTTCATGTCCTTTGGCGGAAATGGATCATGGAATGTGTTACTACAGCTTTAACTTATGTTCTGGTTAATGGGAGTCCAACCAATGTGTTCAAATTTGAAAGAGGACTTTGACAAGGCAACCATTTATCACCTTTTTTATTCTTAATAACAATTGAAGGTATTATTGTCCTTATGAAAATTATTATGGAGGTTGGGTTCTTCACTGGGTACTCAGTCGGCTACTCATGTAGCATCTCAATCTCTCACTTACAATTTGCCGATGACACTCTATTTTCGGGAGCTAAGAGTTTGGCGAATGTTCGATCCCTGAAGTTGTTCTTATTCTTTTTTTAGGCAAATTTTGGCCTTAAGGTTAATTTCAATAAGAGTATGTTGGTTGGTGTTAATGTGGCTGCTTCTTGGTTGGTTGATGGCGCTTTTGTTTTGAATCGTAAAACAGGGCACACTCATTTCCTTTATTTGGGGCTTCCTATAGGTGGTGATTCTTGTAAGCTGATTTTCTGACAGTCGTTCCTTGACTATATTAAATATAGGTTGTCGAGTTGGAAGAGTAGAAACCGATATTTGGGTGGCTGATTGGTTCTTATGAAGTTTGTTTTGTCCTATCTTCCGGTCTACTTTCTTTCCTTCTTCAAAGCTCATGCATGTATCATTTAATTTCCTCTATCAAATCTATTTTTAATTGTTTTTCTAGGGGGAGTGGGGGAAGTGAGGATGTTAGGAAACTCTCTTGGATAAACTGGAATATTGTTTGTTCCAATAAGGATAAAGAAGGTTTGGGGTGTTAGACAATTAACGAAACTCAATATGGCATTGTTAGGTAAATGGTGGTGGAGGTCGAAGGAACGTGGTAGTTTGCGGTTTAGAGTGTTGGTAGCTAGGTTTGGGGAGGTTGATCACTTTTTACACGCAGAGGAGAAGAGAGGTTCAGTGTGGTGGAGCAATTTAGTTAGTATTGTTCGTGGTGTTAGTACATGTGTAGGAGATTGGATTGATGATAATTCTATGAGTGAGTTAGCAGTGATGATAATTCCTTTTTATTTTGGTGGGATCCTTGGTTAGAAGGAATAGCTTTGATAAGTTTAGTCGCCTTTTTTAGCTTTCTGATAACAAGATGGCTATGGTGGCTGAGATGGAGCTTTTAGGGTGGGGTGAGGGTGGTGAGGCTTGTAAATGGCACATGAGGTTATGAATGTGGGAGGAGGAGCAACTGAGGAAGTGTAGTTATTTGTTGACCTCTATTATTTTGTAGCATGATGTTATTGATAAGTGGAGGTCGAATTTTTATCATAATAAACACTATCTAAATTCATCATCCTCAACTTAGTTATTGTTAAATGTATAAAGTACAAACGTGCTGTTTATCTATTGTAGGTGAAACATGTTAACAAATGGTTATTTATAATGATATTGCTTAGAAATCATGTGGAGCATATAACAATATGTCTAACAAAAACATATGTGTCAAAGAAGTCGAGTTCAGGTGTTAGTTCCATAAACATTAGTATGTAAAAGTTGAAGTTCGAACATGGATCCTTCGCTTTTCCACATTTATTGCATGTGAGTCTAGCTAATGTATTATTTTGTACCTCCATCCCAAATTATAAGTTGTGAAAAAAATTGTCTCAAATTATAAGTCATTTTACAATATTAATAAAACATTAAATTTACTTTTTCTACTGTACCCTTAACTATTTATTATTAGTCTCTTCTTTCAATTCTTTTATTTATGTTTCTCATACCGTAACTAAATGATATTTTTGAAGGAAATTAACTTATAATTTCTCTTTTCCATACAAAATTAATTATATTCCTTAGTTTATATCGTTGTAAATTTTATTTATCATTCAAATGTTTTCAAATAAATTTTTGTACCTCATTTGTTAATTGAAAAATATTTTAGTAGAAAATAATTAATTCAATTATTTAATAAAAAGAGTATATGTGTATCATTTGGCATTAAAGTTTGTTTATTTCTATTTTGACATTTGGCTTTGGCTTAGTCAAAGGTAATGAAATTGAAAACTCATTGGTACAGTAACGTATGATTTAGTTATATAACCTACTAGTGTGTTAACCCGTGCAATGCACGGGTGATAGACTATTAATTTTTAATCGTAAAAATATATTATTTTTTATTTATCAATGAAATTTATTTATCTCGTATTTTTTTAATATTTCTATTATTTTTTATATATATTAACGAAAAACATTTGTATTTTTTTTATGTATCAATCACAAATATGTGTCACTTGTTTTGTCTTTAGATTTGCCGATGACAAATATTTCTCCCATAGTATTTATTTATTTATTAATGACTAATATTTTAACAATGTTTTTTATTTTATTTTTATCAACGAAAAATATTTGAGCCATAATTTTTTATGTATCGATAATAAGTCTTTGTCTTATGTTTTTTTATATTTATAATTTTTTTTTTTGAAGTTAAAATGAAATTAATAAAACACAAAGAATCCTAGCAAGCACAAGGAATGCTAAGCTATAAGACTTAAAGAACAACATACAAAGAAAAGAGTATGTATATATGCGGAACACCCAAACAAACACCCATGTATCAAATATAAACTTCTACAAGCAAACCAAAAAATACCTTCCATTGAGGGCCCTCGAAACCAGTAAAAACTAAACACCAAACAAAGAAGTCATCTCCAAAAACTAAAGTTTGAACGCCTGCGCAATAGCAGAAACAAATCTTGTGCCAAATGTTAAAAAAGCTCTCCAAAATAACGATCAAACCTACGAAAAACCCATGTAACCGCACCTTAAACAAACCACACCAGCTAACATCCGTGTACTTGAAAACCCCATCTACAACAAAACTCGTAGAAGAAAACCCACAGAAAGCATAACCACCACTAGCCACCACAATCACCACCACCAAAACTACCATTAATCACCAAAAAAACCACCATTAATCCTCACCAAAAATCAGCACCAGCCACCACGAAAACCAATAAACCCCATTGACCCTCCCATCAACCACCACCACACACCCCTAGCCAGCACACAACCACCACAAAAACAGCAACGAAAACAGCTGCGGCGTTTTCGATGCTCTCTATCACCACTTCATCACTACCACCACACAAATCCACCACCACACCACCACAAGTCGGACTCTTCTCTCCACCGATCCACCAAAATAGCATCGTCGCTATCACCCAAAATGAAACCAATGTCCTTGCACAATACACCAACATATCCCTTCCCTCTTTGAGGTAAACGGGAATCTCCTCATACCAAAGACCATACACCCAGATGCACCTTTCTTCCTTCAAAAACACTAATCCATGCACAAAAACACACCATTTTTCCTTCTTCAACAACCCATAAATCAAAAACCATACCCTCACAAAAACCAGACACCTAAAGCCACAACAACAACACACAAAGCAGCACAAAACTTGCCCCTTCAAAACAAACAGACAACCACAACAACCCAACACCCCTACTCGGATCTGCATTAAACAAAACACAAACCTGACCCGTAAAACTCATGACAACAGACAGCAACCATCAAAACTCACTCGTACGAACTCGAAAACAGCGACCAACAATACCAAAACAACAACCCACAAAACACCAGCAACACCTTCAAATAGAGTTAATCTTCAAACACGGCCAACACCAGAAACGTGAAGGAGATCTCAAGCTCATATCAAACCACCGTTGCTCATATCTCGACGGGAACAACCACCGCGGGGAGAGATGGCGGAAAAGGGACCCCAAAGGGTTCACGACCCATTTTGGGGTTTATAGGCGATGCAGAGGGTGGTGATGAGGTTCACGACACCTCGTCGCATCACCTCCGTAAGTGGCTACATGAGAGATGGATTCGAATTTGGGAAAGGATAGTGGAAGCGGTGGGATACGGCGGCTAGTAGAGAGTTTTTTCTTTCCAAAACCTAAAATATTATCTAGTACTAAAACGATAAATATTTGCCCTTGGGTACCATGAATTATATTTATAATGAAAAATATATGTTATGTGTTTATTATTGATAAATAATTGTCCCATTTTTTTTTATATATTTATCAATGATAAAAAACTCCACATAAATAAAGTGTGCTAAGTACCTGTCTCGTACTTTTTTTATGTACCAATTACAAATATTTTTCTCCTTTTTCTTAAATGTATTATTGATAACTATTTGTTTAGTATTTTCTTGATATTTATCAATGACTAATATTTGTGGTGATATTTTTTTTTTGCATGAGTGGTGATAGTTGTCCCATTTTTTAAATATTTATCAATGACAATATTTGTCTCGTGTTTTTAATGTATCAATGACAAATATGTGTATTTTATTTTTATATATCATTGATAAATACGTGTCCCCTGATTTTTCTTAATTTATTAGTGACAAATACTTGTCATGTTTTTTCTTTTATAAATCAATGGCAAATGCTTGTATTGTGTTTTTTATACTCTTCACTGATAAAAAAAAATTACGAATTTTATTTAAGTATCCTTAGTTTATGTGTATTTGTTATATTTACTGACGACAAATGTTTTTCGATGGTTTATAATTGATTATTAAGCGGATTAACTTATCTTATAGTTAATAGTGGATTCGACGTATCTTAACTTAATTTTATTTTGAATAAGTGGAGTAAGAAATTGATGTTCAACATTTTCTATTATTTATTTTTGAATGAAATCATTATTATTATTTTGTTAAGGGATAATGAAGTTAATGTGAATTGATGAAATAGAAATATTGTAATGCAACATTTTACTTATTTGTTAATTTTAATATATGAAATACCCCCTAAAAAATAGATATGAAATGTAATCAATGTTGCATTATTTTTTATTTTTCACTCAACTCTTTTGAATAACGTGACACTTTTTCCTTAAAAACAAATAACATGTCATTTTTGTTTTATAATACGACAATTTCATTGTTTCTGCTTTTTAAATATTTTGTTTGTACCAACAAAAAAAAAATATTTGTAAGACCATTTCAATTTTAGTTTTTAATTTTCACAAAAAAAAAACTGAGGGACAAAAAAAAAGGTTTATATGCAAGAAACAATGTAATCAATTGAGATTATGAGTATTCGACCAATGCAAAATATATTCTGTAAATAAATAGATATTATATAATTTGAAATATATATATATATATATATATATATATATATATTTGAAAATTTAATAAATTCTGAATTCTAAGTTTTTATTTTGAAATTATGTCATTTTATATAATTTGACTAACAATCAAAACTATTGAGTTAAACTTTTCCTTTTATCATAAATGGTATCATTAAAAAAAAAGTTTGTCATAAATGGTGATTTGATTGTGATTGGTAGTCATTTGCCACATGTAATTTTTCCTTTGTATTTGATCTTGATATGTCACGTGGATTGTTTCATTTTGTTTATTCTTAAATGTATGTTTTTTTTTTTTGAATCGGCAAAATTCTTAAATGTATATATAGAAGATTTTTGTGCCTGAAGTGAGAAAGATAAGGAAACAATCAATCTACAACTTTATTGTCATTATTCTCAAAATCATTTTCAATTATGGCTGAACGGTAATATTAAAAAATGCTTATATATTGCTTTGGGGAGCACATAAGTTGTACATAATTTTTAGAAGAAAAACTCATGT
>Ga0315914_1000931_pt1 | contig 41238 bp, 22 predicted proteins | sample MpolenodulesMG_FD_203920 | JGI IMG/M metagenome (GOLD analysis project Ga0315914, IMG submission 203920) | Medicago polymorpha root nodule microbial communities from Los Angeles, California, United States - elongated nodules | ecosystem: Host-associated > Plants > Roots > Nodule | place: USA... | reverse complement strand
CTGCCTATTTTTGGCCTTGTTGCACTTTGTTGCTTGTTTTCCATCTTTGCTCAGTGCCTTGAGTAACTTTCCTGCAAAATTAGGTAGAGTAAGATAGATAAAGCATAAAAGAATTAAAATCAATTATTTCTCAGCTTTTTCCTTAATAACTTGCAAAACAAGTTATAAAAGTGCTATAAATCTTCATTAAAATTACTACTTCCTGGCACTTATCAATAGACTAAAAGTAACTCTAATCAAGATAGTAGATTAAAGTTAGAATTCCATGTCTTAGTGACCGGTTTTATTGATGAAATTAAAAACTTACTAACAAATCCTTGTATACAGTCAATGCCTATAGGGTGGGTTTTATACATGCATTGTTCAAAATAAAAAGAATGGACGATTCACATCAGTTACACATTCAGGGTGCATGCAAGGTAAACAATAAGGATAACTGATATCTTTTTGACTACAAGGCTTGTGCAAGACCCTAATACAATGACTTGAAAATTGCATAACTGAAATCGGTGTCAATGATCGAGTGCTACCTTCGCTTCATTATGCATGCATCAACATTGACTGTATGGAAATATTATCTTGGGTTTGCACCTATGACAAATGATAATCTTTAGTAACACATCGTGTGTCGTAAAGTATTAAATCATTTTCCGGATCAAAATTGGAATCATATGAATTCCAAGTTTAGCCTTCGGAAGTGTCAAATATTGTTCATCTACTTTAGGTTTCAAGGGATAATATTAATGTAAGTTTGTTAAAAGTTGTAATGTTTAGTGTTGACGTTGCTATTAGGATTTTCATGGAAATGTGAATTCTTAAACGAACCTTGAGCAATATTCTCATTTTGGGGTACAAAATTGTTAATAGATATTGTTCCTCAATTATAGCCTAAATACTTTTGATTTGGTTTAGTGGTCTAGGATTTTGCTTTGCATCGTTCAAATTTTTTTTGTACTTTCTTGTTATGTTGTTCAAAGTATGTCTATAATTATTGTTGAATGTTCTGGTAGTTTCTTGTTATGCAATACAAAATATGATTATAGCTACTTTTTAAATTGATTTTTGATACTTTCTTTTATGATTAAATTTTCGCAATTAAAGAAAATACTTAAGGCTTTTTCAATTGTTTTTTTTTTTGAAGGAAAGGCTTTTTCAATCGTTATAAGATCTTTTCAATGAGACAATTTGGTATTAATGTAGAATAAATGAACAAGTTAGTTCTTGAAAAAATAAAAGAATAATCAAATTTGCTCCCTCTAATTTGATATTCAATGGGAAAAAAATGAAGGTGGTTTTTGATGAAATTGTAGTAAGACAAATTTGATCCCTCTAATCTAGCATTCAATAGGAAAAAATGAAGGTGGTTTTGTATGAATCCGTCAAGAGTAATGAACAATTTTATGTTGGCCTGACAAAAAAAAAATTATTGAATACTTTTACTTGTGAAAACTCAAGTACACAACAATATAATGATATATTTTTGAATGATAGGTTGTTTATATATGCATCTAAAACTATTTGATAGTGTTAAAATGAAAAGGAAAAAAAAATACAATAATATTAAAATATGAGGATATGTAAAGAATTATTATTTGACATTTGTAGAACAGTATATGTTTTTGGTGATGATTATGTCATTACATATTTATATATTTTTATATGAACATATATAGTCTATAATTTTGTTCTCATACAAATCGAATTTTCTAGTTATGTCACTAATATATTTATATTGTTTTCCTCTCATAGAGAAAATACTCTCACAAACAAGTTGAGAGATTTCTCTCATTCCCTCCCCTCTCTTACTTAAAGTCATTCCCTCTTTCTTCCTCATAACTCCTTACTCCAACAATAAACTTCATGATACAACCACATAATCTAGACAATGTATGTTACATCATACGATTCTCCTATAAGAAACCATATCTTGTGATAAATCACATACTCCTCAAGACAATTAACATTTTTCCATAATACAGTTTGCATTCCATCATAGAATTGTCATTCAATATTTCCATGTAACTTCTATAATAAAATTAACATTCCTTGATACAATCTTCAATATAAAAAAATATATGCATTTGTGTAGGTACTTTTCGTATGATTTTTAGCTTAACTACCCACATTTTTTTCAAAACAGTAATTTTCTCAATGTTTGTTATAACAACAAAAAATATTGAAGTTAATAATCAAATTTATTCAAAAAAAAAAAAACAAAACTTAAGAATCATACGAAAAACACTTAAGAAATTACACATAAGCTTTTCCATTTTCAATATTCTATCTTAGAATATAAGGGAATTATTATAGTATCTTTACATTATTATATTAAGGAAAAAAATTAAAATAATATATATAAAGTTATTACAAGTTCCTTAAAAAAATAAAGTTGTTGCAAATTAAATAAAAAATATAATTAGAAAGAAAGAAATTTGTATTAACTTAAAAATATAATAAAATAATCAAAGATGATAATATGAAAAATTATTAAAAAAATTCAATACATTTTTTTGATATGTACTTTTCAATTACTCGGTAATAAAAATTTCTCAAAAAAAAATTACACGGTAATAATTTGTTGAAAAAGTTCACCAAACACCGAAGATGAAAAGCTTTCTAAATTTGGTTTCATGATAGAGAATTGTTTTTTATTTCATGAGTGTGTAAAAACATGTTTCACAGTTCATTAATCAGAAGAAAAGGGATCAATGAATGAGAATGAAGAGGGTAATTGTTTAGTGAAAGATGAGCACATAAAAAAGTGATGAGAATCAAAATTTTATTCACCGTATTTTTTTTTACTGAATAATGGATTTATTGAATATTTGGAAAATTAATGTACACTCGATCTTGGATCTTTAGATAGTTCTTGTTCCATATCCCATTATTCTCAGCTAGAATGTGAGTAGCTTGATTATTGCATCTTTTGGTACAAACAAAAAATAAATTTTGGAAAAATCGAAGATTCCTTATAACCTCCAAGTTATAATGCCCTCAAGTGTTATAAATTTGGAAAAATCTAAGATTCCTTATCTCTTACAGTCTGCAGTGTTGTGACTTCAACATCCAAGTTGGTTGCTACAACATTCTACCAGAAATTTACCATGAATTGCTCTTTGCATAACAAACATAAAACCGACATCAATTTTCATAAAGAAATACAAAATTACTAAAACTGAATTATAAACCTAAATGTCAATTATTATCCGGAACTAAGAAGAAATAGGCATTGCATGCACTCGAAGGCTATTTTAAGGCTCTGTTTGGATAATTTAAAACCAACAGAGCAAAACGGAACGGAATGAAATGAGTCGAAATGGAATGGAACAAAGATTCCATTCCATTGTTTGGACAATTTATGATGGAATGGAAAAAATTGATTCAACAAGAATCAACCAAACAACAAGAAAAGGTAGAAGAAACTCAATGATGAATTTGAGAGTTTTGTGGTGAATTCAGTGAATGGCAAGACCTCATTACATGACATTGATACATGTTAAATATATAGAATGAACTCCATTAACAGAGGAAGAAAACTTGTGATTGAACAAAATTGAAAGGATTTTTAAAATATTTCAGAAAATTGAAAAACTACAAAACCTTACAATACTTTATACAGATTTTTAGACTCTCCAAACTGTTTACTAATTTTAGTTAATACTCTAATTAACCCACAATAGTTTATATAGAGTCTATGACTATCTAACTATTATTACAAGTAGCTTAATCATGTTTAACTTGATGCGCAACCATTGTTGACACAAGCATTTTTGTTTTATCCACATACATTGTACTAGTGTATCACAGTCACTAGTTGTTCCACGAAGCTCATCAAAGTTGAAAAGGTCGACGATTCACCTTTGACAGTGACTTTCTAGATGAAGTTTCCGATTGGATGACTTTCTAGATGAAGTTTCCGATTGGATGTGTTGAATTGAGTGAGGGGTTTCATGGCATGGATGATGGCGTGGACCAGTTGTGAAGTGAAGAATGGTGATGCCTAAAACGGTGACGTTTTGGAAAGGAATGAATCAGCGGTAAGGGAGTCGACGATGCTATCGTCATAAATTGATGAGATTGTGCGGTGGTTGAGAGATCCGACGAGGAAGTGTTGGATTTTTTTTAATCCTTTTTAAATCCCACATGAGGGATTCGAGGTTGAGGTTTTGTTATCGAAAATGGATGATGTAGGTTTCCAACGAGGGCTTTGGTGATATAAGATTTGGAAATGGAGAAAGAGGGTGATGATAATGGAGTGTTTGGATGAGTTAATTGACATAGTGAAAGTGCTTGGGTTTGAAACTTTCTTAGATGTAGTACTAACTTTACAAAGTAGTTCACAATTTAGCTAACAACACTCTTATGTCTCTTTGATTAGTCTGACACGGTATTTTTCTTTTTCTTGACTTGGTTTGTTTCAAGGATTATTATTATTATTATTATTATTATTATTATTATTATTATTATTATTATTATTATTATTATTATTATTATTATTATTATTATTATTATTATTATTATTATTATTATTATTATTATTATGAAAGGATTATTATTTATTAACTGGTTAGTTTTCTTAGGGAATTTGTTGATGAATCTATTCAAAAGTCTAAAATAAAATGGAAAAACTAAACTCATGTTCCTTTAATCAATGAACTATTTAAAAAAAATTGAGGGAGGTGAATAATATAACTTAGAACTATTAATTATATAACCTATTGTTTTCGAAGTTCAAGACATTCTTCTTCTTTTTTCCCTAATGGTGGGACCCCTTCCCGGACCTTGCGTATGCGGAAACTTTAGTGCACGGGTTACCCTTTATTGGTTTAAAAATAATATTCATTTTAAAATATATTATATTTTAAAATAAAAATAATTTTGAGTATTTAATGTCACCTTAATTATTATCTTCTGGATTGTACCTTAAATTAATATTGTCTAGATTACTTTCAAGTCATTATATTTCAATTTACAATTTAGTTATGAAATAGCGACATTTTATAAATTATTTATATTTTTCTTAATTTTGGGTAAAAATATTAGGATGATAGTTTTTTGATTTTCGAGTAGTTTCATTTATTCCTTCTCTTTTTCTATATGACTATAATTAGTAACTACGTGTCTCTTTCAAATTTTTAGTGGTAAATATATTATAATTTATAATTTGTTTAAAAAATTATAGAAGACAATTTTATACACTTTTTAAAAATAAAAAAATAATATATATATATATATATATTTATAACATTTGCAGATCAAATAAACGGTAAAATGTTCTCGTGAGCTTAGCTTAGTCGGTAAAGACAATGCATAATATATGTAGGTTTGGAGTTCGAACTCCAAACACCACCAAAAAAAAACGGTAACATATAAAGAAAATTTGTAAGCGATCAATAAACAATATTTTTAAGTTTGGAGGGGAACTGGTAGAGTATTCTCCCAATCTCCCATCTTGTATTCTCAACTTAAAGTAAATACTATATATTCATAATTTTATTCTCTCTAGTTTATAAAATATTCTCACAAACAAGATGAGAGATTTGTCTCTTTCCAACCTCTTCCCTCTCCTCCTTAAAGTTTTTCCTCTTTTTTTCTCTTAACTCCCCGACAAAGTCCACTTAAAGAGTATACCTTCAACAAATTTCATGGTACAACCACATAATTTATGTTATATCATGCAATTCTCATTTAAGGAATCATATCTTATGACAAAAGGCATACTCTCCTTAAGACGGTTAACATTCTTTGTCTTACAATTTGCATTCCATCATGCAATTCACATTTAATATTTCCATGTTAATTCTACAATAAATTTCTCATACAATTTTCAATTTGACAAAAAACTTATGTATATTTTCTTAGGTGTTGCGTATGATTTGTAACTTAACTACTTATGATTTCTTAAAACTATAGTTTTTCAAAGTTTGTTATAAGTGCTTATCGGAGATGAAAATAAATATACGGTGTACATAAAATGTCTTTATTTTGATGTTTTAAAAAATACAACTTATGATAATTTGCAAAGAGATGTTTCAAAGTAACCTAATCATCAATGAAATTTGCATGTGTTTGTCAAGACACTTAAAAAGCATCATGAACTAAAACCCATTTAGGTTGGCATTGTGGTTTAGCTTTGTTAGGATTCTTAAGATCTAGTTGGTTAATTAGGATTAGTTACAAGTTAGTTAGTGAAGTTGGAAGTTAGTTACACAATTGGTTAGTCCATTAACTCCTATAAATAAGGACTAGTATGTACTCATTTAGTATCTTTTATTAATCTATTCATTTCTATCATGAGTTTCTATGAGTATCTCCCACATGAGTACTCTTATACTTGCAACCTTACTTACATCTATGATCTTCATCCTTATAATTCTACGATTTTCTACAAGCTTGAAAACCTTGGAGTATAGACAAGATTAAGTGTCACTTTCGACGAACTAATTTGACTTTTTAAAAGAAAACTATGAGAGACTTGCGCAACCCTCAAATCAGGTGGCATTTAGGATACCAAAGTTCATCTTTTTGTGTATGATACAAAAATGAGTTTTTTACCATTGATTTATTAGTTAAATATTCAACGGTCAAGATTGAAGAAGGGCAACTTGAGTAGTGGGTTTGATGTTATAGTTTTAATATTTTCAAAAAAAGTCTTTAACAATAATGCAATTGTATTTATTTTAATTAAAAATTTATGTTAATAAAATGTTGCTCTAAAAATTACGAGTAAAATGCATGTGATTTTTATCTTTTGATAATTGAAACTAAAAATATGTGACTGATTTTTTTTACTATGGAATATTTTTGTTATACATTTTTTTTTAAATCTCTTTCAACGTGATGAACACCATTTTTTTTTAAAGATATGATGAACAGTATATATATTTTTTGGTACAATGATGAACAGTATTGTTAACCAGATCTGGATATTCATTCATAATATATTAATAATCAAGATTTCTTGAGTGTCTCTGTCATCAACAAATAGCATCCCAATTTATAAAAATTTCATCAAAAAAATTCAGGATCCCACAATAAAAAAATATTCAAACCAATTTCATCAAAATATCCAAAATTAAATTCAGTTTACCCAGATCTTGATATTTTGAGATTAATTAACTCTAGACAAAATTTCAGATCTAGAGGTAGATGGAAAATATCTTATATTTGTCCAATATAGGGAGGGTTTGCTACTGTTTGGGGAAGAGAGAAGAAAAGTAAGACAAAGTGAAGATTGACCCCACTAAGGTAACGATTTGAAGACCCAGTCGGTGGTGTGGCTGGAAGAAGCTAGTTTCACTATTAGAAAAAGCAAAATTAGCGAGGGAAATTAGTGACGGAAAAAATGAAATTCCTCACAAATTCCTTGGTCGCAAAATTTAATGATGGAATTAGAGAGGGGTTTCACGTTTTCCCTCACTAAATATCCCTCACTAATTTTTGGTTTTTTTAGTAGTGTTTCAAAACCTGTTAATGCCAGTGTTCAACGTTTGGTATCGGAGCTCCGATCTAATATAGGTATTTGAACTAGTTGGTAATGATGTGAGAGATAAGGAGAAGAATTTAAGAATGATGATGTTTTTTTCTTTTCTGAATTTGAGTTGAAGCTTCTTGAGTTCTTGGTATTGTTGGGAACTTGGGATGAACAAAATAGAGAAGATGAAAAATTGAGTAAAGTTGTGGTTTATTTAGAGTTGTAAATTATTGTTAAATTAATTAATAAAATAAAAGAGGATAATCAAGTGGGTGATAACATAATTTACTAAATGTTGGGGTCACTCATAAATGATATAATTAATAACTTATGGGATGTATTTAATATTTTTAACATTACAGGCAAACCTGCTATTGTGGGTAAAAAAAGTTTTTTGTATCATACACAAAAGGATTAACTTTGGTACCTTAAACGTCACCCTAACAACTGATGTCTTTGAACATATTTTAAATAAATTGAAGATGAGAAGTTGTATAATGAGTAGTTGAAATTCTAGGATATGATCCAAAAAACATGACATAATAAGATAGATCTCAAAGACGGTACCTTCCTAATCCACCCTGTAAGTATGACATTCATCATGTAACCATAACCACTTCGTACTACCCTCAAAGGCGACCACAGTTTTCACGTGAACACACATGCAAGTAATAATGCATCAAAATCAAAACAGAAAATTTAGGCTCCACACTTACAAAATAATTCACATTTCCCTATTTTCAAGGATAGTCCCTGTGAGCTTATCTCATTTGATAAGGGATGATGCATTATGTATATAGGGGCTGGGGTTCGAACCACAGACATCCTACTATTTTACCTTTAAGGTGAATTTCTCCAATCGCTAGGTTGTTTGACGAAAAAAAAAAATACAATTGTGCATAAACTAAGCTTATGTTTGGTTGGTTTTATAACAAACAACACTTCAGCAATTTCTCAAAACTAATAGGTAATGGTATTATTGAAAAGTCAATAATTATTTTTTTAGAGAAGTCGATAAGTAATGATAAGTCAATAATTTTTTTAAACCATTTATTATTTCATTCTATTATTTTTCTCTACAATAAATATGCAATGGTATTATTGACAAGTCGATAATTAATGTTGAATTGAAACTTGAAAAATGACAAGTAACTAAAGTAAGTATTGTGAAAGGATAGAGTATCTAACATTGTTGCATGAGGAATGCTAGCAACATACATTTTTCAACACACTCCCTTTGATTGGTTAAAATGTACATGGAAGCTACCAAATCATGTAGGTCCCATATACATTTGGTGGATCCCGTGTAAATATTAACCAATCAAAGAGAGTGTGTTGATAAATGTGTGTTGCTAGCATTTCTCTTGTTGTATTATTAAGACAAATTAATTTGTCCTTGAGAGAAAAAGACAAGTGTTTTTTGGGTTGTCCTTATTTGTATTCAATAACATCATTAAAAATAGACAATTAATCTTGACAGAAAAAACACAGTATAAAATTTTATTTGAAACTTTTAAAATTATTTTTTATTTAAAATAAATAAAAAAATCAATACCTTTTCTCTTTCTCTTGTTTTCCTTCCTCCATCTTCCCCTCTCCAACACCACCACCATTAAAACACAACCTTAAAAAGTTCCCTAATCACCTAATAATTACCCAATCTAAACACACATTAACCTCATTTTAATCCCTAATTAATCCATAATCACAATGAAACCATCATTAACACAATAACATAATCATTTTCCACATTCACTCAAAATGCCAACGGTAGCGGTAAAACTCTACAGCGTATTCTTCAAATTCCTCTTAAAACACCGACTCCAAACCCGAATCCAATCCCCACCCGACCCACTCAATCAATTCGGTATCACTACTCGACCCGACGAATCTCTTTCGTCGCCTAATCCGTCTTTTACAGACGGTGTTGCGACGAAAGACATTCACATTGATTCTTTCACGTCTCTTTCCGTTAGAATCTTTCTTCCGGATACCGCTTTAAGGAATCCGGAAAAGAAGAAGGGATCTGGAAAGAGACGGGAGAAGATTTTGTCTTTGTCGTCGTTGTCGCAGCCGCCGCAGAGGAGAAATAGTTATGATCCTTTTTCACCGGATTTTCCTGTGAAGGAGGATGTTAGAAGGAAGAGTGTCTCCGGTGATTCGGATAAGTTGAATTCAGGTATAATTTATTTATAATGTTGAAGATTGTATAATAAACTATGAAGCACGGATACGGACACTGACACGCCTAATCTGAGGAGTGCTCGTGCTTCTTAGATAAGGAATGTTAATTTTATTATAGAAAGAGTTTAATTACTATTAGAGTGTAAAAATTATTAAATTATCTTAGAGATATATTCAATGATGTGTGATCACGTCAATCAATGAATATGATTACTCATGTGAATTTAATTAGTACATAGTGTTAGTGTACAATTATTTGTTGTAGATATGCATTCAAGTATGTATTGTCACGTTAGTTAATCAACGTGAAAGCATATACATGAGTTGTCATATTTATTAACTGACGTGACAACACATCATTGGATGCATATCTACAAATAATTGTACGCTTGCGGAGTATACTAATAAAACTCATTGTCACGTCGATTAATATAATTGAATATGCATATTCATTAATTGACGTGACGATACATTTTTGGATGCTTATTGAAGAAGCATTGGGTTTGTTATCGGCTCTTCACTTGGTTCATGAATTGAGGTTAGGACCAATAGATTTTGAACTTGACACAAAGAAGATAGCCGGCAGCTTTGCCTCTAATAAGCAAGATTATACGGAATATGGTGCTATTATTAATGAATGTAAATCTGTATTTAGTCGGTATTATGAAAACTCTAGTGTTGAGTTTGTGCGGAGACAAGCAAATGAGGTTGCCCATAAGTTAGCAAAGGCGGCCATATTGTCAGCTAGTTTTGAGCTCCTAGGTGAGCCACTTGATTGCATTGAACACACATTGATTAATGAAATGATATAAGATCTCTTCTTTCAAAAAAAAAATATACATTATTGGATGCGTGTTCAATAACCTTATACCGTCAATGAAGAGTGACGAAACTTTTTTCATATTCATTAGTTGACGTGAGAACAGATCATTGAATTTATGTGTACAATTGTATGCTCATAGTGTATATAATTAAATTGTTATAGACTTTACATGGAATAGTGTTAGCGGTGATTTAGAGAATTTGAATTGTTTGGATAATTTGAATACAGGTGGTGGATATGGAGGATATTTACCATCAATGGTGGAGGATGATCGAAGGAAGAAGAAGTTGCCGGTGATGGTGCAGTTTCATGGAGGTGGATGGGTGAGTGGGAGTAATGAAACGGTGGCGAATGATTTTTTTTGTAGGAGGATAGCGAAATTGTGTGATGTGGTGGTGGTGGCGGTTGGATACAGGCTTGCACCAGAGAGTAGGTATCCAGCAGCGTTTGAGGATGGGTTTAAGGTTTTAAGTTGGTTAGCGAAACAAGCGAATTTGGCGGAGTGTAGCAAGTCAAATTTGGGGGTTAAGAAAATGGGAGGGGATGGTGGGAAGAGACATATTGTTGATTCTTTTGGTGCTTCTTCTTTGGTTGAACCTTGGTTGGCTGCTCATGGGAATCTATCAAGGTTGTTACACCTTCCACATTGTTGTCTTTTTTGTTGTTGATCAATGCCTTTGTGAATTAATTATGTTGTGTTTAATTTAGGGCTTGTTTGGATTGAAGTTATTTGAGCTAATCTGCTGGCTTAAGCACTTGTGAGACTATTTAGAAGAGCTTATGAAAACAACTTATGACATGTTCTTAAGTTGTTTTCAGCTTATTTCCATAAGCTCTGTAGGATAGCTTTTGAAAACAACGTAGCCGATACGAAATTAGTCTGACATTATTTTATCTTTTGTTGTAGAAAACTATAAATAGTTTATAAGTGTCTATGTTATAAGAGCTTAATTAAGTTGTTTATCTAAACAGGGCTTTATACCTTTATCTTGATTTTTTAGATTGATCTGTTTGTATATATAACTAGTTCAATTGGTAACTGAGGGACACTCAAGGAGTTCTAAGTTCTAATTTGGAGGTTTGGGGTTCAAATTCGGAAAACTAATGTAACTACCAATTTACTAATAACTGACATTTTGCGTATATATAGTTGGTAATCGGGATTGCTTTGAATATGATACGATCAACCTAGTTGTGACTGAACTGAATGCTTTGGTTTGTTTTTGTTGTTTTGCTTTGACATTTGGCTTTCATTGTGTGAATAAATATATAATAGAGATTAGAATATGTAGAGTAAGATGAGAAATTGGTCCCAGGATCTAGAGTTAGGGAGGGAGTATCGGGCTGTGCAGTTTAGTAGGGGTTTTTGAACGGCAACCGGTTTGAATTGGGATATTAAAGTTGGTATCAATTGCAATGATGTAGGGAATGACTTAGTTTGGCCTGATAAACAACTAGGGTTCTGTGTAGAGACTTATTCTTGAACATTGTTTTACATACGGAGTTCTAAGTTTGAATTAGGAGATCCAAATCTTGAATACTAACATAACTACTAACTTACCATTAACCAATATTTTGCCTTTCAAATTGATACCCTATCTGTGATACACTGCTGTCAATCGCAGAAAATATTGATTTGTTCAAATTTTGCTACGCTACTGGGCTATAGGGTGGCTATAGCCTCTATTTGACGACACTTTGTATTAAATAGCGTATGAAGAAACAATATTGGTTTGTTAAAATTCTGCTAGGTTATAGCGCCACTATTTGATGACACTGTTGTGGTATGATCAACCTAGTTGTGACTGAACCAAATGCTTTTGTTGTTGTTGTTGTTGACTTGTTATTACTATCATTATGTGGCTTTCATTGTGTGATTTGAATGTATTTAGAGATTTGAGTATGTAGAGTAAGATGAGAAATTGGTCATGGGATCACGAGTTAGGGAGAGTGTAACGGGCACTGCAGTGCAGTACTAGGGTTTTTGAGTTTAATTACAACACAAGTTTGAATTAGGATTTTCAAGCTGATATCAATTGCAATTAACTAGTAGTGGCTTAGTTTGGTCTGTTAAATTACTGGGATTCTGTTTGGAGATTTATTCTTGAACACTGTTTTTCATATTTGATTGGTCACATTTTGAGGAAGTTACTTTTTTGGAGCAAACAAATCTACAAAAAAAAAAAAACTTTTTGCTGCTTAACTAGTTTCTCCTAGAGGGTTCTCAAGTTAAATCACAACTCGTTGCACCTTCATGTATCTGAAAAACTGATCAGGTTGCGTCAGATATTTGGTATAGGATTTTCAGTTTTTGAAGAGACAAGTGAGAGAATTATCTTATGCATGATGAAATCACTAGTTATTATGTAGAGAAGTATGGTGTTCTAATTGATTTGGATCTCAAAATTAATCATGGTTTGTTGCCTTTGTCCCTTCCTGCACTATTGGATATGGAAATTAGATTGTGTTGAAGATAAGAAAAAGGACTTGTGGACCTAAGGGGCTTAAACAATAGTTTATGTGAACCTTTTTTCCTTGGACTTGGTCATTATTGCCTGTCTTCCGATTATAGTTCATTTTTAAATGATTCATTTCCTTTTATATTCCAGCTGTGTATTGTTTTTTCCCCTCTATGTATACTAGTAGCATCCCAATCATCCTTTTGGAACTTTTGTTAGTTTTCGAATTTTATGGGTAAAAGACTTATTTGATTAGTATAGGAACAACCATTCGAAAAGTACATGAATGTTTATAATTCCTAGACAATGCTTGTTTAATTCAATTTATGGATAAGGGCTGGTTTTTATAACACTACGCCTCTTCAAAACAGGTCTCGTTTGATTGCCCTACATTGATAGTTTGACTTGAAGGCTGACACTTCTTTAGATAAGCTTTTGGATTGTTTGTTCATTTATTTTTTTCAAGTCATAATTTCTATTCGAAGATAGTGTTGCATGTTGATGGAGTTAGGCACTGTACTCTTTCGCGGCTTAACGTTTTTTTTTATATTGAATCAGGTGTGTTCTTCTTGGTGTGAGTTGTGGCGCAAATATTGCAAACTATGTAGCTCGAAAAGCTGTAGAAACAGGAAAACTTCTAGACCCTGTCAAGGTGGTGGCACAGATCCTGATGTATCCGTTTTTTGTCGGAAGTGTGCCCACGCATTCTGAAATAAAGTTAGCAAACTCTTATTTTTATGACAAGGCTATGTGTATGCTGGCATGGAAACTATTCCTACCCGAGGACCAATTTAGCCTAGACCATCCAGCTGCCAATCCCCTAGTCCCAGGCCACGGTCCACCTTTAAAGCGTATGCCTCCAACATTAACAGTGGTAGCGGAACATGACTGGATGAGAGACCGTGCCATAGCTTACTCAGAAGAGCTTAGAAAGGTAAATGTTGATGCACCTGTTCTTGAGTATAAAGATGCAGTCCATGAATTTGCAACACTTGACGTACTTCTCAGAAGTACTCAAGCACAGGTTTGTGCTGAGGACATCGCCATCTGGGTCAAAAAGTATATTTCACTTCGAGGTCATGAATTCTCATATTGAATATGATAAACCATATTATTGCAATGATCAGTGAGAAAATTGTTTCCCCATTGTTGAGATTAGCTTCAGGTTGCTCTTCTTCCTCCGACACACCAGATTATAACGATGATCTACAAGGAAAACTTTTCTCTTCAGGTTGCTCTTCCGCTGCCAATTAACTTGTGAATATGTGATATATTACTTGATTGTTTTGATACTAGAAAAGACCCTCTGCCGGCAATTGACCGGTTCAATTCAAGATACAGTTATTTAAAAGTGGTATTAGTCGAACCTGTAAGATGGATGCACCTCATCAGCACCACATTTGGTAACCCCTGTTCCATTTTTTCCTGTGTATTATGTAATATTTCTCATGAAAAATACATAATATCTTGTTCATTATTCTTTTATTCCATTGTTACAATATGTGCCATAGACGAGTTCTTTGTTTCTCATTGTTACAATATGTGCCATAGACGAGTTCTTTGTTTCTCATTGTTACAATATGTGCCATAGACGAGTTCTTTGTTTCTCGATAAGATTCAGATTTAGATTAAAAAATAAGAATTGGTCATAAGATACCATTTAGTGACTATCTAGGATTATATGAAGTTTCTTTATTTATATTTAACCAAAGTTAAGGCCAATGTTTTGCATAGTTTGCTTTGTTGGGAACAATGTTTGTCTCCATTACAAACAAATGTTTCATCATTATCTTATTTTTCATTGTTGTGTCTTATGTACATCCACTATATAAATGCAATGTTCTTCACATAATTGTTCACACACTGATTCCCTCCCCTTTGATTTATAGGGGAGGGGGAACCATGTAGAGGTTTGTATATAGATAGAGAACCTCTCATGAAGCATAGATATTTGAGATTAATAAAACAATCTTCATAAACCAAGTCAATTCAATATAGCTTGTTGGTCTCAATATTGGAAGCACTTTGAGGGAATGAGAGCCACTTGGACGCAGTTTGCATTGTCAGATAGAGTGATAAGTGATAAATGGATTTGGATTCTCTACTTTTACACAATCATGCAACCAACCATCAATCTAGACCCTTGGATTAAGATTGAAATTCGTCTATTCTGACTTTGTATTTTGAATATGATTTATTGATGTTGGAATGTATACTCCGATGTTTAATCAGATATTCTAGATCACGCGACTGCGTCCAATGAGTAATTTCATGACTGGCATGAAATTTGCATTGGTGGCGTCTCTGTTGACTTTTCAGGAACCATGAGTTTGTAGACTACTATGGTTGTGGAAAGTTATTATGTTACTTTCAAAGTAGTCCAAATTTGATTATGTCACATAATCAAATTTGGACTATGTATTTTGTTTTCCTACGATAGAGGCAATGAAGTATGATGTGTGATATCTTAACTGAATATATGAAACTAATTTACCTAACCCGGACGAATTTTTTGGTAAATATCACTGTATTAGTTTATGTTCAATTGCAAAAACTGATAAATTCGTTATTAAGATAGCCTAAATATTACACAACATGAAATTTGACATGATCAATAAATATGTCATGTCATAGTTTCTAACGACATAAGTTTTTTTTTTTTTTAAGAATTCTAATGACATAAGTTAACAAGTAATTTATTTTTATTATAAATATTTCATTTGTGTTGTGCAATTTTTAAAAAAATTATTAATCATGTTGATTTCAAAGATAAAAATAGTTTCATTTACAAAAATACTCTTATTAAATATAATTAGTGGTGTAGTTAGAGGCAGAGCATCCAATGGAGCTCCATATTTATCATTTGGATGCTTAAATTAGTTTTGCATGTAAACATCACTCTTTTTTTCCACAAAAAATATCACTAATTTTTATAATTTTTTAATGTTTCTACTTAATAAACATTCAATTTCTCATACTCAACGGTTCAAACGAAAATTACAAATTGAGTTCACAAATAATTTCAACAAAATTAAATAGCTCTTGCATAAAATAGAGTGCATTTTCAAAGCCACAATTCTCTATAGGCATTTAAATTCTTTACTCTATAATAAGAGTGTCTATTCAACGTGATGTTAAATATATGAAACATCTACCATTGTAGATACTCTTTGGTGGATTGAAATACAATAATTTAATTCATATTACTGGAAATACATAATTAACGTTTAAAATTATTCCAAATTGACAACTAATTTGAGACATGAAAATTGCAAATGAGACCCTTATATATGTTAGTAATTAGTAAAAATAATAAACTATTCAACTGAAACTTATAATATCATCTCATCAACAAAAAAAAAACTTATAATATCAAGAATCAATTGCCTATTCACTCAAAAATTTAGCACATGTTTTCATAATTTTCTATTTTGATTTTGATGCATTATACATCATTTGCATGTGTGAACTGTTGTGGCCTTTTGAGGGTGGGAGGAAGTGGTTATGGTTACATGAAAGTTAAATTTACAGGGTGGATTGTGCAATGCACAAATATTTGATATATGTATTATTCTTCTGATAATGGTGATATATAGTTAAGTCACAGTTTATTAATTTACCGTGATTTTGTAAAATTAGAGTGGTTCATCGTATTAGTGTGTGTACTCCAATAATATTCAGTAGCTTCTGAATTCTCACGGTCAAATGGCTTTGAACACACATTGGCGGTGAACTAACGCTATCCCATACAGGTGCTAACGCAAAGACTTGAAAGTTACTCAATAGACACCTCTTTTTTCCTCTCGATTGAATTGTAACTCTCAATCGTATGTTTTTTGTGTAAATTCTGATGGGGTCGTGACTCTTGATCGGCTTTTTCAGCCAAGTGAGCAATCCTGAGATGCCTATTGAGCAAACAACCAAAGATTTAGACAACAGTTACAATTGTCTTTGACATTGACGAGAAGACAACCATTTTTAAACCGAAACTCAAGGCACAAACATTTATACCTGCAGGGAGTTAAAAGGAAAGAAAAAAAAAGGGAAAAGGGTAAAAAGAAGAAAGAAGATTCCATGAATTCTTTGTCACAGAACAAATGTGCTAAATAAATTGCCTTCAGAATATATATAAAACAACCACAATTCATTACAAGATAACACCTAATTATCAACTTTCCTTAAACAACCAACTCAACTACATAAGAAAACCAAAATTAACACTACAAATTGGAAACAGAAATGGAACATGTTTCCATTAAAGTGAAGTATGAAAGCGAATTAAACGTGTAACTCAAGCCATTTTGTGATTCTTGGTAGCATCAATCTCTATGAAACACTGACACTGACATGTTGACACCGGTAATAATTTGAGAAAATAGAATAATTGAATGTAAGCACATGTGTCGGTGTCGTGTCAGTGCTACATAGATCAAACTTCAAAGGCCGGCTACAAAAAGCAAATTCAAAAATAAACAGTGGCTTGAGACATCCATTTAAGTCTCGTGCAATTCAATATATACATGCTTGTAAAACAAAGTTGGAGCTATTTTGTACCCTAAATTTGGCCTGGAGAGTTTTTCATCTGGTCAAGAGAACCAACAAAAAACAGCATATTATCACCATTAGAACAGCTCTCATGCTTTTCCACCCTGCAATGCCGAAAAATTCAAGGATCAATCCAATTGAGGCCTACTTGCCGCCTTGCCAGAAGTTGCATGAGTTCTTGGAGAAACCAAAACCGGTTCATTGATTGCAACTTTCATGCCTCCCATTTCTTCCAAGCGTTTCCACCTGGCTTCGTGTTTTGACTTCATATCATTCACTTGCGCTTCATCTTCTCTGAATTTGGTCATGCACTCCTCGTAGAATGCAGGATCAGTGTCCGAGAAGATCTTGCTGACATTTATTGTCAAGCTTCGGACAGCTTGGTTCCAGTGGCTCCGTGCATTTTGCTCCAAAGCAGGCAAGACTATAGGAAGTATAATTTTGTAGTTCTGTTTGATCAAGTTCTCAATATGATCATTATTCCATAAGAACAAAGCTCTCTCCGCTACCTGCAAATTCAGACGCAATTAAATCATTTGATAAATTAAAAGAATAAAGTTATGGTAAAAGTATCCACCATACAGAATAATGCATCATAGCTTTCAAAAAAAATAAATGAAAGCTTTTTTTTTCCTAAATTTTCAAGGAAGACATGTTTTCATATTCTAAATGGTTTCATTTATTTTCAATGAAGACGTGTATAGAAAGTAATGAAAACAAAAAACAAATATTGTTTTCTGTACCGGGATGGACTATGGGATGATAAAAAGGCCATCATGTGACGTTCAAGTCAGATTCACGATGAGTACATGAAAAAAAGGCTTTGAGGCCCAAAAGCCAAGTCATGCCCTTAATCGCAGATAAGTCCCACCAGGCTCAAACTCAACCCTAGTCTCTACAAGAAGACCTTGAAGGCAACTGACCTCTGAGGATAATTATCTTATCACGGCTGGGGTTCCCCTTATCACGTAAACACTCAACACTAACCAAACTAGATAAGAAGATACTATTATTAACAAAATGTAAGATAAAGGGGAATTTGAACCCAATGTTGATACATCATCAAAACCAATCAGATTAGGCAACATAAGGACATCCCTAGGATCACAGAACAACTATAAATAGGGGGTAACCTTACACCCCTCATCCACGTATATTCACTCTTAAACCTTGCTTTGGCATCAAACTATCTTTATAAAAACATCCTCTATTTGTACATTCCCAGCGGAAGTTAAGGATTCAACAAGTTAGGAAGGATTCATTACCATGGTAGTCAAATCTGGATACGTATCGTGTATCGTTCAACCACTTTTTTGAATCGTGTATCGTAAGATACATGAACAAAAAACATATGACTTGAAATATCATATATAAACTCCAAAATACTTCAAATATCATATATCAACTTCAAGATACTTCTACTTCAAAACTCAAGTCATAAACAAAATAAATAACATATAACATCCTTAATTCAATCAAAATCAGAGCGTGTCTGTGTTGGAAGCTGTAACGAAAAAGAATATGATCGAAAGCGAATAGGATCAAATGTGGGACTCTAGTGTAGAGTGAGGACTGTCTAGTGTCCACTTATAAACAAATTTTCAGACTATATCTAATCAAATGTGGGACTCTTATGAAAACTCCAATTTTTTGTCACAATTTTTTCTTATAAATCCTTCAAATATTTTAAACTGATATGGCAGAAGCACAAAACCAAAGGAAATGATCTCAGGTGCATATTTTTAATTCGAACAATAACAAAATAGAAAAGTTGTCATTTCCTGAACATGATTTCTCCAATGTATATTATTTTCCCGATGCAACACGTAACACACCTTCCTTTTCAATTCAGGAATCTTAAGTGACTAATTCTGCGCTGCTAGTTATTCGATGAAAAGTTGAGAAATACACATGAAGTTTGCGAGTAGAAAGCAAAAGCTAAGGAAATGCAACTTCAGGAGGATAGTTTTACAAGATGACATCGCAAAATGCATGAGTAAATAGCAGGAAGCTCCAGTAGCAAGATATGCCCTAAGCACAGTGATTACATTTCTACTAAATGTATAAAAGAGAGATATGATTATAAAGTTAATATCACAGCTATGAGTTGTTCACCTGAGTGAGATTTTGAAAGTAACCACACCCTTATTTTATTCTACAATCTACATTAATCCTATTGTATAATTTTACAAAACTATACATTATTTTCAAATAACTAATATAGCTTTTATGAATTTGATGATCCACTGAAGACACATACAGTCAATGATCCAAGTGGAACAATTCTGGCAATCATATCCTCAAAATAAATGCCTGCCTAAACTTTGAGGAATGTTGAATACATTGACAGAAGCTTACATTAAAGAAAGCAAAAGGTAGAGAAGACTCTCTTTCTCGTTGAGTTGATATTATCAAATAGATAGAGGCTATAGCGGCACTATAGCGTAAAGAAATTTGAATAAATCACTACTGTTCCGAGATAGCTATTCAGTACAAAGTGATGTCAAATAGCGGCTATAGTTGCTCTATAGCACTGTCGCATAGTGGAATTTGAACAACCCCCTATTTTTCACAATCTGTAATTAACAAATGACAACACCCCCATGTGGAGAAAGAGAATCCTATAGCAATTTATCCGAATGGCCACAAATATGGCATCATTCGTATAATAAACCGTCAAAGCAATGACAGATCACAAACGCCAAAACCAATGTTCATGCACTCTGAAAATCTACCAGAAACGTATAAAGAGAGTCCTAAAGAAGACCACAAAAATTGGAAACAGCGTAACAAAAGAATATCATGCTCAACGATATCTTCCATCAATTTTCAAACATAAATTTCATAGAAATTAAAATCAAAGGTCATGTTATGAATAGAGTGAGAGGATGCATAAACACACACTTAAGGAAACTATATAAATGTCTTTCGCAAATTGATCATTTTATGACATTATGATTTAGCCTGTTATCCAATGAGGCCTATGTCTCATATCTTATGAGACAACAAGAAAGGTATTAATTGAATATGGATAATGATTTCTGTATCGAATGTCTACCACCCTAAGGAAAAATAAGGCACCAGTGTTGTCAAATAGAGGATATAGAAACGCTGTAGTGATACACAGATTTTAATAGACCACTATTTTACGGTGATACACAATTTATTACTTAGTGTTGTCGAATAGCGGCTATGGAAACACTATAGCAATGTAGCATAGCGGAATTTGAACAAACCTCTATTTTCTGCGACCCGCGATTGACAACAATGTCAGGCACAAAATACAAACTTCCTATTTTTTTTTTTATGAGGGGTTGAGAAAGTAACAGAAAAAATATAGAATGTGCAAGTTGATGAAAACTACTAGATTTACCAAACCTGAAAATGTGAACTGCTCAAGCAACGTCTTATTTGGCGAAATAAGAGCACCATACATTTCTGAAACTCTGCAGGTTGAGTTGCTTCCAAGACTTCTTCCAGCTCCCCTAAGAACATACCCTCCTTAGTGCTATTTGTTATCGGCCAGTATTTCAATAATCCGCGTATAATCGTATCAGCAAGCTTGCAGTCTTTTTCCACAAACTGTGTGATGCAGTAAGACAACTGCTGGTGATACATCGGTATGCATTTCGGTTTATGAAGAGGAATAAGAGCTCGCACGAGAAACAGCTTGTGCTCTTCTTTCAGTGGCAAAGCAAATCCATTGATTATACTTCCCAAAATTTCTAGAAGTTCTGCAATACCATTGTGTTTCTCAGTTTCAAAAATGAATCGGTAGAATATATTGTTGATGGCTTTTCTGATGAACGGTCGGTGCACCATAAATTTCCCGTATATTCGATGAAGAACCGTCTTCAAGTAATCACGCTCTCTAGGATCCTCTGAATCAAAAAGGTCTAACAATCTGAGAACAAATGAATGATCAACATATCTCTTCGCTAACTTTGCATCGGTCTCGGGTGATGTGACAAACCTAAGAAGAAGTTCATACACAATTTGCAAGTAAGGCCATGCAGGGTCCATTGAAGGCTCTTCTTCATCCATATCAAAGGCTTCGAGAATCTTGTTCTCGCGAGGTGGAGTAGTCAATGTCCGGAACAAATTTATCGACACGGTTTTCACGATTTCTTGCATCATAACATCAGTAAACTTGCCATTAGCCGAAGAAACATAATCCACAAGCTCTACAAGGGTTTGCCGCTTAATCTCCTTTTCTTTAATGTTCTTCGAAGGGTCAGTATAGTCAAATAAAACACAGCACATTTGCAACTTTCTTATAAACAAATTTGGTTTCTCCGAATTCGGAACGTCACGAAAACTCGGCAAAGCTTCATAAGAAGCTGACAAACTACCGTTCAGATTCAATTTTGAATTCATTGCTTGTACAAGCATGTCACCTCCAATACTCGAATTAGAATCAACACCTGAAATTGATGAAGCAGTTGAATTTCCATAACTGCTGCTTCTTACACTGTTTGAAGCAGTCGAAGAAGAAGTTGATGTTCCTCCTCCTCCTCCTTCATTATTTTCCGCCGATTTCGATCCCTTCTTAGGTATCCTATTTAATATCTGCTTGAGCATAACTCAAATTTCTTCAACAAAAAATTTCACCAATCACTTTAAAACACACTCCTTAGTCCTTATTGATGCTACTTCATATCAGGAAAAGCAACAACCTCAATCTGCAAGACAACCGAACAAATGCACAAACTGAACCCCTTATACAGAAACAAATTAAAACAATAACATCTTTTCAAAATCACTTCTATCATAAGACTCTATGAAGCACGGACACAAACACCAATACCGAACACGACATGGTCACTGACACGCCGACAAAAATACAACTTTGAGACTGACATAATTCAAGGTAATCACAAGTGTCAGTGCCATGTCGGACATTGACATGTGTCAAACATGGGACACGCATTTGATCAGAAGTGTTGGTGCTACATAGATAAGACTATATTATTTTTACTTAATTTTAACAACATAACATTCTAATTGAGAGAAACCACATGATTCAGTGAAAAACTCCTTAACAACATTCATGGTACTTTTTTTATGACAAATCTGAAACACAAGTTCAAAAAACACAAATTCAGCACAATCCTAAACACTCTTTTTTCACCAAACACTTAACAAAATAAACAATAAAACAAACAAAAACAGCAATATAACAAACATTCTTAAACAAAACAAACAATAAATTCACACTTAACAGAGAAACAAAAAAAATTAAAAATTAAATTAAATAAAAAATTAGAAAAAATATTGAAAACTACCATTATTGATTAATACCAATTAACAACTAACAAATTTCAAAAATTGAGTGAAACTATAGAGACCCAGAAACTTTGACTTGTATATTTCACTAGAGTGAGCAAAAGGGTCAAAGAAAGTTACCTTCTTTTCCTTTTTCATATTGCTTCTTGATTACGATTTTTCACAAAAAATAAAAAATAAAAATTATGGATCAGAAAGAAAGAAAAAAAAAACAGGATCTGAGTCTGATCCAGAAAAACACCAAGGTTAAAATTGAACCTTAAAAAGTGTTGAGGGACAACGAAATACGATGATGGAATGGAACAACCTTAAAAAAATCGAATTTTTCTGAAGAAAAAATAAATGGTTGCAGAGAAAAAGCGAAAGGGAAAAGATTGAATTTTTATATAAATATTTTGAGTTGGAAAGAAAAAAGAATTTTAGAGAATGAAGGAAGAAGGTCTTTGAGAGAGAGAAAATAAAGTGAGGTGGAAAAAGCATTCTCTCTCTTTTTTATTTTTTAAATATGTTTTTTTATTTTTGAATATTCAGATTTTTGTTTTTAATTTTTTTTCAAAATATGGTCCCTAAAAAAAATAAAAAATATGGATGAATGTTCATATTTTTTATCTACAAAAATGACACTTTTTAGTTTTTGTAATTATATGTTATAAAAAGTGTGATGTTCATTGTAGAGATTAAAAACAAAATTTTGAATATTTATAATGATTAAAAAAATATTTAATCTTTTTTTATATATAATTTGTAGTTTTTGGATTGCATAAAAAAAAAATTATGGTTTGCAAAAAAGTGTAAAGATTGCATAATTCATCCATGTTTTAATTTTTGGGTGAAGTTGAAGTTGTTATTTTGGTTTTGCTTCGAAAAAAAACATGAAAAAAAAAAGTTAAATGAATTATGATGTAGAGGTCCATAAAATTTAAAACAGACTTTATTTACATATCATCTATTAAAAGATTGTCATGCTGACGTTAAAATTTAAACTTTTATTCTTATGAGATATGAGTCAACTTTTTATCAATTGAATCAACATTCGTTAGCTTGAATGAAAATTTTATGATTAAAATGTGTTTTAGGAACAAAGAATAAGAAATTAAAAGTGTTTATGTTAAGATTCTCATATCACTTTTCTCTTTATTACTTTATTTTTGAAATAAAACTATCATTAAAGTAAAAGTGTTGGTTATTTTAGGCTATAATTCGTTAAAAATGTTTTTTGCTTGTTTGAGTAATAAAGGTGTATGTGAGTTGAGTTTTGGGGATTATGCAGAATTTTAAACTTGTATCATTGTGAAATGTGTCTTGTATACTAACGGCTTCATTCAACTTTGAATTTTGCTAGTTTAAGGATTTACCACATTTCGGTCAAAAGAGAAAATGGTTTTAGCACATTGATTAAAAAATATGAATCTAGACTAACTATCCGTAGTTGCTGTTTTTGTAATATCAATTATTTTACAATTTTTCATAACCCTTTTATTAATCTCCATTATACATTATTAATCGAACGGATCTAAAATGTAAATTTTTGTTTATAATTGTGATTGGAGGATGTATTTACTAGTGAAAATAAAGTACAATTAATCTATAATCCTACTCCCACTTGGGTTGGGATGACGGTATTGGCTTGAGATCTGAGAGTGTGCTCCTCCTCAAAGTCTCAGGTTTGATTCTCTCCGATGTCAATTTGGGTGAGATAATTTAGCTTCTTAAAAAAAAATACAAGCAATTTGAGGGAGTATATGGGTATATCAGAAAAAAAGTCAAATTTGCTTATATTTAAAAATTGAGGGAGTATATGAGTATACCAGAAAAAAGTTATTTAATTATATATTTTTATGTTCTAAAAATCTAAAATTTTGTACTAATAACATAGAATGTCAAAGTTCAAGCATGGAAGGAGTAATATGTTTTAGATGAAGATTATTATGAACCATCTTCATAGGATGGTACAACACTAATTTTAACTCTTGAATTCATTCCATCATCATCATCATAGTAATTTTAATTTATGAGGCTAAATTATCCAATCTTAATAATTTCAATAGCCAAAACCAAAATCATGATTTTTTTTCCAAATGCATCAATTATCGATCTGGCAACAGGAATTAGTGGCCAGCTCTTTTGTGGTCCCACCTTTGTGGCTATGAAGATCTAAATATGACTTTCATAATATCTTCAAGAGAAGTGATTGGCTTAAGAATAGTTTTGGATAATAATTCATATTTAATGGTAATGACAAGTAGGAGTATTCTAAAACTAATGAAAACTCCATTGACATAAGAAGGGGAATGTCATTTTCACAGTTTCCATCTTATTAGTAAATTATTTACTCATACATATAACTTTTATATAGAGATGTCAATATCAATCAGTAACTCGTTAGTTATTGGTTAAAAACTTGAGTGAATAACTAAAGGTAAAGATCCCAAAAAAAGAAAAACTAAAGATATAAAGGATTTTTTATGTCCTGAATTCAAATTCAGATTAAAAATACAGCAATGTTAAATCTCTAGAATGAGAGTCTGTCACCTATTATGGTTCTATCCAACTCAAATATTAGTATTTGCAGTTCCGTGCAGAGATACTCAAAAAAGCTTAAGTTATTAAGTATTAAGGCCCCGTTTGGATTAACTTATTTTGAACTTATATGGACTTATCTACTCGCATAAGCCTTTTTAAAGGTGTTTGGATAAATAAACAAAAATAGCTTATCATAGTGTCATAAGCTGCTTATGCCATTTTTTAATAAGCCTAAATTTTCAGCTTAACCTAAAGCTTAACACGGAGCTTATGAATTTTTGTGACCTGCTTCGATTCTTTGGATCCACTTTTTACAAACATATATTTTAATTATTATGTTGGTTATCTTTGACGGTGCATGAGTAACAAAATTGCTATCTTATTAAATTAACACACAAGATTTTTATTATTTTTTTAGTTACGTAACAAAATGAAACTGATTAAAAAAAAACAAACTTAACTTGTCTTTTTTTCGTTAACAAACTGGACACTAATATCTCAATATATATATGCTAAACTCATTCAAGTTTACGATCATAATTTTTTTTTGTTAAATTAAAATATTTAAAATTTCTATAATTGCTTATGTAATGTCACATCCAAACACTTCAATTTATGTAAGTACTTTTTAATGTACATATCCAAACATAAAAAGCTTATCAAATATAAGAGCTTATGATGTAAGCTCTAATGTTATAAGCCCTAATGCTATAAGCATTTATATAAGTTGTTTATTCAAACGGGGCCTAACTATATAAACCTTTTCTCACTACAATCAGCTTATATAAATCAAATATCATGATGTCTTATTAATAGTTGTTGATAGGTCCTTCGAGGAAAACTACATTATATTTCATATAAGTGTCATACATTAATTAATAACTCTCAACCCATACCAACAAATTGTAAGGATCAATAATAAACTAAGATAATGCTACATTATATTTCAATTACTTCATGTAACAGTAAACAGTAGCTTAGAAACAGTAAAATTCCTTGTTCATCTCTCTTTATCCTGCCATATCAACCAAAAAAGACAATCTAATATCTCAATTATTGGCTTTGCTATATGATTATTATAGACAAGCAAATAATGGAATCATAAATCAAAGAATTATATTCCACTAATCAGTCAATGTGCACAAAGCACTGGAAATCACCAAACCATATTCAGAAAAGGAACAATGTATATCATCACTGCACAGTACAAGAAAACAAAGTGAGTTTTCATTTCTAATATACATGCCAAGATACAAGAGTGTCGTGTCATACAACGTGAAGGGGAGTGAAAATCCCAGTAAAAGAATCGCAATCCACTGCATTAATCACGCCATTTCCTCGATTAAGTCTTTCGGAGGTTGCCATTAAATTCTCAATGGTCTATCAATGCCGTGTCAGTTTCGGAGAGAGGGGCTGCAACAACAAAATTTCAGACTCGTCAATTAACAAACATCTAAGAAAACATTAACAGTTGCTAAAAATTATGCAGGAAGTACAACTACATGTTTTTAAGGGCTCTACTCACTCCCAATAGCAGAAATGTAAATTCCAAAAATAACCCCTAGATTTTTCAGAATTTTGGAGTATGCATAAATGTAACTTTAACTAATCCAATATCCTTATTTCTAGTTCAAACATGAGTTTATGTGTCACAAACACGTCTTCTTCAAACTGCATTTCATCGTCTAGAGAACACTGAAGCTGAGGTCTTCATACTATGGGTTTGTTTGGATTGACTTATTGAGCTTATCTACTGACATAAGCACTTGTGACATTGTTTTGAGAGAAATTATGAAAACAACTTATGGCATGTTTATTAGTTGTTTTAAGCTTATTTCCATAAGCTCTCCAGGATAGCTATGAAAACAAGGTTATAGATTATACAAAAACAGTTTAATTTTTAAAAAAAAATAGGAATAGCTTGTTTACAAGAGCTTATCATAGCGTTTATGCTATAAGCTACAAAATAAGTTGTTTATCCAAACAGGGCTTAAATACTTTATCAGATCAATACCAAAATATTGCTTTAACATTCACTTATTCCTTAGAGAAGTGAAACCAGGAAGCTACCCAAACCCCAAAGAAAAACCATTTTTGAAGCTCTGAATTAAATTTCATATTAGCAAAGCATTTTAAAATCATTGAGTGATTAGAATAACTAAAAGACAAACTCCTGAAACAAAATCGTCAAACTAATACATACCCAGCAAGTCTTCAAACTGATCAGTCAAAAGTGACGAATCCATTAGCATAGGTGGTGAGAAAACTTCTTGTGCATCCTCAAAGTCAAACATTGACCGTCGTGCATCAGATGTTTCATTTGAACCGGTATACGAGAGAAACCCATTTACATTGTCAGAATACGAAAGCCTTTCCATATCACTCAACATATCTGAAAATTCATCAAACTTGCTCTCATGTTCATCTGATGCATGACTCTCAAGCAAAGGATCGTCCATTGGAGATACAAATAACCTTTTGCTCCTCAATGAAGTTACGTTTTTTTCTGTATCTGAATGAGAAAAGCTAGTCTCTGATAGGGGGACAAAGAAGTGCTCAGAACTTCCGTCAGAATGGCTACTATTCCGAGATGATTCTAAATTGTATGACTGCAATGACAGTGCAGCTTCTCTTACTGACCTCTTCAAATTCTGGACAAACAAACTATCACTACCTACAAAATAGAGCCATTATCAGCCACTTTACTTTTAGCATACAGACAATGAAATTCCCTCACAGAGCCATTAGCTTCAATATATTGTAACAAGTCGAAGACCAATAATCAATTCTCCTAAAATCTGGAGTTAATAATATGAGCACAATATGATTTAATAGCTCTGAACATATTATTAGACCTCCTATTGGAGAACAATATAAGGGGAAAGAGTAGAAGTAAATTATGGCACTTATGGTCAATTATGTTTTTATTATTTGTTAGTGTTATTTATTTTTAGTAAGAAATAAAGGAAAGGGGAAAGTGTTTATTGGTTAGTTATTGAGTGTTTATGGGAGGGAGAGACCAAGACTCTTGAATTTCTTGATAGGATTTTGCCTTGCAACAGTATACAATCTCTTTCCTTAGTTTGTGTTATTTCCTAATTTGATGTATTGTAAAAGAAGACATTCTCTATTTTGAGATAACAATCCAGAGATTGTTATAAATAAATTGTTTATACTGAGTTTATCACTATAGATACCATTTACTATTGCAGACTCTCTGCTTTTAGCCAAGACTGGACAGTGACCAACCCGCTTCACTTTGTGCTAAAATACCAAAAAATAAAAAAAAATAAAGGGCAGCCTAGTGCACTAAAGCTCCCACATACGCAGGGTCAGGGAAGAGGGCCCACCATTTTGGTGTATTGTACGCAGCCTTACCCTGGTTTTTACACAGGAGGTTGTTTCCAGGAGTTGAACCGGTGACCTTTCAGTCACGTGACACCAACTTTACCGTTGCGCCAAGGCTCCCCCCTTTGCTAAAATATAATTTCAATCAATTATAAAAAATGGATATTGAGGAGGATAGGATCAAGATCCTAATATATTGTACACAGGCTTTGATGCCATGTCAAGGACCAATTCTGTTAAAAGCTTAAGCAATTCGGTAGAGACCCAAAGGATGGTTTTTTATCCCCCAACGAAATCTTTTGCCTAAAAAATTATGAAAACAAAACGCACCTTCTGAACTTGCTACTTCATTATTTGAAGGAGCGTCCAAAGATTTACTAACAGAAAGGTTCTCTGTTTGGCTGGTTTGAGAAGCATAACCATGCCGCCTTTGCACATTTCCAGCTTTTCCAGAAGAAGGGGTCATGCTAAATAACTGAGGAAGTTTTAAAGTGGAGGGACTAACAGAAACCTTGTCAAGCTGAACATTAGACATTCTTGAAGCCAACTCACCAACATCATCAGTACCACTTTCCTGAATAATATTAAAATTGATAACAAAAAATAGGGATAAAATCAGATCACGTATTGTGAAAGAAATAGCAACAAAGAAGAAATAGTTGCGACGTAATAAAATAGTAGATTACCATCCTCCCACTGCTCTGTGCTTGGATAGGTGATGTTGACTGGCTATGATGTCTGTTCGATAGATGTGGAGTTAGATTGGAGGCCAAGCAGTTCACTTTTTCTGTACACTCTGATATGGACTTCTGAATTGTTGGGGCAACGTCTTTGAGTTGGTTGATAAGCACCTGCAAATGAAAAATGCAACAATGATAAATTCCTAAAGAGGAATCTTGCGAGTATATGAACAGTAATTACAGGTCAACTCTAATATACTGAACCCCCACCATGAAAAGAGGGAAGACATAGAGCAAAGACTCATTAGACGATATATCAATATTTAGCGGTAGAACCAGCAAGTAATTGATGAAAGCAAGGTAAATAGCACAAGGTTTTATTGCTTTCTTCTTTACTTCACATAGGACAAAGCCAAATGGTATTTGACAAGTACCAAAGCGCTCGGAAAACCCTCCTTCAAAAGCTAATATTAAGGAGGAAGAATCAAGGTACTTAAATAATAAGCACCTTTTGCATACGTGCTTAATTAAGTTGTTCACACAAACATCTGATATTATTATTTTTATTATTATTAATTATATTCATATATAAAAAGCTTTTAACAAAGGACAAACAAAATGTCTGTTTGCAAATGAAAAGAAGATAGCATCCACAAACACCAAGACAAGACATATAAGGCAAAAAATGATAACCCCTCAGGCAAGGCATGCTTAAAAGATTCTAAACAAAACTATTTGTAAACTCTCATAAACAGCACCCCAAAACAAAACTATAGTTTCCACTATATCAATGTAACTCTGCATATACAAGTTACAAAAGGTCAATTAACTAAATAGTGTCAAAAATCATTGAGGACATTACATTATTTCTCCCTTCAACGAAAAGATGCAGGAACAATGAAGTATGGTAGAGGTTGTCTAAAAACTTTATCAGAAAGCTCATGACAAATAGAAAATGAAACTGCCTTTAGAAGCAATTCAACACTGATAAGATTTTGAATATTTTAAAGCTTGTTATAATGCATCACCTGGAAGCTAGCCAAGTGTTGCTGATGCTCTGCAAGGGTTGCCGCTAAACACTCAGCATGGCCACTTGAACTGCCTTCCTGTGCACTGCGCAATATATCTGGACCCTCTCCATCATTTGCTTTTGCCTGCAGATGGTAAATCAATAAATAAGAGTGAAAAGTGTAATCAATTTACTACTACTACTAGGCATTGTAACTCAACTGAACACAATTGCATCAATAAACTAAATTCTCAAGCTTTTCGTGCAACACAGACTGGATTATCCCATTTTTCAAGATTTTGAACTATAAACAGCCATAAATTATAAAAACTTAAACAAATTTAACAAAAATATCAGCTCAAACACATTTATTAACCAGCCATCATCATGTGTTTAAGAAAGAGATCTTTCTCATGATTTTAGAGCTTAATAATTCTCCCAGATCTATCTTGCAAAAATATAACTTAACAAAAGTAGAATGTTAGCTGATAAGATAAATATGAGTGCATGCCCAAGGTTTTTTACAAAAGTCAAGACATTTGACAAAGAATGCAACGAAAAAAAGTTTGGTTTTTTATCCCCAAAATAAAAGTCATTAGGTTACTACAAAACTTGTAGGATAGAGGTACACAGATGGATCATATACAGGTGACCATCTTTAAAGGAAAGTTTGTAAACAGCATACCAGATGAAGTGATTGTTTATGGATACGTTGCAAAGCGTGTGTCCATCGCCGTATAACTTCTGCTATGTCAACGGTTTGGTGGACTCTCCCATTTCTGTCATCCACTGTTGTCAATGTCTCACTGCTAAAATGAGATCCATCAATCTCCCCTTGGTTGTCTGTTTGCACTGAAGACAAATCCCCGGAGTCACCAGATAAGACATCTGAATAAGGAGCCTGGGAACTCTGGTCCATTGCTGCAAGCAGAGATGATCCAGAGATTCGGTACCTGAAATTTATGTACAAAATGGTTAGCCAGAACAGTTGATATAAAGATATTGGAAAGGCAAGGTAAGTACAGTGCGTTACCTATGTTCCCGATGAGCTATCAAGTCTTCAATAGGCCCTGATGCAAGAACTTCGTGTTGACCTGCACATTAATATTGACAAAATTTAAACATCATTAGTAGACATTTACTTGACAAATGCAAAGGAGAAGCAAAATATAAATTTTTGCACTTACTTTTACGAGCTAATAAAGAATCCCATAAACGAGTAGCCTTAGAAACCAAATGGGAATTCTGACTTGAACTAGATACGAGATCATCCCAAAGTTCTCCTTCCAATTTGACTTTATTCCTTAAGTCATGCAGCTTTTCCAGCTCTTGTTGCAAATAAGCCTGAATTAAGGTTTTACATTATAACCACTTAAAGAAAGATGCATAAAGCGTTGTCTAGATGTGGACAGGAAAATACGAACTATATCTAAATAAACTTGGAAAATAGACTTCAGCTATTGATGCACCTCTTCAGCACATAACCCGCGAAATTCAGCAGTCATTTCATGAGCCAAATTAGACCACATAGCCTGCCGTTGTACAGCCATTTCTGCATTTTCTAAAAACTTCCTTCTTTCAAGGGCTATTCTTGCCTGTTAAAAATCAAAGACACGACTAAGTTACTTAAGACAAAGTAGTGTATCATTACACCTAACCCCAATTACAATGACATTTTAGTCATAAAGAATTATTTTACTTTGGGAATGGGTGCAATCAATAATTTTCTTCAGTCTTGTACGTTACCTTAAACAACACTTAATATGAGATGGAGTACACCAAAAAGACTGCTGTATTTTGTAAAAATTCAGACTGACAAGTTTTTTTTTTCCACAGACAACATGCCAAACTCCTCATAAGTAGAGCATCATTTTTTCCTAAAATTTTATGGATTATCATTAATACCTTTGTAACTGGAAGTAGAGTAGCTGCATGTGAGAATGCTACATCAGTTAATGGCGTAGGCAATGGATTAGATGCTATGTCCGAAGTAAATGTCCGTCGATGAACCTCTCGCAGAGCATGCAACGAAAGTTGCCACAAAAGCTCAACAAACCTATATTAACATGAACATTCAAATAATTTTAACTGTCTTTACAAGAATCCAAACAAGGAGCTTCTGTAAACAAACCACATGAGATTACGTTATCCGATTCTAATATAACAACAAAAATAGAAATCTTTTCCCATGGTGGGTCTCAACTCCTCTTTGGTAAAACTCCTCTATGGTAAAACCATTTAGAACTAAATCCTTTAAATGGTTTCACTTAACGTTTTTTCTTGGTGACTCTATTCTCAAATAATACTTAGACTATCATCTAATCAATACGTCTTAATAGGCTGGGTTCTATTGGTCTTCTTCTACAATGATTAACTATTTTACACAAAACTCTTAACATATTTTTCTTAGATAATAGGTGTTATCTGTCTATTCACTTACAATCTTATCTTGTTCTATATGTCCACTCATCTACCAAACTATCCTCATGAATATTGAATACTCTACTCAGCTTATGCTCTTTCGATACGTCTAATTAAAAAAAATCTGCCTATTAAGAAGCCGTATAATGATTTCTAAACACCACTATTGAAGATCAATTAGCAACACTAACATTACAAGCTCAACGCCGCCACCAAATCTGCCACTGTAAAGCTACATCAGCTGAAGAAGCACACTGCTGCACAATGCATCACCACTCTAAAAAGTCACCGATTAAAAAGCATAAGACAGTTACATCAACCAGCAACGAATCCAACAAGATTCCCAAACCACAACCTTATGCTAGAGCTAAGAGAGCGATAGCATTCCATGGAACCTTAACTAATAAATCAATCGCAGCAAGCGCACAACATTTCTCAGTCATAACTAAATCAAACTAGGCCAACAATATACAATACTAATACTAATAACACTAATAAAATGAAAAAAGGCAAACCCCTAAATAGAACTTATTTTTCCCAAAACAATGAACTAAAAAAATACAAGCACATATAACAAATCAACTAAACCTTCTGCAATCAACAATTACATTACATGAGATTGAATACCGACCTAGGTCCACAACAAGTAGCAAGCGAAGAAACCCTTGAATTGCTTCTAGGAAGTGCCCCTTGCGACTCAAGCTCACTGATAATCGCTTGCACAACCTACCAAACACATTCCACCAAATCCGTTCAAAATTTAAATTCACAGCAGAATAAATAAATGGATTTAATTCATATACACAGTCACTCTAAAGAATTTTACACTGTTTATCAATCATAACGGTCGGATCATTAAAAACGTTTCACTTTTATCATAACATCTTTTGAAGTCACACACAAAATTGGTTCTAATGTAGTGACAGTGTAAAAAACTTACACTGACGATGCGTACAAATTCAACTTTAAGTGTATGCTTGGTTCCCCCTTTGGAGGAACCAACACTGATTCTAGGGGTTTAGAACTGATTTTGACCTGTTTGGTTCCTCTAAAGTAGAATTGATTCAACTTGAACCTATAAACTATAAGTTCTAATTCTAGAATTGATTTTTACACTCAAATTTAGTTTATGTTTGGTTCTACGGTGACAAGAATTGTGTTTGAGTAAATTGATTATGTAAAATTGGTTCTGACTAAAAGTGAGTTGAATGTAAAGTGATGTATATTTGGATACATTCATGTAACAGTGACTATAAATTTGTGTGTAAAACCCAATTCTAGAATCAAAAGCTACAAATCTTCACTTCAAGTAGAATCAATTTTGGAGACAAAGTTAATTCAACTCTAAACTAACCAAACATGTCAGAATCAATTTTACACCTCCAAACTCAATTTTGACCTCTCTAGAAATGGAACTAATCATACACTTATTGTTCAACTTACTTTACACCAATGCATCCAAATTCCAAACATAAATCACTTTATCTTCAACTCAATTTTATTTAGAATCAATTTTACATAATCAATTCAAAACATACACTAAAAAAATTCAAAACAAATCCAAAAAAAATGAAAAATCCTTACCTTACGAAAATCACGTGATTGTGCAGAATCGAAAATCGGCCAAACCTTATCGAAATCCTTCAAGATCCAAACAAAAAAAAAAGTTAAACTACAAAATCAAACACAAAAAAACAAAAACGTAACAGAATCAAAATCTCAAGAGTGAAAATTACTTTTGAAGATTGAATTGGTCCTCTGAGAGAAGAGAGAATGAAATATAGCAACTGTTCTCCTAATTTAGGGTTAGAATGACGAAATGCACCAACACGAGGAGTTGAATTCGATGCTCCAACTCCAATAACCGATGGATCCAAACCTAACAACAAACAATTCGTGTACATTGCACTTTCTAGTTCGATTTCTCTCTCTTTTTCTCTATCCATCGTCATCACCTTCTTCTCATACGGTTTTGAAAATAAGCTTAACTTAAACGCGCGTTTTAAAAAAAAAAAAAAAAGAAGCTTAAACGCGCGGTTAAGAGAAAGCTGCTATGATTTGCTGATTCTCACACGGCGGAGGTTTGAGATAATGAGATGTGAAATGTGGATCCAAAAGCACTTAAACGTAAGATTAAGCGAAACGCGCGTTTGAGAAAAAGCTATAATTTGCTTCTTCTGCTTCTTTTCTGTGTGTTTGTTTTCTCTGATCTTTCTCTCTCGCTGTGTTTCTTTATTTTATTTTTCTTTATTGTGTGTTTGGTTATGTAATGACATAAGCTGATTTTGAAAATTTGATTCTAGATAAAATTAGTTAAATGTAAAAGTAACAATAAATTCAGTTAGAATTCTCTCAAAACAAAAAATTAGTTAGAATCAATTGTATAAATTAAAAGTTTTGAATTTTCGATATATGATTCAACTACTAAGGAGTTGACTCGTACTCATAGTAAGTTCAGCTATGTTATTAGGTGTCATCACCATTCTTTAGTGGTTAGTGGCTATCAATATCATCGAGATATGTACCGATTTTTATAATCTCTGTAACTCAATTCAACAAAATAAAAAATAGAATAATTTCTACGAATAAAATTAAATCTCTTTAAAGAATCTAAACATTAACAATTTCTTTGCGGACAATAAATATTATTCAAGCTGAGTATTGACATTTTTATTAAAGACTCATTTAATGAGATTTTTGTCAAATAGTCTATAGTTAAAAATACTTATAAGATGAATAACCGAGATTTGAACCCAACACATATGTATATAATGTAAATCTCTATCAACTAAATTAAATTTACTAGAACGCATTGACTGATATATCAAATGTAATTGTTTCGCAACTCGCAAGGAAATTATGAATGAATAGAATAAGATTTTAGTTATTTTTAGGAAATGGGGTCCTTGTGTTTTTTTGTGAAATGTGAAACGACGTCGTAATAGGATGGGAAGGTGTGTTTTTGAATTTGAAGTGATTTTGGAGGGTAGTGGTAGGTTACCACTGTTTTTTGGAGTAAAGTAGATTGCCGGTCGTTGCCGGCACGACTTCTTGTCGTTTTCTTCAACTATTTCAAAACTATTTTTTATTCTTGTAATCTCTTCCTTGAAACAATTCATCATATAATCTCTCTTTTTTTCTCAATAAAAAAATATATAAATACACTCTTTTTTTTTTTTTTATCATTACTCTATTTTAAATTGTATTATTTTTCTATGAAGAATACTATGATAAGATGATAATATATATTTTTCAACTTAACCAAAAGTTGTAGATCAAATCATAATTAGACATGCTGCAACGTTAAATTTGTCCAAATAAAAATAATGCAACGTTAAATCTTTAAAATGTCAGTTTTATCATCCTAACTCGAATTTACAGTTGCGTAATAAGATATCAAAGTTGTGTCTTCGTGAGATTAACTCAACTAGTATGGACAATACATAATGTATGCAATGTCTGGGGTTCAAACCCCGACCACCGTCAAAAAAAAGATATCAAAGTTGTGGTATCTTTCTATGTCTATTTTTTAAAAGAAGAATTTTGTTGTCTTGTTACCGTTATATTTATAAATTAAATTTTTGTATATTGTCCTAAAATAAAAATATTGTTGAATATGTACAAAAATGAATAAGTTTTTTTTACTACACAATCAACAAATGAGCTAGAGCATTTATCTTTTACATTCTGGGCAACATTTTTCATCATATTCAAGATTATATTTATCTTATTATTACTAGCGGAAAGACGGACACTATTGTGCCCGTCTGTCCGCTCTTTCTATTGCGTTAACGCATGTGATTATTTTATTATATTTGTTTGTATAATTTTGATAAATTTTTTAAATATTAATGAAAATTACTGATATATTGATTTATAAACAAAATATTGTCAAGGCATATAACAAAATTATTTTTGAACTCAGCATATTTTAGTTTGCCTGCATATAAAATTAAGATAAAATAATGATCATTTATTGTTTATTCTAATAGTACTACTTAGTAACATCATAACATAAATGTATAAATGACATGTTGTGTAAAAGAAACATAGTTATGATTGCGATAAAATAATATCTTGAAAAACTACATTTTTTGTAAAGTCTCCATCTTCTCCTTCTATTTTCCCTTCTATAATGAGAACTTTTGTTGAATTTTGAGAAACTCCTCTTGATAAAGCTACATATAATTTACCATGGCTGAAAACATGTCGTGGAAGATAGATTCCAACATTGGGATGGTCTACCCTTCTGACTTATTTATGGTAATAGCAAAACTTAGTCTAACGGAAAACTGTTTTCTACTAAGCACAAAGGGAAGTCTTGAACTTGCATTTGCTTTTAATTTAATTTCCAGCATTGCTTCATGTTAGGATTTTCACATCCAACATATTCTTAAATAAACCACGACATAACAATTGTGTCCCTTTACACAGGCCATATCTAGGGTCTATGTTTCGCAACAACATCAAAGATACATCTATTTTTACCTTTAAAATATGTGGTGGGATACTTCCTTGAGCAATTGAGTTTAAGAATTCATGTTGATATGGTAGTGTAGACATTTGTTTCTTTCTACCCTATTTATCTATCTTTAATCCACCGGTTCTATTTCCACTTCTATTTTGTTTTTTTCTCTTTTATATTGTGATTACGAATTATGATACTACTCCTCGCCTATGAAACACATACACTCCTCATATTAGATGTGTCTGAACACGTGTTGCATCCGCATCCATAAATATAATTACTCCAAATTATGTGATTTTCTCAAATTATCAACGTTATTGACATGTCAGTATCCGTGTTGTATCTGGTGTCGGTGTTCGTATCCATACTTCTTAGCGGTCCTTTCTTTTAATGGCATCTCTGATGTTGGTTTGAATGTAACAAAAAACAAAAGATGGTGGTTTGAAGCTTTCTAGTGTTTCTGTTTTTAGTGGTTGGTAACATGAGTGTGATTATGGTTTAACAATTTTGAATTGTTTAAATGGTTTTAACACTTTGATTTCATTGTATTTTGTTGGATATTGGATGGGGGCCATAGGAGTAGTTTATCAATTGTATACATGCAAAACGTTTGAAATCACAAAGAAAAAAGCGATGTTTTTATACCTTTAAACGACATTGGAGTGAGCTTAACGGTAGAGGATATTATTGCTTATTTTCCCTTTATTTAATAATAATTAAAAAAAACCACGGTTCTATTTATATAAAAAAAAAAGCCACGTTATCATAGTTTGTATAAGCAATTATAAACGAGTAAAGTTAAATAATCCTTAAAATTAATCGTAAACAATTTGAATCATAATCACTTATAAACCAGCAAAGTCAAATATAATCCATAAAATTAATCGACTTTGATTAGTTGTAACATGAAAGAAAAATAAAAAAAACTTACAAGTTAATTCTGATGAAGAGGGTTGAGAGAGGTTGAGAAAAACTAAACAATGTGGGAACGAACTATTAACTATGAGAACCCTACTTATTAATATTTAATATAGTGCTAACAAATCTTTTTCTAAAATATTTTGAGTCCTAATCTTTTTTTAGAAGATTTAAAGTCTAATCTTTAACATTATTTTTTGCTCACGTTTGTTACTAATCTTTTTTTCTTTTTTCTCACGTTTGTTACTAATTTTTTTTAGAGAATTTAAAGTTCAATATTTAACATTATATTTTGCTCATGTTTATTACTAATCTTTTTTTAGAGTATTTAAAGTCCAATCTTTGACATTATTATTTTTTGCTCGCGTTTGTATTAACCTTTTTTTTAGAGGATTTAAAGTCCAATCTTTAACATGATGTTTTCCTCACGTTTGTTACTAATCTTTTTTTTAGAGGATTTAAAGTCCAATCTTTAACAATATTTTTGCTCATGTTTGTTACTAATATTTTTTTTAGAGGACTTAAAGTCCAATCTTTAACATTATTTTTTTGTCACGTTTGTTACTAATTTTTTTTAGAGGATTTAAAGTTCAATTTTTACCATTATTTTTTGCCCACGTTTGTTACGATTGATCAAAGTCTAAGGAAGAGTAACTTAATAAAATAATATGGAAATACTGTTTATTGTGGAAGTAATAAAATAAGGAAAAAACTTAGGTATAATTCCTTAGATACTTTTCGTATGGTTCTTAACTAAATTCACCATGATTTTCTTAAATCTATAATTCTCTCAGAGTTTGTTATCTCCAAAAAAGTTGTATTTTTAGTTAAGAACCATACGAAAAGCACCTAAGGAATTGTACCTAAGTTTTGTCCATAAAATAATATGGAAATACTGTTTTTTTTTGGAAGGGATATGAAAATACTTGGCAATCTTTGTCGGTTGTATTGTGGGGAACAACACATATGTACAACATAAAATCGGCTGATTAAAAAGTAACATGAGTTTTTGTTTTGTGCTAGTTTTTTGTGAGTTTGATCTATGGTTAACGGAGGTAAAAGAGGGTTAACGGAGGTAAAAGAGGGTTAACGGGGACAATTAGTGACATGGATTAGTAATCCACATGTTATTTTATAATTGGCTAACAGTCATAACAGTTCATAAAGAATTGTGTGTAGGTTTTCTCCTTAAATTAAGATTTATTCTTATCTATTTGTTACATGTGTTATTTGTATTTAAAATTAAAATTAAAAATTAAGGGTATTTTTGGAAAAAAAAATCCAACTCAAAAGTGTGCTGAAAGATGTGGTTTTCTTATATATATATATAGTATAGATTAAAGCAATATTTTGAACTTGTCAGAGTTAAAAAAAACTTATTCCTGATATATTCTTTACGTACAATATGTTCAATTCTACAACATTGATTGTGTACTCGAACAACATTTTCATCACGGATTATGGCTTATGTTTCAGAGATTCCACGCTGCTATTTTTTATGATCTACTCTACGCGTGCATGTAATTAATCAATGAAATAATCTAGCTTTGTCTTTGCTCAAAAAAACATTATTTTTTTAAGGGAATAAATTCATTGTATTTCATTAACTAAAATGTGTCTTACATGAGAGTTAGGATTAAATGGGCTGTTTGCGCTGGGAGTGTATTTTAAAAAAATAGTAATTTATACAGAATTTAAATTGTAACTTTTATTTAGATCATTTTATTTACTTAAAATGAACTATATTTAAGGATAAAGATTTTTTTTTTTGAAAGAATATTTAAGGATAAAGATGATACTACATTTTTTTTTTAAGGAAAAGATGATACTACATGTTAGTATTATATAATAACTTTTATTTTTTGAAGGAAGTAAATAATATGTGTGATGTATGTACCAGTTATGTGTATGACTTTCTAAAATTATATTTTTAAGAAAATATTTTTTTGAAAGGAATATTTTTTTAATATCTTAAAGATTGTTTGCAAAGTCTAATTGAATCTCAAACTTGAAATTTTAATTATGGTTCACGTGTAATGTTGATGATTATGTGACCAGGGTCGAAAGCTTATTATGTTAGGTCTTTCCATGACAAATATGGCCTTTGGAGATTGGTGAACGTTGATGTTTTATCCTCACTCTTCAAGTGGCTTGGAGATCATTCCTAAAAAAAAAAAAAAGTGGTTTGGAAAACTGAATTTTGTAGAGCTTGTGTCACTTTGTGTGATTTTCAAGTGGTGAAGCTTATTCAAAATAGACAAATTTAGATGGGATTCTTATTGCAAATGAGGTGGTGGATGAGGCGTGCAGATTAAAAAAGAAATTATTGTTATTTAAGGTGGATTTCGAAAAAGCGTATGATTCTGTTGATTGGGGGTATCTGGACGCGGTTATGGAAAGGATGTCTTTCCCCGTTCTTTGGAGAAAGTGGATTAAGGAATGCGTATCGACTGCAACAACCTCTGTCTTAGTTAACGATAGCCCAACCGACGAGTTTCCTTTGGGGAGGAGGCTGCACCAAGGGGACCCTCTCTTTCCTTTTCTTTTTATGATGGCTGCGGAGGGATTGAACATTATTATGAAGTCGGTGGTTGAAAGAAATATTTTTGTAGGATATACAGTTGAGGCGACCTCTTCTATGTCAGTTACTCATCTTCAATTTGCTAACGACACTTTGATTCTTGGAACAAAGAGTTGGGCGAATGTACGGGCGATGCGAGCGGTTTTGGTATTGTTTGAGGCTATGTCTGACTTGAAAGTAAATTTTAATAAGAGCATGTTGGTCGGTGTCAACGTTTCAGATTCCTGGCTGAATGAGGCGGCCTCTGTCCTCCGTTGTCGAGTGGGGAATGTGTCGTTTGTGCATTTGGGTCTTTCTATCGGTGATGATCTGCGTCGATTGATTTTTTGGGAACCTCTTCTGCGTAGCATTAAATCGAGACTGTCTGGGTATAATAGTCGGTTTTTATCGCTTGGAGGCCGGTTAGTTCTTCTAAAGTCTGTCTTGACCTCTCTACCTGTCTATGCTATTTCCTTCTTCAAGGCTCCGTCAGGTATAATTTCTTCCCTTGACTCTATTTTTACTATCTTTTTGGGGGTG
>Ga0315914_1000929_pt1 | contig 41242 bp, 28 predicted proteins | sample MpolenodulesMG_FD_203920 | JGI IMG/M metagenome (GOLD analysis project Ga0315914, IMG submission 203920) | Medicago polymorpha root nodule microbial communities from Los Angeles, California, United States - elongated nodules | ecosystem: Host-associated > Plants > Roots > Nodule | place: USA... | reverse complement strand
CTATCCGTGTCGTTGAAATAGATAATCATGGTTAGTTTGATTTTTTATAACTTGAAAGCAACAAACATTTATATTTTTTTAGTTTTAATCAAAATCAAAATCTTAAAAAAAACACTGTTCATAATTTTCAAACATTAGCGAACTAAAAAGAGCGGAAAGACGTGCACGTAAATGCCCGTCTTTTCGCTAGTTTGTATATGGAAACTAGCAATAGACTTGTGCTTCACACGGGCTGATCGTTGAAACGTGGGTTACGCATCAAAGCACAATTGCAATGTTTTTTGAGGGGTTGTCAAAGCACATATGCAATATTATTTGCATTGAGAAATAAAAAATATATAATGATAAAATAGTTTTAAAAAATGAAAAAAATAGTTAAATAGTTCTTATTAAATTTATTTTTGAACAGTAAAATTTATTAATAATCAAATCTTTGCACAAGACGAACAAAGATTGACAACACAGAAACTGCATATCAAAAGACGCCATATATAGGCGGAACACCTAAAAGAAAACACATACACACCGTACATCATAAACACCAATAAAGACACAACTTCACTTAAGGTTGTCACCAACACACACCAATAAAAAACAAAACTTCCGAACCCAAAGCCAACACAAAAACCCAACTAAACCCCCATAAACCATCAGAACAAAATAATAACCAACGATCGGCCATTAGACTCTCGAATTAAATCATTAAGGGACCCCACTACTCTCGAGCCACTGGGGAAGACACCTTAATCTACCCAAAAACTCGAAACTTGAGACTAACTTCCTACCTCGAAGCAAAAGCGATCGGCCCACCATTATCGACATGACAAGTTCCTAAGTCAGTGAAAAGGTGGAATAGTGGCGTAAACCGAACCAGCCAAATCAAACCACAAACCAACAAGAAATCGGTCATGTAAACCACGAAAAAGTTGAAAAAAAGAAGCCAACAGCAGCATAACTCCCCACATTACCACTGCTCCAACATCACTATAACCAGCACTAGCACTCCAACATCACCAACCAAAACCTCTCCTTGCACAAAAATTCCCACGCTCCCTCTGAATACTCACGCACAACATCTCCCATATAGCCTTCAAAACATACTCACATACAACAGATCCCATATAGCCACCAAAACACCACAAGCCCAACACCAATCGAAACAAAATTAAATGTTCCGTTACATGTACCCAAACGAGATCTGGAAGCTGACCTCGGGAGTGAAAACAACCTAGAATAACCCAAAACCGGTGAAAACGATCCCGGATTTGGCGACCCAGTTCACCCAACAAGAAACCACAGACAACGGAAACACACCGGTAAACAACCGGGATCTTCCAAAATACGTTCTCAACATTTAACAGCCGTGTAAACCCGTTTTCAGTGGCTGGACACGATTCAACCATCGCTTTGAACCTAGACGACAAGAACGAAGACAAGGACAATGCTTGCGTATCAGTCTTCATCATGCTTACACGTTGAGGTGTTGTGGGAGTATATGGCCCATAATCAAAGGATAATTTTTTTTCCACTCACATAATCACTTTAGAAGTTATACTTCCAGACAACTCTATGTTGTGTGGGTTTTTAGAAACAATGGCAGAAAAAGGCCCCCTTTAATCAAATAAAAAATGTGAGAAATAACAATATTCTAACAAAATCAAATTAAAGTAGAATTTAAAAACTTATCACAGTTAGTAATAAAAAAATGAGCTTATTTTTCAATTTTGAAGCAATGAAGCTAAATTTATGGTGGCAACAATTCAATATGTTCAACATGTGGTTGAAGATAGGTATATTTCTAATTCCTTTGAACCAATTAAAGTAAAATCTCAACTGAAATGCAGAAGGAGAAAAAATAGGAAATTTTAAACTCTATGCTTTCAAAACAAAACACAACCACAGAAGATGGTTCAGTCGTTTAACGATATCAGCATCCATTTCAAAACTCTATCTCAATAGTTCTCTAATGTTGAAACCATACACGATGACATGTTTTTTCAGTCTAGTCAAATTATTGGAAAACAAAAGGGAAACATAAAAAACATGGTCCAAACACAAATATCACAAGCTACAATGTGTACAATAACCAGGTTACTCAACTGGAGAAAGATCCACCTCATAGTGTAGATGTCTAAAACACCAATCCAGCAAGTAGGCATTTTCCTTCGGAGGAACTCGAAATCTATCATGCTTAATGTATTTTGGCAGTTCGTTATCATCCCCTAAACACACTTTACATGTTGTGGATGAAAGATTGATAGCATACAAAGAGTTGCTTTCAAAACCCCACCTTCTCGGGTTGCTCAATGCATAGAAGTATTCCCCAAAAGTATAAAATAATGCAATGTCACCCAAAGTTTCCAGCTTGATATAATTCATGGTTGAGAAGTCTATCTTGTATACATTCAATATTTCCTCGGAAGCAATATGAATCACTAAAAGTTGTCCATCACAACAAACCATCCTGAGGAGTGAGGTAGGTGTTACATCGGGTGTACTCTTCAGTTCTAAAAATTTTATATTTGTGGAATTCAAGTCAAGTACACCTATGTTGGCCTTGTCAGGGACAACGTATATAGTATGATGCAATACAACAAAGTCAACAACCTTCCATGGACTTTCCATTGTTGAATATGTAACCCAACCCAAATTTCGAGACTGATAGACATACAAACTGCCAGAACTTTTACATGAAGCGACTAAGACAAATTCCTCCGATCCTTTGCCAAAAGCAAGTAAGACATGGTAAGCAAAATAAGAAGAATTGACTTTAAAGGTTGATGTATTGATTACCTTCTTTCTTCTTGTAAATGGATTCAATAGCAGAAAAGAATTATTGTCCCCTGCCATGATCAAATATCCGCTAGAACAGCCAGAATAAGCAACGTGCCAGAATTGATTGATCGTCTTGGAGTGATAAACTTTTCGGTCAGCTATGCTGATGAAGGAAAAGGATTTCTTATCATGGGAAGACTTTTGAATAAGTAATGGTTCTTGGAATGCCAAGAACTTTTTCCAATAAGTTTTATGAAATTCCCTCCAATTCTTGCACACACCAGCGAATTGAAAGAGGTCATCGAAATCTAGATCTCTGGAAATGACATCAAGAATATCCCAAGAAATTTTACAACCATCTTGTATGTTATTCATTGCTTCCCCTGTGTATCACAACAATGACAATCAGTGGCGGAGGCAGGTAGTGCCTTGTGTGGGCACCTGCCTGCACAAATTTTAGTGAAAAAGTAATTTAATAGTAACTGCCTTCACATCTTCCATTCATGAACATGAGTAAACAAAACGGCAACTTAAATATTCCTTAATCAACCAATGTTAACTTAAATTCAAGTTGGTGTAAATAAATCACTAATATGATGCATCTTGCTTTGCTGTTTACAATACAACACATGAATGATACGTACAAAATACACATTGATTTTTTTATCTCTCATTTAAAGTGGAAAAAAGTGATGAGATTGAAAAATCAGATTAATTTTTACAAATTATATAATTATGCACTTTTATATTATTTCATATTTACAAAAGCTAAATTATCAAACATTTAATTTCAATTAACTAGCTTTTCTATTATAAGCCATCAAATATATTGGAACTTGTGTAATCAATCTCTAAAAAGTATAAAAAAAAAATGTTTTCTTTAATACAAAATTTACCTTTTTTTTTTTCTTAATAAGTGCTCAAAGACATTAGTTAGCATGACTTATTTTTTTTATTATTATTAAAATAAACAACAATTCAAACATGCTCAACATAAAAAAAAAATTAAAAAAAAAAGTGAAAACTCATTGCTCCACACCCACAACCAAAAAAATGATACCAAACTCACACTCACTCTTGTCTTCCTCATTCTTCTTTTTTCTAATCTTGTCTCTCTAGTCTTCTTCTCCCTTTGTTCTACTTTGTATTCCTCCATTACTGATTTTCTAAGTGGTAAATCTAAAATCTCATTATTTTAAATTTTAATTCTATGATTTCAATCTTATGCATTTTTTGTTACAAATTTATACATATATGATGCCCCCACCATGCAAATTTTCTGGCTCTGCTACTGATGACAATATTAGGTGGTTTAAAAACATATGCTTTTTTCATATTCCGAAAGATATGTTTTTTTTGTTCATCTTATATACTATGAGAAGATAAAGAAATATTTATTTCCCATTATTCCCAAACAAAAATGGACACCGACTTATTAATACAATTATGTACTATCCTTTGTTTTTTAATGTTAGTTTATCATCCCATTTTCGTGATCATGTCAATGTATAGCAATTGAAACATTAGATAGCCATTTTCACCCTCACATGCAAATTAACATTCTAACTGAAAGCATAAAATATTAATTAACATTCTATCAAGAACGACTCGTCCTCCCTTCAGAATAGGTCGAAAAAAATGTTTTCTATCGCGTCTAAACATGTGACTAATGTGAGCGTTCGTAGCGCTTTCAATAGCAATATTGGTGGATGCTAGGCCAACAACTCATATTTATACGAGAAAGAGACAACAAGGGATATTTATATGAGCTGGATGAGAATAAACGAGGGAATCCTAAGGATGAGACTAACTGATAATTTCGACTTTTAATTGCAAAGTTTCACAGGAAACTATCAAGACAGTTCTTATCAGGAAATATTAGTTTTCCATGGACATAAAATACATGAACTATTATTTAGCTCTTCAACAATGTTGTTAGAACAGAAGCCATGTTCAGAAGAAAAGAAATATGAAAACGCAAACCAAAAAAACACACAGAGTGTGGATGCTTTCTATTATTTGATTTCAAGCTTAGACTTACAGATTACAACTTGTTTTTATTCTAGAACTAGAGACAGCAAGGGAGAAATTGGAGAAATGAGTGTCAAATGAATCCTAAGGTTGATACATGTCATATGATAATTTCTTCGATTGCAGGTTTCCAAAATATTTTCTAGATGCAAGGAGCTTCTGCTATATTTTCTTTTAATCAAGACAGTTTTTACAAGTGAACATTAGTTTCCTATAGACATAAAATGCATGAACTGCAAACCCCTACTTTTAATTCTCCAAATATATAGCCTTCATCTGTTTGATACATGAAAATATTTCTATTCTATCATCAACTTGTACAAAAGAAAACAAATACAAAAACGCAAACAAAGAACATCTGTGTGCCTATGTCTCTGACTGCAAAATTGATACATTACAATTCTACTATTAAATTTTAATCTTAGGGTTAAAGATTACAATTTTTGTTAAAATACTATAGCCAACTTATCGTTAAACTATGATCCATTCTCAACAAATGCAAAGTGTAACAAACATAATCCCTTAATTAATAATCATACATTCACTTCTCTCGATACAATAACGATGGACCAATTTATTGACACTTTATATAGCTAGATAACTAAGTTTATGGTAGATTATAGCAAAAAAACTGCATAAATAAAAACATAAATATATAAAATTTATTGACACATGTGAAGTAGAATAATGGTAGGCTACTAACCAGTGTCCATCTGAACTGAAGTTGTGATTCGATATTTCTTTGGCAAGAAGGCATTGACTCCCAAAATTAAATCTGTATGCCCTTGAAACAGCTCATTCACTCTTGCCGCAACAACACTTATATCAATTCTTCGAACCTTAAAATCCTTAACAATTTCTAAAAACTCATCATACTTTTCCCTATTCTTATCATGAAACACATCTTTTACTTTCTCGAGAAAAGCAAATGCATCTTTTGTCTCTAACATACGACCTTCTTGTTGTTCATCGTCATCATCGTCTCGATCTAATGGAAGTTTGATTTCATATTCAGTTGGCAAGAAGATGTTGAATCTCGAAATTAAATCTTCATGGCCGTCCAACAACTCGTACACTCTTAATTTGACATCCCTAGCATCAATTCTTTCAGCCTTGAAATCCTTCATAATTTGTAGAAAAGATCCATACTTTTCCCTTTTCTCATATCCAAACCTACGTTTTACTGCTGCAAGTAACGATAATGCATCACCAACTGAGAGCTTCTTCATCTTCAAGGGAATTCTTATTAAGAAAATAAGAAAAAATTAGTTTAATTCAAAACAAACTGAAAAATAAAATACATGAAAAGAAGACTATAGTGAAGGAAGAGAAGGAGAAGCATACCGTTGTATCTGCGGCGACAGAGCTGAAATGAGGGTTTCGAAGTTTAATTGACTTGAGTCGGGTTCATCACCGAGCCGGCCCAACAAATCTAGAGGCCTTAAACAAAATTTGGAAATGAGGCCCTTTAAAAATCAACAACAAAATGAGAGACTTTTTCAAGATAATTTGTTTTTTATAATATTAAACACAAAAATAAATAATAAATACTATCAAAAGATAAATTAATTTTTTTTATAAGAAAAAGTTTAGGTGAGTTGAGCTCCGGCACACATGAGGGCAAAGTTCAGTGAGAGTGCTAAAAGAGATATTTACATATCATCTACCAAAGATGCCATGACACAACGAGAGTTGAACCCACGACAATGTAGTTTAGCCAACTTCAGCCAATCGTCATTGACATTATTTACGGCTTCAGTCTTTTTTTTTGAGCTAATTAATAGTAAAAATTAATTAGTAAAATTTATACCATGTGGTCCACAAATTGTAGCATAACTAACAAAAATGCTGAAATTCATAGGTCAGACGCACTAAGTAGGGTTCAAACTTCTGCTCCTCTACTTGTGTGTGTGTGGGGTTTCCAATTGTTATTGGCATTTCGTCTATAAAACAAGTTTATACTGTGTGACCTAAAGAGATGTAAAGCTCAAGGAGGTTGCCTTATCACTAATACAAATTAAACTATACACCAAAGAAGTTAGAAGTTAAACCACATCTATGATACTACATACCATTAATTTCTTATTTTCTTATTTTGTAATCAAATCAATTTCATTATTTGTTCCCAAAAAATTAACTTGATTATTTTTTATTACGGAAATAATCAATTTGATTATAAATGCACCAAAATCATAAGCAAACAAACACAGACAAAAATATTGTACTAAAACAATATGAACAATATTGAAAAAATTGAGGAAAACAACGAACCTGTATGACAAATAAATAAACAGTGGCTTCTTCTTCTTCATTTGCGTTGTCCGTGATTCTAGTTTCTTCTGTATGAATTTCTTTATTTTGATAAAAAGAACAAAGAAGTGGAAGAAGAAGATTAAGAAAAGGTAAAGTCATTTCACTCCTTTTTGCATGCAGTAACAAAGTGATGAGAGTTATGACTTGTAGCATAAACAATACACGTGTTTTGTTTTTCAAGAAATAATATACAAATTGAGTTAAAAAATATATAGCGAGAGAAATATTATACAAAATCATATTTTGTTTTTTCTTTGCTAATAATTGTCAAAGGAATCATATTTTTTTTTGTTAACTCTTCGATTTCTTCAAAAAAGAGTTTTGGTAGTCGAAAAGTTTGATTTCTATATAGAATAATTCTTGGTTAGATTATACTTATCTAACTACTATCATATTTAATATTATTATTTTTAAGATATTACTTCTTTTCTTTTGCTGATTTAATTTTGTATGCCTCAAAGAATTTTTGGTAATTTATCATCAACAACCATCGAAAATTAATTAGATAAACAAATTTGTTACTGGAATAAAAGTTTATTCGTGTGGCTAACTTTCAGTTGTTGCATGCATTACAACCACAATTGTTTAAGATCAAGGTCAGTGTTATACGCAAATTTGAATAAGAGTTTTGGAGCAAGCTAAGTCTATTTGGTTCAAAGTATCAAGATTTGAGAAAAGTAATTTCGAATATTAGTGCATAATGCCCATAGTTACATTAAAAAATTCAAATCACGCAACTTCTACGAACTGCCATTTGATAACTCATTACAAGAAAACTACATTTTAGCGTCGATCAAAATCCCACAGAATTAGGGTTAAAATGGATGTTGACACTGATTTAGCGTCAGACTAGCATTTGGGTCAGAGCGAGGTTAAAAATATTTATGCTAACTAGATCGCCGATCCGTGCGCCGCACGGGTCTTTTGAGCTAAAAAAATATAATAAATGGTAAACCAAAATGCTTTGTAAGATAAACAAGGGTACAGTAGCTGGACATATTGTATCATTAAACATACATATAAAAATAAATCACCACATTGTGCGTTTTAAAATATCACCACATTTCTAAACACTTCTTCATAAACAACATTCGACGTTTCATCGACATCTTCACCATCTTCATTAGTTATTAACATCTTCAACCCTTCTCTGGATGTTACTCTTGAAAGAGCCACGTATAATTGTCCATGTGAAAATACTGGCGTAGGAAGATAGATACCAGCATGTCGAAGAGATTGCCCTTGGCTTTTGTTAATAGTCATGGCAAAAGAGACGGCCAAAGGAAACTGTTTTCTTTTAAACTTGAAAGATATTCAAATGTCTGATGGAGTTAAAGATAACCGGGGTATAAATACCTTTTCACCAGCATTACTTCCGGTCATTACCTTTGCCTCTAGCACATACTTTCTCATTCTACTTATAATCAACCTGGTTCCATTGCACAAACCATATTGTTGATCTAAATTGCTCCTCCCATTCTAGTTATAATCAACAATGCTATATGAAAATCTTACTCGAAGTCTTCTAAAGTCAAGTCCTCCACTTTATTACTCCTCCCATTTTTTTCAGTTTCCCTCACTGCATCTCTCTCAACCACATGATCAATCACATCTATACATAAACATACAAACAGCATGTGAAGGAGCAAACATAAAAATCACAAAAAAAATACAATCTTTATGTTACCAATTGTCTTATCTTCCTCAGACGACTCCAAAATTGAAGCAAAGGACACAAAATCAAAACTATTCAAAGGAATGTTTGGTGTGTTCCTCAACGTCGTGGGTCGTCAGTTTGAAAGGTCCCTCGTTGAAACCGACCAACACATTTTGAATCTCGTAGCTGGATCCCTCTTGCACCTTAGGACGGATCTGCTTAACCAAAGCTTTTCTCACTGCAGGATGTATCTTGTCCCCCTTCAACGAAAATAGATCACAACATCAAAGTCATTATAACGCATAAAATGTTCACTGCATTGTATCAAACAACGGGAAGGGCACAAAATGCGTGTACATACCTTCTCATCAACCAACAGAAGATTCATGCACGTTATTTCTTCTGGATATTATTTGTCTATAATGCATCATATGTGAGCAACCCTAACCTTCAGGACCATGCCTTTCCTACCTCCAAAAATGCATGATAATGGTGTACAAATGGATGACATTATGGAATGCAGCTAAGAAATGTGATTGAATAGGAATGGTTCAAAATTTTTGAAGAATCAAGCTTGAATAGACTGCTAAAGTCGCAGGATAATATGACTTTAATATCTGCTTGCAAAAATCATTCAATAATTATTGATAGTTATTACATTCCTTACCTATGTATTTTGAACCCAAAAAAAATATAGTTGAAGGCATCTGAGATTTCTAGCAACACATAAGCATATACATGCAAACTTACATTTGTCACATTGAGAATATGGTCTACCGCTTCCAAACAATCACTCTCGCAAATGAAGTGTGTATAGCCGAGATCATAACAAGTTGCAATCCCAAGTTGAATAGCATGAAGTTCCCCCAAGAGTGCATCACCACCATTTACAAAATGAGTGAACCCCGCTATCTAATTCCCATCATGGCCATGAAGAACTCCACCAGCACCTAGACGAAAACTATCTTCAAGAAAAGTACCATCCACATTGAGTTTGATGAGACCCTTAGGAGGTGGTTTCCAATGCTCTAAAATTCGGGACATAGATGTGTTAGAGCCCGTAGGTTAGCAAAAGGTAATGAACTCATCATGCAATGTCGAGTCTTCCTCGCCACTTCATGAATCTGATAAGGTTGTTCCTCGAAAATACTATTATTTCTCCAGCACCAAGCTTGCCATAATCCTGCAAGAAATAAGAGCGATAGAGTACCACATGCCATCTGCTTGACCCAAGTTGTCGATTCTGTTAGGGAGAAAAAATCCTTTTGTCCTCCCATTCCCAGGCGAAGCCAAAGCTCCATGGAGTGAGGGAAATCACGTAAGCAATGTAAATGGTTTTCCATAAGGGATGAGCAACGAGTGCAGCCTGGTGAAGCTGCCATGTTGTAGGAGTGCCGACGGGCATTTGTTGAAAGAGTGTTATGTGAACAAAGCCAGATAAAATTTTGCATCTTTGCAGGAACTTTAAGCCGCCAAATCCACTCATATCACAATTAGGATCCCAACCTCTTTGTTGTTGGAGAAGCCAAAATTAACCACTTGAACAAGTATACTTATAAACATCATTAAGTGTGATCAATTTTAAATCAATAATTTACGGCAATTGATACATCGTATATTAGCAAATGAAGGAAATCCGAATAGCATTCATTCATTTTTATCACCTATGTGATTGACTATTTCTTGATTAGTGATATGAACTAAACAGGTTTACATTCAAACAAACAAACAAAAATCTATAACTGATTTGCTTTCACTCTCTGCTTGTTAATTGTTTTATTTATTCATTTATTTAGCCAACAATTTAGGCTTCATAATGATGAGTCCTCGTGTTAAGACCTTATGTTGCACCTTAACCAATCATATCTGTGTTAACCTTGCTATGCATAGTCGGTTCCAAGCCTTGATGAAAGGAGAGTGTTGTATTAGGTCGTCTACAACCAACATAAAACTTTATCGAATCTCTATGACATAGATCAACACTTAGTGGGTTGTTGCAATTCTAGTGAGTATTGATTACTTAAATTTATATACATTTTTAAATTAATTAAAAAAATTATTTGTGTCAAAAAATAGTCATGTATAAATGTTTAAATTGGTAGTGTATATATAATGTAAATATAGTGACTCCAAAATCTTGTTTTTTCTTCATTCCTCTAAATGAGTGATTCACTTTAGACATAAATGAGAAAATCAATGAATTTATTTTTTCATCAATGATTGAGATTGCTCATTTTACACCCTAAAATGAACTTATCATTTTAGAGTTGTTAGACCATATGCCAACAATATACTTTGAATTATACCTCTATCTCTATGAACCTGTTTATCAGAAGAGTTTGAACGATCCCTGTTTTTAATTGTTTCATAGTCTACTACATTCTTTGTCACAACATACTTTACAACACAAGGTACATGAATCTCAGCTTACAAACAGGAACAAGTCTTCGATAGTTATATGTACAATTTGTGCCACTGAAGAACATGTGCATAACTGATCATTATGACCTTGTTACTATATTTGTCAAACATCTCTTACCTTCAACCTTAGTTCTGAGTGTGAAAGGAGTGGCTTTTTTGGACTTAAAGGTACACTAGAGAATTTCTGAACTAAAATTCTGAACAATGGTAAAAACACTATGTATAGTGCTCCGAGAATGAAAGGTGATGCAGCTAGCCACCCATATAACTGCAAAAGTTTGATAAATTAATAAATAAATTTGATCATTTTACAAACTTTGGAAAGGAAATCAAGCAAAAATCCTACATTGCAAAAGGCAAATTGATAATAACATAATAACATAAAGACATTTTTGTGGAATAGAAACATCAAGCAAGCTAGAGAACCAGAAAATCGAACGATTTATGATATGATTATAATAAGGGAATACCAGAGGAAAACAGATTGTGTGCATTCATTACGTGGCAAAATCTCGGTCCTATATGATGGTTTACTATTAGGAAAGACTCAAGTCCTACATAGATTAGATATAGTGTCTAATAAGGAGTTTATAAAAGTTCTGGTACTCCTCAGTCCTCACCGTACAAGTTAGTTTTGTGCAGTTATCAGTTGTTGGATCGTCCACCATATTATCCACACACCAAGTCCAATAGTGTTAGGCATGATAGGATATACTAGGAAAACAATGCCGATTATAAAGCTTGGCCCACACCACCTTAAAAATCGGATTAGTGGGGTTGAATTAGGCCCAAAATCTAAAGGATTTGGATTGGGTTCAATAAAACTAACATGCAGTTTTCGATCTCAATTGTCTGATCTCAAGTTAACAACAGATATCATTTGAAGTTAATTTTTGCTATTGTTCAATCTAAACTTCCAATCTCAGATTAATGGGTTGGGAACGTTTACTCATGAAACTGCATGGAATTACTGCAGCGATCTGGGTCCAAAACCTAATCTTTGCTATTAGAATTTGAATAGGAATCCAAACAACCACCTACTGTCTACCACATATAAAATATACCATTATTTATTCAATACAGGAAAGGTCAAAAGGATCAAGAGTTCAACTTCAACCTATGTAAAATATGCATTTGGTAAAAAGAGAAATAAATTGGTTGTGTTATTATGTAAATATCTACATACATAGAACAAACAGTCTTTTTAAAATAAATGAACAGAAAAATATAATGGTATAGTGGCACCTACCGCATGGACAACACTTAATATGACCTCGTGTGAAGCTTGACCGGTAAGAACTTTCTTTAAAGCATCAGATGTTAAAGGGAAATGAGGCCCGCCAGACATAAATTCACCGAAGCGTAGAAACGGTACAATCAGACTGAAATTACAAATAATTAAACTATCAATATCAATGTTTCTTACGAGAATAGTTATAATATCATAGAAATGCATCAATTATGAAACACAACAAACATTGACATGAGAATGAGGGAAAGAACCTAAATGTCCAAGACATGATTCAATGACACTAAAAGACACAGGGATGCAAAATCGTGGTTTCAGTATTAACACGATTTACCATATAAAATGTAAACTCCAAACTCCTAGAATTTAACAACAATAATCAAACCATCTTCACTAGGCAGGAATGATTACACAGATCAATGAACGCCATAGTTCTCTATCAAAAATGAAACTTTCAATAATCTAAGAGTAAGATCATTTAACTGGGTTTTTCAGAGTTTTCTTAGATTTTCCTAATTGGACTGTCTTCCATTTGTTCTACTTATCGGTGGAGCCTCTATTCATCCTCCTAGGATGCAACTAAATTAGAAATAGTTTTCCACGAGAAACTAAGAATGCATCCTCCTAAAATATAGATGGTAAAGATGTTTTTTAAATTAAACTACATAAACTATTTTGACTGTAACATGATGAACAAAATACAAACATTATGACTCACAAAGAGAATGGAAAGTATATTCAAAGATAGCTATTACCTCAACTCTATTGGAGTAGCCATAAAGTTCGTGAGCATCATAGTTGGAGCATGACAATATGAACCAAGCAATGCAATAGCCATTCCGCAGAGGAATACAGTGACACCTATTTGAAAAACATTAGCCTCATATTTAACACATTGCAGAAGAACCGCCATATTTCACATCCATATATGCTTTCTCGGATCCTCTACAGCGGGCTGCACTTACTTTCTTTCACTTAATCCAACAGCTCTGCAGTGTGCTGCACAATGCAGTCGCTGTAGAGGATCCGTACACAGTTACAACTCTTTTTTTTGTTCAACAGCTACAACTCTTGAGTTGATGAAAATACAGTCTGAAATTATAAGAACTACACACACAGAAATTTTTCTTAGTTGTGGTTGGCTACATGAATCATACAATGCCATAACTGGCCCTGTTTGGATAAAGAGCTTATCATGATAAGTGCTTATGTATAAGCTTACATAAGTTATTTCTATACAAAATGATAAAATAAAGTTAAATTGTTTTTGTTCATGCTATAAGTTAGTTTTATAAGCTATCATGGAGAACTTATGAAATTAAGCTTAAAAAACCTTATGAAATGTGTCATAAGCTGTTTTCATAAATTCTCCCAAACAGTCTCACAGAACTTATGCTAATAGATAAGCTCAAATAAGTCAATCCAAACCAGCCCAATGTCGAATCATATAAAGAAAAAAAACCAAACTGGTTATGCGAAATGGCTGCAAATACTTAACAAGACATGGTTATGTGGCTCTGGATTCCTACATAAATGACGGTATAATTCAAGGTGGGTTAATTACAACGTACCACATATAGGAAATACTCCCAATGTAATGCCAAGAGCAGCAGAGAAAGCCAACTGATTTGGTTCAGCTCCTCTGAAAAAACATAGCAAAATAATTGAATTACAGTTATCTTTAGGACAAAGATTTCCAAGTGAAAAACATTACAACTTACGTTCCATAAAGACATTTCATATACCAAACATAAATAAGAGGATCTAACAGGGTTATATCCAGAAAATTATGGGCACATCTGTTTCAGCTTATTCTTAAAAAAATTACTTTTTCAAACAAAAAAATCACTCTTAGAAGTTCTAACAGGATTAAAGAAAGTGATTTTGAGTGAATTGATTTTGTAAAATTGATTCTCGCTAAAATTAAGTTGAAGCTAAAGTGATTTTTGTTTGGATATGTTTATGTAAAAGTGAGCTAAACGATTAATTTGAGTGCAAAAATTAATTATAGAATTTAAAGCTACAACTTCTAGCTTCAGTACATTCAATTTTGAATGTAAAACCAATTCTTCTCTAAAGGAACAAACATTGTCAAAATCAACTCTACACCTCTAGAATCAATTTTGGTTACACCAAAAGTGGGACCAAACATACACAAAGGGCTCGTTTGGATTGACTTAATTTTCAGCTTATGCAAATAAATAAGCTTTATTCATAAGCTTCTCAAGGTAGTTTATGACAAAACAACTTATAAAGATACAATTTTCGTTAGTGCTAACTTAAGAATTAACATATAAGCTTATTGATTTGAATAACTATTTTTCATAAGCTCAGAAATAAGCCAACCCAAACAAGCCCAAACACAAAATAGCTTCTACTTTCTTAAAATTTTCTAAAAAAATACATTTTTTTAATACCATAATCACTTCTTCTTTTTTAATAAAAGAAGTAATTTTCGTCATGAAAACAAACACAAAATTGCTTCTACTTTTCTTAACAAATCACTTTTTAATACCAAAATCACTTTTTTTTTTGTTATAATTTCTAACAAACAGCCCCTATCTATACTTCATAATCAGAATCAGTTTTAAAGGATAATTGAAATGATAAACAACCACCAACAAGTGTTAGAATCCATAAACAGATCTCATATAACCAATCATTACAAAAATAAATGCAAATAATTCAGTGATTCATCATCACAACAAATGAAAAGTGGAGTAGAGCTGAAAAAAGTGAAAAATTTGAAGAGAACCTGTGAAGAATGGAAACAAGAGGATCAGTGATTTTCTTCTGGAACCAATTGGTAATTGCCATCTTCCCATTCGCCATCTTCGTTCAAAGTTTCAAAATTTATCAAAGTTTCGAAATTTAGCTTCAAAATTGAAAAGGGTATTCAAAATTTAGGTTAAAAATTGAAAAGGGTATTCAATTCAATAAAATTGAAATTAAAATGCTTCTAAGCAACAGAATCTGAGTTTCTCTCTCACCACAAGAAAACCCCAACTCCAAACCAAAACACATATAATTATGAGAGAACGATACAAACACACATTCTAACACACACTTTCCAACACACTCTGTTTAATTGGATAAAATTCACATGGGTTCCACCAAATCATGTGGGTCTCATATAAATTTGGTGGGTCCCATGTGAATTTTAACCAATCAAAAAGAGTGTGTTGAAATGTGGGTGTTAGAATGTGTGTCGGTAGCATTTTCTCTAATTATTATATTATATTATTTTATTTTTTTATGATATAGTATAAGATAAGACATATCTATATTTTTTTGTAAAAAAAATATTTTTGAATTTTTTTAAGGGAAAAAAATTGATATTATGTTTAAATAGAAAAAATATACCAATATCAATGTCTTATATGTTTTATTATAGATTAAATTGTTTTTTCTTAAGAAACCAAAATATTATAAATTAATAGTTATTCAATCACGATGCAAAACTTATTTTGGGTTGATCCTTCATTTTTTATGGAAAAAAATTCTTTTAATTTAGAGTTTGACTAGAAGATAAATAAAGTATGATAAAAAAAATTAAATTTAAAAATATAATATTAATTTTCTCGAACAATTTATTTTTGAGTTCATTAACAATTTATAGTCAATCCCTTGGTTATTATAGTCACATCTATAGGATAGTTTTTAAAATAGTTACATGACATAATTTGATTAAATATATATATAAAAAGTTTACACCTCTATGATTGAATACCAATTAAATCATTTTTATTATTTATTTACATAATGTGTTTTGAGGGGTTTACATAATATTTTTATTAATATTTTTTTGAGGGGTTTTTTAAAGTTTTACAGAAGTCTATCTTAACTTACCCAACAAAAAAATTCTATTTTCCCCTCAAATATATATATATATATATATCTTACCCAACAAAAACTTGATCGTTTAAAGTATTTGTAGGTAATAAAAATTAGTTTGCAGATATCATTTTCAAATTTACTCATACGAAAATTTTTAATTTTTAATTTCTACCATATACTCAGCTTCACATGAGGATAATGCTACCATTTCTTGCTTCTTTGAGATCCATGAGATTGGTGTTGGGCCAATCATGAACAGGTAGCCAATAATACTCTTCTTGTCATACTGATCACCTCTCCAATCTGAGTCACAATAACCATAGACTGTTGCTTTCCTACTATTGTTCTTCTGATTTGGCATTAGCACACCATGCATAATCAGTTGTGCCTTTAATGTATCTCAATATCCTCACAACTGATATTAGATAACATGTTGGTTGCTCCATGAACCTGCTTAGCAAACCAACATTTTGGCACAAGAATCTTTTGTTCTTTGAGAATAATAAAAAGGCTAAAATATAGTTTTAGTCCCTGCAAATATGAAAAGTTTTGGTTTTAGTCCCTGTAAAAAAAATAATAGAAAAAGGTCTCTACAAAATATTTTGTTTTTTAAAATAGTCTTTGGCCCCACTTTTGTAATGATTTGCATACGTGACACATGATGACTGAACCCCATTTTGTAGAAAAAAAATCCTTGCAAAATATTTTGTTTTTTAAAATAGTCCCTGTAGAATATTTTGTTTTTTAAAATAGTCTCTAGAGAGACTATTTTAAAAAACAAAATATTTTGCAAGGACCTTTTTCTACAAATTTTTTTTACAGAGATTAAAACCAAAACGAGACATATTTGCAAGGACTAAAACCATATTTTAGCCTAATAAAAACTACAAGTTACAACACAAAGTAATAAAGAGCATGTTAACACTATATTTTTATGGGAAATGTCAACGAGTGCCCCGATGGCACTCTTTAAGCACTTTAAATTGTAAGTTTTTAATGAAAAGTTGTGTAATGAATGCATTGAAAATTGTGATAGATGACTTTTTAAAAGAATAGTTACTAAATTTATGATGTTTTAAGAATGACACTCGTTAATCAAACGGTATTTTTATTTATATTTGGTCCCACATGAGCTTATTAACAAACATTGATGGAGACTGACCCCACAAAATCACGTTACTTCATAAAATAACATAAGTTGGAATTTGGAAAAGGTGATGAAAATTTGGAAAAGTTGGAATTACATGTTGACGATCTCATAAAATAACCCACCACTAAAAGTTGCTCTAACAAACTCTTAACTACTTCTAACTTCCTAGTATATTCAATGTAGATTACTTTCCACACAAGCAACCTAACAAACTATGAATTATACAATCTTAAAACTCCTTCTAATTCATATTTGCTGGTTTCTTCATTCCCATAAGCTCATTCAAGCCATCAATACTCAATCTCTAATCTGTCTTTATTCACTTGATCTCTTAAAAAGTGATATTTCATGTCAATACTCTCTCTCCTACCATAATTCATAGGATGATTAGCAGCTAGGTCAATTGTTGATTTGTTATCAACAAGTAGCATAACCTTCTCAGTTTCAATGACCTTAAGCTCTTCAAGCAGCATTTCTATCATAATGCTTGACAGGCTACATAAGAATCTACCACATACTCAGCACGTTATAAAGAGGTTACAACACAAAGTAAATTAATAAAAGGGCATGTTGAAACTATAGTCTATATTGATTCTATTTTATTCTTATTTCCTAAGAAAACATTTAGACAATTACTATTTTAATAAAATCATCAACAATATATCAGTGATCCTATGATCTACGTGTACAATGTAGCATCTACAAGCTCATCATTTGCATTTTTGCTTAGCTTTGGTCTGGTTTCCATTCGAGTGATTGCAGGATTGAAGTTATTCTTTTTTGATCTTTTGAAAATGTCTTGAGCAGTAAAATTAATATCATCACCAACCTTCTTCCTTCGTTCAATGTTTTTTAAGCGAGAAAGTGAGCAAATTGAACGTGCGGTGGTGAATAAATGCTTGCTTACGAAAGGAGATGCTGAATTGTTCTTTTTTATATGTTTCTTTGTCCCACACCGACAAACACTAATAGTATAATAAGGTTTATAAACTTCAAAATTCTACTATAAGAATGAAATATTGATCAGAACTATAATATTAAATAAATAGTTTTCCCAATAAATTTTATGGTTTTGATCTTATTTCTTTTGATTATTTTATTTATTTAAATAAATGAATTTTTTTTTTTAATGTCTAACAGTTACAATTAGTGCATTTGATTAAGTGAATTATTTATTTATCCAACAAAAGGGCAATAAAAACAAAATCTCACATCCAACGGAGACACGGTATGATATAAAATAGAGATAAAATATACGGATATGATAAGCATTAATCATATCATGTGTTTGATGCGCACATGATAACAAATAGGATATCATTATTTTATTATAATTAAAAGAAAAAATTATTCTCATAATTAATTAAATATTTTAAAAAAATGCATGTAATTTTAAAAAAAATTTGGTCAGGTAATGCATGTAATTAATTTATGTATCCAATAAGTAAGGAATGACAACATTTTACTATGAACCCAATTGCTTATTCATTTGCAGATTGGTGTTGAGATAAGCAAGGCAAAAAAATTAAACACTTCTGGATCCGTTTAAGTTCCTTGATGTTCCGATATCATGATATACAAAGAAACAACTAGTAGTTTCCCTCTCAACTTGTGAACATGTGTATATTACAGATAGCTTAGCTGCATGTCAAGCAATATGGTTGGATTATGTGTTAAAGAATTCAAAATAGAAGTCTGCAAGCCTATTGCATTGCTTATTGATAACAACTCTGCTATAGATTAGGCTAAGAATCCAGGGTTGCATAGCAGAAGTAAACACACATAGGCAAGTGAAGAAACAAAAATGCTTAAGGTCATACATTGTACTACAATAGAATAGCTAGTTGATGTGTTTATACAAGTTGTGAAGATTGAAAGATTTCTCAAGTTCAGAAGCCTAATTGGAATGGTGAATCTAGAGAACTTGAATTAAGTGAGGATGTTAGTTTTTAATATTAGAAGTAGTTAAAACTTAATTGTTAAAGTTGTTAGCTATTTTTGTGCAAGTTACAACAAGTAAAGTACATAGCTTATATATAAAAATAAAAATCCTTTAAAAAAAACTTATATATAAATATGAAAGCTAAGTTTCATCGCTAATGTCCCCGTGAGCATAGCTCAGTTGACATAGACATGCATTGTTTTCCTCTTTTCGGATCGTAAAGATTTCTTAGAATCTTTTGTTAAACAAGGACTTTGTTTTTTCCCTTTTTCGGATCGTAAAGATATCCCAGGAAAAGCTTTTTCATCAGATTGAGTCTTAATCCAATATGGATTATAAAACAAATACATCATCTTTGACTTGAATTTGAGATCCTCATGGTTCTTGAATAATTCAAATCCAAGTTATATGTAGGGGCCGGGGTTCGAACCCCGGACACCTCACTTATTCATCTTGAAAAAGGTGAATTATAGCCACTAGGCTACTTAACAAAAAAAAAGGTTTCATCGCTAATGAGAATTAGAAGTTTACAATCAACAAATGTTTTCTCTTTTTTTCTCTCAATTCTCTCACACAAACATAGATAACTTGTGTTGCAAGTTATCCTTGTTGCGCTATCATGTATACATCTTCGATTTGAAGGGTCGTGTTATAGAGTGAGTGAATACAGTTTTAGGAGACGTGTTGGAGGAACCACGATTATGAACACAAACAAGAGGAAGATTTATAACCCAACCACATCTCTTGAGTTGAAAGCAATGAACCCGGTGAAGAAGAAAGTGGAAGAAGATTAGCATTTAGATTTAAAATTACACATTTAAATTTCAAATATATGTTTGCGAATAACATTTAGATTTTCCTTAAAAAAAACATTTAGATTTAAAATTTTGTAAAAAAAAATTAAAATTAAGATGATATATGGGTAATTTTTTTATAAGAAAAAGAAATAGTAATTGATAGGGTTTTATTCCGTAAACAATATTGCCTAACAAAAATCTTGTCGAAAGAAAAAGACTAAAACAAAATATTATGTAATGATGTAGGTTTCTACTTATCAGGTTTTTTCAGCTACATTCATGGTTCTTCTGACATCATGTTTGCTGAATTATATGTTATTTACAAGGGTCTTCTGATTGTTAAAGAATTGAATTTTATTGACCTCGTTTGTTACCCTGATTCTTTGCATTGCGTCAATTTCTTTTAAGGTCCCTCCATGAAGTTCCATGTCTATGTGGTTTTGATTCAAGAGATAAAAGAGTTAACAACGCAGATAAATGTCACTGTTTGTCACACTCTGGAAATCAATATGCAGATTCATGGCAAGTTAGGAACCTCTTTGAATATCGAAATCTTACTTTATGCTTCTCCTCCAAATGACATGCTGCATGCGGTTGGAACTTTCTTTTCTAGAGATTAGTTGTTGTTTCTTTCTTGTCCTTTTCTCTTTGTTGTTTTTGTTTTGATTAGCCTTGTAACACCAAAAAAAATTGACCACATCATATTGTGGTTTCATCATAACCCTACTAAGTACTAACTAACAAACCCTGAAAGGTGAATTAATAAAAATTCTTTCTCCAAGGAACGATGTCTCACGTGTGCATAAGAGAAGCAAACCTTTGCGACCTCTCTAAGATTTACAAACTCTTTGGTCTAAAGGTTGGTTCCCTCTCATCTCACGACCTCAACTTATTCACGTTGCAGAAGATATTAACGGTTATATCTTCACTTACGTCCACTGTGAAATTCAAGAGGAAATTAACGAAGGAACTATTATTGATACTAACTTTGCGTTTGTTTGTTCTTTTTATTACATTAATGCATTTAAATTACGAACAAAAGTTTTTTAAAACTTTTATTTTGAATAAAATTATTTTATTTTAATCTATACTATATATAAAGAAAACTACCCCTTTCAGCATGTTTTTGGGTTGGACTTTTCTTTCCAAAAATACCCTAGTTTTTAATTTTAATTTTAAATACAAATAACAAATGTAACCAAATAGATAATAATAAATTTAATTTAAGAAGAAAACTTATACACAATTCCTTATGATCTGTTTTTACTGTTAACCAATTATAAATAACACGTGGATTATTAATCCTTGTCACTAATCTTTCCCGCTAACCCTCTTTTACCTCTGTTAACCACAGATCAAACTCACAAAAAACTAGCACAAAACAAAAACTCATGATACTTTCTTATCAGCCGATTTTATGTTGTAAATCTGTGTTGTTCCCCTCAATACAACCGACAAAGATTGCCAAGTATTTTCATATCCCTTCCACAAAAAACAGTATTTCCATATTATTTTATTAATATAAGTTACTCTTCCTTAGCCTTTGATCAATTGTAACAAACGTGAGCAAAAAATAATGGTAAAGATTGAACTTTAAATCCTCTAAAAATATATTAGTAACAAACGTGAACAAAAAATAATGTTAAAGATTGGACTTTAAATCCTCTAAAAAATGATTAGTAACAAACGTGAGCAAAAAATAATGTTAAAGATTGGACTTTAAATCCTCTAAAAAAAGATTATAGGACTCAGAATATTTCAGAAAAAAATTTGTTAGCACTATATTAAATATTTATTATCAATTAGTTTGCAGGAGAAGAACATAATTTGTTGTCATTTGACGAGGTTGAAGGGGATACTCATAACTTATATCAAATGGAATTTATGAACTTAACTGCTCAAGGAAGTAAAGGTAAAAAAAGGTGCACCTTTGATGTTGTTGAGAAACATAGACCCTAGATATGGCATGTGTAATGAGACACGATTATTATGTCGTGGTTTATTTAAGAATATGTTGGATGTGGAAATCCTAACAGGAAGCAATGCTGAAAAAAGAGTATTCTTGCCCAAAATTAAATTAAAAATAAATGTGAGTTCAAGACTTCCCTTTGTTCTTAGTAGAAAACAGTTTCCCGTTAGCCTAAGTTTTGCTATTACCATAAATAAGTCACAAGGGCAGACCATTCCCAATGTCGGAATCTATCTTCCACGACATGTTTTCAGCCATGTCAATTATATGTAGCTTTATCAAGAGAAGTTTCTCAAAATTCAACAAAAGTTCTCATTAAAGAAGGGAAAATAGAAGGAGAAGATGAAGACTTTACGAAAAATTGTAGTTTTTAAATATATTTTTTTATCGTAATCATAACAATGTTTCTTTTACATCAGTTATACATTTATGTTATGATGTTACTAATTACTATTAGAATAAAAAATAAATGATCATTATTTTATCTTAATTTTATATGCAGGCAAACTAAAATATGTTGAGTTCAAAAATAATTTTGTTATATGTCTGGACAATATTTTGTTTATAAATCAATATATCAATAATTCTCATTAATATTTAAAAAATTTAATCAAAATTATACAATCAAACATAAAAAAAATAATCACATGCGTTAGTGCAGTAAAAACGTGCCCGTCTTTCCGCTAGTTTATATAGTATAGATTCTTGGTTAAAATCATAGTTAAATCAAATTAGTCGCTAGTTTATATAGTATAGATTCTTGGTTAAAATCATAGTTAAATCAAATTAGTCGATGTATCTGGAACTACTTGTTACAGTTTTGTTAGTTAGGTCCAATTAGATTAGATTAAAACTCTATCATGTATATAAGATTTTTAGCCGAAATAATTAAGGATCATTTTCATTTGAAGATGTAAATATCTTTCATATTTATTATGTATTTTTTATATTTGGTAATCTTTCATATTTATTATGTATTTTTTGTATTTGGTAATGTCTTGAGAGTCAAGTTATTAATCTACTTGAAGTCTACATTGTCCGATCTCGACCTAACATCATCATGTTTTATTTTTCTTGTTAAAAAAAAAACACATGTTTTATTTTTAGAAAACATGAGAGAAAAAGAAGCTCCCATTAATTAAATATACCAAAGCTTGCATGTTACTCTTCTTCCTTTTTCTCCAAGCACAATATCAATTTGTATACAAGAGAATAATGAATGTGACACATAGGATTAGTTTTCTGCTCATCACTAATCACAATGAATCTTTTGAAGCAGAGGTATACATCCTTGAAACAAATGTTAGCCTGGTAATGAATAACCTTCTTCCAGACATTGTATTTTGCCATCCTGCATTAGGCGTTGAAGTAAAGTTGGGTTACTCGTAACAATACCATCAACATGCTCAAACAATAGCTTTTGCATGGATTCTGCATCATCAACAGTCCAAGCATACACCCTTTTTTTCCTCCTGTGCAAAACTTTCATAAGCTTTTCATCAATCAATGGGTGGTAGACACCAACAACCTCAGCACCTTTCATCCGCAACAATTTTGATCTAGCCCCTGTAGAAGGTTCCCTCATGACTATATAGCCAACCTGCATAATCCAATTTTAAAATTGTGTGGACATTGAAATTGACATGACAATAAAAACTAGTTAAAAGCAACACATCTGCAATAAGATTCCAGCTTATAGCCGCATAATGATGGAAATGACTTCTCATTAATCAATACAAACTTTAAGCAGACATAACAAATGTAACGGCTTTAATTCAGTTCTTATAATCACGTGGAGTGTGTTCACACAAATCTCATTTCCATTTCTGCACCCTCAACCATTTTCTAGACAAGGATAACCTTTATTTTGCTAACTTGCTTTGAAAATCGAGCCCTCTGTTTAAGGTTAGGCTGTCATGAAAATCACAAAAACGCACATAATGTTTGGAGATATGATCTTCTCTTACATGTACAGATAGTTATTTATTTTTACACTGAGAATCATAGTTTGGGTCGATGTTGGACTGGGTTATACTCACTTTTGAACAAGCTTGTCATCAAACTCATGGAAATCTCCAAGACTCAACTCATGAAGTTGTAAAAGTTAACTTGTGACAAAAATAATGAAAAAAAATGTCTAATATAGTAGTATCTAGACACAATTTAATACTTTGTGCAAACTAGAGCTTCCATGCTTTTCTGAAAGTGTCTTGTTATATCCCGAAGAAACATTCTGTTATATGTCTTCTCTTCTGTTTGTATTTTTATGGACGAAACTGACAAACAAAATACATACTTGATGACCAAACTAACAAACAGAAGACATATTTGATGACCGAACTAACAAACAGAACTACAGAAGATGCATTTGTGGATCAAACTGACTAGCAGAAGACACATTTGGGATGTTCTTGTAATTTTGATACATTTAGAGACTATAGTGACACCTCCTGACATATTCAAAGACCAAATTGGTTGTTTACTTTATAAACTGCATTTGTTTCTTTCTCCATTCTTCTTCATACACATATTAGCCATTAGCTTGATTACAGTGATAGGTGAACAAACTTTTACCAAGAAACCTTATGTTATTGTCAAGCATTACTTCATTCACTATTTATATTAAATCATTGGTAACAGCCTTAAACTTAATGCTGAGCAAGTGTTTAAGTTAATATATTCCAGCCAAAACCCAAAAGTTTTGTACACTTTTTTGTTTTTATGTTCCCCTGCCAATCAGTTGTTTAGAATATAAGGTACGTTCCTTTTCCCTTGCCATTTTAGATTGAAAAGAGGCCTAAAGAAAAACATAATAATATAGGGAAACCTATGCCAAAAGACAACAGAAGATTTTCATAGGTAAAACATTCTGGCCATAAAAACATGAGAAGTTTTGCAAATAGAGCTATATGAACTGCTTCTTACCGCAATTTCTGATGAGAGTTTAATGACATCCCTTGCTAAATTGTCACTTTTTGCCCATATGAGACAGTTTCTGCACCCTGTCTCCTCCACCTGGAAGAGATTGTATTGACATTCGGAAATTACATTGCTGCAAAATTAGAAGATATTTTGAAGAAAATATCTTATATGATGTATTATTATCTATGCATGGAACTTAGTAAAAGAAGTTCTGCCATCAGGCATTAACACAAAGTATGCTTGCTAGTGTGATGTTAAAAGGACAAGGCACGCTACATTGGCAGAGCTAAAAGTTGTGCAAAGCAGGCAAGGGTTCTCACATTTTACTTTGATGTTGGTAAAGAAGTTAGAGTGTAGGTTGCTGGTTTAACCATCAAGACCACCTCATTATTTAATTCCTTCCTCCATTTACTCACAAGCCATAAAAGACCCAGTAAATTGGAGACCAAGAGGCACAAAATGTAATCAATATTAAAGTCATGCTACGACGACTAATTAGGAGCTATTATTGTAATCAAGATGATCGTAGAGATCTGTTAGTATAAACAAGATGGTCGTAGAGATCTGTTAATATTTTTTTATAAGAAAGGAATCTCTGTCAGTACTTAGTAGGCCTCCTATTTATAAGGTTTATGTAAAGGCCAACCTAGTCTAGAACTTATGTTGTGATTGAATAAAAGGAATAGGAGAAGATTAGAAGGGGAATCGGGTTATTTTAGAATTGGTTTTGAGTGGTTGAGAGAGGAGGCATGCTCTCTAACTCCTGTCTATATAAGTAAATTCTGTAACTTCCATCAGTAACTTCCCATTCTAAAGTTCTCAGTATTCTGTCCCAGTGAACACTGTTTCTGGCCATTTTCAGCAATTAATCAATCTTCACTCAGTAATTTATATCCATGTAGATTCCAGTTCTAACAATCTCATGTGTGTCAATTGATTTTGAATTTAAGCCAAGATACATGGAGGTTCACATTGAGATGAACACGAGGAGGAATTCAATCCGTCATAGTGGAGAAACTAACATTTTAACTTGAGTCAAGACACAAGAGGGTTTTGCTTAGGCTTTTGTTCACATTTCATATGCCGAATATAGGGAAAAATCCCCAATTACTGATTATTCCTAGAGTATTCAAGAGATTCTAGGCTCTCGTTGCCCAAAAGACCCCAAGTCTATACAAAGAACAAGATATATCAATCTCTAAGGCTCCCCTCTTATTTATAGGCAACATGCCTTTTTTTCCCGATTAACAAACTTATTAGGCTATTAGATGAACATAGGCCCATACCTGTGATACTTAAAGCTAAAAAGAGAAGTGAGATAGTTTGGCATTTGGATGAAACTTTCTATTACTAACAATGAGGTTTTCAACTAATATTTCGCACATAAGTTGAAATAGCTTTTGCAATTCAGTTTTTTCAAAAGCTCATATTTAAGTTCTCCATAAGAGAGAAAGGAACGTGTATATAAAAGAAAAATAAGAATGCAAAGCAGAGCTAACTTCTACATGAGCTGGAGCTTGTATCAAAATGTAACATGCAATAGGGTATGGACGGAATAATTATACTTACAATAAAGAGAACATCTTTGGCGAGCCCTTTCTCATACAACGGGGGTCCAACTTTGACATCTAGAATTATCTGCCGCACAGAACTTGCAGTCATCTAGAAAAATACAGTGTAACTACAGTTATGAAATATGATATAATGTTGAAAAGACAAGGTAAAACATATATGGAAAAAATTGTCAACAGCGACAGAATATTATTAATACAATCACAGACAGCATGCATACAAAATGGGGTCAATGGTATAGATATGAATCCTGAAACATACCGTCAGAGCATCTTGAATTGTGGGTATACTTTCATCATTAATCTTCTCAGTAGATTGGTGTGAAGCACTAAGCTCTCTTATCTACAGAAATAAACTGAACACACTTAGTTGATGTTACTCTTTTTAAGCCCAAGAATTCTCAATAAAACAAAAAAGAGGATAAAAGGAAATGATTTTAAAATGCATGTATCAACTATTTTAGAATAAATGATCAAATAGTTCATTTCTCTGTTTCATCAAATGAAAATATCAAGGTTCCAGAGAAAATCCCACAAACTCTGAAGGGGCTTATAGTTCACTAATCAACAATTCAGAAAAATATAACATGCCAAAAGTTACAGCTAATTCAACTGGAGCACTGTCAAAATTTTCTATCATGAACTAATTATCCCATGGGTGAAGGAAAATGAATGGCTTCATGGTAACAAGCCCTCTCATGCAAGAGATATTTTCACTTGAAGCATGAAGAAGGCATAGACCCATAAATAATGAGGGACATAAGAACCAAATTCTAGACTACATGGCATTGGCAACAGAGATTCAGACACAAATGTTAACTGTTAAGAATTAAATATCCATTATGTTAAACTACCATTAGGGGATCATGCCAAGTGGACAGTTTCTTTTTCTTTTGGCTTCCATTGCCAGTACAACAATTCTAGTAACAATGATGAATTGAAAAACTTCATGGCAATAACAGCAGGTAGATATGCTGACCGAAATGCATCAGCAACTGATAAATAGACAAACTCAGTAATATAAACTACGAGAAACAGTAATTCTGGTCCTAAATGTGTGAGGTGGTTTCAGTGTAGTCCTTGAATATATTTAAACTTCAAAAACATTCTTAAGTATGTGTTCCATTAGTAATTTTATACACCTAACTGACAAACTGAAAACACATATGATAACAAAACTAACTAATAGAAGACAATAAATGATGTTCCAGTGTCACCTGTTTTGAGCTCATGTAACCAACTCTAGAACTAGTGTTTCCAGACAACCGCTGCAAATCCCTGCCTGCATCATATGAGAATTAAGCCCAAAAGTGACTATAAAGCTACTTCTACAAGTGCCTCTAACATACTCCCAAAATGAGCAAAATTTAACATAATCAGGACTTTTATAAAATATTCGTAATCACAAACACTTATTTGAGACTAACCTACAAAGTCAGGGACGAATTTGGTGGTTTACTCGAACAAATACAAACTATGAAAATAGACATAAGACATATGTACCTGTCATGTAGAGCAAACAAAACTCCATCCGAAGAACGAGATACGTCAATCTCAATACAGTCAACTCGAGATTGAAGTGCAGATCGATACGCAGCCATCTACAAAACCACATTTACATTCCAATTCAAATTTCAATTTCAATTAAAAAAAAGTGCATAACTATAAAGCACTGACATCTGATACGACACTGACACATTACACAGGTATTAATTTAATAATTTAATCACTTTATACGACACTGATACATTAACACGGTATTAATTTAATAATATAATCATAAGTGCATATGCCTAAAAAATATATATAATCGTATGTGTCGGATACGTCTTCAATTTAAAGTGTCGGTGCTACAAAAGGTATAAACTTACGGTATTCGGTGATGAGTTGGAAGAATCACCGCCGTGAGCACAAACAAGAGGAGGATTATTAACCCAACCGCATCTTTTGAGTTGAATCTGATGAAAACGACGGAGACGGAAATGGAAGAAGATTGGTGGCAATATAGCTACAAAAACGAGACACGCAATCATCACCTTGCGTGAACATAATCTTCTTATTGAGATTGAGATTGATTTTGATTTTGAGTTTCTTGATCTTGAAGAATCTCTTGTTGATCTATACAACATTGTTGCGATTTGATTGATTGTTGAATTCTATATTTCTAAGTTTCTGTTGCTTTTCATTACTTCAACGTGTAAATTCCCAATTCAGACAACACTCACATTCTTGATGGCGAGGAATGAATAATCAAACTCTCACCTTAATACTTCGACCATTTCACATTTCTTATTTATAATGATGATATCATGTGCGCATCAAATACATGATATGATATCAATAATTTTTGTCACATTTATATCATATTTTAAAGAGTTAAAGTTTATTTTATATTTTAAAAAGAATAAAGTTTTGCACTAACATTGAAATTGATAGCTTAATTCGTTAAACGATGACCTATTTAAGTAGCTAATATGCACTTAAAAAACAATTGACTTTTCATGAATAAATTTATCTAAAATTTGTAGTTATTTTGAAAATTCCTTAAATTGTGATGTAAATTTATACTTAAAAAACAATTGACTTTTCATGGATGAATTTATCCAAAAAGGTCTGACATATTTGAGGGACGTTAACCTAATGGTTTTTGGCTAAAAAATCATTATTTTACTATTTTAAAGAGAAATTATTGCATAGTCTTTCATCTAACACCTCATATTTAATCTCAACGAATAAAAACATGACACATCATTTAAATTTAAAAAACTGTAAAATAAAAAAATCAATTTCTTTTTTGTTGTCTCTCTAGATCATGTTCAAATTTCTCTATTTTAAATAATTTTAAATTAAATGATAATTTTGTCAATCTCATTTTATTATTTTTTATAAGAAGAAAAAAAACAAGTGATTTTGCTTTCCTACAAATTTTTCCTTAAGTCTTGGAACACACGTCAATTGTTTGAAATTGCTCTTTAGGATTTCAAAATTACTCTCAATCACTCTGAAATGACATTTATACTTTCAACGACAGATAACTATCTTTTGATCCCAACAACGCTTAACTGACATTTTTGGCAAAATTCATATATAAGAAAACCTACTTCCATCTCACTATTTCCTTCACCGACTCTTTTTCTCTTCCATCCAAACCCAAAAGTACTTTTTTTTTTTTGAATAATCTTTGTCTCAAATCATCGAAGAAAAATTGTTAAAAGGTTTCTACACTCATTTAACATCGAAAAATGCATCTTTTAACATATTTACATTATCCAATTTTTTTGTCATATTTTGACAACTTTCTGACATGCACTCGTAACACAGTTAACTGCCGTTGTCCCAGCAGCAATTAATTGTGGTTGCTGCCTAATGTTGGTTTTTTTGCTTTTTTCCCCATTTCGATGCATTTAATGATTGAAATAATAACTGATACTTTTCTTTGCAATGTTATGTTCTTTATGATTGAAAATGCCATTGATAATTTTGTTTGAGTCAAAAACAGCCAATGTCGAGTTTTCCGTCTAGTTGAAATCGTCTAAGCTTGAATCTTCCATTGATGTGAAAACTTTTTTTGATTCTGGTGTTCCCAAACTTGGTGATAATGAAGTAGACAAGATGCTTTTCTTTTTCTTTTCCACCAAAGATACTTGAAAAGTTAGAGATAAGATCAATTAGGTTCATTGACAAAGGTGGACTTTACTTTGATTATATATAAATCCACTTTAATCAAACCAATGTTTTTGTTGGTTTGTGAAAGGACTTATGAGTACAAAACACTGAAGAAGAAAGTGAAACATGAAGGCACAAGTTCAAAGAAAAGTGGATGAGGCATTGTTATCTGATGCATCCGAACCAGTTTGATCTACCTTCGTTTTCTCAAAAGAATGACCAAGATTCTCGACAACCTGCATCGAGAAACCAATTAACAAGAAAGAAATTACTTTCACGAGAAAAAAGATTGCTTTTACAATAAAAATTGCTTTTGAAAGGTACAAAACAAAATAATAAGTGAATATCAAAGTATGATTTTAAGAATAAGTCCAATATTAAAACCAAAACAAGATGGCATACCTCTGGAGGTAAGGAAACAGAATCAAAAGATTTTCAGTCGTCAGAATACCCTCTGCTAGGTTTAGACATGTTTATTATATTGTCCAAATCATCAATGCCTTCCGTGAGTGTTACGTCGAACACTTATTTTGCATGCTTAAAACACAACACAGACTTTTGGCAATCACTATCTGAAGCTTAACATCAGAACCGAGCAACAATCTATCAGGTGCCGACTGTGCAGGTGTGTGTCAACATACTATCAGTACAAGAGACAATTTTTAAATCAGGGCTTTCAGTGCGGCAAACAGAATGTGGAGGGGAGATCTTATGCACATTCTTTCTGCGTTGAGATTATTCACACAATCAGAAAATGTTTGAAAACACGTTGACAATGATTCCTTATGCTTGCCTCTTTCTGCGTTAAGACTACTCACACAATCGGAAAATGATTTACGTTCTTTCTGCCATGTTCTTTCACTTTCTTGATTATCTAGGTAGTCAGATTCATGGGATGGCGGAGAAATTTTAAATGATGAAAAGCATTGAACTTGATTAGTCTGGTCAGCAACATTCTTCTGAGAAAAACGTCTTTTAAAAGATGGAATCAAATGTAAGTTGTTCAGCGATAGTTCAATGTCATTGGAAGTTGATGAAATTCTTGTTGACAAATTCACAGGCCCATCTTTGAAAATCAAGTTACAAGCTTTTTGGCTAAAAGGCTCTCTGGTAGCATGGCCTCTGGAATATTAATTGAGTCAGACAAGCAGTCACAAAAAGGTATATGCTTAACCAGTAGCAATAAAACCTCAAATATTATCAAAACATTTTCCACTAAGTATAACATGCCTACATACATAATCATCAACGCATTTTCAACTAAATCTCATAATACTTTTTATTATCATCAATACATTTTCAACTAAGTATAACATGCTTACATCTACCTGCCATATGGAATCACAAATCACATCATAGAGTACTATGTAAAGAATGAAATCTAAATGCCAACACAGCAGTAATCTTGAATTCCATAATCCCCATGGGATGTTAACAAAAAATGACAGTATTACATGGATATCGATGGACCTTGTCAGACACAACCAATGTAGTTCCAGAACAGCAGACTTTGAGCGTCTAAAATAACAATACAAATCAAAGCTAACGATTTAATAACATTGACACAACCAATGTAAATCACTCCTTCAAATAAAGGAAATACAATTAACAAGAGCAACAACCTAAATCAAAAAATGTTACCTCAGGATGCAGATTAAAGAAATTAATCAGCTTGGCATTAAAATATCGCATAAGAGCCATGTTAGCAAATTGATTGGAGTGATCTTCAAATCAGGCTTCATACACAAGCTCTTCTCATCATCATTAACCACCTTTTCAATTTCAATACCTTCAAGGAATATATACTTCATATGCGCTAGATGAGCATAGGAGAAGTTTCTGAAAATAAAACACACTAAAGTCATTCAAAAAAAAAAAACACTACAGTCCATTCCTTTATCAATAAAAGGAAATGGATCCTATAGTCTAAATAGTGTCATCGATTGCGGATGACAGAAGCCAAAAATCTACCATTTAAAGCCTCCATCTTTCACCAGAACATGCCTTGGTTCACCATCTTTCACAAATTGGCCATAAGAGTTACCAAAAAGTCTACCTACACAGTGCCATGGCCGATATTTGACAACACGGAGTCTAAAATTTAACTGCATATAGATGTACAAAGGTTATTTTAACTAGGGGGAAATATAAAAATGCAACCTTAAAATGGGTAGTATTCATTATTAAATAATTTGGGAGAATATAAAAACAAAACAATCACCTCTCGGCAAGAACTTCAACCTTTTTGCAAATATTTTGAAAAGTTGGAGACTTTTAACGTAGATGCAACAATCTAACCGAACAACTCATATGACTAAACAAATCAGAAATGGTCATGTGCCTGTATTTAAAAAGAAATACATAATTACATTTTTCTAAATAACATTCAAAATCAAATTCTTTTGCAGGAACTCCTCTATGGAGATTTGAGTTCTTTTGGCAGAACCGAATATGGAGTGAATGACATTAACTTGATCAAGCAAAGACGAAGATTTTTTAAGCCGTGTATACAAAGTCAGCACGGATTTGGTTAGTTTACCCTAAAGAGTAATCGATGATTCCACCGTTATCTTTTGAAAATGTTCACCAGTGATAGGAGTACTTTTGAAAGCATGAAATAGAGTAAATAACATTAATCTCACCCAGCAATGGTGGAGATTTTTCCTGCCTTGCATTTAAACCATCTTGGCTTGGGTTGATTTTCCAAAAGAGTGACTGATGCTCTCTTTTACCTGCATTGAGAAACCAAGTTAACTAAAGAAATAATTTGCAAGAGAAAAATTTGTATACAAATTTCTGAGAAACATATTTTTAAACTTTTCCATGATTTCTCCAAGTGCAAAGGTGAAAAGAAAATATTATATACAAGGTTGTGTCAAACGGTAACAATTATTAAAACTAGGCGAAAACTAAAGATTTCAGGAAAAATATGTAACCTCGTCATAAAAAATTGCATAGTCCAGCCTATAATTGTAAATACATAGAAAAATATATCATAAAATGATGAGACAAATTAAGATTCTACACCACAGGAAGAAAGCTTTATGACAATTTAGGTAAAATGAATTATATACTTACTTCAACATCCAGGGCGTAACACAATGTTAGCATCATTCTCTAGGTTACTGAATCGAATATCATTCATGTTACTTTTCTCTTCCAATACATGGATTCCACTATACATGAATGGGAATCCAAAGTCAACCTCTGCATGATTCCACTTATTTTCTAAAACTGCTTTGTCCATGTTATCATTGAAGTATTTCATTTGCATATGAAAAAGATGCAAATGGTACGTATCCTTCTGTGATGTCTTACAAATCTTCGAACCATGTGTATAGAAAAATTTATTGCCGTTGATGATTGCTATTACGCGGTGTTGAGAACCATACCATGTCAATGGAGGAACAACACAAAGAGATATGGCAGGAAACTTGTTACGAAACCAAAAAGAAATTGGCAATCCTGCCAAACATTGGTGATCGAACCACTCTGGAATTTTCGCTTCTGGCAAATGGAACCAAGTATTTCCAGCCTCAAGAAATTCCTCTAAATCATAAATAATTAATGTAAGTTCAACTACATCAAGAATAATGTCAATTATCATATCAAATGCATTACAAAAAAAATAAAATGAATCATAACCTGATTTAGTAATTTGCGTTTGCACGACGATGTCAACGATTTGCAGTTTTTGCAGATAAAGTTTTTAAGCATGGCGGAATCCCTTCAATTTCCAGAAGTTCCTGACAATCATCCAAGACAAGCCTCCATAAATAATGACATTTTTCGATAGATTTGGGAAGAATGGTAAATTGATTATTAGTTAGGTGTAATTCTTTCACATTAGCAAACAACATAAGACTTTTTAACAGATATTCATCTGAAAGTTTGCAGTTCCTGACACAAATATACTTTACATGTGAAGATTGCATTGCGTCCACTTTTTCTTCATTCTGGATAGTAAATTCAGCCAGTGTTGACATCCTATTTGGGAAGTAAACATATCCACTGTTACATAAGGTTTGAGGTTGGGTAAGATTTTGAAATGAAAACGACAATTCTTTCATGGGAGTTTCATCCAGTAGGAGTCCTGGTAGATTTCTCATCTCTCCCAATATTTCTGGAAAACTCTCAAGACTATAACAACATGAAAGATTGAAATGTTCCAACAAAGTCAACCTGAGCCGTGGGATATTTCTAAGCATGATGCAACATTCAATATTCAAGAATTTAAGTTTATCCAACAACCCATCCACCACCAATGGAAAACTCTCAAGACTAAAACAACATGAAAGGTTGAGTTTTTCTAAAGAATCCAACTTGAGAGGTGGGATACTTTTAAGATTGTGGCAACTTGTAACAAGCAGGGTTTTAAGTTTTCCAAGAAACCCATCCACCACAAGTGGGAAACTCTCGAGCCTATAACAATTTGAAAGGTCAAGTTTTTCTAGCGAATCCAACTTAAGAGGAGGAATACTCCTAAGATTGTGACAACTTGTAACAAGCAGGGTTTTAAGTTTTCCAAGAAACCCGTCCACCACAATTGGAAAACTCTCCAGCCTATAACAATTTGAAAGGTCAAGGTTTTCTAGCAAATCCAACTTGAGGGGTGGAATACTCCTGAGATTGTAACAACTTGTAACAAGTAGGGTTTTAAGTTTTCCAAGAAACCCGTCCACCACAAGTGGAAAACTCTCGAGCCGATAACAACATGAAAGGTCAAAATTTTCTAAAGAATCCAACTTGAGAGGTGGGATACTTCTGAGATTGTGATAGCTTGTAATGAGTAGGGTTTTAAGTTTTCCAAGAAAACCGTCCCCCACAAGTGGAAAACTCTCAAGACTATAACAACATGAAAGGTCAAGTGTTTCTGGTGAATCCAACTTAAGAGGTGGAATACTCTTGAGACTGTGGCAATTTTCAACAAGGAGGGTTTCAAGTTTTCCAAGAAACCCGTCCACCACAAGTCGAAAACTCACAAGACTACCACAATATGAAAGGTCAAACTTTTCTAGTGAATCCAATTTGAGAGGTGGAATACTTTTAAGATTGCAACAACTATTAACATGTAGAGTTTTAAGTTTTCCAAGAAACCCATCGACTACAGGTGGAAAACTCTCAAGACTACAACAACATGAAAGGTCAAGTGTTTCTAGTGAATCCAACCTGAGAGGTGGAATACTCTTGAGGTTGTGAGAACTTTTAACAAGTAGGGTTTTGAGTTTTCCAAGAAACCCATCCACCACAAGTGGAAAACTCTCAAGACCACCACAATATGAAAGGTCAAGTTTTTCTAGCGAATCCAACTTGAGAGGTGGAATAAACCTTAGCTTGATGCAACTATTAACGACTAGAGTTTTAAGTATTCCAAGAAACCCGTCCACCACAAGTGGGAAACTCTCAAGACTATAACAACATGAAAGGTCAAGTGTTTCGAGTGAATTCAACTTGAGAGGTGGAATACTCCTGAGATTGTGACAATTTTCAACAAGCAGGGTTTCAAGTTTTCCAACAAACCCGTCCACCACAGGTGGAAAACTCTCAAGACTATAACAACATGAAAGGTTAAGTGTTTGTAGTAAATTCAACTTGAGTAGTGGGATACTTCTTAGCTTAATGCAACGTCTAACACTCATGGATTTAAGCTTAGCACCAAACCCACCTTCCACAGGTTAAAAAATCTCAAGATTAGTACAATCTGAAAGATCGAGTTCTTCTAGAGAAGGTAACATGAGAGACATAATAATTTTGATTTTGGTGCATTTTATAACCCTTAAGATTTTAAGTTCTCCAAAAAATCCATTCACCAGGAGAGGAACACTTTCTAGACTATAACAATGTGAAAGATCAAGTTCTTCCAATGAAGCCAAACTGAGAGGCGGAATACTTCGGATTTTGGTGCAATATATAAATCTCAAGATTTTAAGTTTACACAAAAAACCAACTGATTTATCAATTGCAATTAGTTCCCAACAATTTTGAATTGAAAATTCTTCTAGATTTGGGAGACCAGATATGTCAGGTATTTGTGCCAAAAGATTACTATTATCAAGATTTAAAACTCTCATATGCTGGAACTTCTACAATAAAATAGAAATAGAAAAATATTCAAATAAATGAGAAATTTATGAATAATCTTAAACCGAATGTATTAATATAAAATAAGAGATACAAATATGTTACACTTGCCTTTGTGAGAAAGCCCTTCCACTCAAATGGATTTGATGAAGGTTGCTTGCAATTGATATTGGGATTGCAAATGAAAAAATGGGAATCTGATGAAGAATACTTGCGATTGCGACATTCCAACACTCTTAGACTATTTGGAAGATGTTTGGGATTTGTAGGGAAAAAAACATCATTGCTAAAAATTAGTGTTTTGAGATTTTCCATCTTCTTGAAAGCTTCTCCATCCCATTCTACTCTAATCAAACAGTCAAAATAAGTGATTTCAATTTTACTTGTTCCCTGTAAAGAAGAAAAAAAAGGACAAATCAAACTGAATATGCCGTAGAATATACATTCTTAGTGTTACTAACAGATTCAACTATGTGTTTATAGGTTAAGATAAGTGTGTGGTTTTAACTTAAATGACGTGTCAACAAATCATTGAATGTATATGTAAAAAAATTACACACACGGTGTATATAAAATGAAACTCTGGTAAAAAAAATTGATATTGTGACAATTAATAATATTAATAATTCAGAAAGCAAAAAGGGTAACCTGAGAATCACATACAGTAAGTAATAAGTTAATTATTAAAGATGAAAAGCCAAACCATCCATGTCATTATTACTCACTTTAATTTCTTCTAAAACTTGAATTATATCTTTAGAAGACCATAAGCGACTTCGTTTTCCAAGATCTTCGGGTGATTCTTGTCTAACAATTTCTTTACCCATATCCTCTACCAAATCATGTAATGTCACATCACCAGAATCACTTATTTTTATGAGAGATTTTTCCACCAACACATTAATGTGATCTTTCATGATATAGCCATAATGAGCATGAAGTATTTCTTCGACCCTTGTCAATTTCCATCCTTTGAAGAAACAAGCAATGTCAAGAAAAACAGACTTCTCTTCTTTCTGCAAGGCATCAAAGCTTAGCTGTAGTGTCGTTTGTATCTTGTTATGAGGAACTCTTTCATAACGATCTAGTGCATCTTTACATTGTTCTATTGTCTTATTAGAAAAGTGAGAACCCATTACTTCTAAAGCGAGTGGGTGACCAGAAGCATAAGCTACGACACGTTTTAAAACATCCGCATAACCTGAATAACCTTCGTCATTCTTCAAATCTTTCGGTCTATGCAATTTGTTCACATCTAACTCTCTTTCATACTTTTGTTCTAATAAAACATCTTTATAGCATGGACTAGAATCGTTTTTTAAAGCTTTCCATCTCACCAAGTCAAAAGCATATTCATCCTCCAATCCCTTCAGTTCATATATTCTTTCAACCCCCCGACATTTTAGCAACCTTTTGTCCCGAGTCGTGATGACGACTCTACTACCTGGACCAAACCAACCGGAACTTCCAGCAACAGCCTTTAATTGCTCTTCCTTGTCAACATCGTCTAGAAGCAAAAGAACCTTCTTTTGTGCAAGCCTTTTTTGTAATATTAAAATTCCTTGTACAACACTTGTTATCTCCGTGTTCTTCTCTCCAACATTAATTTGAGACAGAAGGATCTTTTGGAGATATATCAACCCATTTCTGTCAGAATTTTCTCTGACTTTTTCAACAAAACATGAACATTGAAATTGATTGACAATCGAGTTATAAACTTCTAGAGCAAGAGTGGTTTTCCCTATTCCACCAATCCCAAGGATCCCTACCATGTGGATTGTATCATCAAACCCAACATTCAAAAGTGAAGTCACATGATGCTTTTGGTGCTCCAGTCCAACTAGGTAATCACCAACAAGTAAGGCAACAAGCTTTATATTTCTTAAGACTTGTTCAACAATCTTCTCAATAAACTCATGCTCATACCCATCCCTGTCCAATAAGAGTTAAGAGGTCATTCAAGTGTAAATATCTATATTTTAAAACTGGTTATATATTAGGCTTAATTGTTATTTTTGCCCTCCATCTATCTCGATTGTTGGATTTTAGCCCCCACTTTTTTTAAGAATTTTATCCCTTACGTTTTCCCCATGATTTAGTAGTTTCTCTCCCAAAATTTATGTTGACATGACATTATTTATTGACATAATACTCAACTCTCATAGTCGCTGGATTTTTTTTAAAATTCAATAAAATGCCAAAATTCAGCTTGTACATAGCGAATCAAACTTTTAATTAGAGTTTTAAACATTTTGGCAATTTTTGGAGTTTTATTTTTTAATTTTAAGGAAAAGTCATGAGTTGAGTGTCACGTAAATAAATCATGCACCACAAAGTAAATTTGGAGGAAAATTATGAGAGAGCCAACCCAAATCATGAAGGAGGAAATCGTAAGGGGCCAAAAATGGTCAAAAAAGATAAGAGGCTAAAATCGCCGAATTACAATATTTGGAGGGTCGAAAGTGCACGTAAGTCTACTCATTATATAACTAAAATTATCCTCTGTTTAAATTCAATTTCACAATCAAGAGTTCAACCGAAAGGTAAATACAGCCTGAATAAGAATTGGTGCCACCAGGAATCGAATTATTCTGAATCATTTGAGCCCAATCACTTGGCTTATCTATCTTAAATTATTTGCAACTTTAAAATATCAATAAAAGAGTAGACTTGTGCACTAAAGCTCTCACATACGCAAGGTCCGTGAAAGGGTCGCACCATTTTGGTGAATTGTACCCAACCTTACCTTGTTTTGTTACATAAGAGGGTGTTTCAAGGATTTGAACTCGTTACCTCTCATTTATGTGATAACAGTTTTATGGTTGTGTAAGGCTCCACTCAACTTTAAAATATCAATACAATATGAGAAGTGCTAAGTTATGTCCTTAGGGTACAAGTTAACATATTAAAAAATAGAAATAAAATCTTGAAAATTGTGTATTCCTAATTTTAGAAGCTTTAAATATTTATCTTTTTAACTTGTGTATTTATTGATTAATTCCTTTTTTACCTTCTTAACTTATGCCGTTGGAGCGTAAGTTAGCATGACCCACACAATATTATTAATTATTAATCTAAGAATTTTCAATAATTATCTATCTATCTATCAATAAAAATACTCTTTTTTCTAGGGACAAATGAAAAGAAAAACAAAAGATAGAAATATACCCTTCGTAGTGAAAGCCAGACAAATTAGCAACTTGGTGAAGAGACGCCTTCCATTTATCCAGATCGAGGCAGGCATTATGTTTAGTCATTGCTTTACCATAACTCCTCTTCAACTTTCGTACATCAGAAGAATCCACCTTATAAAAGACAGGCAAAACAAAACGAGCCTTATCTTTCATCATCAACAAAACGAGCCTTATCTTTCATCATATTATATTTTCCCCAAAAAATAACTAACTAAATTTGAAGTTTTTTTTTACACCATTATTATATTTTCATCAAGCTTGATTAAACATTGATTCTTTATGTGTTCACGCACATTAGTTGGCACAAGTACAGTCCACTAGAATTCCTTGCAACCTCTACACCGAGAAAATACTTCAAAGTCCCTACATCCTTCATATGAAAAACACTTGTGGAGATATGCTTTAAACCCTTGAATTACAATGCTTTGTTATTATCAATTGAGTTAAGCTTACATAAACCAAAATTTTAAATTCAATGAAAGGATTATGTTTATTATAAATAAATTGAGATAAATGCTAATTATGCAATATTAGCTTATAAACCTCTGTAGAAACCCTCCAGTAATAACCTGTATAGAGATGATATTTTTTTCTTAACTTTAATTATTATTTTCTATGTCTCTTTGTATCTATGTTGCCTTTTAACCTCTATTAAGTGTAACCATAAAAAAAAAAAACTCTATAAAGATTCTGTATAAAAAAAAAATCTATAGAGAATAGTGCTTTTTTTTTTTGGTACAAAAGAGGGCAAAAGCTCAGAAGGAAAACAACTAAACGAACATTCCTAGACATGCAAGCTCCGGAAATATCATTAAAGAGGAGACTATTGAGCTCACTAAGAGGGGTCTCCAAAACAACAAAATCCCAAGAATCCATAGTAAGGCTGAAATTAGCAAGCCAACCAACACTTCTATTGCCTGCCTCTCGCCAACTATAATGAATCTCAACGTGCCAACTTCGGTCCAAAAGATTTCTGATAAGCCGCATCAACGAAGAGGGTCGTCCCATTAGTCTTGCAGTTATTTGTAACCATGTCAATAAACATTGAATCACATTCCACACAAAGATGTGAAACTCCATCCCGCCAAGTTAGCTTCAAACTCAAATATATACCCCACATTTATGCATGCAGAGCATCACAAACTCCAATCTTGCGCACATAGATTAGTGCTTCTATAGTTATTTGCATATCTCTCTTTGTTTTTATTCAAATTATTTGCATATCTCTAATACATAACTTTTGTAAAAATCGCTCTCTTCATATGTAATATTTTTCTGCAATATTTCTGCGATATATTTTTTTAAAAGTAGAGATGCACATTTATTGAATAATGTGGGGCAGTTTTTTAATCAACATTCTCGTTTGGCCATTTATTTAATTTAAAGGTCATTTATTTAATTTAAATTATGTAAGTTTATTATCATCTAATTGATCTTTAATTCTTAAAATTGGCATTTATTTTTCAAAATTTTAGTTGTTTTTTAATTATTAAACAAATTACAAAAATATAGTACCAATAAATCTTTGTAAAAAAAATGGAAAAAAAAACTTTACAATATATCCTTCAAATAAAAAACTTCACAATATATATATATGTATATATATATATATATATATCTTAGTTTATTCAATCTATTATTTAAAAAATGAAATAATTATGATCTGA
>Ga0315914_1000927_pt1 | contig 41252 bp, 25 predicted proteins | sample MpolenodulesMG_FD_203920 | JGI IMG/M metagenome (GOLD analysis project Ga0315914, IMG submission 203920) | Medicago polymorpha root nodule microbial communities from Los Angeles, California, United States - elongated nodules | ecosystem: Host-associated > Plants > Roots > Nodule | place: USA... | reverse complement strand
GTGGTGGTATTGGGTCATTCAATTGTTTTGCAGGATGATGTTAACGACATGTTGTTGTGGAGATTGCATGCTTTTAAAAAAATTAGGGTTAATTATTGAAATTGACCTTATAATATACCTGAAGTCTGAAAAAAAGACACTGTAAAATAAAAAACACATATTCTAACACTGTAATTTGAGATTCTTATTATTTTTTACCCTGTAATATAGTTGAGTCTAAAAAATCTACTTAGAGGTTGAATTTTTTCATGATTTTTTTCAAGCATGTTTAGGACGTTAAAATATGACTTTATACAAAAAATTAGAATATTTCAACTAAAGACGAATTAATTATAAAATTTTAAAGCGCCAAAAAACAAAACAACAAAAACCCAACCTTGTTTGTAGAGACATTTATAGAAATACATAAAAAGGATCTCCAAAGTTTCGTAACATTTCAAATATGTTTCGATTTATTTTAGTTTTTCAACCAAAAGGTACGAAATTGCAATTTTGTTTCGAGTAAGCGTATACTCATGGGTCAAATTCCGTTATCTAACTTTGCAGGTGTGGTTAGAACGTCATAAGAACCTACACCGTGAAATTTTGGAGTTTTTAAACGAGATACAAACTAATTATGATTTGTTTAAGAAATTCATAATTATGGGGAATAAAAATTCATAACAAATCCATCCCTAGTCGGAAAAATCTAATTTTTTGTGTAAAACCATGCTTTAACATCCTAAAGATGCTTGAAAAAATTTAAACGAGATACAAACTAATTATGATTTGGTTAAGAAATTCATAATTATGGGGAATAAAAATTCATAACAAATCCGTCCCTAGTCGGAAAAACCTATTTTTTTTGTGTAAAACCATGCTTTAACATCCTAAAGATGCCTGAAAAAATCATGAAAAAATTCAATCTCTAGATCATTTTTTGGGACCACGCGTATATTATAGGGTCAAAAATAAAAAGAATATCAAATTATAGGGTTAAAATATGTATTTTTTATTTTACATGGTCATTTTTCAGACATCGCGTATTTTACAAGGTCAATTTAAACAATTAACCCAAAAATTATAGTCAGTGGTGCTTATAATTTTTAATTATCAGCAAAACATTGCAGATGATAATCATGTAATTTGGCATCAAGATGTTCCTTTGAAAGTTAATATGTTTGAATGATGCTTACTTCACAACCTCCTTCCAACGAAAGACAATTTGATTTAAAAGATGGTAATTTATGCTAATGTTCAGTCTAGTATGGGAGGTTGTGGTAATCAGGAAGACATGCCTCATCTTTTTCTTCATTGTGATTATTTTCGTCAGCTTTGGATAGATTTTTATGATTGGTTAGGCTTTGTTGTGATCACACCTTATTATCTCTCGGATCATTTATCACAATTTAGTGTCTTGGGAGGCTTCTCAAAATACAAACGGAGCCTACTTCGACTGATTTGGTTTTCCACTGTTTGAGTCATCTGGAAAGGAAAAAATGCAATCTTCAAGAATAAATATGATACTGTCCACTACTTATGAGTGGTTGAAAGTGAAACACATCAACTTTTCTTTTAGTTACAAAATATGTGGTGGTTCAATCATCTTTTATGCTTGTAGTAATATTTAACATTCTTTTTGGCATTTTATTTTGTTATATGATGTAACTACATTTTTCTCTTTACTTTTTTCTAGCACTCCTTATGCGGGGGAAAGTAAAATCGTTTGGTTATATAATTTCATGTTAGCTTCTTAAAATATATATTCTAAAATGTTATTTATATTTAAAAATTTTAATATTAATATTATTCAAAAAAAACTATCCAATACCAAAATAACAATTTTATCATTCTCCTAAAAAAAAAAATATTTCTTCCATTCTATAACGAGTGACCACTTATAAAAATATATGAATGCCATTTTATTTTTAAATTCAATATTTTTAATTTTTTTTAAGTGTACACTCTAATACTACGTTTGCATCCCCTAAAAAAAATCAATTCAATATAATATATATTTTTTGAAACCATATAAATATCTTTATAAAAACACAAAAACAAAATATGAGAGAGAGCGAGAGTCTGAGGGGCGGAAACTCTAGGGTTTTTCTATGGCAACCGCGCCGGAGCTATGCGACGGCGGTGAGGTTCAATGGGGGGGACCGGGGTCCAGCCAGGGTGGCAGATATCAAGGGGGATAGAGGAAATTGGACTGCGGTGAGGCCACGGAAGAGGAAAGCGACAGAACTGGAGCAAAGTGGAAGAGACTGGTCTAAGGGGGACGACGGATACGGCAAGGCTTCGACGGGTCAAGGACAAGCTCGACAACAGGTTTTCAATCAGGTTTCTAAGGCTGATCATCGTGAACGGCAGACAGATGGGGGCAGGGGTAATAGAAGGTTGTTCAACAATGGTGGACGACGAATAGCATCAGTAGAGTGGCATGGGAACGGAGCGGCTGTGTCAGCTTCAGGGCGCAAAGCCTCGTTCTACGTCACCAATTTCCCGGACAACTCACCGTTGTTTCGGTTGCGGAAGGCATTTGAGGTATGTGGTATTTTAACCGATGTTTATATTGCAAGACACCGTAATGCAAGAGGGCAAGAATTTGGGTTTGTTAGATTTGTTAACGTGAAGAATGTCGAAAAACTGTCACATGCTTTAATCAATGTTTGGCTAGGGGACTGTCGGATTTTAGCTAAAGAAGCTAGGTTTGATAGGTTCGCTCATAATGACAACACTGTTACATCTGTTGGGAGGAAGGAGGGAGCGGTGGGACGTTTGAGGGTGCATGTGACTAAGAACAGCGAAGGTGTAAAAGGGGAGATGGTGCAGAAGGTGGAGGCACCAGTAGGAGGGTCGGACCGTACAGCCAAGGCGAGGAGGGTGGAGGTTACGGAGGGACAATTGTATGGGACTGATGTGGAGGACTTGAGGCGGCCAGTGATGCTAGAGGGAGATGTCACAGTTACGGATAGGAAGGTACAGAGGAAGAATGGAATTACGCCTCATCTGGTGGATGGAAAACAACCACAACAGGGACAGTTTGAAACAAAGTTCATTCCTTCATATGCTGCCAGTGAGGAAGATACGAATTGGGCCAATGCCGGCATGGTGGTGAATATTATATCTGGTGACTCGGCGTTGGATATTCAACAACGGGTCGTGGATGCTGGTTTTTCCGGAGTAGTTGTTACTCCTCTGGGGGGTGACAAAGTGTTCCTCCATTGTCAAGACGGGGAGCATATTTGGCATGTTTTTAATGATGCACTTCACTTCCTTGGTATGCTATTTTCGAATATTCACAAGTGAACGATTAAAGATGTTCGTTATGAACGGGGGGCGTGGATAAGAATGTATGGTGTCCCTGTTCCCGCCTGGAATGAAGCTTTTTTCCGGTTATGTGTGTCCGGTGTAGGGCGATTTATTCATGCTGACAGGTGTACTGTAGACAAGGCGCGGTTGGATTTCGCTCGCATTCTTATTTCGACTCCAATCATTGAGATATTTAATAAACCGGCTGAATTTTTTTATTGATGGCACCAAATACGTTATTAACTTAGTGGAGGAATGGGGATGTAATCTGGGGGGAGGATGCTTTCTTGTCGGAGGATGATGCCGAGTCTATACAGGAATCATTATCCGAACAAAACGAAGTTGATGGTTTCGAAGAGGTACAGGGTGAATGGGAACTTGATGATTTAGTGAATGATTTACATAACGACTGGAGTCAACATGAGAAAAATAAGAATGAGCTAAGGAAATCGTCAGATTTTATGTCACCGAAGCAAGACATTGCGGAGGAGGGGAATGAATTCTTTCAAGTTCAGTTATCACCGGTGTTGGAACCAGTGGAGCAACCACTCATTGTTGAGACTAGTCGCACAAGTGGAAACATTCAGGGGAGTAATACTAGCAGGCTGATAGCCTCCAATAATATGGGGCCATGGAGTATTGACTGGATCCAAAATCGAAAAGAAGGGTTTGTTTTTTCATCTGCACGTGATGATACTAGTAAGGCTATGAAGGGTAAGGCATTATCTCACGCTACATCTTCTAAATCTCGTGCGAACAAGAAACAAGGGTCTTTCAAACATTCTGTTGGTTTCATGAAAAGAATTGCGCGTATGCCTGTTAGAGACCGAAAACAAGTATTACATTTTTTGAAGAAACACAAGCGCCATAACAATAGACAAGTGGAGGACGGCAATAACACTTTAGATGCCGCGAAGGGATCTACTTCTGTTTGTTCAAAAGACTCAAAAAATTCTACTTCATCTGTTAACAAAGATTGGGAGAACTGGTTAGTGTTACATGGCAAAAAGGAGGAGGTGGAGGTGGATGTTAGGGCAGTGGGGAAGGTAGTGGGGTTACATTATCATTGTGATACAACCAATAGTTTCCAACTTTTATCTAAGGAGGGTAGGAGAGAGTGGAGGGCGGTAGGAGGTTGTGAGCTTGGGCGTGGTAAAGGTGGGGGGACCGAGGGAGTAGTAGCGATGTGAGTTGGTATTCGGTGAGGGTGGGGGTGGAGGTGGAGGGAGGTCTCAATGAAGGTTCTAAGTTATAATGTGAGGGGTTTAGGCAGTGGAGTTAAAAGGGTGGAAGTCAGACGTCTTGTCAGTGAGAAGCATCCGATGGTGATGTGTATTCAAGAGACTAAATTGTCCGTGTTGACTGACCAAGTGATCAAGACTGTTTGGGGAGACAATCCCTGTGGTTACTCTTTTCCACCTTCGATTGGTGCTTCGGGTGGGTTGGTCACCGTGCGGGATTCAACGCGGGTCAATGTCTGGTCTTCAATGAGCTTTGGGCATGTTCTGGTTATCAAGGGCACGGTAATTCTTACGGCGGAAGACTTTGTTATCATTAATGTGTATGCTCCGTGTGATTTGGTGGGGAAAAAATTGTTATGGAATAGTTTGAATTCTCTTGTTCTCAACAATTCAGAGGTTTGCTTGTGTGTCTGTGGAGACTTTAATTCCGTTCGGTGTGTGGATGAGAGGAAAGGCAGGGGCGATGTGTTTAGGCAAACGGACGCAGACTGTTTTAACAAATTTATCATTGATAGTTCTCTTATCGACTTGCCTATATGCGGCCGCCTATTTACGTGGTACAAGGGTGATGGTGTTACGATGAGTAGGTTGGACCGCTTCCTGTTATCAGACAAGTGGTGTCAACAATGGCCAAATTGTATCCAGATTGCTACACAAAGGGGCCTTTCTGATCATGTCCCGTTATTTTTACATGTCGACAGTGCTAATTGGGGACCTCGGCCGCTTCAGATGCTCAAATGTTGGTCAGATTATCAAGGTTACAGCGACTTTCTTCGTGAAAAGTGGCAATCTTTTAACTTTCAGGGTTGGGGCGGTTATGTGCTTCAACAAAAATTGAAATTGATGAAAGCCTGCCTAAAGGAATGGCATACTCACCACTCTCAAAATTTAGATGGTAAAATCTCCGAGGTTAAAAATCAAGTGGCCGTGTTGGATTTAAAAGGAGAGTCGGCGGGTCTTCAGGAAGCTGAGGTTAGAGAGCTACAAGACCTAAATATTCGTTTACATTCTATGGCTCAGACTCAGAACAGTATTCAGTGGCAGAAGTCTCGCTTGAACTGGTTAAAAGAGGGAGATGCGAACTCCAAATTCTTCCATGGGTATATGTCTAATAGAAGACGTCATAATGCCATTAATTTGGTGTCTGTCGACGGTGTTAGTGTCGAAGGGGTGCACAATATTCGCGCGGCTGTTTTTAATCACTTCTCGAACCATTTCAAGGTGGTTGGGGCAAATCGGCCCAGTGTGGCGGGACTTCCCTTTCAAAGATTGACTTACGGTGAGGTGGGTAATCTTACTAAACCTTTTTCTTTGGATGAAGTTCACCAGGCGGTTCGGGAATGTGATAGTTACAAAAGTCCAGGTCCTGATGGTATTTGTTTTGGATTCATAAAGGAGTTTTGGGACTTATTACAAGACGACTTTCTGCGGTTTATGGTCGAATTTCACCGTAATGGTAAATTGTGCAAATGATTAAATTCTACCTTTATCGCTTTGATTCCGAAGGTTAACAGTCCACAACGGCTCAATGATTTTAGACCTATATCTCTGATTGGTTGCTTATATAAGGTCCTAGCTAAAGTACTCGCCAACAGACTTCGTCAAGTTGTGGGAAGTGTGGTGTTCGAGTCTCAATCGGCCTTCATCAAAGGCAAGCAAATATTAGACGGTATTTTAATTGCCAACGAAGTGGTAGATGAAGCAAAGAGGTTGAACAAAGAGCTGCTTGTGTTTAAAGTCGACTTTGAGAAGACTTATGATTCGGTTGATTTAAGGTATCTGGATGCCGTTATGTCTAAGATGAACTTTCCAAAAATTTGGCGCAAATGGATCTTAGAATGTGTGGGTTCAGCTACCGCGTCAGTGTTAGTTAACGGATGCCCGACAGATGAGTTTCCTATTGCACAGGGCCTGCGGCAGGGAGATCCCTTGTCTCCTTTTTTATTTCTTCTGGCAGCGGAAGGGTTTAATGTCATTATGAATGAGGCGGTGGGGGCGCATCTCTTTAATGGGTATATCATTGGCCATAGGGATGAGGTTAGCATAACTCATCTCCAATTCGCGGATGACACTATTATTATTGGTAACAAAAGTTGGTTAATGTTCGAACTATGAGAGTTGTGTTGTTGTTGTTTGAAGATGTATCGGGGCTGAAGGTGAATTTTAACAAAAGCATGTTGACAGGTATTAATATCTCTGATTCTTGGTTGTCGGAGGCTGCTCTGGTAATGAATTGTCGTAGGGGAACTATTCCGTTTATTTATTTGGGTTTGCCTATTGGTGGTGATCCGAGGAAACTTAGTTTTTGGAAACCTGTTGTCGATCGCATTGTCTCTCGCTTGTCGAAGTGGAATAATAAGTTCCTTTCTTTCGGTGGTCGTCTGGTCCTCCTGAAGTCGGTTCTCTCCTCTCTTCCGGTTTACTTTCTTTCCTTTTTCAAAGCTCCTGCAGGTATAATTTCTTCTATTGAATCTATTTTCAAAAAAAAAATTTGGGGGGGTAGTGAGGATCATAGGAAAATTGCTTGGATAAATTGGGAGACTATTTGTACTCCAAAGTATGCCAGAGGTTTGGGGGTTAGGTGGATAGGGGCTTTTAATTTAGCATTGCTAGGAAAGTGGTGTTGGAGGATGTTGACTGATAAGAAGGGTTTATGGTATCGAGTTCTCAAAGCTCGGTACGGTGAAGTGGGGGGACGGTTGCAAGAGGGGGGGAGGAATACCTCGTCTTGGTGGCGGATGTTGGCTAGGGTGCGGGAGGGTGTTGGAGAGGGTGTCGGGAGGTGGTTTGATGATAACACTCGGAGGGTTATTGGAGACGGTAGAGATACTTTGTTCTGGTATGATACGTGGGTGGGGGAACTGCCTCTGAGAGTCAGGTACCCCCGCCTTTTCGATTTGGCAGTCCTCAAGGAGTGTATGGTGGAAGAGATGTCGAGGTTAGGGTGGGGGGAGAGGCGCGCGCGGGTGTGGCGCCGTCGTTTGTTGGCGTGGGAGGAGGAGAGTGTGAGGGAGTGCTCTGTTTTACTTCATAACATTGTTTTGCAGGACGAAGTTAATGATACTTGGCGATGGCTTCTGGACAACTCTGGCGGATATACGGTTAAGGGTGCCTACACATTTATCACTACCACAGGCGAGCCGTTGAACAGAAGCCCTGTTTTAGACGTGTGGCATAAGCAGATTCCCTCCAAAGTGTCCGTGTTTGCATGGGGACTCTTTCAGAAACGCTTACCTACTAAAGACAACTTGATGCACATGCATGTGATCCAACCAGAAAATGCGGTTTGTGCCTTAGGTTGTGGTCAACAGGAAACGACAAATCATTTGTTTTTGGATTGCAATATATTCAGTTCTCTTTGGTATCAGGTGTGGCATTGGTTGGACATATCTTCGACGATGCCTAGTGACATTAATCATTATTATTTACAGTTTACAAACATGGCAGGGCTGCCTAAAGGAACTCATTCATTTCTTAGAATTAGCTGGTTTGCTTCTGCTTGGGTGTTATGGAAGGAGAGAAATACTTGTATTTTTCAAAATGCGGTTTTCTCTCCTGCCAGTATGCTCTATAAGGTGAAGCTTTATTCATTTCTATGGCTGAAAGCAGGACGGGCGAATTTTAATTACTGTTATCACGACTGGTGGCAACACCCAATCCCTTGTATGGGTCCTCATTTGTAATTTTCTGTTGTCGGTTTTGGTTGGTGCCTTTTTTTGTTAGCACTTTTGCCGTGTAAATACTCTGGGGTGGTTCTCCCTTTGCACATCTTGTGCGGAGTGATTCATCGTTGTTTATAATATATCATTTTAGTTTGTTCAAAAAAATCTTTATAAAAAGTATTATTGGGTCTCTTTCATTCAATCAATGATGCCTTGGTCAGTCCCGTATCGGTATGTATTTTTTGCTCTTAAAATTTTGATCAGAATTAGGAAGGATCAATGCATGGACAAACAATTATCAATAAAATTCTAGCGTCTAAATTAAAATTAAACAATCCCTAAAAAAAATAATTAAACAAAGTCATTGTTTGCTACTGGCCTAATAGATGAAACTCACACGTTTAAAATATGGAGAAATGATAAATTCAAGATCAAAACCAACCAATATATAATATTATTTCTATCATCTCAGTTGTGCTTAGAGCATCCAGAGACTCTTTAAATGGATCCCACGTTACACATAACTTATTTATAATATTTTAATAAAAGTACATATTAAAGACTCAATGACTCTAATGGTAGCACCCTAATAAGGACTCCAATGAAATGTATTTAAATAGATCCCACTAACTTTACATCATTAAACAAAAATAATTTATTTATTATATATTTTATTACTTCTCTTTGCAAATGAGATCAAATAGTACATATTTTATTACTTGTTTTAAACGTGGGACCCCGTTAGTTATCTAGGAGAGAGTCTGTACATAGTTACCCGTTCCTTAACATATACTCATTTTTTCTTCCTCCAATAAGGGATTCTTAATAGGGAGTGATCCTTATTAAGTAAGGATCATTAGAGATGCTCTTACATAATAACGTTATTTTTAATGATGAGGTGTTAGATGTGAAAGCGATGGTGGATGATATTAAGGTGTTATCTTGGAGGTGAGTCTTAATGAGACAATAGTTGAGGTTTGGTGGAGTTGATGTTATTGTTTGGTGGTACAGAAGGTTTTTTGCTCTTATGGAGGGCCGGTTTTATCTGTTACGGCTTCAGGCCTTGGTAGTCTAGGTGTTGGCTGGTGCTGGCAGCAGGGAGGGTTTCGGTTGCTTTACAAGTCGCAGGTGCAGATTTGGTTTTGGATATGCGTGATTTGGTCTTAGGAACCATCTGGCTGTAGATGCTTGTTTATTGCAGGTGGCTTGTCCTTTTTTGTATATCCCAGCATCAATTTTTGTAGGATAGGTGCTGGTCTCTTAGGGTAGCTTCTGTTTGGTGTTTTAGTGATTTCTGGCGTTCTTTTGGCGGTCCGTTTTGTTGGAGCCGCAATTGTATTTTAGTGTTGGTTTACCGCCGCGAGTTTTTGTGTGCCTTACACAAACTCGTCGAGAATAAATTTTGCTGATTCAAAAAAAAAATACATTTTCAAACAATCTAGCGTGTAAATTCTTTGAAAAGAAAAATCTAATCTATAATTTAAAATTAAACAAAGTCACATCGTCCATACATATGGAAGCGTATAATTTCCTTTGCGGAAAAAATCTAACGTATAAATTAAAATTAAACAAAGTCATCGGGTCAATGTATGACTCGATGTTAGTCAATGCATGGACAAACAACCACAGTTTTTGATGACTTTTTCATATATTATTGTTGTTCGTTTCCTTTTGTCACTTGTCGTGGATATCATTTTAATGTTACTTTGCTCATATTTGTCAAGCACGTTAAGCATTCCCTCCGGTCTTGAATGTAAAAAAAATTATTGAATAAATGATGCATTTAATTTATATTATATAGACCATATACATTATTTATTGAATGAACTTTAAAAAAATTCTTACATTCGAGACCGAAGGGAGTAATTTACTAACTTTCATAAATTTTTATTCCAACAAACTATCTAAAAGGTAGTAAAAATGTTACTTATAAATTATTTGATTAAATTAAAATTTTAACTTTTCTTTTTATTAATGTCTTAATTTGATTTTGTTTCTCCATATTTATTTTACAAGGGTTTATCTAACATGTGCAACATTGTACATGTTAAAACAACCAATAGTAGTAACTTTTTCTTGAAAAACAACAATTATTTATTCAAAAAATTTATATTTAATATTAAATATACAAGTTCCAATACAAAATTTCTATTTTAAACTTGTTAACATGTATAAATTTGTACTTGATAGAAAAACCCATTTTATAAAAATGTTAAAGAGTCCTCTCAAGAAATTTTACAAAAATGTCAAGGAGTCCTCTTGAGGAAATTAGAATAGAGATATTTTCTTGGTAATTGGTGCCCAAATGTATATTTAATTGGTGAGAAAATGTATAAGAAACGGTTTAACCAATTGACGGTCCAAATGTGCCACCTATAAATCATGCATCCAAGGTAGACTTGTGAAACAACTTCAATACAACTATTAGAAATTAGAAAATCTTAAGAACTTCATTTCTAGTGATATCATGGTGAGATTCTCTTCCCAAACTGCACCACTTTTTCTATTATTGTCATTTATAATCCTATGCAAAATAGCAATATGCCATGCAAATGCTTATTGCAACCAAAAAGACAAACAAATACTCCTTTGTTTTAAACATGGACTCACCGACCCATTAGACATGTTGTCAACATGGTCCAACAAAGAAGATTGTTGTGAATGGAGAGGAGTTCAATGTGACATCACTGGTAGAGTCACAAATCTCAATCTCCCTTGTTTCACTGATCACTTCATTATTGGCATCAACAAGAACAAAACACATTGTCTTACAGGTGAACTCCATCTTTCTTTATTTGAGCTTGAATTTTTGAACTACTTGAATTTGAGTAACAATGACTTCAAAGCTATACACTCGTCATTGGACCGTAAAAACTTGTCACTTGATAACATCACCTATGGGAAAGGAAACTTTTCCAATGTTGTTCATCTTGATTTGTCAAGAAATGAGAATCTTGTGGTTGATGATTTGAAATGGCTTCTTCGCCTATCATCATCATTAGAATATCTCAACTTTGATTTCATTGATCTTCACAAAGAAAATCATTGGCTTCAAATATTGACTATGCTTCCTTCGCTTTCTGAGTTACATTTGAGTAGTTGCTTACTTGAAAACGCGAATCCATCTCTTCAATATGCGAATTTTACATCACTTGAATATCTTGATCTTTCTGACAATGATTTCTTTTCTAAACTACCTAATTGGTTGTTCAATCTAAGTGGCCTTTATCATTTGAATCTTGGAGAAAATCGTTTTCATGGCCAAATACCCGAAACTTTACTGAATCTTCGAAACTTGCAAGTTCTTATATTGCAGAACAACAAGCTAAGTGGAACAATTCCTAATTGGTTAGGCCAACTTGAAGGCCTAAACAAAGTTGATTTCTCTTGGAATTTATTTACTAGTTCTATTCCCATAACTTTGGGGAATTTTTCATCGTTAACAATCTTGAGTGTTGCCAATAATCACTTGACTGGTAACCTTCCTGAAAGTTTGGGACAACTATCAAATTTGGAGGAGCTGTATGTTGGAGGAAATTCTCTATCTGGAATTGTATCTGGTAGAAATTTTGTCAAACTCTCAAAGTTATCGCATTTGGAGTTGGATTCACCCTTTTTCATATTTGATTTTGATGCTCATTGGATTCCTCCTTTTGCACTTCAACTACTTTCGTTGAGCTATGCAGATCTTAATCTTGTTCCGTGGTTGTACACACACACTTCTCTTAATTATCTATCTATCACAAAATCATTATTTACAATCAAACATCAGGAAAATTTTTGGAGTTTGGCAAAAAACATTAGACATTTGTTTATTTACGACAATTCCATGCATTGGGACATGTCAAACGTGTTGTTGAACTCTGAAGTCATATGGCTCAAAGGAAATGGTTTGAAAGGTGGCCTCCCCATGTTAACTTCAAATGTGAATATTCTTGGAATTTCAGATAACTATTTGTCTGGATCTCTTGCTCCTCTTTTGTGCAATAAGAAGATGAATTCAAAAAGCAATTTACAGTACTTGAACATATTCAATAACTCATTATCTCAAGGGCTCACTGATTGTTGGAAAAATTTGGGATCTTTGGTTCATGTTAATCTAGGGAGAAATAATCTAACTGGCGTGATTCCTCACTCGATAGGCACCTTGTCAAATATGTTTTCCTTGCATCTTGATCATAATAACTTTCACGGAGAGATACCTTCGTCGCTAAAAAATTGCAAAAAGATGATGATACTTAATCTTGGTGAAAATAAATTTTCTGGAAGCATACCAAATTGGATTGGACATGATATGAAGGCTCTCAGGTTGAGATCAAATGAATTTAGTGGTGTTATTCCTCTACAAATATGCCAACTTTCTTCTCTCATAGTTTTGGACCTTGCAAATAATAAATTATCAGGAACAATACCCCATTGCCTAAATAATATCACTTCCATGGTTCTCAACAATGCTTCAAAAAGTGACATATTTGGTATTCAGGAACACCTAGGTATCCAATTTTTGTTCACTCTTTCATTGCAAATAAAAGGAAATGAGTTATATTATGAGGATTATGCGCATGTTATTGATCTTTCCAACAATCATTTGTTTGGAAAAATACCTTTAGAAGTATGCAAGCTCACTGCATTACTATCCTTAAACTTGTCGCATAATCAATTAAAGGGAACCATACCAAAAGAAATTGGCAACATGAAACAATTGGAATCCCTTGATTTCTCGAATAACACACTTTATGGAGAAATTCCTCTAAGCATGTCTGCTCTAACTTTCCTTGAGGCATTGAATCTCTCATTCAACAATTTGAAGGGTCAAATCCCATTAGGAACCCAACTTCAAAGTTTTAAAGATATTAGTTACATGGGCAATCCTAAACTCTGTGGAGCTCCACTGATCAAGAAATGCAATTGCGACGAAACATGTGTTGGTGACACAAAATTGATGGCAAATGATGAGAATGGATCTGAGCTACTGGAATGGTTTTATATGGGCATGGGAGTTGGATTTGCAATCAGCTTCTTGATTGTTTTTTGTTCCCTTTTATTCAAACGAACATGGAGGCACGCTTACTTCAAATTTCTGGATGATGTGACAAATCAATTTATGTCAAGATGGTATTGAAGTGCACTCTTTCAATTGAAACTTGTCAATTAATATGGTAAGTTTAATGATTTTAACATGTTTTAGTATATTTCTCAACATCACATATTTTCAAAATTAATCTAGGAAAAGAACTATTTTTCGAAATCTATTTTGCGAACAACTATACCTTAAAACTAACTAGCATATATTTTTTTTGTCTAAAACAAGGTTTATTAATTAAGAGTGATCATCATATTCATAATTATATTATGATCTCAAAAGTGATATTTTGCTTTTAGATTCAATATTGAGGCAACAAATCACCATTTTTTATGCCAAAAATTACAATCTGTTGGTCAAAAACATAGATTGTGACCAAAATTGCAACAAATGTGAAAATCCATTGATCAAAAAGTTCGTACCTAAAAAAATTAACTATTTTTGTCGGTTAGATAAAATAGAGACCAAAAGTGAAATTAAGTTTTTTTTAATGGTACATCTGGTTGTGGTTTAATTTTATGCGATCATTGAGATCCTGTTATTATTGCAGCACACAAGAAACATGAAATTGACGTATCTCTTTCTCTTGCAGAAGCTTTAGATGGAGTCTAAATGTTTCTTTTATTTATGTTAAATTATACGTTATTTCCCTCTTTAATAATTGGTTTTATGTTTCTTTTATGTATGTTGAGAGGCCTAAATGTGGAGGCTCGTAGTTTCGTTGCCCTAGCCAATTTAAAAGGTTCATGAGTTGGATGGGGTTTAGAAACTAAGATCTTATGTGATATTAATTTCTCTCGAGTTTCAAATTCAATTGTCTCTCTTAATGTACATCATATTTGTGTCTATGTATAAAATATATATTGTGCTATTGAAATATAATATAAAGATGATGTCATGAATTAGTTGGAACAACTTAATTAGTTCATATGATATTCATATACTACCACTTCTTAACATGTGTATGTACGGAATTTTGTGATCCGAAGGACTTTACTGAAAAACATGACAACTCCTTAAAATTTAAAAGTGTATTTTGATTGAACTATTTGCAACAAGGTTGAGCGATTCGAGTCCTTTTTATGCATCTCATTATAACATTGTAAAAATTTGCATTTAGGTAAAAGTTGAACTTTATGATAATGTTGCATCTTTTTTGTGATATCTTTAGTTTTCCTGGTTACCGGTTGCTAAATGGCTAACACTTATTTAAAGGAAAATGAGACATCTAAATTGATGTGAAAGACATAAAAGAATAAAGTATGTGAGTGGGGTATGATTTGCAGCATACATTTGATGAAATCACCTATGTGAGTATCAAGTGGGGCCGCTTGTATGAGATTTTGGCGAAATCTCTGAAGCACTCATGAAAAATATTCAGGCACGTACATGACTTATTAGCGCATCACAACGCCAACAACAAGAGATGTGGGGGTGTGAATGTGTGATTCGAGTGGTATATTGCTAACACGCGCCAAATTATTTTGGTTCATATAGCTTGCTACACCAACATCATTGTTTGTTAAGTATTATCATTTTAGGGCTGATTCATATAGCTTTCTACATCAGTTTGATGATGACATCCAAAATGTTAACTCAAGAATTAATAATGAAGTAGTAAAAATCCTAATATGATAAGTTAAAATAATTATCTAAAATGAAAATACGATATTTAATTTTCAACACAATTAAAATGATAGTTTGATCATTAAACATTTAAAATCAATTTTGATTCAAACCAACAAAACAATATTAAATCATAAGAATCACTTTTAAGTGTGCATCTAAAGATAAATCAATTTATAATTTTTTTCATCAATTCGAATTCAAATGCATTAATGTAAATGGAGTTAATGGGAATAAAAAATAGGAAAAAACTTAGGTACAATTTCTTAGGTGCTTTTCGCATGGTTCCTAACTAAAAATATATTTTTTTTTGGATATAACAAACTTTGAGAGAATTATGGGTTTAAGAAATCATGGTGAATTTAATTAAGAACCATACAAAAAGCACCTAAGAAATTGTACCTAAGTTTTTTCCTAAAAAAAAATATTGTACCAAAAAAAAATCAAAAATGAAATAAAAAAAGGGTATTATAGTCCATACACATCCATCAAAACCCTAGTAACCTTCTCCTCTCCAGTATTAAATCTCGTTTCATTGCTTCACTGCCGCACCGCATCACAACCACAACCTCTCTTCCATTTCCGATCCCAAATGGTACGCTTTCTTTTCCATTCTCTCTTTCTCTCTGATTCATATTCCTTTGTTGTTGTTCTCTTCTGAATCGAAAAATGCATTTTCTTACAGGCTTCGGAGAAGAAACTCTCGAACCCCATGAGGGATATCAAGGTTCAGAAACTTGTTCTTAATATTTCTGTTGGTGAAAGTGGCGATCGTCTCACCAGAGCTGCAAAGGTAATTTTATTTTTAATTTTTACTTTTTTTTTTGAATTTTATATATTTTATATTCATACATGTTCATTTTTGTTTTTTTATCAGGTGTTGGAACAACTCAGTGGCCAAACCCCAGTGTTTTCCAAAGGTTTATTTTATTTTAGTTTGATTTATTGCTCTCTTAATTTGATTTTCAAATTTAAATTAACGAAGGAAACTCTGTCTTTAGAGGTGATGATTTGGATTAATTTTGTTTAATTTTTTAAGTTAACGGATTATTTTGTTAATGTTTTTATTTAAATATTAAAATTTATGTATATGTTTATTCATTGATGTATAACAAGGAATGTAATTCAATATCGTAAAGTTTAGGAGTGATTCTATATTGAATAGACACTCAATTTATCTGGTGAAATTACCAGAAGAAGATCCTTGAAAGTTTTTGGTTGTTTTCAAGACACAATTATCTGATGAAATTCTTACGTTTGTATCATATGTTAAATTGAATTGATAGATTGTGTAATTCATGTTTAATAGTGGCTGCTTGACTTGTTTTTGATTTCTGTGTTTGTGTATTGCGTCAATGTTTTTCATTACATTGATTTTGATGATTTTTAAATATAATTGATAGTGTTTTTTTGCTCTACAAAGGAGTAACAAGAAATGTGAAATATCATAAAGTTTAGTAGTACTAAAAGGAACGATTTTTGTATGTGAGTAGGATCAATGAAATGATAGTTCATAAGTTTATGAATTTGATCAAATTGTGATTTGAATGAGAATAAAAAGGAAAAGGCTCCATTTTATAATTGAGTCAACAGCAGGGGTCTGTTTAATGACTACTTGACTGCCGCTTGGAGCCTAAATTAAAATACCAGAAGAAGATCCTTGAAAGTTTTTGGTTGTTTTCAAGACACAATTATCTGGCGAAATCCTTAACATTTGTTTTCTAAATTGTAATACTAAAATTATATTTTTATATTTATGGTATATTGTCATAGCCTAAATTAAAATGCCTAAATGTCACATGTTTTGAGTTGAAACAGTTTCTGTTGAATTCATGTTCCGTGCATGCTAAATAATCAAGTTTTCTGGCTGCAATTACTATTCTATTAACTGGGGTTGTTTGCTGATTGTTCCTTGCTTTTCTTTTCCTCTTCTTTTCTTGTTGACATCAAGATACACTGTACGTGAATATTATAGGATTATTGATATGATTGTTTATAAGTTTTAGGATCTTGAACAAAATATGTTTTTAATGAGAATTAAACTTAAGGGCTCTATTATAATTGAGTCACAGCAGGGGTCTGTTTAATGACTGCCTGACTGCCGCTTGGAGCCTAAACGAAAATACCAGAAGAAGATCCTTGAAAACCTTTGGTTGTTTTCCAGTCACAATAATCTGGGGAAATTCTTACATTTGTATCATATCATAAATGTTAATGATGATAGAATGGTACTTTAATATCGCAGCATATTTGATTTTTCCTATACACCAATTTATTTTTATTACTTTGCCTTGAAAATTGGTTGAAGATGATGGAATGATTATTTATTCTTGAATGATAAAATGTGTAAATTCGACTTGTTTTGAGCTGAAATAGTGTGTGTTGCTTTCATGCTAAGAAATCAAGTCTAGTTGCAATCACCGATCGCTAAGTTTTCATATCTATTAGATGCTGGACCAGTTAACTGATTGTTGTTTTTCTTCTCTCTTTTTGACAGCACGATACACTGTCCGTTCTTTTGGTATTAGAAGAAATGAAAAGATTGCTTGCTATGTGACTGTTAGAGGCGACAAGGCAATGCAGCTTTTGGAGAGCGGTTTGAAGGTGAAGGAATATGAATTGCTGAGAAGAAATTTTAGTGATACTGGGTGTTTTGGATTCGGTATTCAGGAGCATATTGATTTGGGAATCAAGTAAGCTCTAAATCTCTTGTATCTGCAACTGAAATATATGTTGAACGTATACTTAATATGTGCCATGTGAAACTGTTTTAAACAAACTTTTCTAGAATGTTGCTTTATCTATGTTTCATTTATCTACTAATCATTCAGTTCTACAAAAGGAAATAATGGCTAAAGCTATTAGGTGTTCAAAGTTTCGTTGTAGTGCTTGTTGCTCATCCCTAATTGCTCTGCACATGTGGAAAAAGAGTTTTACATAATTTTATGATAAGTGTTTATCACAGTGCATGTTGGATTTGAAGTTATAAGCTGAGTTATGATTTATGTTTAACATTGTTTCTTTCTCAGGTATGATCCTTCAACCGGTATTTATGGTATGGACTTTTTCGTTGTTCTTGAGCGTCCTGGTTACCGTGTGGGACGTCGTCGTCGGTGCAAGGCTCGTGTTGGGATCCAACATCGGGTAACAAAGGATGATTCCATGAAGTGGTTCCAGGTGAAATATGAAGGTGTGATCCTCAACAAGTCACAGGCGATTGTTTAGTTACTTAGGCTAGTTGACAAAGCAATTTGCAAGTTTTGTTAATTATAATTTGAAGTTTCTTGAACCATTATCTTAAACTTCTTGAATATCTTTGTCTGGTTATATGGATTGTCTTAAAGTATTTATTTCTGATCCTTTATTTTGTTGTCTCATCTATGAATTGGATATTCTATGTTTTTGCATCAATGTTTGATAAACATCAGTAGAAAAAATCATATTTATTCGGTTTCATTCATTTTATTTTCTCTTCTCGTTTTGGTCATTTGAGAATGTTAACCTGTATATTCTAAGCTTTTAACTTGTCTATCTACTCTAAGCCTTTAACTTGTCTATCTACATTTGAAAATTGCACTTGAACAAGATAGCTGGTCATTTTATACCTAACTGCTCACGTACCTCATGGTGGTAATCCAATCACTGTCGATTAGTATCATTCAACTTGTTTTTAGCAAACTTTAATAATAAATTATTATATGTTAATTAGGTTTTTTATTTGTTTAAATAAAGCTAATAGGTATAAAAATATAATAAAAATGATCACTGAAATTATGGAAGGATAGCGCTACGGTGTCAATTTTAAGGATCTAAAATATAAAAAGCCCAAAAATAGAGGGCAATTTGGACAATTCATTATGTAGGGTTTCATTTTATTGTATTAAGTGTAGCAACTACTAGGGCCAGATGGATTAATATAACCTATATGTGGAAATTTTAAATAGAGCAGTGATATATGAACAACCATTTAAGACAACTTTTGTGATAATTTTTTTTTTTTCTTTCACTTTTCATTGGTCAAAAATAATCTAGAGAGAAAAAGGAAGAGAGAATAAAAACATGATTACTCTCGATTACTATATAATCATAAAAGTCACAATTTACAAAATAAATAAATACATGTGATGAAATAAAAAACGTGAAGTTTCTGTATAAATCATATTCTATTGTCATTCATATATTACGATATAAACAAATGCATCGGTCATTGTGAGCTTAGCTTAGTTGGTATGGACAATGCATAAAATATGCAAGCTCTGGGGTTCGAATCCCGACCACCACCAAAAAAAAAAGCATCAGTACTCAAAACAAAGTTTGTTTAATGTTGATTGATTGAATCTCCTCTATCCCATTACCTTCATCCACCAAAAACATAACTTTTAATTAGTTAATCGAAAAATAATTATACTGATTCATATCTCAAATTGAATCTTATATTTTTCCATTGAATTTTCATAACACAGACTCACTTTTTTGCCCATTTTGTCGAGGATATGTATATGTGAAGTATAAGTATTTGTGTATATCTGTCGAATATCCTATAAGTATTTGATAAATATATATTTTAAATCAAAATAATTAATTATGATACGCCGTGGGTATGTATCCGCAAGCATCCACAAAGTATCGGTATATGATACATATTCGATACGGGTAAGTGATGAACAAAATTAACATGTCGGAGGTGCGATGAGATTCTCCCCTTCCAATCCAAATCTTCCACCATGTGACCTTGATGATGGTGGTGCGATGAGATTCTGGCAATCCAAATTGTACAGATTCTCCGCATCACCGTTGCTCTGCACAAAACTTCTACCGTTTGCTTTTCTCGCTGCCGGATTTCGGAGGTTTTGTTTGGTTCCGTTTTGTCCGTACAACCCGTAAGAGGGTCTGTTCTCAACAGCTATGCCTCCTTTTACGGCGGTGGCTGCTCAGGGTTCATTATTGGTTGTCCGCATATTTCCAAAAGGGAGCCCTACTTTTGATTTCTCATTCGCGGTGGTTCGATCTCAAAGGCGGTGGCTCTAAAAAAGACAGTGTGGCTGCCTTCAGGGGACACACCATGCCTCTGTTGAATCATAAGACTCGTTATGTTGCTGTGCTGATTCGTCATGACATGGTTCAGATGTCTCTTCATTGCAGTCAGAGTTTGTTGTGCTCGAAAGGGCTTTGATGCTTGCTGTGCTTTGTTGTTGCAGGGGCAGTTGGTCCGTGAATTTGTCCGTGTTGGCGGTCGATTCATATACCATGACTGAAAAGATGGGTTTGGTTTTGTTCAGATCCATCTCTGGTTTGATTATGATGATCGTAGTGCTCTATTGCTCCTCCAAGATCATGGTTGTGCTTCGCAACAGGTCTTTTAGGCTAGAAATGGTTATGTACCTGTTGCCCGTTGTTGCTGCGAATGGTGGGTGCGGGTGTTACCGTGTTAGCGGTGCTCGTGGTGCTCAAACTCGTTGATTGACCATTCCTCGATCTGGCCTTCAATTGGATTTGAGTTGCTTTCTATTGGATTTGGCAAGAAATGGTCGTGAAGCTTTCTGTCGCATAGCGGGTTGTAGGCATGGGGTTCTGTATCCGTGTTGGCGGTCGAATCTCTCACCTTCACGAAGTTTGGCACTATTTAACTTGGGGGAGGTTTCAAAATCCTCATCAATATTTGATGTTGGACAATTTGGTTCGATCCACCGGTGTTGTTTTTATTTTTTTGTATCACCCGATTGGGTTGGCTTACACTTTGTGTGGATTGACTGAGTTAGGTTTATGTCCCCCCAGTTCTTTTTTGTTTTTATTTTTTCCTTTTTTTTTAATAATATATATGAGCATCAGACATAGAATGGAATCTGCAAGACATTCTAACTCTGTTGGACTATCTTCTATTCCTTTTTCATGTCATTGGACTCTTGCCTTATCAAAAAAACGAAATTAGCATGTGCACCAAAGTGTAATAAGTAATAAAGTACTAAGTTTATCGTTCTCTACATGGATAGTCGTTCAACTTAGCAATTAGTAAAACTTATTTATGAGGGTGAAAGTAAAATAGAATTGAATATAGTTGCAGGGTTAAATTGAAATGTTCTTGATCACTTCTTTCACTCATAATCACCGAATTCAAATTTGAAATCGGCCACTAATGTTAACTGTACATACAACTGAATAAAAGGCAGCTGCATTTAATTGCTTTTCCATTTCCCTAATTAGCCTAATGTTTGAAACTATATCATGCATCTTACTTACTAAAGCTTGTATCGTCAAGCTAACCCTAAACCCTAAATTTAACCTAGTAATTTCCCTCCCATTCTAACACATTTAATTCCAGGTTTGACCTCTTCACCCTTTTAACATGCAATAAATTCATTTCATTTCAAATTATTTGGCAATTTCTCAGGTTTGACCGTGTTGTTGTTTGGTAATTCATTTCATTTCATTTCATTCATTAAATAATTTAAGACAATTCATTTCAAATTTGAGAGCATTTCCTAATCAGCCAATTTGAATTTATTCTATTGCATTTAATTCACGACAATTCATTTCAAATTTGAGAGCATTTCCTAATCAGCCGATCTGAATTTATTCATAACTTTTTCCCTCCCATTCCAATGCAATTAATTCACGCATTTGACTTCATCTTCCCTTTAACATGCAATAAATTCATTTCATTTCAAATTGTTTGTCATTAAATAAAAATTTGTTTCAAGTCAAATTGGGATTACATCATATTTTAGGTACTCCATATATTTTGCACGTTACATATTTGTATGGTGTAATTGTAGAATATTTTTCAATCAATTATATATTAACTGTCATTAATAACACACGGTTGCAAATTTTCTTAATAAAAAAAAAACCACACGGTTGCAAATTAAAATTAGTCTTTATTATCATTATCGTAATTGTTTAATTGATTCAGCCTCATTTCTTCTGCCATTATTCTATCATTGATTCAGGAAATGGATGGTCGTGGTATTGAAACTATGTTGTCCTATCACTGCTTGACAGGTGACACAGTTATTTTTTCTCACAATTAGGACGTTTGTTTTCAATATCGTTTCCTATTTTTTAAAGCTTTATGATGTTGCAGGTCCTTTGCTCAAAAATCCTGCTTCAACCTTTGAAAGTGTTGTCAACAAGTATTGTGTGAAGTTTAGGACATAGCCGAGTATGATGTTGAAGAGGTGAAGATGATTTTGTCTGACATGTTTCATTTTTTTGTTTAATGTTGTTATCTGTAATTGTGCTAATCGTTTTTGTTGTTGAATCAGGGAGCTGTTATACTACCTAACATGTTCACGAACGACTTTGGGGACCAAGTTCAACGATTTGCGACTTTGATTGATGCAAAGAGCAATCAGTTCGAGGTGTTGGCAGAAAGAATTGATGGGTCTGTGGATCAAATGAAGTTTGTGATTAAGTTGAAGGATAGGTTTGGCAAAGTGATTAAGTCTCTCGTATTTGATCCTCCTATGCATTTTATGACTGATAAAACAAATGTCGAGACAACTTTTGATCCTAATCTCGGTCCTTTCACTCCTTTGATTTCTGATCATCACGATGTCAACAACTTTTAGATAGAGTTTGTGAAGAAGTTAACATAATTTGATGTAGCCAAGGGTTTTTTGGTATGGAAAATGTTTACTGTGAGCATATTTATATTTACCAGCGCCTGTCTTTTTTTGTTAGGTTGTTGACATGTTAATTTATTTTCCGTGTTAGGTGCTGATTTATGAAGGAGAAGTTGCGAAGATGATGGATATCAGAACTACTTCTATCAAGTTGGTGGATGCTTGCGGAAATGGCTAGGACTGCGTGTTGATTTTTGGATCTACTCCATACCAACACGCCATGATTGGTGGGCAGTGGAAACGTTTTGTGGATGCTCGCAGGTTTCGTGAAGGGGTTCAGATCAGACTTGGTGTGCCAATGGCTAGAGAGAATGATACAATCTATTTAACTGTCATTGCTGGTTAGGATTGGAGGTTGCAGATTGTTTATTGTTGATGAAATTTTCCAGTTTATTTTAATGTTTTCCGTTTCTGTTTTTTTCCTTTGCGTTTTCTTTTTATGGAGTGTAGTATGCTTCATCTTTTATGCTTTCTTTTTGTTTTGTCAATCAAAAACTATGATGCTTCGGTTCTGGACTATCATTGTAATGAAACATCATCTTGCCTTATTATGGACGCTATTTTAATTTAAGGAGATCTTTTCAGATTTTACCTTGAATTCTTCTCTCAATGTTGTTATATATATATATTACAAACAAAACTTTAGCAAGTAATTTCAGATTCACATGAATTCCGAAATATTTTAAGAGCAAATAATTTTTCATAATGGTTAACGTTAAAAATAATTATACCACCATTAGAATTATTGGCCTTGGCACTATAACACAATTTTCGTTTTTTTTAAAGGAACACAATTTAAATAGAATTAGTGTTTAACTCAACGTATTTAAGCATAACATAATTCTTGAGAAATTTTCCAATGCACCTAATTTACACCATTAGTTTATCGTTGCACCTAATTAACATATTCTTGCCTTATTATAGACGCTATTTTAATTTAAGGAGATCTTTTTCAGATTTTACCTTGCATTCTTCTCTCAATGTCGTTATATATATTACGAACAAAACTTTAGCAAGTAATTTTAGATTCACATGAATTCCAAAATATTTTAAGAGCAAATAATTTTAATAATGGTTAACGTTAAAAATAATTATACCACCATATGAATTATTGGCCTTGGCACTATAACACAATTTTCGTTTTTTTAAAGGAACACAATTTAAATAGAATTACTGTTTAACTTAACGTATTTAAGCATTACATAATTCTTGAGAAATTTTCCAATGTACCTAATTTTTCATTAGGTTATCGTTTGAAATAATTCTCCCACCATAAGAAATATTTTGATTTGCACTATAACACTTTTTCATTTGTAATTTTAAGCTAGGAAAGTACAGGTTTGACATTTACTGTCATGGAAATAAAAATCTTTATGTAATCATATTAATAAGTCACATCTTTTTATGTATTTTAAATGAATATTACACATTAAACCTGCAATCATATGACCCTCCCTTTTAGCAACTCAAATTAATCATATTGATTTCCTGTAGCTAAAATTGGAAGTTACAATTAATCAAAAATTAATTCTATTTTAATTGTGGAATTAAATTTAATGGACCAACTACTAATTCACATGAATTCCGAAATATTTTAGGATCAAGTAATTTTTCATAATGGTTAACGTTAAAAAAAATAATTATACCACCATAAGAATTATTGGCCTTGGCACTATAACACAATTTTCGTTTTTTTCGAAAGAAACACAATTTAAATAGAATTACTGTTTAACTCAACGTATTTAAGCAAAACATAATTCTTGAGAAATTTTCCAACGTACCCAAGAATGAATTAATGCAGTTCGAAAATGCTATGACAAAATTCATTTCTGTAAATATGTAAATACACATCAAATGAAGTTTTTATTTAGTAATATGTATACACAATTTAAATAGAATTACTGTTTATCGATCTACCATCATATACATGTTTATCACTTTTTCTTATATGACCTGTGAGATTTCATATGCAATTCAAATGTTATGAAACAACTTGGTTTCTGCAAGGAAGTTGAGTTCCTATAAATTTATGCAAGCTACAATGTGTTAGTTCAGCAGATATGATGGTACATAAATCGTATAATGTGTGGAAATTGTGCAGGCCAATATGTTGCTGAGAAAGAAACAATTTTTTTGCAGAGATAAAAACCATTTGGTAGATTATGATTTATGAAAAATGATTTTGTGTCTCATGAAAGTTTTTTTTATAGCTAAGATGTGACTAAAATATTATAGTTGATATTACTTATTAGATTAATAAAAACCATTTGGTAGAATTCTATTATAAATCGTTTTTATTCATTCTTTAAAGTAGTGATTTCTTTTTAACATTGTTGTAGTTATTCTATTGTAACTCATTTATATTTTGTGTGGTTGTTTTTCTAAATAGTATCTACTTAATAAGTATATAGTAGGTGTAGTTGTTTATTATTAAGTCATAGTTCTACTTATTGTAGTTTTTGGCGTTTTTGTCCCTCTATTTTTACTCAAACGCAGAATTGATCCCCAATTTTTAAACACTCAGTTTTAAACGTTCTTAAAGATTTTTAAACTTGAAAAAGGGTACGACTAATAGAAGAACTATCTTTTATTTTGGAACAATATGTTGTTCTTTGCAAATATTATAGACAAACGAATTGGACTCTATTTAACCAGTAAGACCTGTGCGGAGGACGGGTGGGCGTTCTAGTCTAATGTAATACAATCAATTTCTCCTCTACCATAATGACTTATCGGAACATTGAAACTTGGCTTGCGGTGCAATGTTTGACATGTATGTATCAACCTTTCCATTTTATACGGTTCTTTTCCATGTGTTTCAATCACCTTTATCACAATCACTCACTGAGTTTAATTTAGTAGTCACTTTAAAATTCAAATGTTATTTTTTTCATTTTCAGTTTTAGATTTGCACACGACATGCTTGATAAAATATTTTAGTGAGCAATTGGATCTTTGAAGCTTTCTCTCCAAAGATAGTCCTCTCGACCAAGTAAGCTTTCATTTTTTTTTTATATAATATTTTTGTTTTGATTTTTTATATTTGAATTGTGAAGTGAAGATTTCTAATTTAGTTTATTAATCAATTCGAATTTTATGTTTTTCTCTTTCGGTTTTAGATATGCATACTATGTGTTTGATAAAATGTTGCAGTGGAACGGGAAACTTTTTACCTTTATGGAGTAAGCTTGCATTTTTAATAATATTTTACTTTGGTTTTCTTTTGAACAATTTCTAATAATAGCTTTGTGTATGGAGTAAAAAGGGACGATTTCTTTGTTATTTATTGTTTTGAATTTGATTTTCTCCAACCAATTTATTTGTGAAAATTATTAAACTTTATTTGAAAAGTTATCAACTTTGAACGATTAGGTGATTTTTATGAAAAGTTATCAACCAATTTATGTCTCACTTTATAACACAAATTTCCACTTGAAGGTTTTTTTGGAAAGCACAGGAGAAGAAAGAACAAATGAGAAAATTGTTTTTTTTCTCATCATTTATTTCCTAAACACACATGGAAATTACCGTTTTACTCCAGCGGTAGTTAACTACCGCTCAAACTAGTAAATGCAGACAATGCAGTATGTATTCTGTTTTCCAGCCATTTTCGGTCTGTTTTTACAAGTAATTTCAAACAGCAATTTCAGATGAATTTCAAACAATATAACAATTTACAAGTAATTTCAAACGACAATTTCAGATGAATTTCAAACAATATAACAACAACCACCAAGCATTAAACAACATTACATAATTTGTCAATGATTCATTAACATTACACAAATATGACAATACGTTAATGTTACACAAATGTTTGAAATTCGACACAAGTGAAGCATTATGCAACACATTACACTAAATGACATCAAATCTTTCGTGATCATTCTACGCACCTGCAGTTGGAACGAACATAAAGATGTAACACATTATTTTCATCCATCCTCCTAAACATAAATCCTACGTCACTATCGTCACAAATAAGCTTAGGATAATAAACCGTTTTTCACATGTCTTCGTACTTGTCCGCCGCAAGATCAACACACGGTACAAATACATGAGATGTACTATGATCTTCACCACAAAACACAAAGTATTTGTTCAGTTGTGTATTCAAGTCATCCAAAGTATCCGTCAGAGTTAAGAAAATCTTAATCGTCTTCTTAAAAGCGGAATATATCACATAACCTTCAATTTGTGCATTTTTAGACATGTTGAACTTCACATATGTTAAAAAAAAAGCTAATATCAGAATAAAACAAAATGAACGGTAAATTTCATTAATGCCGAAACTTAAACATATATTTATAATAAATGTGGAACATTAATAATCGAGTAAAATGTCGGTGTCTTGTACACAAAATAGAAGTCAAATACATATGTGTGTGTATATATATTGCTACAATACACACACTCATTTTTATGAAGGAACATTTTAGCGACCAACAACTTTTTATTTAGACTTAATCAAGGGATAAACTTGTAATTTTAGTTGTGTAATTATTGTTATAATTTCTCTTTCATGGATTGTCTCTCACGCTTTCATCGACCCTCTCCCCACCAACATCTTCTCTTCAGTGTTTCTTGTTTAACCTTTCCTGAGTTTCCTTCTAGGCTTCTACTCGTCCATTTATTAAAATAAAGTGTAGCATGTGTGTGGTTAAAACTTACCAATTTTTTAACAGGAAATCATTCAAAATTCAAGTAAGGCACCAATTCACTAAACTCATTCAAAATTAGAGAAGACCCAAATTCAAAACCTATTTCTTATTTGCTGGAATTCGTACCCTTGGTTGGAGGGTTTAATTTCTCATTCTCGTGGAACAATTCATTTAATTTAATTTCTTGTTTTGATGGAAAAATTCGTACAATAAAAGTAAAAATTGGATAGGTTGGTCTAAATAAAAAGATGCTGGTCTTGAACAAAAAAAGAAAAAGATGTTGGTTGCTAAAATGCTCCGAAGTAGGTCATGTATTGAAGCAAAACTATATGTGTGGTTTTTTTTTTTTTTGAGCAAATATGTGTGGTTTTATTTGCATTATATCTTAGATCATGTTCATTATGGTTTAACATCAGTATACCTTTTAAAGTTAAATGCTTTGATAAAGAACCTTTGACGATATACCTTTTGATAATAAGGTCTAAAGCAATAATGGTTAAGAAAGAAAAAGTTGATAAAACCTTAAAAAACAATTGAAACTCCATCACTTTCTTGTGTTTTCCACCACTTTCATTGCAGGTGTTCTTTAGTGACTTTGATCTTCAGTTTTCACTGATTTAGAAATGGAAGAATTTAAGTACAGCGAGATGCAACCAAAATATGTCTAGTTAATTTCTAAGGTGTTGTTAAATATATAGTTTATTTATACAATTACAACCTTAAATTAACTCTACCTCTCTCCAATAAGTCAGCCTTAGTTTTTCTCTCTAGATTTTTTTTTTCTTTGCGGTTTCTTCATGAGGGGTGGTTTGTGGGTGAAAAAAGGGCGAGGGTTTAGAATGATAATGAAAGAAGGGTTTTTAGAAATTTACATGAAGATGGCAATTTTGGTATTATTGTAAAATTTTAATTTTTTTTGGGTGTAACTGGAATTATATGGGGTGAGACTAGAAAGAGTCTAAATTTGAATGTCAATAATTATATTCTAATTAATTATTATATATATTTTATATTTTTCAATGGATTTTTTTTTAGTAAACGCATTACTTTTATTTAATTTAGTGCATTAATTTAGTCAAAAGAAAACTTATTGCATTAACTTCTTTCCCTCAAAAAAAAAACTTCTTTGACCAACTGTTTATTTGTGTGTGAAAGAAACTTATTTGATCAGCTTAAATAGTCAATTGATGTGTAGTGTTTGTTAACCTTTCAAAATAGCCTTAAAAAAGAACTACCTTTGAAAGTAGAATGGCAATGCGGTTCAATCATCTTTGTTTTACATTTGCAATTATCTGCATTGTTTTTGTCATGGCTTCAGGTAATAAACTAGTGTTATAATCCAACTTCGTTATATTTTACGGATCAGGTTTCTTTTGTTGTTCCAAAAATTACGAGCCATGTTTTTAATTGAATAATTAGGAACCATATTTTTATGAAAATTTATAGAATCATTCAGAAATGCCAAATATTTCTCTACAATATTTGATAACTTTTCTAATATGCCATTTAATTGATTTTAGCAGGATTTCAAGATTTGCCACATTCCAACCAATCAAAATGTTTTATTTCGCATCAATGTCCAAAAAGTGATGAAGATTGTAAAACATTTTGTATTGCCAATGGCTTCCCTAAAGGTGGCAAGTGTAAACCAAACTCAATCTCATGTTGTTGCAATGGAGACTAGAGAGATTTATGATTGATATTTGTACAATCTCAATGTATTTGTACAAGTATATCTACAAATAAAATATTAAAATATTTTACAAAATAAGTTGAAAAATCAATAAATGGAGTTTATATTTAAAATATTATTGCCATGATTTCTTATTGTTAATGAAAAGTTATATTTTATTATAATTGTTGTGAAGTATATAATAATAATAATAACTAAAATAAATTAAAGTTTTGACTGACAATAAAATACCTTGTCAATGTATGCATCAAATGATGAAATAAAATGAGTCAAGATAATTAGATCCGAAAATGTACAGTTCATATAGGAAATATTTAGGGTTTTATATTAGAACTTTGTTAACTTACTCACACCCAAAAATATGAAGGAGCAAGTTAACAAGCCTACTCCCACTTGTCATTTATTTACTAAAAACCCAATTTCACTAGTTCAATATGTATTTAAATGCAAGGATAATTATGTATTTTCCTGATATATATGGGTATCGCTGTATTTTTTGGTTCGGAAACTGTTACATATCCATGTTTACGGTCGAATACAACTTCAACAAATCCAAAATACAATTGAAAGTGTTTTACTGGAGACTATTTTATTTTATTTGAAAAATCTTAATTGTGTCGTTTCTAGTGAATTGTGTATCTTTTTTTGGTAGTAATTGAATTTGTATTCTTTATATTTAACGTTTTCTGGAAAAAAAATGGTAAGGAATTGTGTTATCCCCGCAAGTTTAACCCAGTTAGTAGAGATATTACATATTATATATTATATGCAGGGAGCCGTGGTTTCAACCCCGGACACCCCACCTTTCCATATTTAACTGTGTGATCTAGCCACTAGGTTGCTTGACAAAAAAATAAAAGAAAGAAAGGAATTGTGTTATTCAGTTATTCTAATGAATCATTTAACGGCTTTGACAAAATAAACGATTTATCATTTATTTGGCCACACCAACACCGTCGAAATACACGTACAAGGGAAAAAAAAAGTTCGTGACATGTTTTGTTTTGCTTTCAAAAAAATAAATGAAATTCCTTTAAATAAAATAATAAACAAAATTGACTAAATTGTCCTTAATCTAAAACTAACTCAAAATAGTGTTATTGGTTATTTAGTAAAAAACAAGTGAAAGTAAGCTTGTTAACTTACTCCTTCATGTTTTTGGATGAGAGTAAGTTAACAACCCCTTTATATTATGTAATTAGCAAATCACATATTTCGATTGAAATTGAAGGGAAAAGAAATGAGATTAAGAAGACATCAATTGACATTTAAGGTTTGGCTTAATTACTATTTTGTCCCTCTAAGTTTTCAAATATTGTGATTTTGACCCCCTAAAAAAAAAAACTCTTTCCTGGCCCTCTATGTTTACTTTCTGTTGCAGTTTTGGCCCCCCAAGCCAATTTTGACCCAGTCAACGTACACGTGGACGTCACGTGTGTAATTTTTATTTTAATTATTCTTTTATTTTTAAATTAATTTTTTTAATTATTAATTATTTTTTAATTACTTTTTTTATTTTTAAATTATTTTTTTAGTTATTTTTTAATTTAAAAAATAAAAATAATTAACTTTTTTTTATTTACACGTTGCATTTTTATTTATTTTTAAAAAAAATTACACACGTGGCATCCATGTGTGCGCCACGTGTACGTTGGCTGGGTCAAAATTGGCTCGGGGGCCAAAACTGCAATAGAAAGTAAACATAGAAGACCTGAAAAAAGTTACTTTTTTTAAGGGGTCAAAATCACAACATTTGAAAACTTAGGGGGCCAAAACAGTAATTAAGCGTTAAGGTTTTGAAAGGGGAATAATTATGTTTAATCATGATGGCTTGATATGGAGGTCACGATTACAAGTAGAAGCGAGGATTGTGGCACTCTATTCCATAAATCTTAATATGTAAGAAAACACACAATGGTTATCAAAGAATATTACAACGATTTCAAATAGAGTAGAAAACATTGTTTTCAAATTTGATTCTCAAAAGGCTATAGTTACATAAAACTCATCATTTATAAATATCTTGAAATAAACTCATAATCAAGGCTAATCATTTAAAACAAGTATGGATTTATATTCATTCACAAAACATAGATACAATTTGATTTTTCTTTCAAAATGTACAAATTATAAAATGATTCTATTTATCAATAAAGACATTTTTCCATTGGTATTACCAATCAAAGCATGGATCACAAACTAACAATAGGAAATAACTGGATTCTCTCAAACACATACACACAAACAACAAAAGAGTGATGATCTCACTTGATCAGTAAAACGACATCTGGTGCGGTGAGCTTGTTGTTCTTGAGTGATTCGTAACATCCTTGTATAGTGGAGGTTCCAAGTTTTTAATGGTAGAGATCATTGTTCGGCGGTTACAAACAACAGGATTCGTAAACCTCAAAGGTTACAAAGTGATGATGATTTGATTTTGTCACTCTCGTATTGCTAGGAGAACACCTCCTTGTGTGTGTGTGTTGGGGAGGGGTTGTGAAGAAGTGTTGTCTAATGTGGAATTGTGCCTATTTGTTGGGACTGGGACTGTGAAAGTAGGCTTTTGAGCAGTCCATAACAGTAACCCAAAGTCATCATGAGTGAAGAGTGTTGACTTTGTGGAGTTTGATGTTTTATGCGAGGGAAAATATCATGCCCATGGGAAGCTTTTAGTTGTATGCGACTCACGAGGAGTTTTTAGTTCACGAAGAGCTAAATTGTAGAAGAGCGCGATGCTTATGATAGATTTGTGGTTCGTTTGTAACCTTGAGCGTCAAAGTTCCGGGAGAGCATTACATACTGCTCGTATAGAACTTGTAGTTTGCATGAAGAGAAATGTTAGCACCACACCTTCTAACATACGTTTTTCAACACACTCTCTTTGATTGGTTAAAATACATATGGGACCCACCAAATCTATATGAGACCCACATAATTTGATGGGACCCATGTAAATTTTAACCAATCAAAGAGAGTGTGTTGAAAAGTGTGTGTTAAAATGTGTGTTGCTAGCATTACTCTCGCATGAAAATTCAAGTTTTGTGATGAATTAAATTGAACCCTTGGTAAGTCATAGTTTAATAGGAACTTTGAGAAAATGCCGCTCATAAAGAGCTTATCGTTCACTAAAAGAAATTTGCCATATAACAACACACACTTTTAGTGACCGCAAAAAAAGCGTTGCTATAGACACTCCATCCGTTTCAAAATACATGGCGGTCAACCACTGCACACATGCCAACACATAACTTTGACCATTAATATCTTTAATTATATATAATAAAAAAATATAAAAAATTTGATATTTTGAAAATATTCATCGAGACAAATCAAACAACATCTTACATACTAACATTTGTATTAATATATTAGTTAAAAATTATGGTAAATGTAAGCTTTGTGAATAGTGCATATTGTAAAATTGCGACATATATTTTGAAACAGATGTAGTAAAATATAGCAACCGAAATTCCAACCAACAATTTCTATAGGGTAAGAGAGAAAAGGCGCCCAATTTTTCACGAAATATTGAGATACCTCCAAAAACTGGGCGCTCAATTTTTCAGCTTCTTTTAGATTATTTTTTTTCTTCATTTTTTCCTTCCTCTGGCACAACAAGAACTCCTCACATAAAACAAAAAAATCATCATAATCCCCTTTGCCTAAACCTTACATATGGAAACCAACATCAATTGCACAATCCCCTTTGTTGAACCCAACATCAATCACATAATCTCAGCGATCACACCATATGGATGGCCCGTAATGCTTTGCGCTACGATTCTGATAAATTGTCTCTTCATGCGGCAAAGGCTAAAATTCTTGCTTTTGTGGCTTTGAGTGAAAGGTAACTGTTTACCGAATTCTACAAATATCTCCGTGCTTGATAGCTTCTTGATTTCTCCTTACTTACCGTCGTTTCAAGGATATTATCCCGGTTTGTGTAGGTGAAGCAATGTTGATGGTGATTAGTGTAGGTGAACAATGCACTAGGTATTCTCCGAAGCTTGTCTCTCTAAAACTCCCATCTCTCCTTCATTCACCTCCATAAATTTTAAATTAATTTTGAATTATGTTCATAAATTGAAAGTTTAAATTTTTTTATGAAGTTATGGTGGAATGGAAAGGTTATGCATTTCCTTGATGCCCATCCTACTTCTTGCCATGTCAAAAAATAAAATAAATTTATAACATTATAATTATGCAAAAGAGAACTCACAATACCCTCGCCCCAACCAAGGTTAACCTTACAAGCTTCTAACCGTGCACATATGCCTCATGCGTACTCTTAATCGAAAGAGTGTTTCCACGAATTGAAGGTGTTGGAAGCAGTTCAGTTAATTGTACCTGAGATGCTTTAACATCCTGCACAATGAGAGAGGTTTTGGGGAAGGAAACACCGGAACAACAAGTTCAGTTTGCCAATCAAAAGCCATGGTTGGTTTCGCGAGGAGTCGAAACTAAGAAACATACACGATTAAATCGAGGACTGGTTGACCTCACAGTAACCCAAAGTAACAATTGATGAAGGAGGCACACGGTAATATAATAATTATGATGACAGCAAATAAGAAACAATCAATCAGTGAAAATTTGTCAAGTGGATTGAGTAATTGATATTGGAAACGCAAAAACCAAAATGCTATAAAGTGAAAATGAATGACGGTTTCAAGTAACTGGATCACCTAATGAATGGAAGGCAATCAGCTAGGAAGAAACTGGATCACCTAATGAATGAATGACGGTTTCAAGTAACTCGATCACTTAAAGCGGGGTGCTCTGCTGTGGATGATCTTAGGCGGTGCTCATGCAAGGAAGACCCTAGGAGAGCGTTTTCTCATTTCCATTTTTGTATTACTTCATATCCATAAATTTATTTTTTCAAATTTATTATCATTTAAATAAATTTAATATTATATATACAAATATATTGGTCGGTTCACAATAAATATATTTTGAAATATTGGTTTAAAATTATTATCAATTCAAAATACAAAAGTATAGGTGAAATATAAAGCAATAAATTTGAATATCAATAATTATATGGAGAATGTTAACCAATGCCTTTGGGGCATTGGTTAAACAAGCAAAAGAAGTAAGATTTTATTAAAAAGTGATGTAATAATTAGTTGGTCAAAAGTAACCGTTTATATTTCCAAGATAATTTTTCTACTTTTGGATTCCTTAACCAGTTCCTCGGGGTACTAGTTAACAAGACCCTGTATATTTTTTCAATGGATTTTTTTTAGTAAACTCATTACTTTTATTTAATTTAGTCAAAAGAAAACTTGTTGCATTAACTTGTTTGACCAGCTTTTTTGTTTTGAAAGAAACTTCTTTGATCAGTTTAAATAGTAAGTTGATGTGCAGTCTTTGTAAACCTTTCAAATAACCTTAAAAAAAAAACTATCTTTGAAAATAGAATGGCAATGCGGTTCAATCATCTTTCATTTACAGTTTCAATCATGTGCATTCTTTTTGTCATGGTTGCAGGTAATAAACTAGAGTGATAACCCAACTTTATTATATTTTACCAATCAGGATTCTTATGTAGTCGAAAAAATTAGGAGCCATATTTTCATGAAAATTTATAAAATCATTGAATATTTGATAACATTTCTAATGCCACTTAATTGATTTTAGCAGGATTTCAAGATTCGCTACATCTCGACAAACCAGATTGCTTCCTTTCGTTTCCATGTCCAAAAAATGACGGACCTTGTAAAAAAGTTTGTATTGAATATGGTTTCCCTAAAGGTGGAGTGTGTCAACCAAACATAGCCAAATGTTGTTGCATTGGAAACTAGAGAGATCTGTGGCTGATATTTGTACAATCTCAATTTATTTGTACAAGTATATTTACAAATAAAATCTTTAAACATTTTACAAAATAAAATAGTTTATATTTAAAATATTATTGCCTTGATTTCCTATTATTAATAAAAATTTATATTTTATTACAATTGTTGTGAAGTATATAATAATAATAACTAAACGAAATTAAAGTTTTAACTGACAATAAATTGAATGTTATTAAATTTTTTTTGAACAAGGCATAATGAGATATATTACCAAAAAACAAAGGTGATTTACCCCGCACAAGGCGTATTGAAAGTGAAGCACCCAATAATAGTTACAACGTCACTGGTGCCGTAATCAAGAGAGCACCATCAAAGCATAAAGCCAAAAGGAATGACACATAAACACTCATACAAAGAAGTGGCTGTCGCAACCAGTCATGATAACAATAAGTGAACGAAACCTGATTTGTTTTCAGCCACATGAAGGAATTCAGCTTAACTTTGTCAAGGAGGACGTAAGGATCAGAAGCCACATTTTTGAAGACACGGTTCTTCCTTTCCTTCCAGATTACCTAAACACAAGCTAGCCAAATGACCTTTAAGAATGAATGTGAAAATCGCGGCATGCCCGCCTTACGAGTAAATTGAACAAAGTGATCACGAAGCACACCAGAAGAAACATAATAGATACCAAGCCATTGCCACACTAAAAGCCAAATGTCACCAAAGATACCGCAACCAAGAAAAAGGTGATCCACCGTCTCAGAATAACCGCATCCTTCCACACACATATTGTCAGTTGGTTGAAGAACTCGACGACGCACCAAATTGTCTTTGGTGGGAAGTATATTACGAAGGAGGCGCCAGACAAACAGAGAAACCGTTGACTGGACTTGCTTGTGCCACACATCGTCAATGAGGCTCCTATCCATTGGTTCCTCGGAAGCGGTGAGAAAGTGGTAAGTCCCACACACCGAATAACCATGAACAGGGTCTAGTAGCCACTTCCATCTATCATGAATATTATCCTGCAAAACAATGTTATGTAACAAAGCAGAGCACTCCCACACACCATCCTCCTCCTAAGCTAAAAGGTGTCTCCTCCACACCCACGCTCTCCCCACTTTCTCCGAAGTTAAAATTGATGTTATTAATTTTAATACATTATTTTTTTTTACCAAAGCAAAGTTATAAACTATTATCATTAATTAACCAATGTTCAATACAAGAAAGTTAATAATAAAAAATATGGTGACTAGCCAAAGAACAGACTGCCCTAGCTAAAGTATGAGCAACCAAGTTCGCTTGTCTCCAAACAAACTTCACCTCGAATTTGGAATGTAAAGATAACTGATACTCCCTCCGTCCCACAATAAGTAAGCCTTTCGTAAAAAAATATTTTCCTAAAATAACTGACGCATTTCATTTTTCAATACATTATTAATTATTTTTTTCCAATTATAACTCTAATTAATACTACTTTCATCACTCCCAATTCAATATATTCCACTTTGCATTTATGATAGTGGAGAATACACCAATACTTAACAAAAGCATTTAAAACCATTTTTCTCTCTCCTTCATTTATACATTTTTCTTAATATGTGAGAAATGAGCAAATGACTCACTTAATCTGGGACGGAGGGAGTAAATAATACTAGAAACAATAACATAGAATTCCGAACCACCATGGCCCGGAGACGATAGAGCTTGCACTTAGTAGCTGAGTCGGACTCAAAGACAACCCGGTCCCATATGTTCCCATCAGCAAAGTGAATGACATCGAGCAAGGCTACTGCCTCCCCCTCAAAAACTGTCATATATGCATGCTGCCATTTCTATTGAGCCCTAATAAATTGCCCACGTGAGTCTCTAACACAACACTCAAAAGATGTAATATGGTTACGATCATGGAACATGACATCCACATTGCACTTCTACCATGTCTCGCGCGGTTTCTCCAAAACTGAGTTGTTACGTTGCACTCTATTATGCCCGTGTTGCACAACCAGTGGTGGGGGTTGTTTATGAACCTCCTGCCATTGTTGCTATCCATATAGTGTTGTCATCCCAATGCTTGTTGAAGTATGATGAATGTCATTTCAAATGACAACATTATGTGTAGCCCAAATTTGCCAAAGAAGTAAAGCCACTCGACCAACAATGTCTTGGCTTTCAGAACAACATATGTCAAAAACAAAATATGACAAACTGCTCACAGTGCCAACTCGCGATTGCAGCACAGTCGAAAGCCCTACCTAATACCAACTCTCGCGTGCTAGCGTACAACCTACAAAAGCATGCCAATCAGCCTCAACATCCATATCACACCAGGGAGATATCACCTCACATTATATATGTCGTGATTGTAGTCTAAGACGCATCAGAACACCCCCCTACAAACCCTCCATAATAAATTACGTGTTTGATGAAGGGAATTCACCTTCCAGATAGCATCAATTGTTATTATTGATAGTAGTGGAACTAGAAAAAGCATACCTCTCCACACAAATATTATTAAATTCCTTGTCAATGGATGCACCAAAGGATGAAATAAAATGAGTTAATATAATCAGACCCAGTGATGACATGTCATCTTACGTTATTCTTAGCATGTTTTTTTAGTCATTTTCAGTAGGTTTTACCAGCAAAATGGAGGAATATTAGAACGATTGCCTATGATATCGAAACATTTGTAATGTTTTCTTTATTTAAGTCTGCAATTTCATTCTTTTTGAAACATAGCAATCCTAAGGTGTTTTTGATGTAATTCACGAAGAAATCATACAAAGCAAGAACATCCGATGATTAGTGAAGATCTTGAGAAGATCAAAAATGAAGATTCATGAGGCCTCTAAAGACTTTACAGAGGGAGAAATTATGTTCCCAAGTCCCAAGACATCTTATATGTGAAATTCTGGCACGTAGTGGACAGATGTCGTATACGATGTCTAGACATCATAAATGTAGAATGCAATGTCCAAACATTGTAAAAACACAAATAACAATAAATAATTTAATGTAAAGAGCAGGAAGGAAATAACACAAGGTATTTGTTAATCCAGTTCGGTGCAACATCACCTACATATGGGGGCTCCAAGCCAAGAAGGAAATCCACTATAATAGTATTAGTTTGAATCCTGCATAAGCAACCTTCGGTTTACTAGCTTCGCACCTAATCACTACCCGTGATATTACTATCTAAGACACTCTTAGATATGAGACCCCTCTCACTTGCCCTCAATCATTCACTAATGATAACAACACATACAAATCAAAATGGGGACATACTTTGAGAAACATAATCCACTCTTTCTTAAACGCTTACGAGTGATTCACAAATACAACTCAACTATCAGTCCAGATCAATGCATCAAGGTGATACAAAGAGAGGCTCACAAACAACAAGGACTCAAAACCCTAACAAGACTCTTTTATCAAATAATGACTTTGATCCAAATACAACTCAACTAAAGCAAACCATATCTGTACTTTGATAATCAGTGGCAGAAACCAGAGAGGTATACAATAAAGCACAAGGCTTAACAACGAAACCCTAAAAGTCTCGATTCAATAATATTGATTTCGTGAATGAAATTAGGTCCGAGTCTTCCTTATGTAGCCATTCATCAGCATTGGCTTTTTCTTCACGGCTAAACAATCAACAAACCAAATATATGGTCTTCACAATATTCTAGGAGCAAATACATTATGTCCTTAAATGTCAAGACATTTAACTTGGAAAATACGGCATAGGCAAATCGACAATAGAAATCTTCTAGAAACACACGCATCTTGGACCACAAGTCACATGAATCAAATCTTCAATCACATCTTCAGTGATCTCACGGGAAAACCAAATCTTCCAAGATTGTGAAACATAGTACTTCACCTGGTACAAGAAGTCGTACTAAGATGTCGAGACATCTTGTTATATATATATATATAAATTTTTTGGTATTTTACAATTTTTAAAACAGAAAAAATAAAATGCGACAAAATAAATAACAAATAAGGGTTCAGAGTTTTGCAAAGTTAATCTGTTTGCAACAAAGCATAGTTGACCTTTTTTGATTGCGGAATGTTAGCGACGGTTAGGATTCTTCAAATACTATATATTTAATTGTTGGAATTACTTAACAGTCAAGTCTTATTCATGTTATTAATCGTTATCTATCTAAGTGATGAGTTTGTGGGGTCTTACTACATATCCGGTGTCAAGTTCCACATGCTGATCACATGGGGATGGTACATGTGGGGCCTTACTCTCTCAACGATATGGTCTCATTCCCCTCCAGCTGCCGAGTTGCACATGCTGGTCACACAGACGTACGTGTGGGGTTTTACTCTCTCATAGGTAATTGAAACATAAACTTAAGATAGCTTTCCTAAATTCTGATCAGTGTAGTCCCAATGCTCTTAAAGGTTCGACCATCTATGAATATTAGAAGCACATAACACACTCCCCCTCTTGGTAGTTCTAAAATCGGGCATCCCTATCAGTGTCTACCTGACCAAGGTGAAAGAAGACCGGAGTTACTGGGCAAATTTAAGTCGTGAAGTCACATGTTTCCTTAATTACTAACTAGTTACGTCCTGATTTTGGAAAATATACATCAATATTAGGTATGTCACCTCCCTAAGCACCTTTGTATCAGGGTTTGCTCTCTTTCGGCTTCTTTCCCTAGTTACTAATTAATTAATTCCTGATTAGACACATATACATCAATATTAGGTAATGTCACTTCCCTAAGTGCCTAAGTCAGGGTTATGCTTCAGAAGAGACAAATCTTACGTAACAACAATAAAACTAAATAGCATAAAGAGAAATATTTAAATAAAAGTTTCAAATTAAATAAATTATCTAACAACTAGAATAAAGGTTGATCTTAGAACCCTTAGCATTAAAAGATTTAGTTACACATGGCAACTAAAGACAAATTACAAAAGAAATAAAACATACCTTAGATAAACTTGGAGTGAGGAGAGAAACTCTTCTCTTGAAGCTCCTAGTGCTTGCCTTCCTCTTGAACCGCTTCATTCTGAATGAGAAATAATGTATGAGGATAACTATATTTATAGGAAGAGTTTCAGCCTGAACTTGGGCTAAAATACTGGGCTTTTTGCATCAAATAGTCACAAAACAACGCGTTGTCCTGCAAGGAACAGGCGTCAAACGCTTAGAACCATGCGCCAGGCGCATGTGTGTGGTGTTTTAGGTGCCAGACACCTACATCCATGCACCAGGCGCCTGTATGTAGTGCTTCCGGGCGGCAAGCACCCCACTGTGCCAGGCGCATGTGAGTGCAGTCCTGCTGAAAATGCCTTTTTCTTCGTATTTTTGGGTGTTTGCTTCCATATAAGATGTCGTGGAACTTGGGAACAAAACTCCTTCCTTTGTAACGTCTTCTATGGCTCTTGAATCTTCATTCTTTCATCTTCTTAAGGTCTTCATGAATCTTCAGACGTCTTGCTTTGCTGATATGCATGATTTCTCCGAGAATTACAATAAAACACCCTAAAATTTCTCTGTTTCGGGAAGAATAAAATTACAGACTCAAATATAGAAAACATTACAAATGTCCCAAAATCATAAGCAATTTCTCTAATACTCATCTATTCTAGATGTAAAACCTACTGAAAATGACTGAAAAACATGCTAAGAATAACGTAAGATGATCTGTCATCAACATTCTACCCTCCTTAAAAAAATTGCGTCCTCGAAATTCCTACCCCTCTTGACTAAAATAAGGATGATCATTCTACGTCTTGATCTGAATTATCACCAATTCATTTTCAAACCCAATCATAAATTATGCTTAATAAATTACTCGATTTCCTATTTTCCTTTTTAACCCAATTTTCCAGTCACTTCTCAAGAACATTTGATTACCTCATACAAAATCCAAAGGTTTATCTCTTATCATTTGACTTATTTTTTTATCCTTTTGGTATTTCTCATATGTCCCATAGAATTACAAGTGGCATTCGAAAAGTTCGAAGTCTGCACATATTCCTACTATTATAACTAACCTAACTTGAGGTGTCTTTCTTTTATTTCTATACCTCTTATGATTGGTGCAAGTGGTTGCAGTACTTCACTTATGCTAACATGCCCTCTTCCGTCATTATTTACTTCTAAACGAAAAAAAATTCGCACTCCATTATTCTTTTTCTTGAAATGAGGTTTCAGTGTTTATCATCGAACATAGAAAGGTCTTGTAAATTTGATCGTTTAATATAACTTCTTCATTCTCCACCTACCAGGTTATTCAATCGTAAGAGTTAATATGATCACGTCGTACTCCCTTCAAAATGTTGAAACATGCTAAATCTTTTCTAATAGTCCTAATCTAATCATAACCAACATGGTTGAAAGCTTTAAACTTCATGGATATCAGGAGACCTTTATGTCAAGTATCTAATTCCAGTCATTGAGTGGTGTCATACCCCAATTTTTGACCTAAGATGTCACTGACACGTGTCGTTTGACTCTACATTCATACGCAATTTGACCTGATCGATCTCTGACATTTCAGTGAAAATTTCGACAGAGAGGTATTTTAAAA
>Ga0315914_1000925_pt1 | contig 41284 bp, 25 predicted proteins | sample MpolenodulesMG_FD_203920 | JGI IMG/M metagenome (GOLD analysis project Ga0315914, IMG submission 203920) | Medicago polymorpha root nodule microbial communities from Los Angeles, California, United States - elongated nodules | ecosystem: Host-associated > Plants > Roots > Nodule | place: USA... | reverse complement strand
CACTGTTCATAGCTGGAAGCATGTGCAGAAGTGAACATTCTGATCATCAGAATGTTTCATCTGTTGTTACTTTAGGTTGATTTATAAGACTTAACTTTTGGTGTAATCAACTCTAATAGTAAACACAACTGAAGTGCAGTGAATGCAACATCTAGGATATTATTCTTATTGGAATATTCCTAGTGCTTTAATGTTCATAGTCTTGGATGAACATTAAAGACCTTTTTGACATAGTTCCTTGTCCATGCCTTTATTGTTGATGGAGCCATGCAGATGTACTTTACTGGACCTTTTATTCATGTCATGTGTACTTGCATGTTCTTCATGTTCTTGATGATTCTGGGTTTGCTTATGAACACCCTTCTGTACCATCATTAGAACAGTAATCAATAACTGAAGAGTGCTTCTGAAGTGTACTTCTAAAGCTTCTGAAGTGTACTTCTAAAGCTTCTGAAGTAGTGCTTCTGAAGTGTGCTTCTGACGTAGTGCTTCTGAAGTGTGCTTCTGAAGTGAAGCTTCTGAAGTAGTGCTTCTGAAGTGAAGCTTCTGAAGACAGATTCTGATGTCATCAGAACGTTCTGATCAACTCACTGATCAACATTCTAAACTAACTTTCTGATCTTCAGAGTTAGTTCATGAATTCAATGTCCTTTGATTTCTTATATCTTGGTATGATTTTAAACCTGTTCGTGTCTTAGTAAAACACTTAAGAGCACAAGTTAAATACCAAAGAATTAATCAAAGTCCATTTAATCCTTAATCATTAAAGTTTATTATCTTTAAAATTAATTTGGGATTTTGCCTCAACATAGCCATCTCTTCAAAACCTTCAGCAGGAGACTTATCTTTAGATTCATCAACTTTGAAAGCTTTTGAAGACTTTCCCTTTGACTTCAATGCTATAGATTTGGATTTCTTCCCAGGTTCATCTTCACTGAGCCCTATCTCATGACATTTAAGAGAGCTTATAAGATCTTCAAGACCGAGTTTGTTTAGATCTCTTGCTTCCTCAATAGTTGTCACCTTAGGTCTCCATTTAGAAGGTAAGCTCCTTAGAATATTTTTCACATGATTAGAAGTCCAAATACTAGAGTTTGAAACCTTGATTACATAACCTGAATGTCTTCATTCTCTTTCATCTTGAACACCTCATATTGTTGAACAAGAATAATAGCTTTAACTTCTTTGACCTTCTTGTTACCTTCATAGTTAGAACATAAAGACTTGGACATGGCTTTAGCAGTAGGTGTGTCACCCATCTTCAAGTTTTCTTTGTGAGGTAAAGAAGCAACAAGAAGATATCTGATTTTATGATGTTTCTTGTAAATCTTTTTCTAAGCAGCATTATGTTTCATTCTATCAACATCTACACCTTCTTCATCAAAAGTAAGATCAACACCATCTTCATGTATATCCTATAATTCTTCATCAATATCAATGATGTGACTGTACATTTTACTTTTCCACTAAGAAAATGTTTCAGGATCACCATTGAACATAGGTGGCCCTTAAGATCCCGATGACTTGTCATCAGTACCATAATCATAAGATACATTTCTAGAATCTCCAATGACAGTAGGTCCATCACCACCAAAAGACATGTTTTTCTCATGATCTTTTTTGCGGCACTGTTAAGTGCTAGAATAACAGAACCAGGCGCTCTGGTACCAACTGAAGGAGAAAAAAACATAAGAAGGGGGGTTGAATTGTGTTAGTTTTTTCTTCTTTTTCTTCTTTTTAACTAATTCCAAGGTTCAGCCTCTAATATAGTTCTGAGTTTGAAGCAATATTCAGAGTCAAATGCAGCGGATAATAAAGAGATAGAGAGAGAGGAAAGAGACACAAGCAATTATTTTGGGTCCTTCAATAATTCGGATGTAGTCAAGTCCCCGTGTTACTTACAAGAGATTTTTTACTAAAATCATACAAGATTACAAATGCCCAAGCACACAAACAAGAGACTTCTTATGCTTAACCACACAAACAAGAGACTTCTTATGCTCAAGCACACAAGCAAGAGGCTTCCTATGCTCAAGCACACAAGCCAGAGACTTCTAACAAACAAGAATTACAAAGAAATAATTGTTTGGTTGAACACTTGATATACAATCAGTGGTGTTTACAATACAAAACAGTTCAGACTCTATACTTTAGAATTTCTAAGATAAGAAAGTTTATAAGAAATTTTAATTGTTTGATGCGCAATAAATTTTGACAGAGTTTTGGCACTTGTAAAATATTGCAGAGTCTTTTGATATCTTAAAGTCTTCATTCTTTTATATAGAGTTAGGAAAAAGATGTTGTAGAGGTGCCAGCGCATCAAAGGGTCGTTAGAGAAGCTTGATCAAACATCATTGATTTGTTGCTTAATTTGGTTGATGTCCTAGGAAGGAATAATTTGAAAATCATTCCTTAATAAGGAATTAACTGTTCCAATCCAGTAGAGACACAACTGATGCTTTTACTTTGCACAAGGAGATGATGAAGTAGTGGAGGTAGTGGTTGTACAATTGTATTATGTGTCCTTCATTGTCCTCTCTATGATAATAAGCATCCAAAGCCTTCTAATTCTTCAGAACTATCGTTGCTCCTGTCTTCTATATCCTTTTGCATCTTTCTGTTTTCAAATAACTGTAAAAACTAACTTCAGGGTCTGCACTTCAGCTTCTGGGTGATCTTCAGACTCTGATTGATTCAGCTTTTGGATGTACTTCAGACTCTGACTTGCAACTTGGCTTCTCTTGTAAATTCATTTGCTCTAAATTGTTCTTTCAGAACCAATAATTTGTTTTAAGACATATAAATTTATTCTATGATCCTGCACACTTGAACAAATATTAGCATTTTCAATTGAACTCTTAATACCTTGTTATCATTAAAATTCAAGAGGCATTGTTTAAACTTATTTTGTTCCAACAAATTTTACCCAAGTCCACCTGCTATAGTTATCAATTATTACTAACCCATACTTCTTTCCATTGATTGATGCAGTTTTCACTAGACCAAACAAATCAATGTGAAGTAGTTCCAAAGGTTTGGAGGTGGAGACAATGTTTTTAGGTTTGAAGAATTTTTTAACAATCTTCCCTTTTTGGCATGCTCCACAGAGAGCATATGAATGATATTGTAGCTTTGGTATTCCTCTGATTAATTTCATATAGCTAAGCTTAGAGATTAACCTTCAGTTAGCATGACTTAATCTTTTGTGCCAGAGCCACTTTTCATCATTCACTGATAGAAGGCAAACGACCTTCTGATCAACCAAATTAGAAAAATTTATTTTATAAACATTGTCTTTTCTCTGACCTATGAATATTGTGGATTTGTCAGATTCATTGGTCATTGTACATGTGTCTATCAAAGATTGTTTTATACCCACTACCACAAAATTGGCTAATACTAAGAAGGTTGTTTATGAATCCATCAACATACCATACATTATTGGTAGAGATAGAAAAGTTACTAATGGTTCCGGTTCCAACAATTTATCCTCGTTGGTTTCCTCCAAATCCTACTATACCTCCTTCTTTCATGACCAGATCTTTGAACATATGTTTTTCTCTTGTCATGTGTCGAGAACAACCGATGTCCAGATACCAGGATTGATGCTTTTGCTTTCCTATGAAGCATACATGAAACACAAGCAATGTCATTTTTGGGTCCCTTTGTATGAATTGGTCCTTTGGGATTATTTTGAAGGACTTTCTCCTCTTCAGATCCTTGCACTTTAGGTTTTGTTGCTCATATTTATTCAAGACTATTGGTTTGAAGGATATAGATCTTAAATACTTCTTTACACTAGAATTTGAGTCCCAATTGGCCATGAATCTGACAGTCCTTGGTTTTGACTTAGTAAATACCTTGGATCTTGACTCTTTTGGCGATGATGGGCTCAGATTCTCTGCCTTTTCAGCCTCTGGATTTGAGTGAAAAAACAGAACATTTTGAGTACAATAAGAACATGATAATTTCTTTATCTTCACAGAAGTCTGTGTATCCTTAACAAACGATCCTGTGAAGTCAGTTCCTCTTCTTTTGTTCTTACTAACATTGCTAGATATGGAAGCAAATCTACTCCTGTCAAAATCATCATCACTAAATCCTTCAGATGAACTGTCGAATTTAGCCAAAGATATGTTAGTTTTATCCAGGCTCGAAAGTTTCCTTAACATGAGATTGTGTCTTTACAGATAATGATTTTGGTGTCTCAAAGGTTTTAACTATTCTGATAAAAAAATTAAATTGTTTTTACATGTCCTTTTAAGGATCTTGATTTTTTCAGATAGAGTCTCAAAAGCCTTTTGATAGAAGGAATATATTCATTACAGATTTGTTCAGAGATTACCTCATTATCTTCATCTGAATCTGAACTTGATTTTCACCATAAGATGTAGTAACTACCGGACCCAGATTAGCTTCCTCTTTGTTGTCTTCAGAGCCTCTGTCCTCATGAAGCATCTCCAAGGTGTCCATGAAGCTTTCATTGAGATTTCTCCTATGGGTGTCCTTTTTGGAGCTTCCCTTTCCTGATTTACCCTTTTGTGCCTCAGAGCAATTAGCTATGAAGTGACCAGTCTTTCCACAATTGAATCATCCTTTTTTACTGTCTCTTTTGTCCTTAAAGCTGGATGTCTTTGAGTCATTGCTTCTGGTTGGAAATCTTCTTTTCTTAGTCAGGTATTGGAACCTCTTGGTTATGTAAGTCATCTCTTTAAAGTCTGCATCATCATCAGATTCATCATCTGAATCCATCTCTTCTAATTTGGCAATTTGAAGAGATTTGGTTGTCTTTTCCTTAGAGGTTAAGGCAACAGACTTAGAGAGATTATTTGGTTCATCACCTTCAAGTTCAATCTCATGACTTTTGAGAGAACCTATCAGGTTCTCCAAACTCAGCTTGTCCGAGTCTTTTGTCTCTTATATGGCAGCGACCTTTGGCCTAAACCTTGCAGGAACACTCCTGAGAATCTTCTTTACATGGTCTAGTGCAACATAGCTTTTCGTTAGAACTTGAAGTCCAGACACAAGAGCTTGAAACGTTTAATACATGGTTTCAACATATTCATCCTCTTTCATCTTGAAAAGCTCATATTGGTCAACCAGTTGGTTTGCCTTAACTTCCTTTATCTGCTGTTTTCCTTCATAGGTAGAGCATAATGATTCAAAGACGGATTTTGCAGTAGATTTATCCCTAATCTTCATATATTCAGCATGAGGTAAAGCTTCCACCAGAATACCTCTCACTTTGTGGTGCTTTTTATAGATCTTCTTTTGAGTGGCTGTCAGTTTCTTCCTGTCTGCCACCATTCATTCTTCTTCAACCTCAAAGCTAGGTCTGTCTTCAATAACATCCCAGAGTTCATCATCAATCCCTATGATGTAACAACACATTTTGCTATTCCACCAAGAACACAAAATATGATGTTGCAGATTCTGACTCAGAGTCTGAATGCAGCGGAAATATAGAACACAAAGATAAAAGATAAAGATTCAGAAAGAGAGAAGACAGACACAATGCAATTTATATTGGTTCCTCCCACAACACAGGAGTAGTTTAGTCCCCTTGCACTTTCAAGGGATTTCATTATAATCACTATGGATTACAACTTGCTTAAGGACACACTAAAAGATTTCTCAATTCTCAAGCACATCTGCAAGAGACTTCTATGCTCTAGGACTCTATATAAAGACTTCCTGCTGAAGGACAACTCCAAGAAACTTCTCTTTACTTAAGAACAACTTCTTAAGACTTTACCCTGCTCAGCACAACTAACTGAGGCTTCCTAGGTGCTTAAGGTTTCACCAAGAGACTTATATGCTCAAGCAAGCAGGCAAGAGTCTTTCTAAAATGTTTGCCCCAACTGCAAACAAGTTAATTTGTTCTTACACTATATTTAACAATGATAGTGTAAACTGAACAAATGAATAGACTCACTCCTTTGGATTTCTAAGATATAAACTTGAAAATAAATCCTAAGTGTTTTGCGCTATTTGATTTGACAGAGTTTTGGCACAGAAAAATAGCAGAGTCTAGTTTTTTCTTCTTCAGGTCTTCAGCTCCTTTTATAGGTAGTGATTTGAGAGACGTTGGAGAAGAGTGCCAGCGCAAATAGAGTCGTTGAGAAGTTTTGATCAAGAACGTTGGCCTTTTCCCTGATATGAATAATTTTGTTGGAAAGTCCTTTGAATTTTCTTTGCTAAAATAAAAAAATTTTGTTGCTCTCTTTGTTCTTGATGTCCTTTGTCTGTTTGCACGCATAGACAGAAGTAGACAAAAACACTTCTCTATCAGATACTATGATAGAGACAACTCATAGAATAAGACAAAAACTTAAGTGGATTCTGGGTCTATCTGATCCAAGTAGCAAGTCAGATTTTGTGTCTGATGTCCGTCATATAATCTGTTGAGATCACTCTCTAACTTGTATGAACCATTCTTGTTCTAGCAAGAAGTATCTTTGAACCGCTGCGAGAATCTTCAAACTTAGCAATCACTTTCCCTCTTTCAAACAAATCTAGATCACCAGTTAGTAGAAGAACGTCTTTTCCATTTAGCCATTGAAAGTACTTCTCAAATAACTCTATTAAAAATCTCTAAGGTGCAAAGTAGTGACAAAAGATAAGAACCTCTTCAATTCTTCTTTCGCAAAAAACTTATATGCACATGTCGTTGCTGTTTTGATCAGCCATGGATGTATGGATCCAAGTGTTATCAAAATCTCTACCTAAAGAGGGTAACCGGTACACTCAGCCATTTTCTTTTGCAGTTTCTGTAAAATCTCATGTTGTTCATCGGACGTATTCTTGAGCAGTGTATAGACTCGTAAACCAGGAGGTGTATCAGAAGAATTTCCACTTTCATAAACGTCGAGGAAACTTCTCGTGATCTTTCACAGCACAGGTAGACCCTGCATTTTTTCCTCATCATTGTGTGAGTTGATTTTCCTAGCAATGTTTTCCATGAAGAATATCCTTGGCCGCGCCTTAAGCAAATGTTGTGCTTGCTTCTCTCCATTACCTCTCCTCAAGTATTTAGAATCTAACTCTTGTAGCACTTTGTGAACAAATTTCGGTCTTACTAAACAAAGTGTATTAAAATATTCACAGAAATTGTTCTGAAAAAGAGTGCCAGAAATTAATATTCTTAATTTTGTAGGAAGTTCCGTTAATCATTTCTTCAACCTTGATTTAGTGCTTCTAGGATTATGAGCTTCGTCAAGTATCAAGATTCCAGGGCTTTCTCTCAATGTTTTAGCCATGTAATTTTTGTGTGCAAATTTTGTCTCTTGTGATCTCTTTAATGCTAAAAAGGAATTATAGCCCATGTCTAGAACACCTGGGTGTGAATGCCACTTTATTTTTTACCAAGACAATCAAAAACATGTTTTACATCACCAGTAGGTCTTGGAACTCCAGGAAGAACTGTAAGTTTTGGAGCCGTTGAAACTCTTCAGATTTGACTTCTATGGATAAGATACAAGGGCACAATAACCTTCCATTTTTTGAACTCTTTGCGCAATGCGTAAATTGTAAATTTTGGTGCAAGTATTAATGGTCTTTTCCATAGAAATAACTTCAAGTAATTTACAAAAAAAGAAATGTTGAGAAAGGTTTTTCCAGCTCCAAGCGCATGTGATATGACACATCCAACACTTGTTTCCGATCTTTCTTACGTGAAGGATGGTTCCACGGAACCAACAATTTTTTGCTAAAGAAATTCAAAAGCATTTTTCTGGTGCGCATGCATCTTTTCTTTGAATTCAGGAATCAATTCCCAAACATTGTCTTATTCTTTAGATAATGGTTCATCAGGAGGATCAGTAGAATGAGTTGAGAACATATCATTATTATCATCTTCATAATCTTTTTGCTTTTATTTTTGTTCATTAGTATCTTCTCCACTGCATTGCTTCTCCTCTTTGTGCCATTTTAGTCTTTCCACCTATTATATATATATATAAATAATTTATCAGATATGTTCTTATTGAGTAACATCTTGTCCGAAATAACATATCATCAAACAATAGCGATTTGTTAAACCTCATGATGTTGTATCCACTATATACAAATTGCAGTAGACAATAGATATAAGCAAATAAGGAACTAACTTTAAATGTATATTCTTTTTAAGGTTTTTCACTTGACATACAACGTGTTCAGAAATGTATCATATCTCGGTATTCACAGAGCCGCAGCTACGACAAAATATTCAAATTTCTCCATTGTACTTATAGTCATGTTCACAAATTTCCTTGGTATCTGCTAAAACCTCTGCATTTGAACCCTGCAACGGTATATAATACTTGAACTGGATCAACCTTTACCCATAGAAAAGAAGAAAAAACCAAAATCACATAAATTAATTCATATATATTGTCAGATCATTAAAAATACCATAGGTTGTAATTTATTGGTAGTATAAACTTTTTACACCGACACTATATCAAAATTAAACTCCAGATAAAATATTATAAATATAGGTAAAAGTGATTGCCACACACCTCAAGTCCATCAAGAAGACCTTTTGCTATTAAAGCAGTATATATTTCTTCCCAAGTGGCAGACAAGTCATCAAGATTTTTTTCCTCATCATCTCTTTTCGACATTTTTTATTCCTCCAACTTGTTTGTTTCTTCATTAATAGTTGGCTCTTCTTCAGCTAGAAGACTATCCAAATTCTTCATGTAAGTGTCAATTATTTCCTCGTGTGCACCAACATTTAACGTTCTGTCACCTTTATTATCTTGTTCTTCTTGAACATGACTTTTGTTTGACAAACAATTTGAATGATATCTTTTTGTTTGAGCTTTTTTTTTTAAATGAATCCCTTCCCATTTGGTTTCAAAATCCATATCCTATGAACCATGAAATCGCCTCTTTGTAGGCTTCTCTCTGCAGAAACTATAAGAATGTTCCAAAGTAACATCATCATCAACTTCTACATCACTTGATATTGTATTCATATTGCATTGGTCCAAATTCAACACACCAACAACAACAGCACCATTCTTACCAGCAACATTGACTACCTTTTTGCCACTCTTACCATCATACTCTTCTAAATCCGAAGAATTTTCATCCTCGGTCACATAAGCTCCTCTCTGGTTTGGCCTCGTTCGAAAAGTACCAAATTCCAACTTCTCATCATCACAATCCGTGTAACTTTTGGGTTTGTCGTTCCTATGTTTTGAACGTCTCGGGCCTTCAATTTGATTTGATGGCAATGGTGGTGCTTTATCTTTTTCTCCATTATAATCACAAAACATGTCAAATACAGAAACAACATGTACTATTGATCACTTTTCTGATTTGAACAGATCGTTTATAAAAGAATGATTAATAATATCAGTATCGTTTTCCAAAACAGAATACACAATCTTATTTTGAACAAATCTGATACTGAATGATACTTTCTTCAAAAGAGATGTTGAAACAAACCATGAAAAATCAGATAAAAATTTACCCATGATTAATCTAGATTGCGATAATGAAGAGAAATATTGTGATGAATCCCAACTATAAGGCTTAACAACTTTAGAATTATCATTCTGTTTTATTAAGACTTCACAAGTATTATGTTGAAGCCTTTGGAGGATGAAAACTCGATCTATTCCAGTTGCATAAACCTCTTATAGGTGGGATTCATCACAATATTGCTCTTCATTATCGCAATCTAGATTAATCTTTGGGAATTTTTTATCTGATCTTTCATGTTTTGTTTCAACATCTCTTTTGAAGAAGGTTTCATTCAGTATCAGATCTGTTCAAAATAAGATTGTGTATCATGTTATGGAAAACGATACTGATATTATTAATCCTTCTCTTATAAATATTTTGAACTTCAAATCAGAAAAGGGATCAAGAGTACAAGTCATCTGTGTATTTGATATGTTTTGTGATTATAATGGAGATGAAGCACCACCAATACCATCAAATCAAATTGAAGGCATCAAATTGAAGGCTTGCGACGTTAAAAACGTAGGAATGTCAAACCCAAACATTACATGGATTTTACTGTTGAGAAGTTGGAAGTTGGTACTTTTTGAACGAGGCCATACAAGAGAGGAGCTTATGTGATCAAGGATGAAAATAATCCAAATTTAGAAGAGTATGATGGTAAAAGTGGCGAAAAGGTAGCCGATGTTGTTGGTAAGAATAGTGTTGTTGTTGGTGTGTTGAATTTGGAGCCATGCAATATTGCTACAATATCAAGTGATGTAGAAGTTGATGATACTGTTACATTGAGACATTCTTATAGTTTCTGCAGAGAGAAGCCTACGAAAAGGCGATTTCATGGTTCAGATGATATGAATTTTGAAACCAAATAGGAAGGGATTCATTTCAAAAAAGGAGTTCAAACAAAAAGATACCATTCAATGTGTTTGTCAGACAAAAGTCATGTTCAAAAAGAACAAGATAATAAAGGTGACAGAACGTTAAATGTTGATGCACACAAGGAAATAATTGACACTTACATGAAGAATTTGGATAGTCTTCCAACTGAAGAAGAGCCAACTATTAATAAAGAAACAAACAAGTTGGTGGAAGAAAAAGTGTCGAAAAGCGATGATGAGGAAGAAAATCATGATGACTTGTCTGCCACTTGGGAAGAAATAGATACTGCTTTAATAGCAAGTGGTCTTCTTGATGGAACTGAAGTGTGTGGCAATATATTTTTCCTATATTTATAATTTTTTTTGGAGTTTAATTTTGATACGATATCAGTGTAAAAAGGTTATACTACCAACAAATTATAACCTATCGTGATTTTGATGATCTGACAGTATATATGAATTAAATTATGTGATTTTGGTTTTTTCTTCTTTTCTAAGGGCAAAGGTTGATTCAATTCAACTATTATATACCGCTGCAGGGTTCAAATGCAGAGGTTTTAGCAGTTACCGAGGAAATTTGTGAACATGACTATAAATTCAATGAAGAAATTGGAATATTCTGTCGTAGTTGCGTCTCTGTAAAAAAACAAGATATGATACATTTCTGAGCATGTGTTCGTCAAGTGAAAAACCTAAACAAGAAAATACATTGAAATTTAGTTCCTTATTTGGTTATATATGTTGTCTACTACAATTTGTAAATAACAGCTACAACACCGTGAGATTTAACAAATCGCTATTGTTCGGTGATACGTTATTTCGAACAAAATGTTACTCAATAAGAAGCTACCTGATAAATTATTTTATACATATGATAGGTGGAAAGACTAAAATGGCACAAAGAGGAGAAACAATACAGTGGAGAAGATAACAATGAACAAAAATCATAGCCAAAAGTTGATGAAGATGATAATAATGATATGTTCACAACTCATGCTATTGATCCTGATGAACCATTATCTAAAGAAGAAGACAATGTTTGGGAATTGATTCCTGAGTTCAAAGAAAAGATGCATGCACATCAGAAAAGTGCTTTTGAATTTCTTTGGCAAAACATCGTTGGTCCCATGGAACCATCCTTCAAGCAAGAAAGATCCAAAACAAGTGGTGGATGTGTCATATCACATGCTCCTGGAAAAACCTTTCTCATGACTTCTTTTCGTGTAAGGTACTTGAAGTTATTTCCAGGGAAAAGACCATTAATCCTTACACCAAAATCTACACTATACACATGATGCAAAGAGTTAAAAAAATGGAAGGTTCATGTGCCTGTGTATCTTATCCATAGCAGTCAAATCCGGAGAGGTTCAACGGCTCTAAAACTTACAGTGCTTCCTAGAGTTCCAAGACCTACTGGTGATGTAAAACATGTATTGGATTGTTTTGGAAGAAAAAAAAGTGGCATTCACACCCAGGTGTTCTTGTCATGGGCTATAATTCCTTTTTAGCATTAAAGAAATCACTAGAGACAAAATTTGCACACATTAGTTACATGCCTAAAACATTGAGAGAAAGCCCTGGAATTTTGATACTTGACGAAGCTTATAATCCTAGAAGCACTAGATCAAGGTTGAAGTAATGCATAATGGAACTTCCAACGGAATTAAGAAAATTACTTTCTGGCACTCTTTTTCAGAACAATTTATGTGAATATTTCAACACACTTTGTTTAGCAAGACCGAAATTTGTTCACGAAGTGCTACGAGAGTTAGGTTTTAAATACTTGAGGAGAGGTAATGGAGAGAATAAAGCGCAGCATTTGCTTGAGGCGCGACCAAGGAGATTCTTCATGGAAAACATTGCTAGGAAAATTAACTCACACAATGATGAGGAAAAAATGGCAGGGTCTACCTGTGCTGCGAAAGATCACGAGCAGTTTCATCGACATTTATGAAAAGAACAACAATGCAAAAAGCAGAAAAGAAGATTCAAACTTTCTTGTCTTGTTTTATTTTTATTTGTATTAAGATTTTTTTTTACGTGGTTAAAAAAACTCTTAAAAATAAATCACACTCTCACATTGATTTTCCTATAAAGTAATTTTTCATGAAACTATTTTTGCATGAAAAACTATAATTTATTATGGATATTTTACAATAACTTTTAGCATAAAAGTGATGTTTAGCATGCATTAACCATTGCTAGTATTATTATTATATATTTTTTTAAGAAAGTATTATTATCTTCTCTTGGCCATATCTATTATTTTAGTATATATGGTTTCATTACTAAGAATAATAGTTCAACATGTTTTTCTTATGTATATGGCTTTACGTGTTTTCCGTGTTTAACCTTTATTATGCCTAATAGCTTCAAAGTGCTTTATTTCTAGGCTAAACTTTCATATACTAAAGATTTTAAATGGCATATTTGTGTTGATACACGATTAAAAGGAAGATTCTGTTGACACACATAGCCTTTGTTTTTGAAATGAGATTTGAAATGGCATTGAAGTGCAACGGTAATTTGCTTTTAATTGAGAACATTGGCTGTTTTGTTTTCAACTCCAATCTCTTATACATTTCACTATAAATAGGAGCCTTTAGTGAACACTTGAGCTCACACCTTGACATAGAAAATATTTGTCATACCCCTTTTCACTCATTATTTTACACTTACTAATATATTTTCTTGAGAGCCTTTTATACTACATAATTGAGCTGTAGTATTTGTCTTTAATTTATTATATCTACACATTTGATGTATTATTTTATTATTGTATTTTTTTTGTATTTGGTGCGATCCCAAGGTTTCAAGAGAGGTGATATCTCTTGGGTTTAGAGGCTCTTCTACAAAGGATAATTTTGTTTGGAGAATGCTTGTTATTTTGTAAAGTTTACTAGCTTATCATGTTTAAAAGCTTGGTTAGTGAAAATCTCAAGGGTTTTTCTTCGGGGACTAGACATAGACCTTGATGTTTTGGGCCGAACTAGGATAAATTTCTTGTGTCTTTTTCTCTCATCCATTTATCTCTTTTACTTTATTTGTTATTTATTTTGGTACAAATTTCTAGTTTTTCATCTTTATTAAAATTCTTTTTAAGAACTTTATTTTATTTGGTTAAACAATTTTTTAAGTGCTTATTTAAATTGTTTTTTCAAAGAACACAATTCACCACCACCATTATAATATCCTACTCGTCAGCATCAGAATTATATCAGTCGAGGGTGTACTAGAGAACAATGCTCATGAGATTCACTACGATGAGGAGTGTTTTGCTATGCAATGTCAGTTAAGCACGGGTTAGCCATCAGTGTCGGTATAAACACGTTTAAGACTGAAGGGTATTATGGTACTTTCAAGTAAATGATATTTAAGTGAGTTTGGAACCAAAATATTCATTCTTCATGTTGTTTCCTCTCTCTAAACTTCACAAATCAGATTCTTGCCTCCCTTCCCTCTCTAGAAGTCGAACCCCATCCTCCTCTCTTCATCTAATCACTTCAAGTTTCAAGTCTTGTGAATCATGGTCAAGTAATGAGTTGTTTTGATGAATTGCAACTAGGATGGTGAGGATTGAAGCCCTCTTACCTTGAACTCTCTCAATTGATCCATTGCATGGTTAGGGTTTTGGTTAAGGAGTAGTGAAGCTTGAAGTAACATCAGATTGAAAGTGAATTCACTAGTTAGCATTCCTCTCTTATGGGTTTTGTTGTGGTTATGTGAGAAAGACTTATGAATGTTAGTTTGTGTATGATATGATCTTAGTTTTCCCTTGCCAAATTCTTGTTGTATTCATGTTAAAATTGTCATGCAAGCTAATTTATACTGTGATATGAATTGTTGGATGTATATTGAACATTGCAGGATCCAAATTGCTGAGTTTGGGGTCCAAAAACTCAGATTTTGCATCACAAGCCGATGAAACTCGCTATAAGCAAAGTAATTTCGCTTATAGCAAACTTGCCCAGAAAATCATTCGCTTATGGCAAAATGGCTCTGCCATTTCCCACTTTTGAATGGCGTGTTGGCTTGCCTTTGGGCCCGTGGTGCAATCCGAGGGATTTTCTCACAACGTTTATCAATCGTAAAACCCCCAAACATCCTTTAACTAACACGATATACATCAAACGATTCTTGGATGTGTAAAATCATGGCTAATCTTAACGTGTGCAATGAGAATGGCCCATGAGAGCTCAATGAGTTTATGTTCGGGTAGCAATGAATCTTAGAACGGGAATACCAGAGAGCCTCGACATAGATCGTCGAGAACTAGTAAGATATCTTATTACATAGGTATATTAGGTATAGGCATGTATGATTAAGAATGCGCAAGCAAACATTTTACCGTTAATCGGGTAGGTTACGAACCCGTGGCAAACAAGAACGCAAGTTTAGGTTAAACCTTCCATGTATGTATGAGACCAAGCAAATGTTGAATTACCACCATATGAGTAGATCACAGACTCGTGGTAATCAGGTATGTAAGTTAGGTATAACCTCCTATGAACGAATAAGACTTTAAGCAAGATGTAGGTGTCGTGTCTCTTGCGATCCACGCAAGGTTGGGATCTCAAGAGGTTCACGCCAAGGGAACGGGACAAACTCCGCAAGGGGGGTCCGCACGAAACTGAGGGAGTCCGATGTACCTTAGCTAGGTTTTCATCGGTCATGTATGGGATTGTACTCGGGGTTAGTCCACCCGATACACTCTGTAAAATGAACTCAGATAATATTGTTTGTTCAACGCTAACTTCTAACTTAATGAATGAACATGATATGATATGCTTACGTTTATGATATGATACAAGATATGTACAAGCTTATGAATTAAGATAAGACCATGAAGTATACCGAAGACGATCTTAGGATTTCCCGATTGTCCAGTTTAGGATCATGTCATGAATGATTTATGTTTCGGTCTTGATGCGTTCACCGTATCACGACATAGCGGTTCTAGGTTCCCTTGACCGCCATGACATGTAGAACAAGAACTATGGACTAAGATACGAAGAACCTATGACGGATTTAGTATTCACGACTGTCTAGGTAAGCATGATCCACACACATATAATCAACCGTCAGGTTGTATTGTAGACACGTGGTAACCCTAGGTTTTCCCCAAGGTTACCTATAGCCTAGGATTAGGTAGAACTCACTGAGACATTATGTCTCATCCCAATCCTTATTTGTTTCAGATTAGCAGGTTGGTTTAGCAGGATTTAGCAAGCATGTAGTTGAATGAATAATCAGCAAGTGCTCGTTCGTACCCGCTGCAGGATATTATGGATTTCAAGGATGCATTCTCTATGTTTTGGACGAATTGTATTGTATTGTTGATTAATCGAACGTGTATTGTTGTATTCATTCGAAGTCTTTATGTTGTTACAGCCGCCACCACCACCCCCCCTCACTTGTTCAACATATACTACACTCCCTCCATGATCAATCTTTGTTTTCTATGCACATTTATTTAAATATTTTGTTGGGAGCCACCAAGTCTATTTTCTCAAAATATAATTCAACAAGGCAAGAACAAAATGGATATAAGAACCATCTGAAAAGGGAAAAATAACTAAACCCCCTTAAGGGGATTGATCGACTTGGGTTGTTGGAATATTTCATATATATAAACCACTTAGGTTAAGTCTTGTGTTGGTTGTGCAAAAAATAAAGCGATTCAACAATAAAGAGAAAGAATTTGAAACTCACATAATTTGATGGAGATTGATTTGGAGGGCATCCTCAAAGCAAAGAATGTTCTCACTATAACATGATATTTCTCTGATGTCCAGATTTGTGTAACACTACAATCATAATTTCAAATTCGTCATTAAAAAAATTATATAAGAATCAAAAAAATTTAATAGCCAAACCATATATACCATCAAACACATAACCATGATTACTAGAATGTATACTATAAAATGCTTTCATAAATTAACTAATATATTCAATAAACAAAAAAAAAACATAAATTCTTCTCGTAAGCAAAAAGTGATGCTCTGAATTGTGTGACATACAAAGTAAGTATAAAATTTAAAAATCCATGAAATGCTAATTATTAATAAGTAGCAAACATAAAAAAGAATTAACATACTTGAGAGATTGATTTGATCAACAATTCACTTAACAGTTGAATTTTAGAATTGAATTCCAACTATGAAAAATCCATTAAATATTTACAACAAAAAGGAATTGATATGTTGAGTATGACTTATATAGACTGATAAGTGGACACCCAATTAAGGGTAGTTAGGGATGTTAAAAGCATAATATAGATCATACTCCTTCCGTGATCCATATTTGTTTTCTTGTGTGAATTTATTTAAATGTTTTGTTAGGAGCCAAGTTTTTTGTTTTAACATAAATTTTGTTCTTAGTTAAAACATGAATTCATAATCGAAAGTCTATTTTCTCAAAAAATAATCCAGTAGAAGCAAGAAAAAAAAGAATATAAGAACCATCTGAAAAAGTTAGGAAAAAAAAAACTAAACCCCCATAAGGGATTGATCGACTTGGTGTGTTGGAAATTAGTTAAAAATCTTAAGAATTTCATCTCCCGTTTGATATTCAAATGTTTTCAAATATCCCGTTTGATATTCGGCTCATGAAGTTTGTTTTTTTTCTTATGAGATATTCCTTCAAACATTCATTTCACCTCAGTATTGCGCTGAAATATTTGATAATTTTGTAATTTTTATGTTCATGTAAAAATAAATAGAAATTGTAATATATATTAGAAAAAGTTGGGATAATAAATGGAAATTATAGACAAAACTGGTCACCAAATTTAATAATATTTTATTTTTGGCTATACTCTTCGCTTATGTAATTTTTTTTTCAATAAACATAATATACAAGAAAAAAACACACCACCACAATCCTTCTTTTGTATTAAATTTTAGGCTTAATAGCAGTTTTAGTCCCCTAACTTTTCCAAAGTAGCGATTCTGGCCCCTAAGAAAAAAACTACAAAACTGCCCCCTAAGTTTTGCATTTGTGGCAGTTTTGGCCCCCAAAGCCAATTTTGACTCAGTCTACGCTGACGTAGCACCCTAAGTGAGGTGCCGTGTGTTTTTTTTTTTTACTAAAAATTGGCCTTAGGGGGCCAAAACTGCTACAGTTGCAAAACTTAGGGGGCGGTTTTGTAGTTTTTTTTCTTAGGGGGTCAAAATCGCAACTTTGAGAAAGTTATGGGGCTAAAATTGCTATTAAGCCTAAATTTTAAATTACTGCATCTAGCGAAAAAAGATACTTTCTACAGTTTTTTTACGTGATTCACACATTAAAATAGTAGTTGTACTAGTGATTATAGAAAACATTCAATATTTCAAAATTATAAAGACTAATTAGATTAATTATTATGTTGGTTGTGCAAAATATAAAGTGATTCAACAACGAAGAGAAAGAACTAGAAACTCACAAAATTCAATGGAGATTGATTAGGAGGGGCATCAACAAAACAAAGTATGTTCATTAAACATAATATCTCTCCAATGTCCAAATTTGTGTAACACTGCAATCGTAATTTCAAATTGTTGTTAAAGAAATTATGTAAGAATCAAGCATTTTTAATAGCCAAACCAGATATACCATCAAACACATAATCATAACTACTAGATAATATTCTACAAATTGCTTTCATTCTTAAAACAACATATTCATAAAGCAAAGAAACATCAATTCTTCTCATAAGCTAAAAGTAATGCTCTGAATTGTGGTACATACAAAGTAAGTATAAAACTCCACGAAATGCTTGATATTGACAAATACCAAACATATCAAAGAATCAACATTCTGATGCAATTTTTATGTTCATGTAATTTGAAAATGTGATGTAAATCTTGATACTTCTGCATTTGGAAAACCTGAAGTAAACCTTGATACTTCTACAATTTTTAGGTTCATGTAATATATGATTAGAATTTGTAAGATATAGTAGAAAAAGTTGAGATAACAAATGAAAATTAGAGACCTAAAAATTGATTTCAGTCACCAAATTTTAAGACATTTGATTTAAGACTTTACTCACGACTTATGTAAAAAATTCTAATAAACATGATATACAAGAAAGAAAACATGCCACTATAACCCTTCATTGGTATTAAGATTTGCATTCAATACTTCACAAGGATATAGAATAATTAAGTTAAGTCTTACTTTTGTTGTGCAAAAAACAAAGTCCTTCAACAATAAAAAGAAAGAACTATAATAGAATGTCCTCATTATAATAGAATGTGTCATCATTGTCCAAATTTGTGTAACACTGCAATCATAATTTCAAATCCTTTACTAAACAAATTATGCAGGAATCATACAATAAGCAAAATATTGAATAAAGCAAATAAACATCAATTCTTTTCTTAAGCAAAAAGTGATGTCGTGTATTGGGTTACAAAGTAAGAATCAAACCCCATAATAATTGATGCACTTAAAAATTTGATAGATTTGATCATTGAGTTCAATCAATGAAAATTTTGTTGTATGTATATAACAAAAAAGAATTGATTTGTTGAGTATGACTGATATACATTGATAAGTGGAAACCAGCTTAACGATAGCTAGGGAATTTAAAAGAGCAATCTAGATTCTACTCCCTCCATGATCCATCTTTGTTGGGAGCTGAGTTTTTTGTTTTATCAGGAGTTTTGTTCTTTGTTAAAACATAAATCCAATATCCAAAGTCTATTTTCTCAAAAATACTTCGACAGAAGCAAGAAGAGAAATGAGATAAGGAACATCTCAAAAGGGAAAAAAACTAAACCCCCGTAAGGGGATTGACCGACATAGTGTGTTGAAAATCAATTAAAAAGATTAATAACATTGTTTTCATCTAGAGTTGGAAATAAATCGAGTCGAGTCAAACTTGTCTGAGCTCGACTCCACTCGATAAGAATCGGTTCTACTCGAAACATGACTCGAGTTCGCAAAGAAGCTTTTTTTAAGCTCAAGTTCGGCTCAATTAAAGTTCACGAGCAGCTTGGTTAGGCTCATTAGGTTCAATTTGTTTGCTCGAATTACATAATTCAAAAATAATAATAAGAAGAAGAAATACTATATCATTCTGGCCTTTGAATTTTTAAAAAAGAAACTATGGCCAAAAGGGCGCTCACATAGTTTATTTGTTCGTCTTGTATGATTTCCATTCATGACTGAAATTTGTAGACCTGATGCAAATCTTATCTTAGAGTTGTATCGTATATTCCTCCAACCATTTCTTGATCCTTAATATCGCACCAAAATATGTGATACTTCTGCAATTTTTATGTTCACATAAGAAATCATTAGAACTTGTAAGATTTAGTAGAAAAAGTCGAGATAACAAATGGAAATTAGAGAAATAAAAAATGAAATTTCTCACAAACTTTAACATCTTTAGCATTGATAAGAGTCAATTTTTAAGATATTTATCATAAAAATGCATTACAACTACAATTTTTTTATTATCTCATAAGCTTATATGAGGGATTTTAAATAGAAGCAATTATTTTCTTTAGTTTTTGGAAAATTAATTTTATTGAGAGAAATTAGAATAGAATACATTTAAAAACAGTGATTCAATTTCATACAACAAATAAATAAATATAAAAATATTTACCACAACCTAATATGAGATATAAAAACCAAAACAACGTATTTTGTTTTTTTAATTTTTTTTATTATTGCACTTATATTTGTTTAAGATCTTACATAAAGAATTTAAGTCATGTTTCTTTCCGATCAACATAATATTGGTCACAATCAATGTTTTAAATAGGTTATGGTCGATCAATTGATCAATATAGTTAGATCCAATACTTTTATTCATAAATTATTTCAAAACAACATTTTATTTTCATAAAATCGGAGTTAACCTTATAACAGAATAGAGGATGTGAAGCAAAGTAAGCATTGATGAGAATATATTCCTTCAAATTTCCCTTTAGGGACATCTAATAAAATTACAACTATGGAGGTATATATCCATATCGTATGAATAAATTGAACATATAATATGTGGATATACCTTTTGTACTTTGCCGATTTGATGTTGGATTTACAACTATCGTGATTTGATTATCTTCATTTGGATCGACACATTCACCTTCATCCACTGTTACAACAATTAAACTGGATCGATCGATCTGAAAAGTTTGAGAAAAATTAAAAAAAACACATTAGATCGGAAAAAAATCTTTTGATCGGTGTTCTTGTATGCAAACTAGCTGTAAATCAAATTGAATGAACACAAATTAACATCAAAATTAATTTGTTAACCATGAGAGGAATGGAAGAAATAATCACCTGTTGACTTAAAAGAGGTTGCAAGGTCTTGAAAAATTATTGATAGAAAGAGAGTATCAGAGAACACAACAAAGTGAAAACAAATAGTTTGAAGAATCACGAAATAAACAATAGAAAAAAGAAGAAGTATTGCTGAAAATAATAAGAAGAAATGAATGAGAAAAATGTTGTCATTGCGGCTTGTTCTATATGGAATGAAGAAAAAAAGAGGGATGGGCCATCGGGTTTGGGGACAATGGCCTTGGGCCAATTTAAGTTAGATAATACATCAATAAAAGATTGCTTTATAGGCCCCCCTAATATCTCTTTAGTCCCCCTAAAGTTACAAAAATGCCCTTAATAACACATCTGATATATAATTATCGAATGTAAATTTTTAAAATTTTATTTTTGAAGCTACGGTACATATGTACCGGACAGATATACATACCAGACCTAATAACTAAACATAAATGGTATGTGCATGTACTGAAAAGAGAAGGTCTGAAGCTCTCAGTATTGGATTATTACAATTTGTATAGATATTTAAATTTTATAAAAAGTAGGGCCGAATAAAATGATAAGGCATTTTTATCAGTGTAAGATGAAAATCATGCAGAAGAATATTTCTTACATCAACCACTCTTATCACTCATATCAATGATACAATGTTGTTTTGTTTGGGATTTGTGAATCAAAGACATATTAGATTTTAATATGATAGACCAATTGTTGTTTAAAGAATCCTTAGATTTCAGAAGTTTCATAATTACATTCATTGACAACATACTACTACCTAGAATTAAGAATTCAAATAATTAAGGTAAATAAAGCACATAGAATTCAACGAGACACATAGTATTCATTGATTCACACGTTCAAGGTATTTATTTACTGTATCATTGTAGGAATATTCAACAGTTATTTCAACACAAACAATCATTACCTCTTTGATAGAGATGCAAATATTAGAGAGAATCCCATAGCAGTCACATTTATTTACATATATATTTGCAATTTATTTTTTACACCTCTAGTATATCCATACCGGACCTGATACCTTTTCTTCTTCCACAAATAACTACCAGAATGTTGATTATATATAAAAGAGTGTAGTTTTTAAGCAAAGGTTAATTTCGTCATTTTAGGGGGCCTGAAGAGATATGAGGACGACCTAAAAAGTAACCTTCATATTGATAAGACATAAAGTGTTGCAAAAAACTATATCAAGATGTGTTCAAACTTCCTTATTATAAGTGTAATGTACGTTGCCACTTGCAGTTGTTAAGTGGATACCATTTGCGTGCGAGTTTTGGTTTTAAATAAGCTAAACTCAATTTTCTTAATTGAGGTTTTCACACCTCCAATTTTCTCACATCAAAGTTCGAAATCAACTTCAAACAATTCTTTCATATATCATGTGTTCATTTGTAGTTAGTGTGATTTATTGTTAATAGGTTTGGTTTGTGACTGTTTAGTTTTGTGATTTGAATTGTGTATTGATTGTTGAAATGTTAAATAAGATTCATTAGTGAATTGCTTATTCATATTTCAATTCTTATTTCTACATTGTTTTAAGCTTATCATCATAATTCAAGTAAAATCCAATAGTCATCATCGTATTTCAAACTCACGCTTTTGTAAACTTTTTAAAATCCATAAACGTTATTCAACACCCCTCTGGCATACTCTTGTCTGTGTGTGTTTCGTTGCAAGCCTACAAGATTTCAATTGCGGTTGTGCTTGTATGTTTTTTTTTCTTTTTTTATTATTACAAACACTTTTTGATGTTGTCATAGGGGGAGATTACATGTTGTTGTTTCCATGGTTATGTGTTATGTGCTTGTATACCTTGCTTGTATACTTGTTTTTTCCCCCATACTTTTATGCTATATTTCAGGGGGAGCTAAGCTTATTTCATCATTTCATCAACATTGTTTGACATCATCAAAAAAGGGGAGATTGAAGCTTGCATTGCTTTAGGTTCTTGTTTTGATAATGTTAGGATATAGAATTTATAGTTCCTTTATGATGTTTTATTTGTTGGTTGTTTTTACTCTTAGCAGTTTAGCATAAAATCTTGTGAAAGCACTCAGCAATCCATGTCTCATGTGTTCCTTGTGTCTTGCAAAACATTTTTGTATGTATAACCCTTTTTCTAAGAGTTTGAATCGATTCACACTAATCTAAATCGTATCATCAAAAGTCTCTAACTTGGGGCGAATCGACTCATGATTTTGTCAAAGAATCAAAGGTTGAAACACTAACTCAACAATATGAGTTTTTTTTCCCATAGTTAATAAGCTACAAAACCTTGGTAAAACAATCTCAAACCAAGATTACACTACTAATAAAGTCTTAAGATGTATGACCAGGGAATGAAAACCAAAGGTGAGTGCCAAGGAGTCTCAAAATATCTATAGTCTAGACATCACCACCTTATATGGAAATCTCAAGGAACATGAACATAAAATCATAAGGTTTAAAGTAAGTGAGAAAATGTTAAGAAGAAGGAGAAGAAGTCCATCACGTTAAAGGACACTTCGTCCAAGGCGACTCTTCGGTTCAAGAGGATAGTGACTCCAATGAAGATTCACCTAGTGAAGAGGAAATGGGGTTGTTTGTAAAACGATACAACCACTATGTTAAAAAAATGGTTCCTAAAGGGTTTTTGCCTTTGATTTATGCCTTATCATCGTTTTCAAAGGTGACAAATTTCAATATTTGAGTTCTTAAAATTCAAAAATAGAGGATCACCCGTTGAAGGAACAAATTAATTTGTTTATAAACAAATAAAAAATGCAAGGAATGGTCAAGTGTTAGATGGTGGAAGAGAAGACTTGTGGATACCGGTAAATAAATGAAGAAAAATGCTAACTGATACTCCTGGAGTACTACTGGTTAAGAAAACCAATATTAAAATATTGTACTACTAATGCATAAAGACACTAGTTAACATGGCCTAAATCATCTCAACATGCTCCCTTCGTCCCTTTTTACAGGAGTAGTTTACAAAAAAGTTTTGTCCCTAAATATAAAATCATACACAAATTCTTAGATGTATTGTTTACTCTTTCCAAATATACACTTTATTAATACTAACAATTTGTCTTGCTATATGAAAAGTTAACATTAAATATGTAATTAATTAAAGGTAATTTAGTAATAATCACACACATTTGAGACAACTTTATTACTCTAACAACTTTTCTTAATACACGTGGTTTTTGTAAATTTACTCGTATAAAAATGGACGGAGGGAGTATTGTAAAATGTGGAAAAGTTGTATATTTTCCTTTTTAAAAGTTAAGAGTCATTTATTTTCAATGAATTTATTTTACTTTTAACTTAATTTACTAATGCATAAAGACACTAATTTACTAATGCATAAAGACACTAGTTAACATGATCTAAATCATCTCAACATAAGTAAGAGAAGTAAGATATCGACACACAACACGTGCAGTAACAAAAATACGCACGTCGCTCAAAAGCTACCCTACATGAATAAGAAATGTCGAAGACTGAATTATGCGTATGATAGCTAGCAAACATGCATGTCACTAACACTTAGGAAGTTTTTTTTTATACAATTTCAATAATTTTTTTATTCATACAATTTCAATGATTGAAAAACTTGAAACTTTGCTCTCTCTTCCTTTCTATATTTAAATCATTTAATGAATCTTAGTGGGAAGCACAAATAAAACGACCTAGAATAAAAAAAATATCATCAATGGTCAACTCTTCTATGGTAGATATAGTTGATTATTTTTTGAGCATTTCTGACGTATTAAAAAATGTAATTAATCTTGTGTAGGAAAAATATATTATAAGTTGTTTTACAAAATTGTCCTTAATAAATTATATAAGAAAGATATATGAAAAAAAATAAAAGAAGCGAGAGGAATAAATAGTTAAAATAAAATAGAAAAAGTAAAATTAATACTTATATTGTAATGCGATATATAATTTGAGAATTTTTTTTTTAAACTATATAATTTAAGACGGATGGAGTATTAATTAACTCAATAGATTTCAACAATAAAAGTAAGAAAGATAACAAACCAATGATTCTCCTAAACCTTCGCATTTCTCATTTTCAAACGTTTCTTTGCTTTTCCATTTCTCCAAAGATCAGAAAACATAACCGTCATAACAACCATCATTGAAAAAAATCTCACAGACAAAACATCAATGCCGGATCCTAAAACTCACACCGACACCGGAGGAGAACAACCACCATCACCGCCTCCGCTGTCTAATGAGGGTGATCATCAAATAGAGGAAGAGAAGAATGAAGGAAATGCAGAAACCATTGAGGCTGTGGAGTCTCTTCCTATCTGTGAGAAGGTTTCAGAAGACATTGATCATTTTCTTCTGCATGAGAAAAAAGGAGTGTCGTTTGAGATTCCTGGTTACGTAGAGAAGTTTTTGGATCAGGTGGAGGAGAATCTGGCGAAGAATGAAACTGGAGAACGGAAAGGAAAATGGGAAGAGATTATGGAGAAAGATAAATGGTTGCTTGAATCTGTGCATCGAATTTCGAAGCTTAAGAAAATGTTGATGATTCATGATGAAAAAGAAACCATAAATGAAAGAAGAGAGTCAATAGCCAATCGTGTTGGTACAATTCAACAGAAAGCGATGGCGTTTTTGGAAGAAGATTTTCGCGTGTTGATAGAATATTCTAGAATCCAGACCGAAGTGAATCCTGATATCAATAACAATGAAAAGGTTGATGCAAAAGGAAAACAAGTGGTGTCGGTTCAACAGGACGGGCAATCAGATCATCAGGATCAACCAGAAGAATTTGAAACGAATTTTCCTGGTTATCCTGATGAGGCGATTGTTTGTATGAGCAAGATTGTGGGGGAGATGTTGATCGGAGGATATGAAAGTGAGTGTTGTCAGGTGTACATTGTGGCAAGAAGGACCGCGTTCGAGGAAATTCAACAGCAGCTTGGGCTGGAAAAAATCAGCATTGATGATATTGTTCAGAAGGTGCAATGGGAGATTCTGGCAAGAGACATGATTCCGGCATGGACTAACACGTTCCGCCAGTGTACCATGGTGTATTTCCCCGGGGAGAGGAAACTAGCAGAGGCGGTGTTCTCGAGTAATCCATCTGTTGCGGCAGGTCTGTTCAGCAGCCTCTCCCGCGGAGTTGTGATTCCGCTTCTCAACTTTGCAGAAGGGGCTGCCATGACGAAGCGTGCTGGAGAGAAGTTATTTAAATTGCTTGACATGTACGAAACTCATAGAGATGTGATACCCAAGTTGGACGGACTCTTCCCAGAAGAGTCCTCAGAAGAGTTGAAGACAGAGATAAACCTCGCAAAGTCACGTCTTGGCGAGGCAGTTATCTCTATTTTCTGTGATTTAGAAGATCAAATTAAGTCAGAAACTGCAAAAAGTCCGGTCCCCGGTGGCGCGGTTCACCCTCTCACACGCTACATAATGAACTACCTTAACACAGCTGGTGATTATAAAGAAACACTTGAACAAGTTTTCAGGGATCATTCAAAGATCGAACATGTCGATTCACCTGATTATGATCAAAACGAAAACGATGGTACTAAAGAACCGCAATCTCCTTTCGCGGCCCAGGTAATGAGAGTCATGGATTTACTTGACGCCAGCCTTGACGGGAAAGCGAAATTGTACCGTGACATAACATTAAGCAACTTCTTCATGATGAATAATGGTAGGTACATTTTACAAAAGATCAAAGCTTCATCTGAACTGAGACAAGTGATGGGTGAAATATGGTGTAGAAAGAAATCATCTGAATTAAGACACTACCACAAGACATACCTTAGAGAAACATGGAATCCAGTCCTAACAGTTCTGAGTCAGGAAGGGTTGAGTGTGAATGGGAAGGTTCAAAAGCCAGTGCTGAAAGAGAGGTTCAAGAGTTTCAATACAATGTTTGATGAGATTCATAGGACACAAAGCTCTTGGGTTGTGAAGGATGAGCAGCTTCAATCAGAGCTTCGTGTTTCGGTATGTGGGGTGGTGATTCCGGCGTATAGGGCATTTGTTGGGAGGTTTTCACAGAATTTAGATTCTGGAAGGCACGTAGAGAAGTATATAAAGTATCAGCCTGAGGATATAGAGACTTACATTGATGAGTTGTTTGACGGAAAACCTCATCACTCTATTGGAAGAAGGAGATAATAACTTCAACTAATCAACATTCAGTTACACCTCACCAATGGTTGTATATGATCCATACACCAGTACATATCATATAATCACAGTCTTTTGTTTTTGTTTTTTTTTATATGTATGTTACATGAGTATGAATGTGTACACATTTACATGTTGAAATGATGCTTTATGGTTCTGTTACTGTTAGAAGAACTTGATCTCATGAAAATTTCTTATCATTAAGCATTCGGTTTTGTTTGTAAGCAGGATATAATTCACTTTGGTGTTTCTGCCACTTGAGCCTGTGTAATTTTTTCATACTTTTGATCAATGTAATGTAATTTTTCCCTTGACTCAGTACTGTTTTTGTTCATATCACAAAAACAGAAAGTTTGTATCAGTACAAAAAAAATGTATCTACTCGTTGTAATTTTTTTTTCTTGCCTCATTTTGGTTTCCTAGATAGTTAATGCAGAAAAGAGAGCACCCCCTTTGTGAGGACAGTTTGGAAAATAGTATGTTGTTTTGGTGTAGTGTCTCATACTTTCTTCATTCATGTACAGAGAGCACTCCAGTCCAGGCATATATCAGAAGTTTTGAAATATATCAATGTGAAGCACGGACACTCCTCGGATTAGGCGTATCCCGGTGTCAGACACGTGTCGTGTCCGACACCGATACGACACCGACACATATAATTACATGGAATCATGTGATTTTCTCAAATCATTACCGGTGTTGGCATGTCAGTGTCCGTGTCGTGTCCGCATCCGTGCTTCATATTATATCATTACGTTGGCAATGATTCTCAAAAGCTAATTAAGAATCAAGTATTTAGGTTTAATAAACTTTATACAAAACTTCCCACATGTACAATTTAATACCATTGACAATATATATTCTTTAGTAGAAACACTCATTCTGACAACTTTAATATCATAAAGTTTTTTTTCCTTAATCTCAAATATTGTTTTGACAGATTTAATCACATTAGAATGTGTTATCTTAGGTTTTCTTCATTCCTTGAGAATTATTGTATTTCAAGACTTCTCCCCTAAAAATGGTTTGATCACAACCAAAAGGATCCATATGGTAGAAAGATTATCTGCCTCAATTTATTATCATGAGTCAATAATACCATTTGATTATATCGCTACGATTATATGATAATATAAGTTTCATTCAAGTATTCATCGCAGTTTAATATTTTAAAGGATCCATTTCCTTCACCATTAGTCTATAGTCATTCAAACAAGTTTCAAGATAAATTTGAAGGTAAGACATTTCATTAAACGATCCAATACGAATTGTTGACACCACAATCTCTTCTATATAGTTACAAAGAACCATTGCTTCCGCTACACAGATGGAATCAATGTCATGACAATCAAGATAATTGGCTGCAAGCAGTTCCATGATATAGTTCTTGTTTATGTGCACTGCTGGTGTATAAGAAGATTTCATCAAAAGACCAGCTGATTATGTGCTTCCCAAGAGCTGAAAGAATATTCAAGTATACGAGAAATCAGAAGAAGAATGTGAATCAAACATATGTGCTAAAACCAATTCTATAAACAATCAAATTGTGACGCAACAATATTTGAAATCATGTATGTGTAAATGAACTAAAATATTAAGACACAGTCAAGAATTCCATTCAAGAAAGCATGATGAAAATGTATCCTTCACCGATTTATGCTCCACGTACCAAACAATATATTACCAGCAGATAGAGTAGCATAACAAGAAAATCAAGCAGAACTACAATCATAACTGATCTATTAAAATAACTTACTGATTGCGGCTCCCTTCTTGGTTTTGCGGCTAGTGCCTAACAGATTGTGGCTCTTGCGTAACCAAATCTGATCCTTCTAGAAGGCCTTGCTGTCCTTCTGTATGACGCGGCATATTCGTTACAGAATCCTTTTCATTCTTCATAATCATATGAATAGCTTTAGACTTATCCTCTTCAACCATCTGCCTAAGTATTTCATCTTCAATCTTTTCTGCTTGCCATTTAGAAGGATCTTCCACAAACTCCTCACTAAAAATCATGCAAGAAACCCACTCTTTCCAAGTAGTTCTTCGATACTTATCTTCCTCCATCGACCCGGTAGTCAATAACTGATACACATAAACCATTTTTTGCTGACCAGGACGAAAAGCGCGTGCAATAGCTTGCTTTGTTTTTGAAGGATTCCATTCAGAATCCAAAAAAATCACTCTAGAAGCTGCTGTTAAACTGATACCTTCAGCACAAGCATTGATTGAAGCCAGAAGTATCTTTGAACCGCTGCGAGGATCTTCAAACTTATCAACCACTTTTCCTCTTTCAAACAAATCTAGATCACCAGTAAGTAGCAGAACCTCTTTTCCATTTTTCCATTGAAAGTACTTCTCAAATAACTCTATTAAAAATCTCACAGGTGCAAGGTGGTGACAGAAGATAAGAACCTTTTCATTTTTCACTACACGTGAGATTAGGCTCAGAACAAATCTTATTTTCGAACCTTTTCTTAAATCAAATTTGATTCCGTCTAGCCTCTTCAATTCATCTTCGGCAAAAAACTTCTCTGCACATGCTGTTGCTGTTTTGATCAACCATGGATGTATCGATCCAAGTGTTATCAAAAGCTCTACCTCAAGAGGGTAACTGGTACACTCCGCCATTTTCTTCTGCAGTTTCTGTAAAATCGCATGCTGTTCATCGGACGTATTCATGAGCAGTGTATATATTTGTAAACCAGGAAGTGTATCAGAGGAATTTCCACTTTCATAAACGTCGATGAAACTGCTCGTGATCTTTCGCAGCACATGTAGACCCTGCATTTTTTGCTCATCATTATCTGAGTTGATTTTCGTAGCAATGTTGTTCAAGAAGAATTTCCTCGCCCGCGCCTCAAGCAAATGCTGCGCTTTCTTCTCTTTGTTACCTCTCCTCAAGTATTTAGAATCTAACTCTCGTAGCACTTCGTGAACAAATTTTGGTCTTGCTAAACACAGTGTATTGAAATACTCACAGAAATTGTTCTGAAACAAAGTGCCAGAAAGTAATATCCTCAATTCTGTTGGAAGTTCCATTAAGCATTTCCTCAACCTTGATTTTGTGCTTCTAGGATTGTGACCTTCATCAAGTATCAAGATTCCAGGGCTTTCTTTCAAAGTTTTAGCCATAAACTTTCTGTGTGCGAATTTTGTATCTTGTCTCATTAATGCTAAAAACGAAGTATAGCCCATGACAAGAACACTTGGGTGTGAATGCCACTTTTGTATTTTCCCAAGACAATCCAAAACATGTTTTACATCACCAGAAGGTCTTGGAACTCCAGGAAGAACCTTAGGTTTTGGAGTCATTGAATCCCTCTGGTTTTGACGGCCATGGATAAGATACACGGGTACAGGAACCTTCCATTTTTTGAACTCTTTGCACCATGGGTAGAGTGTGGATTTTGGTGCAAGGACTAATGGTCTTTTCCCTGGAAAGAGCTTCAAGTAACTTACAAGAAAAGAAATGACAAGAAAGGTTTTTCCAGCTCCAGGAGCATGTGATATGACACATCCACCACTTGTTTCGGACCTTTCTTGCATGAGGGATGGTTCCATGGAGCCAGCAATGTTTTGCCAAAGAAATTGAAAAGCTTTTTTCTGGTGCGCATGCATCTTTTCTTTGAGTTCTGGAATCAATTCCCAAACATTGTCTTTTTCTGCCGATATTGGTTCATCAGGATCAGTAGCATGAGTTGAGAACATATCATTATTATCATCTTCATCAACTTTTGCCTCTGATTTTTGTTCATCATTATCTTCTCCACTGTATAGTTTCTCCTCTTTGTGCCATTTTTGTCTTTCCACCTATCATTGTATTTAAAACAATTTATCAGTTAGGTTCCTATTGAGTAACATTTTGTACGAAATAACTTATCACCGAACAATAGTGATTTGTTAAATTCCAACGATGTTGTAACCTCTATTTAAAAATTGCAGTAGACAACAGATATAACCAAATAAGGAACTAAATTTAAATGTATATTCTTGTTAAGGTTTTTTAGTTGACTTACAACGAGTTCGGTAATGTCTCGTATCTCAGTTTTCACAGAGCCGCAGTTACGACAGAATATTCCGATTTCTTCATTTAACACATAGTCATGTTCACAAATTTCCTCAGTGTCTGCTAAAACCTCTTCATTTGAACCCTGCAACGGTATATAATAGTTGAACTGAGTCAGCCTTTAGCCTTAGAAAAGAAGATAAAACCAAAATCACATAATTTAATTCATATATATTGTCAGATCGCCAAAAATACGATAGGTTGTAATTTGTTGGCAGTATAAAACTTTTTACACAGATAGCGAATTAAAACTAAACACCAAAATAAATATTATAAATATAGGTAAAAGCAATAGTCACAAACCTCAGTTCCATCAAGAAGACAACTTGCTGCCATAGCAGTATCCATTTCTTCCCAAATGGCAGACAAGTCATCAGGATTTTCTTCCTCATCATCGCTTTTCGACACTTTTTCTTCCTCCTTTTGCTCCAACTTGTTTGTTTCTTCGTTAATAGTTGGTTCTTCTTCAGCCGGAAGACTATCCAAATTCTTCATGTAAGTGTCAATTACTTCCTTGTGTGCATCAGCATTTAACGTTCTGCCACCTTCTTCTTGAACATGACTTCTGTTTGTCAAACAAATTGAATGATATCTTTTTGTTTGAGCTCCTTTTTTGAAACGAATTCCTTCCCATTTGGTTTCAAAATCCATATCATCCGAACCATGAATTCGCCTCCTTGCAGGCTTCTCTTTGCAGAAACTATAATAATGTCCCAAAGTAACATTATCATCAACTTCTACATCACTTGATATTGTAGTCATATTGCATGGTTCCAAAGTCAACACACCAGCAGCAACACCATTCTTCTTTGAAAGATATTTTGAAGGAATTTCGCCAGCAGCATCACCTACCTTTTCACCACTCTTACCATCATACTCTTCTATCACATAAGCTCCTCTCTTGTATGGCCTTGTTCGAAAAGTACCAACTTCCAACTTCTCAACAGAAGAACCTATGTAACGTTTGGGTTGGACATTCCTACGTTTTGAACGTCTTAGGCCTTCAATTTGATTTGATGGCATTGGCGGCGCTTCATCTTCTTCTCCATCATAATCACAAAACATATCGAATAGAGAAACCACAGGTACTATTGATCCCTTTTCCGATTTGAAGTTCACAACATCTATAAGAGAAGGATCGATAATATCAGTATTGTTTTCCATAACATGATACACAATCTTATTTTGAACAGATCTGATACCGAATGAAACCTTCTTTAAAAAGGATGTTGTAACGAACCATGAAAGATCAGATAAAAATCTCCCCAAGATTAGTCTAGACTCTGATAGTGAAGAGCAATCTTCAGATGAATCCCACCTATAAGGCTTAACCACTTCAGAACTATCACTATTTTTTATTAAGCCTTCACAAGTATTACGTTGAAGCCTTTGGAGGATGAAAATTCGATCTATTCCAGTTGCATAAACCTCTTTTTTGAGTGTTTTTATATTTCTACCAAGGGAACCTTGATCTTCATAGAAATTTACATAAAACTGACATGAGCATTGATCAGACTCATGAGGTTGTCTCTGGATTGAATTTATTCTTGCATCGATTGACGTCTACACAATGTACATAAAGATAAATAAATATGAAGAAATTAAAGATCAAGACATAAATGCATACTAGGTCAATTAAGTTATCAACGTTTAACAGTTAGGGGTGGGATGTCGGAGGTTGGGGACCGGAGTGGTTCTTCTTGGTGGTGGGAGGTAGGGAGGATTCGTGATGGGGATGGCGGTGTTGGTGGGGGTGGTTTGGTGAGAGTGTATCGAGGAAGGTGGGTGATGGGGATGATATGTTGTTTTGGTATGATAGGTGGATTGGGGATGTCCCTTTCAGTGCGGTTTCGTCGGTTGTTTGACTTAGCGGAGAACAAAACCATTACTGTGGCTAATTTGTTCTCTCTTGGTATGGAGCCGGGAGGGGACGGGTGGAGATAGCGTTGTAGGTTGTGGGCATGGGAGGAGGAGTCGTTACAGGAGTGTAGGGCTTTACTGCTTGATGTTCCTTTGTTTCCAAATGTTTCAGATACATATGTGTGGCTTCCAGACCCTTCTGAGGGTTATTCAGTTCAAGGTGCTTATGAGTTACTAACATCACATGGTACTCCCCTTGTGGATTCGGCAATGGATTTAATATGGCATAACCAGGTTCCTCTGAAGGTCTCTGTTTTTGCTTGGCGGCTCCTTCATGATCGATTACCTGCGAAAGCAAATCTGGCAGTTCGAGGGGTTATTCCTACATATGCGACTTCTTGTGTCTCACGTTGTGGTCATATTGAAACGACTCAACATCTTTTTTTATCATGTCCTACTTTTGCTTCGCTATGGCAGTAGGTGCGCGAGTGGATTGGATTTGTGGGGGTGGATATTCTCATAATATTTATGATCATTTGGTGCAGTTTACTCATATGACATGTGGTGGTAAAGCTAAGCGTTTGTTTTTGCAACTAATATGGCTTCTTTGTACCTGGGTTGTGTGGAACGAACGAAACAACCGTCTGTTTATTAATGTTGTCACAACAATTCCCGGTTGCTAGACAAGGTTAAATTGTTGTCTTTAGGTTGGCTGAAAAGCTAAAAAAGCCATGTTTGTTTTTGGCACTCAGAGGTGGTGGTCAAGCCCTTTAGCTTGTCTGGGCATTGGCTAACTACTTATGCTTTTCATTTTTTTGATACTGACTCATCTTGTATATTTGTGGTGGTCTCTTAGGCACACCTTATGTTTTGGAACTACTATTGTTGTGGTTATATGATTTTATTTTGGCTTGTTAAAAAAATACGTTTAACACTTAGGTCTATAAGTTACGAATATTACAATATTTTGATCCCTAATATGAAAGACTAAAGTGTCTAACTTTTATAACTTAAAAGAAAGTGTCTACTATTTATAAGTTAAGTGACCGAAATGAAATGAATAAAAAACTTTAAGAAATCAAATTGTCTAACATTTGATCCCAAAACGAAACCTAAAACTAATTTAAGAGACCAACTTATAAATTAAATTAAGATCAAACAAATAAATGCTTACAGAAGAATAAGACTAAGAAATGAAGTTTAATAAAAATTATATATAATTTAAAAGATTAAACTTACTGGAATAGGTCTAAATTGATCTGAAATTTGGAGCATAGATATGTCCATTCCACGTCGTAAAAAGCTAGAGCAATCAAATGAAGTAGCTTTTCTTGATCTTATGCGAATATCAGATGACAAAGGGGTTTGCATTTGTTGAGTATCCATGAAATGTAAGGTTGTTTTTCCGAACTCAATTTTTATAAGCTCTACAGGTTGCCATGAGTCATTCCTTATTGCTTCAAATGCTGTTTAGAAAGAAGTATTAGAGGCAGAAAATCGAAGAAGTTGTGTGTACAAATACAAATAGATCCTCCATAGTCAAATTTATGGTACAATCAAATGCTCTTTTATAACTCAACTATTTGCAGCTAGCTAGAGAAGATCCAAAGTCTCTATATCATATTTATTAATACATTGATCATGGTAATGAGAGACAATCTATTCAATATATCACATAATCAATGCTTGTAGTTTTTCATGTGTTATTATTTTGATTTCTTCCTCATGCATAATAGACTAGCTAGGGCAACGAAGATAGAAAACTTACGATAAGCATCATCAAATGGATTCAATTGTTGCAAATGCCTTTTCCTAGGTGCCATTGGAATTCAATTTTTATCAAGTCAAGGAGTACCAATGTGTGAGTCTTCAGCAGTTGGTTAGTCTGCAAAATATATAAACACAGTCAACTTATAAGAGCTTTTGTAAATATCTTTCAATTGTGGAAAAAAGGGTTTTTTTTTTTGACGGAAAATAACTATCTCATTTCATTAATAAGAACATCTTGAATACAATCAGGTAATACAGTGAAAAGAGGTTATAATATTGGATTTTGAGAACAAGTCTTGATATGCTTGAATCAAAAGTAAAAAAAATTCGATGGCCGACTCACAATGAAGATGTGAAAAGTTTTGAACTTTAAGATTAAACAAGGTGGATCCCCTAAAAAAAATGAGGTGGATCAATTGAAAGACGTGATCAACTTAACAAGTTAAAATAAACTCAATCATCAAATAGAGATAAAAAAAAAAAAAAAAAAAAAAATCAAATGTTTATAATATATTAGTTAAATGATACATATAGAAAATAACCATTTAAATTTAAAACCAAAATTGAGCTTATCAAACAAGAAAAAAAAATCAAAATTGAATATCTTTTTGGGACAATATGTTTGCAAATGTGGCAATTATTATAGGGCAAAGGCAATATACAATTATGTAAAAAAAATTATACCTTAAACCCAAATTTTTTTTTCTTCATCTTTTAAGGTATAAAATATTCTTTTACATAGTAATATAATAAAAATCTAATAACCTTTTTTGACTAAAAGTATTTTACACCTTTTTTTCCACATAAAAATAAGTATAAAATATTTTTAGTCAAAAAAGGTTATTAAGTTTTTATTATATAATTATGTAAAGGATTTTTACAGCTTAAACTTTAATATTTAATATATTATATCTTTAAGGTATAAAATATTTTGGCATTAAAAGAAAGGTGTAAAACTTTTATTGTCAAAATAGGTATACAATGTTTTTGAGACTATTTAATACATTCAAAATTTTGTTTGTATTTACGTTTATTAACTATTATTGTTGTGTTCATAACAAAATATTTTGTATTTTAGGGGAATAAAATATTATTATTATATAAAAAAGTAAGTATATTATTAATTTTTCTAGCCTACATATAAGAATTATTCATTTCCCAATTGTAAAAATTAATTAATATTTTTTGTTTTGTGGTAAAAAGAGAGAGATTTATTTGTCTTAACCCTCTGATTCATAAGAAATGAGTTTCACTGATTCAATGTTTGGCCAAGAGCATTCTCCTAAAGAACTTTTTCTTAATTGAAATTGACTTAGGTGAATAATAGAGTTTTAAATCAGTTCTACCTATCGATAAGGTTTAGTCAAATATGTCCATGATGAAGGTTTAATATTCTCAAATTTTCTTTACTTTGACTTGACAACTCTTATTCAACTTTGACCAACAATTGTGAAAAAAATTGTTTCCAAAAAACTTCTAGAAATATTTTAATACTTTAAAATTCTCTAGTTTTCTCAATATATTTCAACATACACATAAAAATTTCATAATAGCAGATGCATTTTTGTTTCAAAATAACAAAGAGTTAAAACTTTATTCCATAATGCACATAAAATCACTAAGTATAAAACTTATGTTGACAGAGTCTCCATTGTGTGTACATCATTTACGAAAAAAATTATGTCCGAAAAACAGTCACAAATTCACATACAACTTTATTGTGTCAATCTAGTATTCAATTTCTAATTTTCACATATTAGACAACAGTTCAAAATCATGCATAAAATCAAATATTTTCAAAATAGAAATTTGACTCTAACATTTTGAATCTTTGTTCGATAATCGCAAACCATGTGTCTATTTACATTGTTTTAAATATATGGATCAATTGGTCTATGATTTAAAGAAAACTTTCAAAGTTTTGAGACCCAAAATCCCCCTACATGGTATGGCTTACACATATATGTTATCCATTTTTGGAAAATTTTCTTTGACAACTTGATAGATCGACTAGTTCTAATATCATTCGTGCAATAAAAATAAATTATCAACACTTTAACAAAACTCAACTTTTAAAAAAACCCAAACACATAATTATTATTTTTAGATTCATTTGTAACGGAATGAGAAAAATTTCAAAGTTTTGATGCCCAAAATTTCCCTACATGGATATCGGCCTACACATATATATTACCAACCCAAGTTTTTCAAAAAAAATCTTTGAGAACTCGATAGATCGACTAATTCTAAGATCATTCCTGCAATAAAAATAATTCAACACTTTACAAAACTCAAATTTTTTACAAAACTCAAACATGAAACTTTCTTTTAGATCTATAAATAAAACGACCCGATCTATCACTTTCATAAATGAATGATAAAACTTTCAAAGTTTTGAGGCCCAAAATTCCCCTACATGATTTGACCTACACATATATGTTACCAAACCATTTTTTCGAAAATTTTCTTTGTCAACTTGATAGATCGATTAATTCTAAGATCATTTATGCAATAAAAATAAATTTTCAACACTTTTTCAGATCTTCAAATTTCTAAAAATCTCAAAAACAAAATTTTCGTTCAGATCTATAAACACAGTGACCTAATCTATCACTTTTGTAAAGAAATAATTAAGATTTTTTTGACAATAACACCCAATACTTCCTAACGAGTTTTGGTCAACACTAACAATAAAGAGGGAGGGGTTTTTCGATATACCTTTGATGGAGATGATAATTTAGATACTAGATCTGTATGTCTAATCCCTATCAAATTTGAGGAAAAATGATGGTGGTGGTGTGTTGTTGGCCATTGGTAGGAGATAATAAGTGAGATGAGTGAAATGTTTGTGATTTATGAGAAAAAGTGGTAAGGGTTGGTTTATATAGAGAGAGAGGAAATGATTAGAATATTCGAAAGTAATTGGCTCTTACGATGTGTCTTTTTTGTTTTTTTGGACAAGTAGCCTAATGGATAGAAATTCACCCTTTTAAGGTGAATAAGTGAGGTGTTCGAGATACGAGCCTCGACCCTTGCATATATTATGTAATGTCCCTACCAATTGAGTTAAGCTCACAAGGAACAAAATTGAATTCCTATTAGGTTAATGATAACCCGCAATTTTGTAGGTTATGCACTTATCCCCCATAATCTATGAGAAATTTAGTTATTGCATGACATATAGCATATAATCAGAGACTGTTTAGGAATTTATTGTTTTAAGTAGTTTTTTGTGTTATTTAATCATTTTGAACTAGTAATGTTTGTTATGGATGTTTTGTGGAACATGATGAGGAATTGCACTTGAGATCTAAGAAGCACAACATGGAAAAGGAGCATGGGGAAGTATGAAGATATAGCGCTAGGTGGATGAATGATGATATAGTGTTGTAGATCGTGCATGAAGGTCGTATAATATTACGAACCCAATTGACCATTGCTTATTACTGCTTGAGGGCTAAGTTCTATGAGTTGACGCCAATGATTGGTAGTAAGAGGAATAAAGAATATGCTTGGTACTAAAAGGATAATATAAGGACACCACATGTAGGAAATGAACAAAGGGTACAACTTGTAGTGGTTGGTCTTGTACTATAAAAGGAAAACCACATGTTAGTGCCAAGAGTCCATAATTTTGCATAGTGAAATTTGCGACGAAGTTCCAGATAGGGTTAGCAGCCACTAGGATTCTCACTCCATCTCATCTTCCTCGTAGATGAGGATGAGTGCTAGTTCTTAGTAATTTAGGGTTAGAATTATTTAGGTGATGCTTCAAGCTCATCTTTTTCCTTGTTGGAGTGTAATCTGTTCATAATCCATATTATCTATCAATTTAGCTTTTTCATGTTTTCATTTATATTTCATTTCATCTTCATCTTTATGGTTAAGCTCATCATGAGATAAACCCCTTCTTGTGGTATAGAAATGATGAGGTTATAATATTCTTCGCTTACGATTTAAAGAGTTATAACTTCGTGCTTCTTTCAAACAAACTATTTTAATGTCAAACCTTTGGAAGTAAAACTTGATCACTTTTATTTTTATTGCCAAGTTCCCTTAGACCGACAGGAGATGAGAATGGAAAATATTTGTTTGATATGAGTTACGTCCATATGTACCTAAAACAAATGAGAACGATAAAGATTACTTCAATGCATACTAGATCTTTGAAGAGCCTATAAGAAGTGCTAAGATCTAACTAGGATTCTTGTCATAGGCCACGGCTCAACCTCTTCTCAAATTGAGAGCTATTGATGACCAACCTAGAAATGTTGCATGTTAAGTATTGTGCATTATCAACCTTAACAGGATAGTTGTGTCGACATACCCCAAAGGCCACCAGATTACCAGAAAGCCATATAAAGCTATATCTCTGTATATCGTAGTGAAACTCTATCATAACTGATTCTTTGTTTATACCACAGTTTTAACTTTTACCTTTGAGAACTTCTAAGTCTTTTTAACTGTTTTCCTAAACTGTTATCTTTATTTTTATTGTTATGACACCAAAGTTTTATTTTATTTCCTTGCAAATAAGTTTACTGTTGGAAAGCTATAGAAAGCTATAACTCCTTAGTCCCTATTAGATCGTATTACTTGGATAATGCATACTTGCACTTAGTCAATTTACCTAGAAGTACATAGAGTATTTTTTGGCGGCGTTACAAAGGACTATAAGGTGTTATCAAACCTAGGCGTAGAGTTAATATTAATGAGTAAATGGTCACTTTGGTCCATAGCTCTGCACCTCGCTGTCACAAAGGTCGCGGATCATGATTAATTACAAAGTAGTCCTTGAATGTGCACTTCCGTTATCACTTTAGTACTTGGTGTTAAATAATTCTGTTAACTGATGATGCGGCAAAGGTTTTATAATGACAAGGCATATGAGGCGTCACAAGGATTAAAGTGAAAGTAGGTCCCTAAACCGTAAATAAATATCCCCAAACATGTCCCAACGAAGTGTTGCTCTTCGTCAAAAACTGGGTCATCTTCCTCAATGGAGCTAATCTGTGGTTGCGGGAGACTTGTTATTAAGTCCCTGACTGTGCATATTTACTGTCAGTTAGGTCCCTGACAGTAAACACTTACAGACACAAAATGGTAGCATCACATGCAAATATAAATCACATATTTTTTCAAAAAAGTTGTATATGCCGACATATTTTCCATATTTTCACAGCAAGATTCATCAGTGAAAAACATGTAACAATAATGCTATCAAATATAATCTTATCAGTAAAGCTATTATAGATTTGTACAACTAATTTTGTGCACCACATTCATGAAAAGCAAATTCAATCCACATTCATCTCACTATAGAAAATATGTGGATATATACAACTTTTTTTTGGAAAATATGTGATTTATATGTGCATGTGATGCTACCACTTTGTGCCTGTAAGTGTTTACTGTCAGGGACTTTAGTGACAGTAAGTGTTTATTGTCAAGGACCTAACTGACAGTAAGTATACATAGTCAGGGACCTAATAATAAGTCTCCCACAACCAAAGAACAACTTCATTGAGGTAGATGTCCAAGTTCTTGACAAAGAGCAACACTTTGTTGGGACGAGTTTGGGGATATTGATTTTCAGTTTAAGGATATTGATTTTCGGGGATATCGATTTTTGGTTCAGGTACCAAAGTAATCATTTTCTACTTTCACTTTAGTCCTTATGGCACCTCATACTCCTTGTCAGCATAAAACCTTTGTCACACCATCCGTTACTAGAATTATTTAATGTCATAGCTAAAGTGATAACGGAAGTGCACATTCAGGGACTACTTTATATTTAATCCTTAATGAGCGACCTTTGTGACAACGAGGTGCAAAGTCAGGGACCAAAGTGATCATTTACTCTAATATTAATCTTATATCAAATTGTAAATTTTTTTCTTGAGGAAATTTAATTGCCATATTATTAAGCCAACCGCGTGAGAAGAAAATAGACACATATTATTCATTAATTAAGCCAAATTAAATTACATCCCCTTGACCATAAAAAATAAAATAAAAATACATCCCAAATAAGGAAGGCAAATGTTCAGGCACTTGTGATCATAAAAATATATGTTCATGCACAAATCAATCGATGCTAAATTCTTCCTCTCAATAATATGATATCGTTTCAAATTTTTAATACTTATGCTTAAATATATTTTAAATAAATATATGTTCATGCACAAATCAATCGATGCTATATTCTTCCTCTCAATAATATGATATCGTTTCAAATTTTTAATACTTATGCTTAAATATATTTGCATTAATTTAAATATATTATAAATAAATAATCATTCTTATAAGCTTCACTTTCCATATATTAATTCAAAATATATTTCAAATCAATCGGTGCAATATTCATCCTCACATCGTTTCATATCTAAATATATTAATTCATCCCAAATATGGAAGGCAAATATAATAATTCTTAAAGATATTTCAATTGACTCAATTTTTATTTTTATTTTTTATAAATACCCTTCTCATATGCTTCTCTTTTCATCAAATCTGAAAACCACAGGGTATATAGTTTGCAATAGTTAGTTTGTACCAACACAAAAGAATTGGCGAACATGAAGGAGAAGAAAGATAAACCTCACTTTAACCCCTCTTTTATAACTTGTAGTTATATGCCACTTGGGGGTAGATTTGAATCAATGATTCGAAAACAATCTACTAACCCTAAGATTACCCCACATAGTTTTGGGCATGCTCATGGTGATCTGTGTTTGCAAGAGGTATTGAATCCTTCTCTTGTTCGGTTGAAAAATAGTACTGAGAGTAGTAA